>Ga0190274_10000181_pt1 | contig 43423 bp, 41 predicted proteins | sample Popmic531T_FD_133002 | JGI IMG/M metagenome (GOLD analysis project Ga0190274, IMG submission 133002) | Populus adjacent soil microbial communities from riparian zone of Yellowstone River, Montana, USA - 531 T | ecosystem: Environmental > Terrestrial > Soil > Riparian zone | place: USA: Montana... | reverse complement strand
CTGGCCGGCGGCGTTGCGGTCATCAAGGTCGGCGCGGCCACCGAGGTCGAGCTCAAGGAGCGCAAGCACCGCATCGAGGACGCCGTTCGCAACGCGAAGGCGGCCGTCGAGGAGGGCATCGTCGCCGGTGGCGGCGTGGCGCTCGTGCAGGCTGCGGCCACCGCGTTCGACAAGCTCGAGCTCACCGGTGACGAGGCGACGGGTGCCAACATCGTGCGCTTCGCCTCCGACGCCCCGCTCAAGCAGATCGCGATCAACGCCGGCCTCGAGGGCGGCGTCGTGGCGGAGAAGGTGCGCAACCTGACCCCCGGTCACGGCCTGAACGCGGCCACCGGCGAGTACGTCGACATGATCGCCTCCGGCATCATCGACCCCGCCAAGGTGACCCGCAGCGCGCTGCAGAACGCCGCCTCCATCGCGGCGCTCTTCCTCACCACCGAGGCCGTCGTGGCCGACAAGCCGGAGAAGGCGGCGCCCATGGGCGGCGACCCGACCGGCGGCATGGGCGGGATGGATTTCTGAGGTAAACCCTCACCCGCAACACAGCACCAAGCAACACCCGAACGGCCCCGGTCCTCTGGACCGGGGCCGTTCGGCATGTCGGCCCGGCGCCGCCTGTGGAGGACGAGTTGCGCCGGGTGCCGGATCCCGCAGCCTTGAGGACATGGACCCGAGGAGGCACCATGACAGCCATGACCGCCGCTACCGGACTGCCGCAGGGGCGTCCGCTGACGGCCGCGGATCTCGAGACGATGCCCGATGACGGGCACCGCTACGAGCTCATCGACGGGGCGCTCATCGTGACGCCCTCGCCCGCGGTCCCGCATCAGCGCGTGGTCGGCAACCTCTACCTGCTGCTCCGCGCGGCGTGTGCCGAGGAGCTCGAGGTGATGCTGGCGCCGCTCGACGTCACCGTCTCAGAGATCACCGTGCTGCAGCCCGACCTCCTCGTCGCGCCCCGGACCACCCTCGCGGGCCGCAAGATGGTCGGCCTGCCGGTGCTCGCCGTCGAGGTGCTGTCCCCGAGCACCCGGCTCATCGACCTCAACCTGAAGCACGCCGCGTTCGAACGGGCCGAGGTCGGCTCCTACTGGGTGGTCGACCCCGAGGCTCCCTCGATCAACGCCTGGCACCTGGAGGACGGGCGGTACGTCGAGCAGGCGAGCGCCGTCGGCGACGAGCTGTTTCGCACCGACGTGCCGTTCGTGGTCGAGCTCCGTCCCGGCGACCTCGCGCGGTAGCCGACCGGGGCGAACGACCCGGGCTGTGTGAGGCTTGCCGCGTGGACGAGAGCCGGCGGGAACGCTTCGAGGCGGTCGCTCCGGGGCTGATCGAACCGCTGCGGCGCTTCCTCGCCCGGCGTACCGACCCCGCCACCGCGGACGACGTGCTCGCGGAGACCCTGCTGGTGTGCTGGCGGCGGGTCGAGGACCTGCCCGAGGAGACGCTGCCCTGGGCGTACGGCGTCGCGCGCAACTGCCTGCTGAACGCCCAGCGGTCGGCACGACGCCAGGACCGGGTCGCCGCCCGGCTGGCGGCCGAACCGGTGGACCCTGGTGCGCCCGAGGACTCCGCGCTGCACGAAGCGCTCGCCCGGCTGCGCCCCGACGACGCCGAGCTGCTCCGCCTGTGGGCGTGGGAGCAGCTGACGCCGGCCGAGATCGCGACCGTCCTCGACATCACCGCCAACGCCGCCAGCATCCGGCTGCACCGGGCCCGCGAGAAACTGAGGGACCAGCTGCGAAAGACGGCGGGCGCATCCGGACATGAAGGGTCGAGAGAGGGGAGAAGGCCATGACCGACGAAGAGCTGCCAGATGAGTTGCGCAGTCGGCTGCGATCGTCGGACCCCGCCGGCTCCCTCCCACCGGCCGCCCCGCACGAGGTGGCCCGACTCCTGGAGGACGTCATGGCCACCGAGCTCACCACCGAGAGCCGCGAGACCGGCACCCACAACCGCGGGCCCCTAACCTGGCTGGTCGCGGCCGCTGCCGCGGTCGTGATCGCCGGGGTCGGGCTCTTCGGCTTCTACGCGCTGACCGGGGACACCGACGACAACGGCGGGCCGGCGGCCGCGTCGGTGACGGAGCTGGACGTCCCTGCGGGCGCCGGCGCCGGCAAGTGCATGGTCCCCAACGCCGAGGTGCTGGCGGACGCCGACGTCGCCTTCGATGGCACGGTGACCTCGATCGTCGGCGACGTGGTGACGCTCGAGCCGACGCACTGGTACGCCGGTGGCCCGACCGACATCGTCGAGGTGACCGCGCCGAGCGAGCAGCTGCAGCGGGTCGCGTCGGCGGTGATCTTCCGGACCGGTGAGCGCTACCTGGTCTCGGCGAGGGACGGGCACGTGACGCTGTGCGGGTTCTCGGCGCCGTACGACGAGGGCCTCGCGGCCGTCTACGCCGAGGCTTTCCCGGGCTGATGGATGGGCTGATGGATGGGCTGACGCACGGCCTGCTGCTCGCCGCCGGAGCCGGCTCCCGGATGGGGATGCCGAAGGCCTTGGTGCGTGCCGACGACGGAGAGCCGTGGCTGGTCCGCGGCGTCCGGACGCTCACCGAGGGTGGATGCGGGCGGGTGACCGTCGTGCTGGGTGCCGCCGCCGAGGAGGCACTGCCGCTGCTCGAGGGCTCCGGCGCCACCGGCATCGTCGTCGCCGAGTGGGCCGAGGGCATGTCGGCGTCCCTGCGGGCCGGGCTGGCCGCGCTCACCGTGACCGACTCCGACGCCGTGGTGGTCACGCTCGTCGACCTCCCGGACGTCGGCCCCGACGTCGTACGCCGTCTCCTTGGCCCGTCCTCGGGCCGCGCGACCCTGCGCCGTGCTTCGTACGACGGCCAGGTCGGGCATCCGGTCGTCATCGGCCGCGACCACTGGGTCGGGGTGGCCGAGGAGGCCAGTGGCGACCGGGGCGCGCGCGGCTACCTGGCGAACCATGACGTCGAGGTCGTCGAGTGCGGGGACCTGGCGACCGGCCACGACGTCGACAGCCGCTGACCCAACCCTGCTCCAACGGACCGCTGAGTAGCCTGGACACATGGAGCCGTCGAACCCCGCTGACGTGGCCGAGCGACTCGGCGCGACCGGCTACCTGTGCGACGACTCGCTGGCGACCGTCACCTATCTCGCGCTGAAGATGCAGCGCCCGCTCCTGCTCGAGGGCGAGCCGGGCACCGGCAAGACGGCGCTCGCCGAGGCGATCGCCGAGTCCCTCGGGCTGCCGCTCGTGCGGCTCCAGTGCTACGAGGGCATCGACGCCACGCAGGCGCTCTACGACTGGGACTTCCCGCGGCAGATCCTGCACCTGCGCGCGCTCGAGGCCGCTGGTCGCTCGGACGACCAGAGCGTCGAGGAGGCCGAGAAGAGCCTGTACGACGCACGCTTCCTGCTCGCCCGCCCGGTGCTGCAGGCGCTCCAGCAGAGCCCGGCCGTGCTGCTGGTCGACGAGGTCGACCGGGCCGACGACGAGTTCGAGGCGTTCCTGCTCGAGGTGCTCTCGACCTACCAGGTCTCGATCCCCGAGCTCGGGACCGTGCGGGCGACCACCCCTCCGATCGTCGTACTGACCTCCAACCGCACCCGCGAGCTCCACGACGCCCTCAAGCGGCGCTGCCTCTACCACTGGATCGACCATCCCGGCCTGGAGCGCGAGGTCGAGATCGTGCGGTCGCGCGCGCCTGAGGTCTCCGCGGAGCTGCGCCGCCAGGTGGTGTCGATCGTCCAGGGGCTGCGCGGTCGCGCCGACCTGCAGAAGCCGCCCGGGGTCGCGGAGACCCTCGACTGGGCGCGGGCGCTCAACTACCTCGGCACCGCCGAGATCGACCTCGCCGCCGCCTCGGCGACGCTGGGTGCCCTGGTGAAGTACCGCGAGGACGCCGACCGGGTCCGGCACGCACTGGAACAGATGCTGAGGGCGTGATGGATCGCGGTGGCGACGAGATCCTGCTCGGGTTCACCCGCGCGCTGCGAGCGGCTGGGGTGCCGGTGACGCCCGACCGGGCGCACGGGTTCCTCGCCGCGACCGCGACCCTCGGGCTCGACGACCAGCGCGCGACGTACCTCGCCGGCCGGGCCACGCTCTGCGGCGGACCCGACGATCTCGAGCGCTACGACCAGGTGTTCACGGCGTACTTCGACGGCCGCGACGGACTGCCCCGTCCGCGGCCCGCGCAGGCCGGGGTGCCCGGCTTCTCCGGCCTGCCCGATGCCGAGGCCTCCGGCTCCGGTGAGTCCGACGAGGACGACGAGGTGGTCCGCGCGCGGGCCAGCGACGCGGAGGTGCTCCGCCACCGCGATGTCGCGACCCTGTCGGCGGCCGAGCGGCACCGGCTCTCCGGCATGTTCGCGACCCTGCGACCACGCCCGCCCGTCCGGCGTACGGCCCGGCACCAGCGGTGGCACCGCGGTCAGGTCGACGCCTCCCGCACGTTGCGAGCTTCGCTGCGCCGGATGGGCGAACCCGGCGAGATCGCCTGGCGGCGACGTGGGGTCCGGCCGCGGCGGGTGGTGCTGTTGGTCGACGTGTCCGGCTCGATGAGCGGGTACGCCGAGGCGCTGCTCCGCCTCGCGCACCGGTTCACGCAGGTCGGGCGGTCGAGTGGTGGCGTCGTCGAGACGTTCACCGTCGGCACCCGGCTGACGCACCTGACCCGGGCGATGCGGATCGGCGACCCGGAGCGGGCGCTGGTCGCGGCCGGTGAGACCGTGCCGGACTGGTCGGGCGGCACCCGGTTGGGCGAGACGCTGCGGTTCTTCCTGGACCGGTGGGGCCAGCGGGGGATGGCCCGCGGTGCCGTGGTCGTCGTCTTCAGCGACGGCTGGGAGCGCGGCGACCCGACCCTGCTCGGCGAGCAGATGGCCCGGCTGCAACGGGTCGCCCACCGAGTCGTGTGGGTCAACCCGCATCGCGGCAAGGCGGGCTACGAGCCGGTGCAGCAGGGCGTGCTCGCCGCGCTGCCGCACTGCGACGACTTCGTCGCCGGCCACTCGCTGGCGACCTTCGCCGAGCTGTCGGAGGTGATCTCGCGTGCGTGACGTGCTGCCCGAGCTGCTGGCCTGGTGGCGAGCGGGGGAGACCGTCGGGGTCGGCACCGTGGTCGCGACCTTCCAGTCCGCCCCTCGCCCGCCCGGTGCCTCGATGCTGGTCGGCCCCGACGGCACCGCCGTCGGCTCGGTCTCCGGCGGCTGCGTCGAGGGCGCCGTCTACGACCTGGCCGAGTCCGTCGTCTCGTCGGGCGACCCGGTCCTCGAGCGGTACGGCGTCTCCGACGACGACGCCTTCGCGGTCGGCCTCACCTGCGGCGGCATCCTCGACGTGTACGTCGAGAAGATCAGCCGCGACACCTTCCCCGAGCTCGAGGAGATCGCCGCCGACATCGAGGCCGGCCACCCGGTCGCCCTCGCCACTGTCATCGAGCACCCCGACCCCTCTTGGCTGGGCCGGCGGCTCGTCGTACGGCCGGACGGCGGGGTAGTCCCTGACGTTTTGGGGGTCGGCACGCCGGGCGAGGCAACCAAAACGTCAGGGACTACCCCGACACGCGACCCGACGTTGGGCTCCGCCCGCGCCGACGACGCCGTCCACGACGACGCGCTCGGGCTGCTGGCCCTGGGCCACAACGCGACCCTGACCTACGGCCCCGACGGGGAGCGCCGCGGCGAGGGGATGCGGGTCTTCGTGTGGGCGTTCGCGCCGAAGCCGCGGATGCTGGTCTTCGGGGCGATCGACTTCGCGGCCGCGGTCGCGCGGGTCGGCAGCTTCCTCGGCTACCACGTGACCGTGTGCGACGCGCGCCCCGTCTTCGCGACCAACAGCCGCTTCCCCGAGGCCGACGAGGTCGTCGTCGACTGGCCGCACCGCTACCTGCGGGCCGAGCAGGACGCCGGCCGGGTCGACGGCCGCACGGTCATCGCGGTGCTGACCCACGACCCCAAGTTCGACGTACCCCTGCTCGAGGTGGCGCTGCGGCTGCCCGAGGTGGCGTACGTCGGGGCGATGGGCTCGCGTCGTACCCACGACGACCGGCTGGAGCGACTGCGCGAGGCCGGCATCGACGACAAGGAGATCGAGCGGCTCTCCAGCCCGATCGGCCTCGACCTCGGAGCCCGCACCCCGGAGGAGACCGCAATCAGCATCGCCGCCGAGATCGTGGCCCGGCGCTGGGGCGGCAGCGGCGAACGCCTGGGGATCCGCGACGGCCGGATCCACCGGGATCTGGCATGAACTCTGGAGGAACCATGGAAGGTCTGTCCCTCGGGACGCTCGTCGACGAGCACCTGGCGATCGCGCGGGCGCACGAGAGCGGGCGCAGCGCGGTCACGATCCACGGAGGTCGCGAGCACCACCTGCGCCAGACGCTGATCGCCCTCGTCGACGGACGCGCGCTCGGCGAGCACGAGAGCCCCGGCGAGGCCACCCTGCAGGTGCTGCGCGGCCGGGTCCGGCTGCACGCGGGCGAGGGGGACTGGGAGGGCGCGTCCGGCGACTACCTGCTGATCCCGCCCAGTCGCCACGACCTCACCGCGCTCGAGGACGCGGCCGTGCTGCTCACCGTCGCGAACCGGCTCTCGGACTGAGCATGCCCGGCGGGCGTCGTACGGCGAGCGCCGCGGCGCTGCTGCTGGCGCTGACCCTGGCCGCCTGCTCGACCGACGACACCTCCAGCGACCCGGACGCCGACCCGGCCCCGACACCGACCCAGTCCACCGAGCCCTCCTCGGGCCCCACCCAGCCCCCCACCCCCGCCGAGCAAGGCGACACGCTGCCACCCGCCACCGACACCCCGTCGCTGGCCAACCTGATGCGTGCCGACTTCGACGGCCGCGGGCTGCGGGTGCTGCGGACGGAGACGAGGACGGACGCCTACACCCGCCAGCAGGTCACCTACCGCAGCAACGACACCCTCGTCTCCGGCGTGCTGCTGCGGCCGCACGGCCGCGGCCCCTTCCCCGCGGTCGTGCTCAACCACGGCTACATCGAGCCGTCGGCGTACGCCACCGGCCAGGGCATGGCGCGCGAGCAGGACTGGCTGGCGCGCGCCGGCTTCGTGGTGCTGCACACCGACTACCGCGGGCATGCCGCGGGCGACCCGGCCGGCGACCGCGAGCGCGAGCTGCGGCTCGGCTACGCCCGCGACAGCATCAATGCCGTGCTCGCCCTCGAGAGGCTCCGGCACGTCGACGCCGACAGGACCGCGATGGTCGGCCGGTCGATGGGCGGCGGCGTCACCCTCAACGCGCTGGTCGCCGCCCCCGGCGTCGTCGACGCCGCGGTCATCTACGCGAGTGTCAGCTCGAGCTTCCTCGACAACCTGCGCCACTTCACGCGGCCCAACCGACCCGAGGCGGTGCAGGCGCTCACCGACGAGTACGGCGCACCGCAACAGGAGCCGGCGTTCTACCGCGGGCTGTCCTCGCGCACCTACTTCGACCGGATCACCGAGCCGGTGCTCATCCACCACGGCGCCGTCGACGCCACGTGTCCGCCGCGCTGGTCGCGCACCACGCAGCGGCTGCTCCAGCGCGCCGGAGTCGACAGCACCCTGGTGGAGTACGCCGGGGAGGACCACACCTTCTACGCGCGCTGGCAGGACTCGATCATCCGGACCGTGCGGTTCCTCCGGCGGCAGCTCGAGGTGTGACCTGGGTCACCGCGTCGGTGCTACGTTGGCGACGACCGAGCACCCGGGGGGTCAGATGGCACGCACCGAGCTGCAGACGCGCAGGCTCGAAGCGGTCCGCGCCTGGACGTCGTTCGTCGAGCGCGGCGACGAGGCGGTCGAGCTGGTCCGACCCGAGATCCTGACCAGCTGGACCCGCTCGGAGGCCGCGATCCGGGCCGACGTCACCGAGGCGCCGCTGGCCGACGAGGCCGAGACCGCGGCGTACTGGCAGGGCTCGGCACTCCAGACCGCCGTCGAACGCGTCGAGGCCGAGCTGCGTCGTACGGCCGAGGACGGCGACCTCGTCGTCGCGGTCACCGACGCAGAGACCCGGATCCTGTGGACGTACGGCGGCCGGGTGATGCGCCGCAAGGCGGAGACCGTCAACTTCGTGCCCGGCGGGCGCTGGGACGACGAGTCGGTCGGCACCAATGCCCTGGACCTCGCCAACCGGACCGACCGCCCCGAGATGGTCTTCAGTGCCGAGCACTACGCCTCAATCGTGCACAACTGGGTCTGCTGGGCGGCGCCCGTGCACGACCCGGTCACCGGCGCGCAGCTCGGCGTCATCGACCTCTCGACGACCTGGGACCGCAGCCACCCGATCGGGCTGGCGACCGCCCGGGTGATGGCCCGGCTGATCGAGACCGCCATGCCGCTCTCGCACGACCCGCTGGGCCGGCTCGACGAGACGACCGAGCCAGGGCTGGTGATGCGGCTGCTCGGCACGGCCGAGACCTGGCTCGACGGCCAGCGGCTGCTGCTCAACCGCCGCCAGACCGAGGTGCTCGCGCTGCTCGCCATGCACCCCGAAGGGCTCTCCCTCGAGCACCTGCACGCGCTGGTGTACGGCGACCAGGCCGTCACCACCTCGACGCTCAAGGCCGAGGTGTCGCACCTGCGCTCGTCGCTCGGCGGCCAGCTCGCGTCGCGCCCCTACCGGCTCACGATGCCGGTCTCCACCGACGTCGACCTGGTCCTCGCCCTGCTGCGCCGGGGCCGGGTCGCCGCGGCCGTCGACGCGTACGGCGGCGACCTGCTCCCCGGCACCAACTCGCCCGCCCTCACCGAGCTCGCCGAGCTCGTCGCCGTCGCCGTGCGAGAGGCGTTGCTGGCCGACCCGGATCCGGACGCCGTGCTGCGCTACGGCGAGCGCGCGCCGTACGACACCGAGGTCGTCGAGGTGTGCCTGGCCCGGCTGCCGGAGGGGCACCCCGCCGTACCGCTGCTCAAGGGCCGGCTCGCGGCCGCCGTGCGGTGACGATGCTCGTTTAATGCCAGTTGGTCACTAGACTTACCTGCATGGTGGTCCTCGATCGTGCCCAGCCGGAACCTGCCGTGACCCGAGCGGATCGCATCGCGATCATCGGCGGCGGCGCCAGCGGCGTGCTCACGGCGCTCCAGCTGCTCTCGACCTCCGACGACTCCGCGCTGTGCGTGACGGTCCACGAGGCGTCCGGCGTCCTCGGCCGGGGCATCGCCTACGGCACCTCGGACCCACGGCACCTGCTGAACGTCCGGGCCCGCCACATGAGCGCGTACGCCGACGTCCCGTCGGACCTCCTCGACTGGGCCCGGCGCGCCGGCCGGGATCCCGACCCGCTCGGGTTCCTGCCGCGCATGGAGTACGCCGCCTACCTCCAGGACACGCTCGCCGACGTCGCCGATCACCGGCTGACCATCAGTGCCGGTCGGGTCGACGACATCGCGCGGGTGGGCGACGGCTTCGAGCTGCGCACCCGCGACCGGGTGGCGACCGCCGACACCGTCGTCCTGGCCTACGGCAACCAGGCGCCCCAGCCGCTCGCGGTCGGGGGAGTCGACCTGGCCGAGCTGCCCGGCTACCTGCCCAACCCCTGGGACCTCGCCGCGATCCGGGCGCTGCCCGGCGACGCGGTCGTGGTGATCGTGGGCACCGGGCTCACCGCGATCGACACCGCGATCACCCTGCTCGAGGACGAGCCCGGCCGGCGTGCCGTCATGGTGAGCCGGCACGGCCTGCTTCCGCACGCCCACATCGAGCAACAGTCGACGGCCTGGGTGAGCGACGTGCCGACCGGTCCGCTCACTGCCGACGGCATCGCGGCGTTCGTGCGCGGGCAGGTCGAGGCGGCCCGGTCGCACGGCGTCGACTGGCGCAACGTGGTCGACGGGCTGCGCCCGGCCACCCAGTCCATCTGGGGCCGGCTCGACCTCGACGAGCGGCGACGGTTCCTGACGACGTACGTCCGTGACTGGGAGGTGCGCCGGCACCGGATGGCGCCCGAGGTGGCCGACCGGATCCGCGGCTACCTGCGCGACGGGCGGCTGACCCTGGAGGACGGCGGCCTCACCGACGCGCACCTCGATGCCGACGCCGTCGTCAACTGCACCGGCCCGCTCACCGACCTCAGTCGGTCCACCGACCCGCTGCTGCAGGCCCTCCAGACCCGGGGTCTGGTGACGCCGGACCGGCTGCGCCTCGGCCTCGAGTCCACCGTGGCGGGCGAGCTCGTCGGCTCGGACGGCCGGGTCGTGCCGGGCCTGTACGCCGTCGGCCCGCCGCGCAAGGGCACCCTCTGGGAGTCGACCGCGATCCCGGAGATCCGCACCCAGGCCGCCGAGGTCGCGCGGCTGGTCTTGGGCCGCGTCGCCGCCGCGTAGTCGCTGGTGGTGGTTTCGAGGCTCGGGCCTGGCGGCCCTCACACCTCAACCACCGTGTCGGTGGTTGAGGTGCGAAGCCCGCTAGGGCTGAGCCTCGAAACCACCAACCAAGGACCAACCGGGCGCCCCTAGCGTGACCTGCACCACAGCAGGTCACGTCTCAAGGGAGAGTCCATGACCCGGATCAGCCTCACCGTCGACGGATCGAGCGTGTCCGACGACGTCGAACCCCGCATGCTGCTCGTGCAGTACCTCCGCGAGCGTCTCGGCAAGACCGGCACCGTCATCGGGTGCGACACCAGCAACTGCGGCGCGTGCACGGTGCACCTCGACGGCACCAGCGTGAAGTCGTGCAACGTGCTCGCGGTCCAGGCCGACGGCGCCGAGGTCACCACGATCGAGGGGCTCGCCCAGAACGGTGAGCTGCACCCCGTTCAGGAGGCGTTCCGCGAGTGTCACGGCCTGCAGTGCGGCTTCTGCACGCCGGGGATGATCATGCAGAGCGTCGACCTGCTCAACAACAACCCCAAGCCCACCGAGGAGGAGATCCGCCTCGGGCTCGAGGGCAACCTCTGCCGCTGCACCGGCTACCACAACATCGTCAAGGCCGTGCAGACCGCATCCGGTCAGGAGGTGCACTCATGACGGTCACCGACGAGCGCCCGTCCGACGCCATCGAGAAGGAGATCGGCCGCGACCGGCGCCGCAAGGAGGACCAGCGGCTGATCACCGGCCGCACCCGCTGGACCGACAACATCGTGCTGCCGGGCATCCTGCACCTCGCGATGGTGCGCAGCCCGTTCGCGCACGCGACGATCACCAGCATCGACGTCTCGGCCGCCAAGGCCGCCACCAACGTGGTCGACGTACTCTCCGGCTCCGACTTCGGGGCCGAGCTCGGCGCGATCATCAACGCCTGGCCGATCACGCCCGACCAGGTGACGCCCGCGCACTCGCCGATGCCTGCCGACCGGGTCGCCTTCGCCGGCGAGATCGTCGCCGTGGTCGTCGCCCGTACGGCGGCCGAGGCGCGCGACGCCGCCGAGCTCGTCGAGGTGGAGTACGACGAGCTGCCGCCCGCCCTCGACCTCAAGAAGTCCGCTGCCGACGAGGTCCTGGCGCACCCCGACCTCGGCACCAACAAGTCCGCGCTGTGGGTCTTCGACTCCGGCGAGGCGGGCACCGGCGGCAACGTCGAGGACGCCATCGCCAAGGCCCGCACCGACGGCATCGTGATCGAGCGCGAGTACCGCCAGCAGCGGCTGATCCCGGCGTTCATGGAGCCGCGCAGCGTCGTGGTCGACCCGACCGGTGAGCAGTACACGATGTGGTCCGCCACCCAGATCCCACACATCGTGCGGTTCGCGCTGGCCGCCACGACCGGCGTACCCGAGTCCAAGATCCGGGTGATCGCCCCCGACGTCGGGGGCGGCTTCGGCGGCAAGCTCCAGGTGACGCCGGAGGAGTGGATCGCCTGGGCGGTCGGGCGCCGGCTCGGCAAGCCGGTGAAGTACACCGAGACCCGCTCCGAGTCGCTGATGAGCGCCCACCACGGCCGCGACCAGTGGCAGAAGCTCACCCTGTCGGCCGAGAAGGACGGCACCGTCACCGGCCTCAAGGTCGAGCTGCTCGCCGACCTCGGTGCGTACGTCGCGATCGTCGGTGGCGGCGTGCCGGTGCTCGGCGCCTTCATGTTCAACGCGATCTACAAGTTCCCGGCCTACCACTTCTCGGTGCAGACCGTCCTCACCAACAAGGCCTGGACCGACGCCTACCGTGGCGCCGGCCGGCCCGAGGCGACGTACGCCATCGAGCGGCTGATGTCGGAGCTGGCCGCAGAGGTCGGCGTCGACCCGCTGGAGATCCGGGAGAAGAACTGGATCAAGCACGAGGAGTTCCCGTTCACCACGGTGGCGGGGCTCGAGTACGACTCCGGCAACTACGAGGCCGCGACCGCGAAGGCCAAGGAGATGTTCGGGTACGACGAGCTCCGGGCCGAGCAGAAGCGGCGCCGCGACGCCGGCGACACCGTGCAGCTCGGCATCGGCATCTCGACCTTCACCGAGATGTGCGGCCTAGCCCCGAGCCGGGTCCTCGGCCAGCTCGACTACGGCGCCGGCGGGTGGGAGCACGCGAGCGTGCGGATGCTGGCCACCGGCAAGGTCGAGGTCGTGACCGGTGCCTCGGCGCACGGTCAGGGCCACGAGACGGCGTTCAGCCAGATCGTCGCCGACCGGCTCGGCGTCGCGTTCGAGGATGTCGAGGTGCTGCACGGCGACACCCAGATCTCCCACAAGGGCTTGGACACCTACGGGTCACGGTCTCTGGTCGTCGGCGGCGAGGCACTGGTCAAGGCCGCCGACAAGGTCGTCGAGAAGGCCAAGCCGATTGCCGCGCACCTGCTCGAGGCGTCCGTCGACGACCTCGAGTTCTCCGGTGGCCGGTTCACCGTGCGTGGCACTGACCAGGGGATGGCGATCGGCGAGATCGCCACCGCCGTGTTCGCCGCGCACAACCTGCCCGACAACACTGAGCCGAGCATCGACGCGGAGGCGACGTACGACCCCGTGAACTTCAACTACCCGCACGGCACCCACCTCTGCGCGATGGAGGTGGACACCGAGACCGGCGCGGTGAAGATGCGCAAGTACGTCTGCGTCGACGACATCGGCAACATCGTCAACCCGCTGATCGTCTCCGGCCAGGTCCATGGCGGGCTGGTGCAGGGGATCGCGCAGGCGCTCTGGGAGGAGGCGGTGTACGACGACTCCGGCACGCTGGTGTCCGGGTCGTTCGTCGACTACCTGCTGCCGACGGCGGCCGACACGATCAGCTTCGACATCGAGCACACGACGACGCCGTCGCTGACCAACACGCTCGGGACGAAGGGCGTCGGCGAGGCCGGCACCATCGCGTCGACACCGGCCGTGGTCAACGCGGTCGTCGACGCCGTACGCCACCTCGGGGTCAACGACATCCAGATGCCGTGCACGCCCGAGCGGGTGTGGAAGGCGATCAACGGCCCGGGATCCGGCGGCGCGACGGAGGGTGCGGCGATGCCTCACTTCGAGTCCGGCGGGGCCGCTGGCAACCAGGAGCAACCCGGTCAGTCCTCCACGGAAGGAGCGGGCGCATGATCCCCGCAGCGTTCGACTACGTCGCCCCGACCTCGGTCGAGGACGCCCTGGCCGCCCTCGCCGAGCACGGCGACGAGGCCAAGATCATCGCCGGCGGGCAGAGCCTGCTGCCGGTGCTCCGGATGCGGCTCAACGCACCCGAGTGGATCATCGACCTCGGCAAGATCGAGTCGTTGCGCGGCATCCGCGACGACGGCGACGCGATCGTGATCGGCGCGATGACGCCGCACGTCGTGGTGGGCTCCGACCCGCTCGTCGCCGAGCACGCTGCGCTGATCGCCAAGGCGATCGAGCACCTCGCCGACGCGCAGGTGCGGCATCGCGGCACCTTCGGCGGCGCGCTCGCGCACGCCGACCCCGCCGGCGACCTCGGGGCGCCCGCGCTGGCGCTCGGCGCGGAGTTCGTGATCGCCGGGTCGGGCGGGACGCGCACCGTGGCCGCGGACGACTTCTTCGTCGACCTCTTCGAGACCGCGATCGGCGAGGACGAGATCCTCACCGAGGTACGGATCCCGAAGCGGACCGGCTGGGGTGCGACGTACGAGAAGTTCGTGCGGGTCGCCCACCAGTGGCCGATCGTCGCGGTCGCCGCGACGGTGCGGATCGAGGGTGGCGCCATCGCCGAGGCGCGGATCGGGCTGACCAACATGGGCAACACCCCGCTGCGGGCGCGTGCCGTCGAGGACGCGCTCGCCGGGCAGCCGGCCACCGACGACGCCGTACGCGCGGCTGCTGCGCTGGCGGCCGAGGGCACCAACCCGCCCTCGGATCTTAACGGGGACGCCGACTACCGGCGGCACCTGGCGACCGTGCTGGTACGGCGCGCCGTGCTGACTGCCGCGGGAGCCTGATGGACCTGACACATCGGTTCACCGTCCCGACCTCCGTCGACGAGACCTGGGCGCACTTCCAGGACATCGCGTCGGTGGCGGAGTGCTTCCCGGGCGCCACGGTCACCGAGGCCGATGGTGACAGCTTCTCGGGCTCGGTGAAGGTCAAGCTCGGCCCGATCGCGCTGGTCTACAACGGCAGCGGCACCTTCGTGGAGAAGGACGAGGAGGCGCACCGCTTCCTCGTCGACGCGAAGGGCAGGGACAAGCGCGGCAACGGTACGGCGGGGGCGAAGGTCACGCTGACCATGGCCGACGCCCCGGCCGGTGGGACCGACGTGGAGGTGGTCACCGACCTCGCGATCACCGGGAAGCCCGCGCAGTTCGGGCGCGGGGTCATGCAAGACGTCTCGGACAAGCTGCTCGGGCAGTTCGTGGAGTGCCTGGAGCAGCGTCTGAGTGCGGAGCCCACGGGGGCCCCGCAACCGACGACTCCCGAGTCCGAGCAGGCGGCCGAGACGGAACCCGAGAACGCCTCGGCCGCCACCCCATCGGGTCCCGTCGGGGTAGTCCCTGACGTTTCCGGGGTCGAAACGCCGTCGGAACCCCCGAAACGTCAGGGAGTACCCCCGATGGCCGCCTCCCAGCCCCCGCAGGACGACGCCCTCAACCTGGGCTCCGCCGTGCTGCCGGTACTCGCCAAGACCTACTGGAAGCCGGCCGTCGGCGTGGTCGTGGTGGCCGGCCTGGTCATCTGGTGGGTCGCGAGCCGCTGAGCCGACTCACTCCAAGGTGCTGGTGCGCGTCTTCGGCGTGGGCTCGGGTACGACGTCGGGGTCGGTGACCAGCTCGGGCTCGCGGACACCGTTGACGCCGGGCGGCAGCTGGGGCTCGAGGCGGACGACCGCGAGCACGCCGAGCAGCAGGCAGCCGACGACGAGGGTGCCGATGTAGACGCTGTCGAGGTGATGGCCGATCAGGAAGCCGGCGATCGGCGGCGCGATGATCTGCGCGAGCTGGAAGGCGGCCGAGCTCGCGGCGTTGTAGCGGCCGCGCAGGTGGTCGGGGGCGAGGTCGTTGACCAGGGCGGGGACGGTCGGCTGCAGCAGGGTTTCGCCGAAGGCGAAGACCGAGGCGCACGCGGCGACCAGCATGGTCGCGCCCCAGGTGCCGGACACGAGCCCGGTCGCGCCGAGCAGCAGCCACGACACCGCCCAGACCGCGCCCATCACCGCGATGATCCGGGTGCGCCGCCGCCCCTCGATGCGCTGCAGCACGACCAGCTGCAGCAGCACGATCACCAGGGTGTTGGCGGCAAACGCGAGTCCCAGCCCCTGCGTCGAGATCTCGCCGACCGAGCGCGCGTACGCCGGCATGCCGGCGTTGAGCTGGGCGTAGCCGACGTACGACGACACGAAGCTCAGCAGCAGCATCGAGGCCACCGCCGGTCGGCGTACGACGTCGAGGTAGCTCACCTTCGCGGCCGACCCGTCACCGTGGTGCACGACGCGCCCCGCGACGTGGCGCAGCGGGACGATCATCAGGAAGAGCGCTGGGAGGTAGCTGAGCGCGTCGCCCAGGTAGATCGCCTGGAAGGTCGCGACGTGGTCGACCCGGACGACGACCCCGGCCACCAGCCCGCCGATGCCGATGCCGAGGTTGAGCAGGGTGAAGTTGACCCCGAAGTAGCGCTGCCGGAGCTCGGATGGGATCACGGCCGCGATGAACGCCTGGAAGCCCGGCCACGAGACGCCGAAGGCGACGCCGGTGAGCAGCAGCGCGACGGCGGCCACCGCCTGGGTGGCGGCGAAGGCGAGCGTCACGTTGCCAAGCACCTGGAGGACCAGCGCGCCGATCAGGATCCGCCGGGCGCCCCACCGGTCGATGGCCGCACCACCGGGCCCGACCACGAGGAACCCGACCAGCGGCGGCAGCGCGAGCAGCAGGCCGGCGTCGCTGAGCGCGAAGCCGCGCACCTCGTGCAGGTAGACGATGTTGAACGGCAGCACCAGACCGGTGCCGATGAACTCGAAGACGACGACCGAGAGCAGGAGCTTGCCCTCGCGGGGCAGGTCGTGCCAGAACGAGCGGAGCGTGAGGGGGCTGGGGCCGGCTGAGCTAGACATTTGAGGCGAGTGTTTCAGCGAGCACCGACACTCTGCGAATCCTTGTTCGCCCGGCTCCCGCAGCCCCTAGGCTCCGGCCCATGAAGCGTCTGGTCGGCTGGGTCCTGGGCGTGCTCGCCGTCCTGCTGGTGCTCGTCTGGCCGGCCGCCATCTACGGGGAGCTCGGCGACGGTGAGGGCGTCGCGAAGTCCGAGGAGACGACGATCACCTCCTATGTCGGCGACTTCGAGGTCGACGAGGACGGCGACCTCACGGCGACCGAGACCCTGTCCGTGGACTTCCCGAGCTCCGGCAAGCACGGCATCTTCCGGTTCTGGAACCTCGAGGACGACAACGCCCCCGACTCTCGGCGTACGCCGCACGACATCCAGGTCACGATGGACGGTGGCGACGTCCCCGTCGAGCTGTTGTGGCAGGCCGGCGGCCAGTACCGCGTCGCCAAGGTCGGCGACCCGGAATCCACGGTGTCCCCGGGCCAGCACGTCTACAAGATCAGCTACCGGGTGGACGGCGTGCTGCTGCCCGGCAGCGGCGACGCCCCCACCGACTTCTACTGGAACCTGATCCCCGCGGGATGGGCGCAGGATATCGTCGCAGCGGACCTCACCGTGCACCTCCCTGCGACAGCCGGCGACGTGCAGTGCGCGGTCGGCACCGACGAGCGCGCCTGCACCGTCGAGGGCGAGGGCACCGACACGCTGCACGTCACCGCCAGCGACCTCGCACCCCGCGCCTCGGTCACGGTCAAGGCCGGACTCGACATGGCGACCCCGGCGGCGGGCGGCGTGCTCCCGTGGCCGGCCGCGTTCGACGTCGTGCTCGGCTCGAACGTCGTCGTCCTCGTGCTGGTGCTGCTGCTCTCCGTCGGCGCAGCAGTCGCCGGCTACCTGCTGGCGCGCAGCACCCGGGAGACGGACCCGCAGTTCCCCCTCATGTACGCACCGCCGGACGGGATCGGGCCCGCCCAGGCGGCGTACCTGGTCACGGAGGAACTCGACGACGAGCAGTACGTCGCCACCCTGATGTACGCCGCGGAGAAGGGTGCGATCGACCTCGACCGGGGCGACAGCGCCTGGACGATCACCGACAAGCAGGGTGCAACCGGCTGGGTGGGCCTGGACCCGGTCACCTCCGGGGTCGCGCACCTGCTCGACGGCCCGGGTACGTCGTTCGTCGCGTCGCCGTCCGACGTGGAGGCCGGCAAGCGGCTGAAGGCCGAGATGGCCACCTTCGAGTCGAGCACGACGTCGTGGGCGTCCACCAGTGGCCTGATGACCCGGAGCGGGCTCGGCCGTCTCGGCTGGGTCGTCATCGGCGGCTGCGTGGTCCTCGTGCTCGGCATCGTCTTCGTCAACCCGTTCCAGATGACCGCCATCGGCCTCGTCCCCGGCCTCTTCGCCGTCTTCGGCTTCGGCATCGCGGGTGCGGGTGCCGGCACCCGCCGCACCAAGGCCGGTCGCGACCTGTGGTCACGTGCCGGCGGCTTCAAGCGGATCCTGTCGACGCCGTCGGCGCAGGACCGGTTCGACTTCTCCGGACGCCAGGAGCTCTACACCGCCTACATCCCCTGGGCCGTCGCCTTCGGCTGCGCCGACGAGTGGGCCGCGAAGTACCGCACCGAGATGGCCAGCGAGCCGCCGGTCCCGGCGTACTTCGGCCACGCGTACGCCGGCGCCTACGCCGGGTCCGCCGTCTCGTCGATGGTCTCCGACTTCAACAGCACCGTCAGCTCCGCCATCTCGTCGTACGAAGCCACCCAGTCGTCGTCGTCCTCGGGAGGGAGCGGCGGGTTCAGCGGCGGTGGCGGCGGCGGCGGTGGTGGCGGCGGCTCCTGGTGACCCCCGTACCTTCCCTGCACCACACCTGAACTGAGGAGTTCACATGCTCATCGCCATCATCGTCGTCGTGGTGCTCGTCGCCATCGTGGGCTTCGTCGTCGTCGGCTTCAACAAGCTGCGCACCACCGACATCGGCGCCCAGGAGGCGCTCGGTGGCATCGACGTCCAGCTCACCCGGCGCGCCGACCTGATCCCCAACCTGGTCGAGACGGTCAAGGGGTACGCCGCGCACGAGAAGGGCGTCTTCGAAGAGGTCACCCAGGCGCGCGCCGGGGTCCAGGCCGCCGCGAAGGGCGACGACGTGCCCGCCAAGGCCGCGGCCGACGCCGCCCTCGGCCAGGCCCTGGTGAAGGTCAACGCCGTCGCCGAGGCCTACCCAGACCTCAAGGCGAACACGAACTTCCTGGAGCTCCAGACGCAGCTCGCCGAGACCGAGAACCAGATCTCCTTCGCCCGCCAGTACTACAACGACGCCGTGGCGACGCTCAACAAGCTGACCCAGACGATCCCGTGGATGTTCCTCACCGGCATCGCGAACGTCCACAAGCGGGACTTCTACGACGCCCCCGACGGCCAGGACGTCGCCCCGACCGTCAGCTTCTGACGTAGGCGACAGCTCACGGTGGCTCGTCGACGAACCGGAACTTAACCCGGACGTCGTCGAGGTCGAAGACGAGGGTGGACCCACTGAACGTCCACCGCTCCGGGACCAGGAACATCCGGTCTCCGGCCTGGACCAGCAGGCGCAGGCCGGTGTACCGGTACCGGAACGTCTGTCCGTGCTCCGGTTCGGCGACGTCCGGGGGCGGAAGGGTGGACTGCTTCGTGATGCCGTCGCGCAGGTAGAGCGGCTCGGGGGTGTCGAGCACGACCGCCGGGAGGGCGTCGAGGTGGCGGGCCGTGCGGTGCGCGATGCCGCGACCCGTCCACTGGGCCAGGGTGGCGGTGGCCCAGAACGTGGAGACGACCACGAACAGGACCAGCAGCCCGGTAACCGAGAGTGGCAGGCCGAGCTGTCGGCCGGCGAGGGCGAGGGTGCCGGCACCCACCGCCAGCACCATCGGGGTCAGCAGCGGATAGCCGACCCAGCCCCCGACGAGGGCGTAGAGGAACACCAGGACCAGACCCAGGACGGTCACGGCCGCGCCCGCGATCGCCAGGCCGCGGGTCGCGCGCGGCCCCACCTTGCCCGAGCGGAACGCGGCGACCGCGCCGGCGGTCGCCGCGCCGAGCAGCAGCACGAGCAGTGCCGGGACCAGGAGGCCCTGCGGGCTCCGCATGACGTAGTCGCGCGTCCCGAGCCCGAGGGTGTCGACGTCGACCCCGAAGTACGCGTACTGCGCGCGCGCCGAGACGTAGCCGAAGTAGAAGAGCAGGGCCGTCACGAACGTCGCCGGAGCGACGAACGTCGTCGCGACCGTCAGCCACCGTTCCCAGGACGGGTGCGGGGTCTCGGCCTCGTCGACCACGTCACTGCGACCCGTCGTCCCCGGAGGAGTCGTCCTCGACCGGGATGTCGACCGAGATGGTCGGCGGGTCGCCCGCGGACGACGCGAACTGGTCGCAGAGGTCCTGGCTGTCGCACACCGCGCGGGCGGTGCCGCCGATGGCCGGGCTCTCGTCGTCCGCACGTGTGCTCTCGAGCCGCAGTCCGAGCTCGCACGTCCGGATGTCGGCGGTGAAGCTCACCCCGCCGACGCACGAGGGCCACTCTCCCGGGCAGCCACCACCGGTCACGGTCACCTCGTCCGGGGTGTCGAGCTCGATGATCTCCACCCCGACGCCGTCGGGGATGTCCGGCCCGACCCAGGCGATCTGCCCGCACCGTTCCGAGCCGATCTCGTCGAAGGGGTTGTCGGCGTCCGGCACCTGACCACCGACCGGCAGGCCCGGCAGGTCGGCCGAGCCCGTGCTGTCGACGTCGATGGGCGGGTCGAGGTCGTCCCCGTCGCCATTGTTCGTGTCGTTGTCGACGGACGTGGACTCCTGTCCGGGATCGTTGCCCGCCTCCGGGTCCGATCCGCAGCCGCCGACGAGCAGCATCGCCGCGAGCAGTCCCCAAGCGATCGTGGTGGTCCTCATGGCCGGTCACCTCCAGCGCGGAGCAACAGTTGCTCGTCACTGAGAGGTGGCTGCCCGCGAGTGGTCAGATACCTCGGATCGATCAGCCCAGCGCGCTGAGCGCCTCGAACTCCTCGTCGGTCAGTTCGATGCCGGCGGATGCCGTGTTCGACTCGAGGTGGTCGACGCTCGACGTGCCCGGGATCGGCAGCATCACCGGCGAGCGCCGCAGCAACCACGCGAGGGCGAGCTGGGAGGGCGTCGCGCCGTGGTCGAGGGCGGCCTGGGCCAGCGGGCCGTCCTCCTTCGAGAGCTCGCCGGTCGCGAGCGGGAACCACGGGATGAAGCCGATCCCCTCGGCCTCGCAGTACTCCAGGACGTCCTCGGAGCTGCGGTTGGCGAGGTTGTAGAGGTTCTGCACCGTGGTGATCTCGGCGACCTCACGGGCGGCCTTGATCTGTTCGACGCTCACCTCGGACAGGCCGATGTGGCGCACCTTGCCCTCGTCCTGGAGCGCCTTGAACTCACCCACCTGGTCCTCGAGCGGGTAGGCCTTGTCGATGCGGTGCAGCTGGAAGAGGTCGATCGTCTCGACACCGAGCCGGCGCAGGCTCAGCTCGCACTGCTGACGGAGGTACGGCGGGTAGCCGACCGGCGTCCAAATGTGGGGCCCCTGCCGGGTGAGACCGGCCTTGGTCGCGATGACCACGTCGTCGGCGTACGGGTGCAACGCGTCTCGGAGGAGCTGCTCGGCGGTCTCCGGGCCGTACGAGTCGGCGGTGTCGAAGAACGTGATCCCGAGCTCGACGCTGCGGCGCAGCACGGCCATGGCGGTGGCGTGGTCCTTGGCCGGCCCCCACACGCCCTCGCCGGGGAGCTGCATGGTGCCGTAGCCGAGGCGTACGACGGGCAGGTCGCCGCCGATCTCGAACGTGCCGGAGGGGGAGGCGCTGATCTGGGTCTCGGTCATGCGTCCGTCGTACCACCTCGCCCAAGAGGGTGGGCGTGCGCCTCGGCCGTGCGGGTACCTCACTCCCATGGATCTGCCCACCCCGCGGGGACCCCTGACCGAGACGCTCTTCAGCAGCCTGCGGTCGGGCGACGACTTCTTCGCGGTGCTGACGACCCTGGTGGATGCGCAGCCCGACGACGCCGCACTCGCGCTGTGGACTCTCCACCAGCTGCACTACCGCGATCTCACCGCCGTGCCGGACGACCTCGAGTGGGACCCGCAGCTGCTGCGGGTGCGCGCCCGGCTGGAGCGTGACCTCGAGCAGCGGCTGCGCTCCCGGTTCAGCGCGCCGGCCGGGCTGAGCTTCGTCGCCGACTTCTTCGACTGGGTCGCGGAGCACGACGGCGCCTCGATCGCCGCACACGTGCACCGCGACGCGACGCGGGAGCAGGTGCTGGAGCTGACCCGGATGCGCTCGATCTACCACCTGATGGAGTCCGACCCGACCGCGTGGGTCGTGCCGAGGCTCGGCGTACGCGCCAAGGCCGGCCTGATGGAGCTGCTGTTCGACGAGTACGGCGCCGGCGACCCGAACCGGCTCCACCACCGCCTCTACGCACGCGGCATGGAGGCGAGCGGGCTCGACGCGTCGTACGGCGCCTACATCGACGAGGTGCCCCTCGAGATCCTGGAGCAGAACAACGCCCAGTCGGTCTTCGGCCTGCACCGCCGGCTGCGGGGCGCGGCGCTCGGCCACCTCGCGGCCTTCGAGGCCACCAGCTCGCTGCCGTCGTCGCGGATGGTGCAGGGTCTGGAGCGGCTCGGCTTCCCGCAGGAGTTCGTCGACTACTACGCCGAGCACGTCGAGGCCGACGCCGTGCACGAGCAGCTCGCCGTCCACGTGATCTGCGGCGGCCTGCTGGCGGAGGACCCCCAGCTCGAGGCGGACCTGTGGTTCGGGGCGTTCACCGCTCTCGACCTCGAGGACCGCGTCGCTCGCTCGGTGCTCGCGCGCTGGCGGGACGAGGAGGCGGCATGACGTACGAGCACCCCGAGGCGATCGTCTGCCCCGGCGGACCGTTGCTGATCCGGGGCAACCACGCGGTCGAGGACCCCGACGGCGTCCCGCACGGCACCACCCGGCCGGTGTCGGCGGTCTGCCGGTGCCTCAAGTCCGGCTCGCTCCCGTGGTGCGACGGCACCCACAAGGTGCTGCCGAAGGAGCAGCGACCGAGCTAGCCCAGTGCTTTCTACAGCCGGCTTTCTACAGCCGGCTTTCTACAGCCGGTCGATGCGGACGAGCACCCCGCGCTCGTGCCAGCGCACCTCAGTCACGCTGAGCTCGTCGTCGCGCAACCGCTCGCGAATGGCGTCGACCTGCTCGACGGTGCCGAGCTGCAGCAACAGGGAGCCTCGCTGGTCGAGGTGCCGACGGGCCGTGTCGAGGCAGCGCCAGGCGACGTCCATCCCGTCGTCGCCGCCGTCGATCGCCAGCAGCGGGTCCTCGGGGTAGCGGCCGGTCTCGGCGCGCCGCACCCACGGCGGATCGGCGACGACCACGGCGAACCGCTCGTCGTCGCGCACCATCTCGTCGATCGCGCCCTCGCGGACCTCCACCCGGTCCGCCATCCCCGCGGCCGCCGCGTTGCGTCGGGCGTAGCCGCACGCCACCGGGTCCAGGTCGACGCACACCAGTCGCCGCTCGGTGTCGGCGACGGCCAGCAGCCCGATCTGCCCGGCGCCCGAGCAGAGCTCGAGCACCGGACCGGCGGGCGCCGTCGCGAGGATCTCCGCCGCCCACTCCGACTGAGCCGCCGTCCAGGGCCGCGGGCGCAGCACCCGGTCGTCGAAGGCGATGCGGAGCCGACCGAAGTCCATGTCCTCCGGCTGGGTGGTGACGGTGTCCGTGTCCGACGCATCCATGTCCGACGCGGTACCCCGGCGCGGGGCAGGACAAGCGCTCAGGACTCCGTCTCCACGAGGTTGGTTGTCGACAACCAACCTCAGAAGACGTTGAGCGGGCGGAACTGCACGGACACCCGGGGCCCGGCGTGCGCGACCTTGGGTACGGCGTGCTCCCACGTGCGCTGGCAGGAGCCGCCCATGACCAGCAGGTCGCCGTGGCCCATCTCGAGCGAGATCGAGGCGCCGCCCAGCCGCGGCCGCAGCGCGAGCCGTCGCGGGTCGCCGAGCGAGACGATCGCGACCATCGTGTCCTGGGTCTTGCCGCGGCCGATGGTGTCGCCGTGCCAGGCGACGCTGTCGCGACCGTCGCGGTAGTAGCAGCAGCCGGCCGTCACAAACGGCTCGCCGAGCTCGGGCCGGTAGTGCGCCGACAGCGCTCCGCGCGCCCGCGCCAGGGCCGGGTGGGGGAGCGGCTCGCCGACGCCGTACAGGTGCAGCAGCCGGGGTACGGCGACCTCGCGGTCGTACATCTGCCGCCGCTCCTCGTGCCACGGCACGTCGTGCACCATCGCCGCGAAGACCTCGTCGGCCTCGGGCAGCCAGGCCGGGCACACGTCGACCCAGGCGCCGCGGGTCAGCTCCCGGCGTACGACGCGGTCGAAGGTCGGCGCCTCGACAGGCGGCGCCCCGAACAGCGAACCCTGGAAGTCCATGGGAGCGAGCATACGCCTCGATCGAACAGATGTTCGACCGCAGGCCGAGGCGAGTTCTGACAGGGTTGGCCCATGACGGCGGCACCCCCGACAGCGGCCCCCGCGGCGCGCGTTCGCAACCTGACCAAGACGTACGGCGCCGGCCAGGCGCTCGTCACCGCGCTCGACGATGTCAGCCTCGACATCGCCGCGGGCGAGTTCACCGCGGTGATGGGCCCGAGCGGCTCGGGCAAGTCGACGCTGATGCACTGCTGCGCGGCGCTCGACACGGCCGACTCGGGATCGGTGTTCATCGGCGAGCAGGACCTGACCAAGCTCAAGGACAAGGGCCTGACCCGGCTGCGCCGCGACGAGATCGGCTTCGTCTTCCAGTCGTTCAACCTGGTGCCGACCCTGACCGCCGAGGAGAACATCACCCTCCCGATGTCGATCGCCGGGCGCAAGCCCGACCAGGAGTGGTACGCCAACGTCATCGCGACCGTCGGGCTCGGGGACCGCCTCAAGCACAAGCCCAACGAGCTCTCCGGCGGCCAGCAGCAGCGCGTCGCCGTCGCCCGCGCGCTCGCCAGCCGACCCCGGATCGTCTTCGCCGACGAGCCGACCGGCAACCTCGACTCGCGCTCCGGCGCGGAGGTGCTCGAGCTGCTGCGCCGCAGCGTCGACGAGCACGGGCAGACCGTCGTGATGGTCACCCACGACCCGGTCGCGGCGGCGTACACCGACCGCGTCGTCTTCCTCGCCGACGGCCGCGTCGTCGACGAGCTCCGCGACCCGACCCGCGAGCAGGTCCTCGACGTGATGAACCGGATGGCGGAGCGGGCGCCCACACCATGATCAAGGCCGCCCTCAAGAGCCTGCTCGGGCGCAAGGTGCGCCTCCTGATGAGCACCTTCGCGATCGTGCTCGGGGTCGCGTTCGTGGCCGGCTCGCTGATCTTCTCCGACACTCTGAGCCGCAGCTTCACCGCGCTCTTCGCGTCCACCGTCGGCGACGTGGTGGTCCGTCCGGAGGGCGGCACCACCGCCGACGGCGCGCCCTCGACCCTGACCCTGCCGGCGAGCCTGCTCGACGAGCTCCGCGACGTGCCCGGCGCCGCGCGGGTCGACGGCAACGTCAACGCCTTCGGGGTGTTCATCGTCAGCAAGGACGGCAAGGTCGTCAGCGGCTTCGGGCCGCCGGCGATCGGCGGCAACTGGTCCGACGCCCCCGCGGGCCACGGGCTCCAGGGGCTCGCGATCGTCGAGGGCCACGAGCCGCACGGCCCCGACGAGGTGGTCTTCGACGAGCGCACCGCCGAGCGCGCCGGGTACGTCGTCGGCGACAAGGTCGACATCATCCCCTCGACGTCCGTCGCCCTGCCTGCTGACGGGGAGCCGACCGATGGCCAACCGGTCGCGCCCACCCGGATCCAGCCCGTGCTGGTGGGCATCGCCGGCTTCCCGAGCGGCGGGTCGCTCAACGGTGCGACGTACGCCGCCTTCGACACCGCGACGGCGCAGGACCTCTTCCTCGGTGGTGAGGACGCCTACACCGACATCTGGGTGACGGCTGACGACGGCGTCTCGCAGGAGCAGCTGCGCGACGACGTCGAGCCGGTGCTCGCCGACGGCGTCGAAGCCGTGACGGGTGACGACGCCGCCGACGAGTCGGCCTCCGACCTGATGGAGGCCATCTCGTTCCTGACGACGTTCCTGCTGATCTTCGCCGGGATCTCGCTGGTCGTTGGCGCGTTCCTGATCGTCAACACCTTCTCGATCCTGGTCGCCCAGCGCAGCCGCGAGCTCGCGCTCCTGCGCGCCCTCGGTGCCTCCAAGCGGCAGGTGACGTGGTCGGTGCAGCTCGAGGCGTTCGTGCTCGGCGTCCTCGGCGCGACCCTCGGCCTCGGCCTGGGCGTGCTGCTCGCCATGGGCATCCGCGCGCTCTTCGCCAACTTCGGCCTCGACCTCTCCGGTCAGCCGCTGATCTTCGCGCCGCGCACCTTCATCGCGTCGTACGCCGTGGGCGTGCTGGTCACCATGGCCGCCGCGTGGCTGCCCGCGCGGCGGACCGGGCGGATCGCGCCGGTCCAGGCGATGCGCGACGACATCGCCCTGCCCGAGTCGTCGCTGCGCCGCCGGCTGGTCTGGGGCCTCGCGCTCACGGTCGTCGGCCTGGTCGCCCTCGCGCTCGGGCTCTTCGTCGACCTCCCGCGCAGCGGCTGGCAGGTCGGCGGGGGCGTCCTCGCGATCCTGCTCGGTGTCGCCGCGATGAGTCCGGTGATCAGCAGGCCGTTCCTGGCGGCCGCCCGCGCGACGTACGCGCGCATCTTCGGAAGCGTCGGCAACCTCGCCGGCCAGAACTCCCTGCGCAACCCGCGTCGGACCGCCGCCACCGCCTCGGCGTTGATGATCGGCCTCGCCCTCGCGTGCACGATGGCGATCGTCGGCGACTCCGCGAAGGCGAGCGTCGACAAGTCGGTGTCCGACAACTTCGTCGGTGACTTCGTGGTCAGCAACGTGATCGGGCAGGGCTTCTCGCCCACGATCGGCGACCAGATGGCCCAGGTCGACGGCGTCGACCGGGTCGTGCGCGAGCGGTTCAACTCCGCGGAGCGCGACGGCGACCGCCAGGGCATCTCCGCCGTGGACGCGACCGACGTCGGACCCCTCGAGCTCGACGTCACCGACGGCGACGCGAGCGGACTGGCTCCCGGGTCGGTGCTGATCCAGCGGTTCTGGGCCGACGACGAGGATCTCGCGGTCGGTGACGACGTCACCTTCGACCTGCCGGCGGGGGAGCGCACGTATGCGGTCGGGGGGATCTTCGAGGACAACCCGGTGGTCGTCTCGCCGGTCCTGATGACCCTCGACGACTACGCCGACGCGGGGTTCCCCGGCAGCGACAACGTCCTGATCCTCTTCACCGACGACTCCCCGGGGATCCAGGACCGGCTCGACGCCGTGGTCGCCGACCTGCCGGTCGTGACTGTCAAGGACCAGGCGGAGTTCGCCCAGGAGCAGCGGGAGCCGATCGACCAGTTCGTGCTGATGATCTTCGCGCTGCTCGGTCTCGCGCTGGTGATCGCGGTCCTCGGGATCGTGAACACCCTGGCGCTGTCGGTGATCGAGCGGACCCGCGAGATCGGCCTGCTCCGCGCGATCGGGCTCAGCCGGGCCCAGCTCCGCCTGATGATCACCCTGGAGTCGGTGGTGATCGCCGTCCTCGGCGCCGTGCTCGGGGTGGTGCTGGGCCTCGGGTTCGGGGTCGCGCTGATGTACGCCGTACGCGATCAGGGCCTCGAGGTGATCAGCGTGCCCGTCGGCCAGCTGGCCGTCTTCCTGGTGCTCTCGGTCGTCATCGGGGTGCTCGCCGCGGTCTTCCCGGCGCGCCGCGCGGCACGTCTGGACGTGCTCCGCGCAATTGCGACGGAATGAGGCCGTAATCCCGTTCGCCATCTATGATGCGCGATCCGAGGACGGGGACCCGTCCCTCTGCCTACAGTTCAGCCGTGGACGACTTGCTGGTGAACGAGGGCCGTGCCCTGAAGCACGTGCAGGTGCGTGAGTACGTGCGCACACTCGTCACGGGGGCAGCACCCGGATCGCCCGCACCCTCTGAGCGTGAGTTGGTGCATCGGTTCGGGGTTGCCCGGATGACGGTACGACAGGCGATGGATGCGCTCGTGGTCGAAGGGCTGCTGGAGCGCATTCCCGGGCGGGGGACGTTCGTAGCCCGCCCACGGCGTACGGCGAGCCGGTTGACGAGCTACACCGAGGAGATGTCTCGGCGTGGTCTGCTGCCGGAGTCGCAGACGCTGCTGGCGCGACGCGAGCAGGCCGGGCCCGGCGTGGCCCGTGCGCTGAACGTGACCGAGGGCGACGCCGTCATCCACTGGCGCCGCCTGCGCCGGGCGGACGGGCTCCCGATGTGCGTCGAGGACGCCTACCTCAACGAGGTGCTGATCCCCGGTTTCCTGCAGAGCGGGATGCCGACCAGCCTCTACGACGCCCTGGAGTCGCGCGGGCTGCGGCCCACCTGGGCCGAGGACTCGATCAACGCCGACATCGCGAACGCCGAGGAGGCCGAGAGCCTCGAGGTCGACGAGGGTGCGTCGGTGCTCCGGCACTCGCGGCGGGGACTGGCCGGTGAGAAGGTCGTGGAGGTCTCGCGCACCGTCTACCGGGCGGACCGCTTCACCATGTGGCTGCAGGTCGGCGCGGAGAGCTAGGGCAGATCGCCTAACGGCCCAGGTCTCCGAGCGGCGCGACGATGTCGCCGCTCTCCTCGCAGACCCACACCGGGTCCGGCCCGCCGAGGTCCGGCTGGATGTAGAGCACGTGTAGTGGGGCATGGTCGCCGCAGTCGTTGCAGACTGGCCAGCGGCCGACGCTCTCGATCAGGGCGTCCTGCACGTCCTGGGCGACCAGCCCGGCGACGTACTGCGCCCCTTCGGGCCACTGCTCGGCCCACCACTTGCGTTGCTCGACCGCGTCCTCGAGCGCGGAGACGGCCGCCGGCGTCGCGTGGTTGCGCGCCGCGAGGTCGGCCAGGACGCGGGCCCGTGCATCGAAGAGCAGGGTGTTGTCCATCCCACCATCATGCCTCGGCGCCCCACACGCGGCGTGGCGTCGCCGAGCCGTGCCGCGCGGCGCCCGCACGCGGCGTACCCCTCGTCCTACAGTGGCCGCATGGGCGACAGCCTGCTCGAGGTGACCGTCCTCGACCCGCGCGATGTGCGCGGCGCGGAGGAGGGCGGCGCCGACCGCCTGCACCTCGCCGCGGCGGGTGCGGATGTCGCGCTGTCCCCGGAGCCCACGACGGTGACGGCCGTGTGCCGCGAGACCTCGCTGCCGGTCTTTGTGCTGCTGCGGCTCAACGGCTCCTGGACGACGACCGGTGGCGAGCTGTCCCGGCTGGTCGGGCTCGCCGAGGACTATCTCGCGCGCGGCGCCAGCGGGGTCTGCTTCGGGTTCCTCGACGCGGACCTCGAGGTGGACACGGAGGTCTGTGCCCACCTCACCTCGGCGCTGCCGGACGTGCCGTGGGTGTTCGGCCGGGCGATCGACGACACCCTCGAGCCGCGCCGCTCCTGGCGGCGGCTGCTCGAGCTGCCCGGCCTCGCCGCGGTGCGCTCGGCCGGGTCGCCGCGCGGGCTCGCGGTCGGGTTCGACGACCTGATCGAGACCGCATCCTCTCCGGCGGTCGCCCGGTTGCTGATGCCCGGCGGGGGACTGCTCGCCGAGCAGGTGCCGTGGTTCGTGCGTGCCGACGTCCGCCAGTTCCACCTCGGCCGGCAGGTCCGGCCGGGCGGCTCGCTCAAGGCGTACGTCGACGCCGGCCACGTGCGGTCCTGGCGGCTGCTCGTCGACGACGCGCTCGAGCGGGCCGTCCGCTCCGCGGGGTGACTGGTGCACATGACTGGGACTCGATGATCCTGATCGACCCGCCCAACGCGGCCGGGCACGGCCGCCTGTGGTCGCACCTGGCCAGCGACGCGTCGTACGACGAGTTGCACGTCTTCGCCGCCGGTGTCGGCATCCCGCCCCGCGGCTTCGACCGCGACCACTACGACGTGCCGTCCGAGTGGTACGACGAGATGGTCTCCGCCGGCGCCGTACCCGTCTCGTCCCGCGAGCTCGTCGCCCGGCTGACCGCTGCGGGTCTTCGGCGGCGGAAGTCTCGGGGTAGTCCCTGACGTTTTCGGGGTCGGCAGCGCCAGAACAGCCCGAGAACGTCAGGGACTACCCCGACGGGCCGCTCACACGAGCTTCTCGAGCTCCGCCCGGACGTTGGCGCGGGCGGCGTCCTCCCAGGCGCTCTGGGCGTACGCCGTGTGGAAGAGGTGTGGCTTCGCCAGCAGGTCGCGCAGGATCCCGGCCCGCCCGGCCGCAAAGGCGTCGTCCGGCACGGTGGCGTACTCCTCGCGGACCGAGGTGGCGTACTCGGCGTACCGCTCCGCCGGCGCCGCCAGGATCGCCAGGTCGGCGTCGGAGAGGGCGCACCCGTTGGCGTCGTCGTCGGCGGGGAGGTGGTGCTCGGTCATCAGCACCAGTCGCACCACCTCGTCGACGACCGGCTGGTCGACGAGGGTGGGCAGCGCCTCGGCCGCCCAGGCCGCCGAGCGCTTCTCCGCGTCGGGCTGCGCGTCGTACACGCTGTCGTGGAACCACGCCGCGAGCAGCACGGCCATCCGGTCGAAGTCCACGCCGTGCGCCGAGAGCTCGTGGACCCGCTCCAGCACCTCGGCGAGGTGGCGGCCGTCGTGGTAGCGGCGATCCGGGTGCGCGTACGACGCGACGAGCTGCGCGCCCAGCGGCCGGGCGCCGGGCAGCGGCCAGGCGAGCAGGAGGTCCACGGCGCCCATTCAAGACGCCGGACACCATGACGCGCTACCGTGACCGGCATAAGAACGACACAAGAACGTGTTCTAGTTTCGATTCACGAGGAGTTTCTGATGGCAGCGAGCGCGGACCGCATCGGCCAGGTCGTCGACGACTACATCCGTCTGGTCGGCTCCGGCACGGCCGACGAGATCGTCGCCCTGTACGCCGCCGACGCCACCGTCGAGGACCCGGTCGGCTCCGACGTGCGCACCGGGCACGCGGCGATCCGGGAGTTCTACGCCGGGCTCGAGGGTCTCGAGAAGGAGACCCGGCTGATCACGTCGCGCATCGCCGGCGGCGAGGTGGTCTTCCACTTCGAGATCATCACCCGCGCGGGGGACAAGACCTACACGCTCTCGCCGATCGACGCGATGACCTTCGACGACAGCGGGCTGATCACCACGATGCGCGCCTTCTGGGGCGACACCGACATGGTGGTCAGCTAGCGCACTGGTACTCCTGCCCCGCCGTCCGGGGCACGGGCAGGTCTCCGATCGCGCTCTCGCGGCCGGTGGTGACCGAGAAGCCGCCGAAGCTGGCGTGGTTGAACAGGCAGCGCGCCGCACCGTTCATATAGCCGCCGCCCTGGCTGGGCGGGTCGACGACGACGGTCAGGTTGGACTGCGTCGTCATGGTGCCGCTGAGCGTGAACGTGCCGTCGGAGCGCGTCGTGGTCGTGGCGACCTTCGACCCGGCCGTGTCGTACAGCGCGACGGTCGCTCCGGGCCCGTTGACCCACGGCGGCTGCAGCGGGCTGGCCGGCGCGGTCGCGTCGACGATCCGGCCGGTGACCCAGCCGCCGCGCTTGGTCAGCCGGACGCTGCCGAAGGCCATCTTGTTGCCGTGCACCTTGGCCTTCTGGACGGTGACGGTCGTGGGCAGCCAGATGCCGGCGCCGTCGAACTTCAGCTTGTACCTGCCGGGGTAGAGCCCGCGGAAGACAGCCGTGCCGCCCGATGCGGTCGCGGTCCACCACTGGCCGGTCGCCTTGCTGGTGATCGTGACCGAGGTCTTCGTCTTCATCCGGTCGCCGGGGACGAGGAGGTAGACGGTCATGCTGCCGGCCCGCTTGTTCAGCTTGACCTTCACGTCCCGGCCCTTGCCGGGCTTCACCTTGCCCGCCCACTGACTCTTGGCCGCCCAGGCCTTCTGCTTGTCCCAGGCGAAGACCGAGTACTTGCCCTGCGGCAGGCCGCCGACCGCGTACTGGCCCTTGCCGTTGGCGGTCGTCTCGAACGAGTTCTCCTGGCGGTTGGCCGCCACGACGCGCGCGCCCTTGGCGGGCTGGCCCTTGCCGTTGACGACCGTGCCGGTGACGTAGCCGCCCTTGCGCATCTTCACGTTGTGCGTGGTGCGCTTGCCCGCTCGGACGGTCACCTTGATGTCGGTCGGCGCGTACTTCTCGATCCGGTACGACGGCCGCTGGTCGACGAACTGCAGGTGATACGTGCCCGGGTCGAGCCAGACCGAGTAGCCGCCGCCGTTGGCGGACTTGCTGCCGAGGTACTTCCAGTTCTGGTCGAACCAGAGCATCTTGACCTTGGGCCGGTCCTTCTGGGGGAAGACGATGCTGCCGTTGGCGAGGCCCTTGTCGCCCGCCGCGTCAGCGCTTCCCATCGGCGCGACGGCGAGCAGCAGCGAGCCGAGCAGGGTCAGCACCGCGACGGCGGCGGCGCGGGTCCGAGTGGAGGGGAGCATGCTTCCAGCCTAAGTCGCTCGGCTGAGGGTCCCCCAAAGATCGCCTCAGGCTTGGCTCAAGACGGGTGACCGCGAGTTGAGGTCCAGCACCCCGCGGAGGAGTTCCAAAGTTGGTGCGACATCCAACGGCGACCTGACGCACGATGTGGTTGTCGGTGAAGGGCTGAGTCGCTGATCCTGCTCGGATGGCGCTTCGGCCTGGCGTTCTGTGGGTCCATGTCGAGCATTGCTGGCTGGGCGTGTTCCGGGCGGTCTGTCGTCTGTGAAGCAATCCGAGTCCGTTGAACTTTTGTATAGTTGTCAATAGTAAAGTCTGCTTTACTATTCTCAATTGAAGTCACAGGAGGTGGGTGCTCGTGTTCATCGGCCGCACGCGAGAGCTCGATGAGCTCAACACACAACTCGAGGTCGTGCGCCGCGGAACCCGCGCCGACCGTGGCGTCGCCGTCATGATCCGCGGACGGCGCCGCGTCGGAAAGTCCCGCCTGGTCAACGAGTTCATCGAGCGCACGGGGCTGCCGCACGCGTACTTCCAGGCGGCACGCCATGCGCCTCAGGAGCAAGAGTTCGAACTCCTCGCTGCAAGCGTCGCGGCCTCCACCCTTCCCGGCGCGGCAGTCGCCGTCGGCAACCGGCCAGCCACCCTGACAGCTGCGCTCACGCTGCTTGCTGCTGCGCTCCCGACCGATACGCCGGCCGTGGTTGTGATCGATGAGGTTCCTTGGTTGCTCGAGGGCATCGAAGGCGGCGCCGGCGAGCTCCAGCGGACCTGGGACAACCTGTTCGCCCGTCGTCCGGTGCTGCTGCTGCTCCTGGGCAGCGATCTCGCCATGATGGAACACCTCACAGCACCCGACCAACCGTTCTACGGGCGTGCGACAGAGATGGTCTTGGACCCGCTCACGCCCACCGACGTCGGCACGATGACCGGCGTTGACGCGTTCAGCGCATTCGACGCGTACTTGATCACCGGGGGGCTGCCTCTCGTCGCCCAGGAGTGGGAGCAAGGGATGAGCGCCATCGAGTTCTTGCGGTCCTCCTTCAGTCGCTCTACAAGCGCACTCGTGGTCTCGGGAAGCCGCGCTCTGGACAGCGAGTTCGGAGAGGCGACGTTCGCCAGGCAGGTGTTGACCGCGATCGGCGGTCTCGGGGAGCGGACCTTCTCCGGCATCGCTTCTTCCCATGGAGGCATCAACGCTGCGACGCTCACTTCCACCCTGAACACCCTCCGCGCCAAGCGTGTCGTGACAGCCGATGAACCGCTCTCCACCAAGGCGAGCAGCAAAGACAAGCGTTGGCGCATCGCCGACCCCGGCCTGCGGTTCTGGCTCGCGTTCGTGGAGCCGGCCCTGGCCGAGGTTGACCGCGGACGCCCAGACCTGGCCGTCGCTCGAGTCGAAGAGGGCTTCTCCTCATGGCGTGGCCGCGCCGTCGAGCCCGTCGTACGCGCAGCCCTGCAGCGCCTCCTGCCCGACGACGCTTGGCCCCACGCTCGACAAGTTGGCGGTTGGTGGCCCAGGAACAACACCCCGGAGATCGATCTGGTCGGAGCGGACCACCGTCCCGCGAAAAGCATCGCATTCGTCGGCACCATCAAGTGGCGCGCCGACAAGCCCCTCGAGGGTCGGGACGTCGCAAAGCTCGCGGCCGATGCGACACGCGTGCCAGGCGTCGGGGCCTCTACTCCGTTGGTAGGCGTGTGCCCGTCAGGAGTCCGCGACGGGGTCGACCTGCACGCGGTGTGGACCGCGGAGGACTTGCTCGCCGCCTGGCCGTGACAGTGAACGTGATGGCTGCCGGTCACCCCGATGGCGATGTTCGCGCAGTCGCCCAGGAGCTCGCGACCGCTCTGTTCAACACCGGCCACAGCGCCGGGTGGGTGTTGCGGGATCCGATCCGCGAGGGGCGCCTCCGAGACGCCGCGGCGATCGTGGCTTGAGCGTCAACCGCTCCAGACCCGGCGCCAGACGCAGCCCCCGTCATCGGGATAGCCACCATTCCCGGTGCGGGTGGACCCGAGTCTGTCCGCTCCGCCGTCGGGTCGCCGCCGTACTCCGACGGGCAGACACCGCACCGACGACGTCCCTGACCGAAGGGCTCGCCGCCCTCGCTGCTAGGCATCGGAGCGGTGCCCTGTCCGACGCGGAGTTCGCCGCGGGCAAGCGGAGACTTCTCGGTTGACACCTCGAGCCCGTTGATCGCCGCGGGCTTGGCTCAAGACACGTGTCCGCGCTCACGCAGCTGCTGCCGGGGCGTCATCGCCCACCGGATCGTCCCGGTCGCGACCCCGCCCAGGGCCCGCACGACGGTGCGCTCCGAGACCGGCAGCCACGGCAGCCGCAGCGGCCGCCGGGTCCAGCGCGGCATCAGGCCGACGGCGGCCGCCGCGATCACGGCGTACGGCGCGCGGGCGAGCGCGGGCAGCGGTGGGCGCAGCAGGAGGTAGCCGACGGTGGCCCGGGCCTCGGGGGTGCCGCGCAGCTCGGGTCGGTACGACGCGAGCGTGGCCGCCAGCTCCGCCTCGGTGGTCGGCGGGTCGACGACACCGAGCCTGCGGGCGACCTCGGCGGTCTGCGCGACGTAGGTGTCGCGGTCGGCGCCGGTCAGCGGCTCGCGGCCGTAGACCGTGTGCGCCCGCAGGAAGCTGTCGATCTCGGCCACGTGCACCCAGCCGAGCAGGTGCGGGTCCGTCGCGGCGTACGGCGTCCCGTCGGGCATGGTGCCGACGATGTGCTCGTGGATCCGCCGGACGGCGGCCACGGACTGCTCGGCGTCGTCGGCGGTGCCGAAGGTGGTGACCGCGATGAAGCGGCTGGTCCGGGCGAGCCGGCCCCAGGCGTCGTGCCGGAAGTCGGAGTGCTCGGCGACCCCGCGCATCGCCGCGGGGTGCAGGGTCTGCAGGAGCAGGGCCCGCAGGCCGCCGATGAACATCGAGGCGTCCCCGTGGACGCGGGTGATCGGGCTGCCGGCCTCGAACCAGCGAGGCCCGGGCCGGAGGTGGATCCGCTCGGCGTGCTTGAGTCCGTCGGGTCCCGCGACGCGCAGGAAGAGCTCGCTGCCGAGCCGCCCCCGCACGCCGGGCATCACACGTCCCAGGTCCGCAGCCAGATGGTGTGCTCCGACTGCGTCAGCTTGGCGAGCGCGTCCGCCGGGAGCGGGTCGAGCGTGTCGGTCACGACGTACCCCTGCTCGCCGCGGGTGGAGAGGTACTGGCCGGTGACGTTGGCGCCGGCGTCGGCGAGCACGCCGTTCACGCCGGCCAGGACGCCCGGGACGTTGACGTGCAGGAAGCCGATCCGGTGGCCGGCCTGCAGCTGCGGGGCGAGGACGGCGGGCAGGTTGACCGACAGCTCGGTGCGGCCCTCGAGCGAGAAGCCCGCGAGCTTGCCGGCGACGAAGTAGCCGATCTCCTCCTGCGCCTCCTGCGTGGAGCCGCCGACGTGCGGGGTGAGGATGACGTTGGGGAGGCCGCGGAGCACCGACTCGAACTCGTCGCCCTGCGCCTTCGGCTCGACCGGGAAGACGTCGAGTGCCGCGCCGGCGATGTGGCCCGACAGGATGTGCTCGCGCAGCGACTCGTTGTCGACGACCATGCCGCGAGCGGCGTTGATGAAGAGGCTGCGCGGCTTCATCTTCGCGAACTGCTCGGGCCCGAAGAATCCGGCGTTGCCCGGCCGGCCGTCGACGTGGAGGCTGACGACGTCGGCCTTCGCCAGCAGCTCGTCGAGGCTCTTCATGCGCTGGGCGTTGCCGTGGGCCAGCCGGTCGGCGGTGTCGAAGAAGATCACCCGCAGGCCGAGCGCCTCGGCCAGGTTGGACAGCTGGGTGCCGATGTTGCCGTAGCCGACGATGCCGAGCGTGCGACCGCGCACCTCGTGGCTGCCGTTGGCGGACTTGTCCCAGACGCCGTCGTGCATCTTCTGGGTCTTCTCGGTGAGCCGGCGGGCCAGCGCGATGATCTCGCCGATCACGAGCTCGACGACGCTGCGCGTGTTGGAGTACGGCGCGTTGAAGACCGCGATCCCTCGATCGGCCGCGGCGACCAGGTCGACCTGGTTGGTGCCGATGCAGAAGCAGCCGATCGCCAACAGGTCGGGGGCACCGTCGAGCACCGCCTGCGTGATGTGGGTGTTGGACCTGATGCCGAGCATCTGGACGCCCGGCAAGGCCTCCAGGAGCTCCTGCTCGGACAGTGATCCCGTCCGCAGCTCGACCTCGAAGCCGCGCGCCTCGAGGACCTCGACGGCGAGCGGGTGGATGTTCTCGAGCAGCAGCACCTTCACGATCGACAAGCCTAGGCGCGGTGCGCGGCAGGACCGAACCCTCGCCGATGTGTGGACGCGGGTCGGCAGGTCCGCCGTCGCCACGGCTCGCGGACCGGCATGATGCGCACCATGTCTCGTCGCACCGGGTGGGTCGCCACCTCGGCCGCCTTCGCACTCGCCGCCACCATCCTGACCAGCGGGGCCGGCTCCGCCGCGACGACACGGCCCCAGACGCACGAGCGGGGTGACTGGCAGGTGCGCACCGTCGCGCCCGGGCAGTACGTCGCCAGCTGGACCTCGCCGAACCGACTGCCGGTCACCTCCGACCGTCCGACCGTGGTCGGCCCGGCGGCATGGTTGGTCGGCACCTCGACGATGGCGGCCGACGGTCGCACCGTGCGAGCGCGGATCGACGCGCCGACGAGGCCGGACCCGGCCCGGCTCGACGTACTCCTGTCCGGCGACCGGCTCGACGCCGCCGGCAGCGACCGCGCCCGCCGTGGGGCCGGGACGCCCGACCCGGCGCTCGACCTGCCGGGCACGCAGACGTTGCCGACTGACCCCGCGACGCCGGGTCCGTACGCCGTGGTCAGCAGCGACTACGCGCTCGCTCCCGTCCGGGTCCCGGGGATGGCGGCGCCGATCGAGATGGTGGGCCACGTCGTCGAACCCGCCGCGGGGGCAGCCACGGGCCCGCGGCCGCTGGTGCTCTTCATGCACGGTCGCCACGGCGTCTGCTACAAGCCGGCGGACGCGGATGCGTGGTCCGAGGACTGGCCCTGCAAGGCACCCTTCCGGGAGGTTCCGAGCCACCTCGGCTACGACTACGTCCAGCAGGTGCTGGCCTCGCAGGGGTACGCGACCGTGTCGGTCCGGGTCAACGGCATCAACGCCCAGGACTTCGCCGTGCCCGACGGCGGCGCCGACGCCCGCGCGCGGCTGGTGCAGGCCCACCTGGACCACTGGGTCGGCCTCGCGGCCGCGCACCAGGTCGACCTGTCCAAGGTGGTGCTGGTCGGCCACAGCCGCGGGGGCGAGGGCGTCGACCGGGCCTCGATCCGGATCCCGCTGACCGCGCCGTACCGGGTCGTCGGGCAGGTGCTGGTCGCACCGACCGACTTCGCGGCCCAGACCGCGCCGTACGTCCCGACCGTGACGTTGCTGCCGCTCTGCGACGGCGACGTCAGCGACCTGCAGGGGCAGAAGTTCACCGACGTCGCCCGCGATGTCGTCGCGGGCGACACCTCGCTGAAGAGCAGCGTCCTGGTGATGGGGGCCGACCACAACTTCTTCAACACCGAGTGGACGCCGGGGACCTCGGTCTCGCCCGCGAGCGACGACTGGGCCGGTGACGCCGACCAGACCTGCGGCACCGCCGACCCTCAGCGCCTCAGCGCCGCCGAGCAACGAGCAGTCGGGACGGCGTACGTCGCCGGGGCCGTGCACCTCTTCGCTGCGGGCGACCAGTCCGCGCTGCCGCTCTTCGACGGCTCGCGGGCCCGGGTCGCCTCGCAGGGCGACGCCCAGACGCTCAGCCACGCGATCGGGGGCGGCCGGGTGCTGCGGGCACCCTCGACGTCGACCGCGCTCTCCCTGGCCGACGGCGCGACGACCCGCTTCTGCGTGAGCACGTACGACGATCGCCGGGTCTCCTCGTGCGGCACCGGTGCCACCGCGGCGGCCGCCCCGCACTGGTCGACGAGCGGCGAACGCCTGCCCGTGCGGAGCTTCTTCGAGATGGCGTGGACGGCGAGCGGTCAGTCCGGCGGGTTGCTGCTCGGCAGCCCGCTCGACCTCACCGGCCGGCGCCTCGAGGTCCGCACCATCGGCGGGGGCCGGACCGCTGCCGCGGTGCGGGTCCGGATCACCGACGCCGACGGCGCCAGTGCGGTGATCGACCCGGTCGGTGGCGGCGGGCTTCCCGTCCTCGGCACGACGGCCGAGGTGCGCAAGCTGTGGGCCCAGACGCTGGTCGTCGACCCGACCGGCGCCCCGGTCGACCTGTCCCGGATCGCCCGGGTCGAGCTGGTCTCGGCCAGTGCCCGCGGCAAGGTGTGGGTCGCCGACCTGTCCTCGGCGCCGGCGACCCTGGCCGCCGTACCGGACCGTCGGCTGCCCACGATCAGCTTCTCCCGGGTGCGGATCGAGGAGGGTGCGGGTGGGGCGAAGGTCGCCCGGGTCCCGTTCCGGGTCACCGGCGACCTGACCTCGCCGGCTCGCTTCTCGGTGCTGACCGTCGGGCAGGGCCGCGGCGACGTCCAGCGCTTCTCGGTCGACCTGGCGCCGGGGCAGACGGGCGGCTCGATCCCGGTGGGGTACGCCGCCGACCGGCGCGCCGACTACCGCAGGCTGGTCACCCAGGTGAGCGCCTGGTCGACCCGCAACGTGATGACCGACGGCTACCTCGGTGAGCTCGCCGTGATCGACGACGACCCTCGGCCGTCGCTCTCCGTCCGGTCGGTCGCGCGGCGCGTCGTCGCCGGCGCCCCTGCGCAGTGGCGGATCCGGGTCGACCGGCCGGTCGACTTCGACCTGTCCGTGTCCGGCAAGGTCGTCCGCGGGCCGGGTACGCCGGTCCGGGTCTCCGACATCGCGCAGTCCTGGACCGACCTCCACGTCGGACCCGTCAAGCCCGGCAAGCCGCTGTGGGTCGTGCATGCCATGACGTACGACGTCCTCGACCCTGGCCGCCGGGAGGTCGTCGTCTCCATCCCGACCCGCGCCAACCGGGAGGGCGGGCCGCCTCGGACGCTGACGCTGCGGTTCGTGATCGGCAAGCAGTCCTACCGGCGCACCGTCCGGATCGTGCCGGCCGGCTAGACGACCGGCACTCCGGCCAGCGCCTCGCGCCTGGCCTGGGCGAGGGCATGGGAGGACTCGGGCGCCGCCACGATGCCCTGGGTCCGCGCAAACTCCAGCCCCGCCTCGAAGCACTCGCTCTGGTGTAGCGCCGTCGCCTCGATCAGTCCCTCGTGCACGGCGTGGGAGACCAGCGGTGCCCGGGTGCAGCGGCGGGGGCACCTGCCCCGGATGGGGGAAGTTCCTCTGTTGAGATCCGGTCCGGCGTTGCTCGGGCTACCGTCGTGGGATGGTGCGCGCGCGCAGGGCCTCCGTGGTGTTGGGAGCGTCTGCTGCTGCGCTCGTGCTGCTCCCGCTGGCCGCTGACGCGCAGGCTCGCGACGAGGCCGCGTCCGTCAGCATCCCGGACCGGCTTGCCGGCTACTCCCACCTGATGGCGGGGGTCTCCCAGGCGCCGCCGGGTCAGGCCCTGGCGCTCTACCAGCGTGGGTTCGGCGTCGAGTTCCTGGACACGCCGCAGGCGGTGGTGCTGGCCGCGGGCGACGACGTCTACCGCCGCCTCGGCGCCGCCGAGAGCCGGGGCGGTGCCGAGACCCAGGGCGACCCGGGGCCGATGCTGCTGTCGCCGGACGGACGGGAGGTGGCGCTGGGCGACCACGACACCGGGGACGCCGACCTCGGCGTCGTCGACCTGGGCAGCGGTGACGTCACGACCCTTGAGCTGCCGGGTGCGCGCAGCGTCGTCCCGGTCGCGTGGGCTCCGGACGGCAGCAAGATCGCCTATCTGGCCGGGGACTCTCCGTCCAACCCTTACTCCGGCGGCTCGATCGTCGGTGACCTGGTCCTCCTCGACCTCGAGTCGGGGGAGGCCGTGCCGGTGCCGGGCGGCGCGAACGCCTTGACCGCCGCGTTCTCACCGGACGGCCGGAGGTTGGCCGTGCAGCGCACCACCGGGTCCGGTGGGCTCGCCGTCGTGGACCTGTCCTCGGGCTCCGTCCGCGAGGTAGCCGCCGACGGTTCGCTCGCCGGTCCGGCCGCCTGGTCGCCCGACGGGCGGCTGCTGGCGCTCTCCGGGTCGTCTGGGATGTCGTTCATCGACCCGACCGGGTCCGGTGCGCCGCTCACGCTGGACCGGTCGGCCCCAGACGGGATCCTCGGGTGGACGGGCAGCCGCGAGGTCGCCGTCCTCGAGCGCCCCGACGCCGACCACGCGAGCATCACGGCGTACGGGCTCGACGGCATCGCCAGCCGCCAGCTGACCGCCATCGGGGACGTCGGCAGCTACGGCATCGGCCGCCTCCAGCTGGCCTCGGGGCTGCTCGCCGATCTCCAGGTCCGGCCGGCGGGGCCCGCTGACGACGGACCGCTGCCGCCCGCCTTCCGGATCGGCTTCGCCGTCGTCGTCGGTCTCGCGGTCGCCGCGCTGACGGCGCTCGTGACCCGTCGCCGCCGCTCCCGGTGGTTGAGGAAGGCGCGCTAGCGCCTGTCTCGAAACCCCGGAAAGCCGACGGCGGCCTGCGGTCCGTTGGGCTTGCGCGCCGACAGGCTGACAACGCGGGTACGGCGGGCGCGGGTCGGCGCGGCCTCCCGGCTTGCGGGTCGGCGCCCTGTCGGTGGTTGAGGAAGGCGCGCTGGCGCCTGTCTCGAAGCCCCGGAAGGTCGACGGCGGCCTGCGGTCCGTTGGGCTTGCGCGCCGACAGGCTGACAACGCGGGTACGGCGAGCGCGGGTCGGCGCGGCCTCCCGGCCTGCGGGTCGGCGCCCTGTCGCTGGTTGAGGAAGGCGCGCTGGCGCCTGCCTCGAAACCCCCGGAAGGTCGACGGCGGCCTGCGGTCAGGTCGTGGTTGACCTGTGGGGAGCCCAGGCGAGATTGTCACAACATGTTTGGCCCAACCTATTGTCTATCGAACAGGCGTTCGATAGAATCGAGTATGGCCGCGCCCACCATTCCCGACACCGCCGACATGGCGGCGCTCGCTGACGAGCGGGCACTCGTGGACCGGATCCGTGCGCTCGAGGACACCAAGGCCCGGCTCTGCGCCGAGCAGGCCGAGCTCACCGTCCGGCTCGATGCTGCGGTGCGCGCCCGCCATGAGCAGGCCAGAGTCCCGGCCGCCCGGCGTGGCCGCGATGTCGCCGGGCTGGTCGGGTATGCCCGGCGCGAGTCCCCGGCGAAGGGCTCCCGCCTGCTGGGTCTCGCACATGCGCTGGCCGAGCAGCCGCACACCCTGGCTGCGATGAAGGCCGGTGTGCTGTCCGAGTGGCGCGCCACCCTGATCTCCCGGGAGACCGCCTGCCTGTCCCGTGACGACCGCGCCCTGGTCGACGCCCAGATCAGCGCACCCGGACCCGACGGGAGCTACCGGTTCGACGGATGGGGCGACCAGCGGCTGAGTGCCGAGGTCCAGAAGGCCGTGTACGCCGTCGACCCGCAGGCGGTGGTCAACCGCCGCGCCAAGGCCGAAGCAGAGCGCCGGGTCTCGATGCGACCTGCCCCCGACACCATGGCCCAGCTCTCCGCCCTGCTACCCGCCACCCAGGGCGTCGCCGTCTGGGCGACCCTGACCCGGGTCGCCGACCAGGCCCGGTCCGCCGGCGACCCCAGGTCGCGGGGCCAGGTCATGGCCGACACCCTGGTCGAACGCATCACCGGCCAGCAGCGTGCTGCCGCGGTCCCGGTCACGATCAACGTGGTGATCTCCGACCAGGCCCTCCTCGGCGGCGACCGCCAGCCCGCCTGGCTCCAGGGCTACGGGCCCGTCCCCGCCGACACGATCACCCCGGACATGTTCACCGCCCTGCGGCGCCTCTACGCCAACCCCGCCACCGGTGCCCTGGTCGCCATGGAGTCCGTGGCCCGCGAGTTCCCCGCCGGCCTCGCGAGGTTCATCGACCTGCGAGACCGGACCTGCCGCACGCCGTACTGCGACGCCCCGATCCGCCACCACGACCACGCCGCAGCCCACGCCGTCGGCGGACCCACCACAGCCGGGAACGGGCAAGGCCTGTGCGAGCAGTGCAACCACACCAAACAAGCCCCCGGCTGGCGCAGCCGACCAGCCACCGGACCACCCGGCCAACGCCACACCATCGAGACGACCCTGCCCACCGGACACCAGACCCGGTCCACCGCGCCGGCCCTGCCGACACCAGCCACCGTGCAACCCATCAGCCACGGCGAGATCCACCTCAGCCGGATCACCCTCGACTACGCCGCCTGAGGCCCGACCCTCTCGGGAGCAGCCATGACAACCACCGATCTCGCCCGCATCTTCGGCGATCTGGAGACCGGATCGTCCTCACCTCGATGCGAGTGCGAACACGATCCCGGACCGACGACGTGTACGGCGATCGCCGTCTTCGCGGTGACCATCGTGTGCAGCGACCCTGGGTGCGAGGGCGCTGTCGGGGTCTGCCTGCTGTGCCCGGATTGCGTGGACGCGTGGCGTCGGCGCTGCGCCGAGCCGGGTGCGCCACGACTCCGGATCCGGCGGCTCTGAGCCGACCTCAGGCCGGCAGGTCCTCCGCGTCCACGATCCGGTAGGCGTACCCCTGCTCGGCGAGGAAGCGCTGCCGGTTCTGGGCGAACTCGGCGTCGACCGTGTCGCGGGAGACGATCGTGTAGAAGTGCGCGGACTTGCCCTCGGACTTCGGGCGCAGCAGCCGGCCGAGGCGCTGGGCCTCCTCCTGGCGGGAGCCGAACGATCCGGAGACCTGGATGGCGACCTCGGCGGAGGGCAGGTCGATGGAGAAGTTCGCGACCTTCGAGACGACGAGCAGTCCGATCTCGCCGGACCGGAAGGCGTCGAAGAGCCGCTGCCGCTCCTTGACCGGCGTCTCGCCCTTGATCACCGGGGCATCCAGGGCGGCGGCGAGCTCGTCGAGCTGGTCGATGTACTGCCCGATCACCAGTGTGGGCTGGCCGGGGTGCGCCGCGACCAGGTCACGGACGACGTCGATCTTGTGATGGGTGCAGGCCGCGAGCCGGTAGCGCTCCTCGGGCTCCGCGGTCGCATAGGCCAGCCGCTCGGACGACGGCAGCGTCACCCGCACCTCGACGCAGTCTGCGGGCGCGATCCAGCCCTGCGACTCGATGTCCTTCCACGGGGCGTCGTACCGTTTCGGCCCGATCAGCGAGAAGACGTCGCCCTCGCGGCCGTCCTCGCGCACCAGCGTCGCGGTGAGCCCGAGCCGGCGGCGCGCCTGCAGGTTGGCGGTCATCCGGAAGATCGGCGCGGGGAGCAGGTGCACCTCGTCGTACACGATCAGGCCCCAGTCGCGCGCGTCGAGCAGCTCGAGGTGGGAGTAGACGCCCTTCCGCTTCGTCGTCAGCACCTGGTACGTCGCGATGGTGACGGGCCGGACCTCCTTGACGGAGCCGGAGTACTCGCCGATCTCGTCCTCGGTGAGTGACGTACGGCGGACCAGCTCG
>Ga0190274_10000180_pt1 | contig 43556 bp, 35 predicted proteins | sample Popmic531T_FD_133002 | JGI IMG/M metagenome (GOLD analysis project Ga0190274, IMG submission 133002) | Populus adjacent soil microbial communities from riparian zone of Yellowstone River, Montana, USA - 531 T | ecosystem: Environmental > Terrestrial > Soil > Riparian zone | place: USA: Montana... | reverse complement strand
CGGGCTTCCCCCGCAACGCTTCACCCCACGACCTTGCGGCTCCCCCGCTCCGCTCCTCCACCACAAGCCCGCGGGGGCCCCGAAGCTTCGCTCCTCCTGCCCACGCTTCCGCGGGGACCCCGCGTGATGGCCTGGCTGGCGGTCGTGGCCGCCGCTGCGGCGATCGCGCTGTTGGTGCGGTCGCGCCCGACCCTGCCCGCCGACCACCGAGCCGCTGCGGCCACCCGACCGACCTCCGAGGTCGACTGGCTGCACCGCCGTCGGCCGCTGTGGTCCGGCCTCGTCGGGGTCGCCGCGGTGGTGTTCGTCTCCGGTCCGATCGGGGTGCCGGCCGGTGCTGTGGCAGCAGTCGCGACCTGGGTCGCCATCGGCCGTGCCGAGCCCGCGACGGTGCGGGCCCGGCGGCGAGCAGTGGCCAGGGACCTGCCGCACGTGGTCGCACTCTTCGCTGCCTCCCTGCGCTCCGGCGCGGCGCCCGCCGATGCGATCGACCAGGTCTGCCGAGCACTCCCCGGGCCAGCAGCCGACCGGCTTGCCGGCGTCGCCGCTCGCCTCGCCCTCGGGCTGGACCCCGGCCAGGTGTGGTCCTCCCTCGCCGAGGACCCGCCGCTCGTGGCCCTCGGGCGCACGCTCGCCCGTGCGCACACGACCGGAGCTCCCGTCGTCGCGGCGGTCGAGCGGCTCGCGGACGAGCTGGCCCGCTCCGGTCGAGCCGAGAGCGAGGAGCGGGCCCGGGCGGTCGGCGTCCAGGCTGCCGTGCCGCTCGGGCTGTGCCTGCTGCCGGCGTTCGTGCTCATCGGGATCGTGCCGCTGGTCGTCGCCCTGCTGACCGGGCTCGACCTGTGACGGGCCACCAATCGTCCACCGACGGGGAGCCGACCGGGTTCTCCACAACGGAGCCGACGACACCTGCGCGGCGGTCGCCGATCGCGGATCGTCGACGTCGTCCGGTCGCATGGGCGGCCCGGAATCCCAGTAGAACAAGGAGAAACCATGTCGTTGCACCCTCGCTCTCTCGTCCGCCGTTCTCGCCGTGACGCCACCGCCCGTGACCAGCGCGGCATCACCACGGCGGAGTACGCCGTCGGCACGGCCGCCGGTGCCGGCCTCGCCGGGCTGCTCTACAAGCTGCTCACCGGTGGCTTCGGCGACCAGCTGCTCAAGACCCTCTTCGACCACGTCCTCGGGCTCCTGGGGATCGGGTAGTGCCGCAGCGACCCGCACGCAGAGACGAGAGCGGCGCCGCGACCGCCGAGCTGGCGATGACCCTGCCGCTCTTGATCGCGGTGACCGTCGGGCTGGTCTGGCTGTTGGCAGTCGGTGCCGCGCAGGTGCGCGCCGTCGATGCCGCTCGGGAGACGGCGCGCGCCATGGCTCGGGGCGACGCGACGGACGCGGCCGTCGCCCGCGGCGAGCGGGTCGCGCCACCCGGCAGCGCGGTCAGCGTCCGCGACGACGGCGTCGAGGTCACCGCCGTCGTCGTGGGGCAGGTGTCCGGACCCGGTGGGCTCTTCGACCTGCCGTTCGTGCGCGTCTCCGCCGAGGCGGTCGCGGCGACCGAGGGGGCCTCGCGGTGAGCGACGCAGAGCGAGGATCGGCGACGCCGTTCGCGATCGCCTGTCTCGGCCTGCTCGTGCTCCTCGCGGCGGCGCTCGGCGTGGTGTCCGCGATGATCCACGCGCAGCGCCGCGCGCAGTCGGCAGCCGACCTCGGCGCGCTGGCCGCCGCCCAGGCGCTGGCCGTCGGGGCCGACGGGTGCTCGGCCGGCGGCCGCATCGTGACGGCCAACGGCGCCACGCTCACCTCGTGCCAGGTCTCCGGACGAGAGGTGCGTCTCGGGGTCGAGGTCGCCGGGCCCCGTTGGCTCGGACAGACGGCCGACCTCACCGCAGCGGCGCGAGCCGGCCCGTCAGGCGCGAGTCGGTCAGCCGCAGGCGCGGCTCAGTAGTTGCGGTCCTTGTTGTTGTCGTCGTTGTCGTCGCGCCGGTCTGCCTCGCGCCGGTCCAGCTTCTCGGAGAGGTCGTTGAGCTGCTTGTTCTCCCGGCGCTGGCGGAGGTTCCGCTTGGTGCCCCACTTGCTGATGGTGAAGCCCCAGAGGATCGCGACGCCGCTGGCGAGCCCGATCAGGTACATCCCGAACGCGGACACGTCGAGGCCCAGCAGCTCGACGTTGCTGCCGTCGGCCGTGAACACCGCCGCCACGACTGCGAGAGCGCCGACCAGCATGAGCAGGAGACCGATGACCATGCGCGGAGGCTATGGCACATCGAGCAACAGGTCGAGGAGGGCGGCGGCACCGGTTTTGTCGAGTGGGTTGTTCTGGTTGCCGCACTTGGGTGACTGGATACACGACGGGCAGCCGTCGTCGCACGCGCAGGAGGTGATCGCGTCGCGGGTGGCGGTCAGCCACGCGCGCGCCGTCCGGAACCCGCGCTCGGAGAAGCCGGCGCCGCCGGGATGGCCGTCGTAGACGAAGACCGTCAGCTGCCCGGTGTCGGGGTGCACGGCGGTCGAGACGCCGCCGATGTCCCAGCGGTCGCAGGTGGCGAACAGCGGCAGCAGACCGATCGAGCAGTGCTCGGCCGCGTGCGCGGCACCGGGCAGGTCCGCCTGCGCGAGGCCCGACTCGGCCAGGACGTGCTCGGGCACGGTCCACCAGACCGCGGCGGTGCGGAGGGATCGTTCGGGCAGGTCGAGGGGCTCCTCGCCGAGCACCTCACCGCCGGGCTGGCGACGCCGCAGGAACGCGACCACCTGGTGGGTCACGTCCACCACCCCGAAGGACAACCGGCAGGACCCCCACCGGGCGTGCTCGCGCTCCTCGACGATCGAGATGTCGGTGACCTCACGCGCGGTGGTCGAGTAGTCGGGCTCGGCGCGTGCGATGACCGCCACGTGCTCCTCGAGGTCGAGCGAGCGGACCAGCCAGGTCTCGCCGCGGTGCACGTAGACCGCGCCGGGGTGGGCGGTGCCGTGAGAGCTGGAGGCGTCGACGGTGCCGATGACCCGGCCGGTCTCCTCCTCGACCAGCTGGACCGGAGCGCCTCCGGCGGAACGGATGTCGGCGAGGTCGCTGGCCCGGCGCCGGTCCGTCCAGTACCAACCGCGCGGGCGGCGCCGGAGGAGGCCGCCGTCGGTGAGCGTGTCCACGACCTCGCGCGCGGTCGGGCCGAAGAGGGCCAGGTCGTCTTCGGTCAGGGGCAGCTCCTGGGCGGCGGCGCACAGCTGCGGTCCGAGGACGTAGGGGTTGGCCGGGTCGAAGACGGTCGCCTCGACGGGCCGGCCGAGCAGCGCCTCCGGATGGTTGACCAGGTAGGTGTCGAGCGGGTCGTCGCGGGCCACCAGCACCCCGAGCGCGTCGCGAGCGCCGCGACCGGCCCGCCCGACCTGCTGCCACAGGGCCGCGCGGGTGCCGGGGAACCCGGCCATCAGCACCGCGTCGAGCCCGCTGATGTCGATCCCGAGCTCGAGGGCGTTGGTGGCGGCGAGCCCCGTCAGCGCCCCGCTGCGCAACGCCTCCTCCAGGGCCCGGCGCTCCTCGGGCAGGTAGCCGCCCCGGTACGCCGCCACCCGGCCCGGTAGGGACGGGTCGACGTCCGCGAGCAGCTCGGCCGCGGTCATCGCGACCTGCTCGGCTCCTCGCCGCGAGCGCACGAACGCCAGCGTGCGGACGTCCGACGACACCAGGTCGGCCAGCAGGTCGGCGGTCTCCGACGAGGCCGCGCGGCGCACCGGTGCGCCGTTCTCACCCGTATGGGTGGTGAACGGCGGCTCCCACAGCGCCAGGGCGACCCGGCCTCGCGGTGAGGCGTCGTCGGTGACGGCCATGACGTCGAGCCCGGTCAGCCGCGCCGCGGCCGCGTCCGGCTCCGCCACCGTCGCGGACGCCAGCACGAAGGTCGGGGCCGCGCCGTACGACGCGCAGATCCGCCGGAGCCGCCGCAGGATCTGGGCGACGTGGGCGCCGAACACCCCCCGGTAGTGGTGGCACTCGTCGACCACGACGTAGTGCAGGGAGCCCAGGAACGGCGCCCACCACTGGTGCTGAGGGAGCAGCGAGCGGTGCAGCATGTCCGGGTTGGTCAGGATGTACTCGCCGTGGTCGCGGGCCCAGTCGCGCTGCTCGCGGCTGCTGTCGCCGTCGTGGGTGGTGGCGCGTACGTCGAGCCCCAGGGACGTGACGCTGGCCAGCTGGTCCTGCGCCAGCGCCTTGGTCGGCGCCAGGTAGAGCACGGTGGCGCCTCGTTGCCCGCGCGCGCCCCGGGACTCGCGGATCGCGGTGAGCGCGGGCAGCTGGTAGCCGAGGCTCTTGCCCGAGGCGGTGCCGGTCGACAGCACGACGTGCTGCCCCTCACGCGCCGCGTCGGCGGCGACGGCCTGGTGCTGCCAGAGCCGATCGACGCCGCGGGCGCGGAATGCCGCCGCCACGTCCGGGGCGACCCAGTCCGGCCAGGCCGCTTCGCGAGCGGCGCGGGGTGGGAGCACCTCCAGGTACCGCAACCGGCCCTCCCGACCTGGCACGGACGCCAGCCGGTCGACCAGGTCTCCCAGGTCGACCGACGGGGAGCGCGGGGTCGTGGACATCGGCTCATTCTCTCCGAGAGCACCGACACCTTTTGACCAGGAAGCCACCGAAAGCCGCCGCACGTCGTACTCTGCCTCGCGAGGTTCGTCTCGGGCTTGTGGCCTACTTTATGCGCGGGACGGCATGAGCGTGGTTTCATTGACCAGGCCGGACGCCGGGGGCTTGCGCCGCTGCGGACCGGTCGACCGAACGAACTGCACCGGGAGACTTGTGGTGGACCTGACCTTGACGACACGCGACGCCGGTGGGAAGACCATCGTTGCCGTCGGTGGCGAGATCGACGTCTACACGGCTCCCAAGCTGCGGGACAAGATCACCGAGCTGGTCGCGGCGGGTGCCTACGACATCGTGGTCGACATGGAGGAGGTCGAGTTCCTCGACTCCACCGGACTCGGTGTCCTGGTCGGCGGCCTGAAGAAGGTCCGCGCCCACGACGGCTCGCTGGAGCTGGTGTGCAACCAGGACCGGTTGCTCAAGATCTTCCGGATCACCGGACTGGCGAAGGTGTTCGTCATCCACGACTCCGCCGAGGCGGCCCTCGCCGGCAGCTGAGCCCGCATCCGGCTTCTCGCCCCGTCGTCCCAAGGACGACGGGGCGTTGTCATTTCCGCGCTTCCACGGGCGTCCCGTACGGCGAGGTTCGCGACACGCGGTGTGTTCCAGGTCACATGTCGGTGCTTTCCCGACCGTAACCATGCGTAGACTCCGGCCCGTCCGTATGAGATCTGCATCACTCCAGCAGCACACTCAGGAGGAACCGCATGACGGGGATCAGTCCCGCTGTCGTGGAAGTCTCCGGGGGCAATCTCGTCCTGGTCATCGTCGTCGCACTGATCGCGCTGGGCGCGCTTGCGATGGCGGCGATGTTCCGCCAGGAGGTTCTTGCCGCCGGTGAAGGCACCGACAACATGAAGAACATCGCCCAAGCGGTTCAGGAAGGCGCCAACGCCTACCTGACGCGTCAGTTCCGAACGCTCGCGATCTTCGCGGCGATCGCCTTCTTCGCGTTGCTAGCGCTGCCTGCCGACGACGTCACGGTCCGCATCTTCCGATCGGTCTTCTTCCTGGTCGGCGCCGGGTTCTCCGCGACCGTCGGGTATCTCGGCATGAACCTGGCAGTGCGGGCCAACCTGCGGGTCGCCGCTGCGGCGAACGCCGAGGGCCGGGAGCCGGCCATGCGGATCGGCCTGCGGACCGGGGCCATGGTCGGCATGCTCACGGTCGGTCTCGGTCTGCTGGGCGCCAGCCTCGTCGTGCTCTTCTTCCAGGACAAGGCTCCGGACGTGCTGGAGGGCTTCGGCTTCGGCGCCGCGCTGCTCGCGATGTTCATGCGAGTCGGCGGCGGCATCTTCACCAAGGCCGCCGACGTCGGCGCCGACCTCGTGGGCAAGGTGGAGCAGAACATCCCCGAGGACGACCCGCGCAACGCGGCCACGATCGCCGACAACGTGGGCGACAACGTGGGCGACTGCGCGGGCATGGCCGCCGACCTCTTCGAGTCGTACGCCGTGACCCTGGTCGCGGCGCTGATCCTCGGCTCGCAGGCCTTCGGCGACAAGGGCCTGGTCTTCCCGTTGCTGATCCCCGCCATCGGCGCGCTGACGGCCGTTGCGGGCGTCTACCTCACCCGGCCGCAGGCCGGCGTCAACGGCCTGACGACCATCAACCGGTCGTTCTACCTGTCCTCGGGCATCGCCGCCGTGGCCAGCGTGATCCTGGCCTACGTCTACCTGCCGAGCAGCTTCGGGGAGTTCACCAACATCGCCGGCGGCCTCTCCACGGCCGACGGCGACCCGCGCTTCATCGCGGCGTCCGCCGTCGTGATCGGCATCGTGATGTCGGCCGGGATCCTGGCGCTGACCGGCTACTACACCGGCACGGAGTACCGCCCGGTGAAGGACGTCGGCAAGACCTCGCTGACCGGCGCGGCCACCGTGATCCTCTCCGGCCTCTCGGTCGGCTTCGAGTCCGCGGTGTACACGACGCTCGTCATCGGGGCCGCGGTGTTCGGCGCCTACCTCCTCGGTGGCGCGGCGCTCACGGTCTCGCTGTTCGCGGTGGCGCTCGCGGGCTGCGGCCTGCTGACCACCGTCGGCGTGATCGTCGCGATGGACACCTTCGGGCCGGTCTCGGACAACGCCCAGGGCATCGCCGAGATGTCGGGCGACGTCAGCGACGAGGGCGCCCAGATCCTCACCGAGCTGGACGCGGTCGGCAACACGACGAAGGCCATCACCAAGGGCATCGCGATCGCCACGGCGGTCCTGGCGGCCACCGCGCTCTTCGGCTCGTACGCGACGTCGGTCTTCGAGTCCCTCAACGACGCCAATGTCTCTCCGGACGAGGCCTACCTGCTCGACTTCTCGGTCTTCAACCCGGCCGTGATCGTCGGGGTGCTCCTCGGTGCCGCCGTCGTGTTCCTGTTCTCCGGCCTGGCGATCAACGCCGTGGCGCGGGCGGCGGGCGCGGTGGTGTACGAGGTGCGCCGCCAGTTCCGCGAGATCCCGGGGATCATGGAGGGCACCGGTCGTCCGGAGTACGGCAAGGTCGTCGACATCGTCACCAAGGACTCCCTGCGCGAGCTGATCACGCCGGGGATCCTGGCGGTGCTCGCCCCGATCGCCGTCGGGTTCGGCCTCGGTGCGACCGCTCTCGCCGGCTTCCTCGCCGGTGCGATCGGCACCGGCACCCTGATGGCGGTCTTCCTGGCCAACTCGGGTGGGGCCTGGGACAACGCCAAGAAGCTCGTCGAGGACGGCAACCACGGCGGCAAGGGCTCGTCCGCCCACGAGGCCACGATCATCGGCGACACCGTCGGCGACCCGTTCAAGGACACCGCCGGTCCGGCGATCAACCCCTTGATCAAGGTGATGAACCTGGTCTCCCTGCTGATCGCCAGTGCCGTGGTCTCGATGAGCGTCGGTGAGGACCAGCACGACGGGATCCGGATCGCGATCGCCCTGGTCGCGGTGGCGATCATCGCCGGAGCGGTCTACGTGTCCAAGCAGCGCGAGGTCACGCTCGGCGACGAGTCCAGTACGACGTCCCCGCCGCCTCCGCCCACCGAGCCGCCCCCGCCGCCGCCGGACTACCCGGCGCCGACGCAGCAGTTCCAGACGCCGACCCAGTAGCAGACGACACGTCGACCCGCCCTCGGTGAGGGCGGGTCGACGTCATTTGCCGCACCCTAGGCTTCAGGGCGTGACTGACGACGTGGCCTCCCCGCTCCCGGACCGTCTGCGTGAGGCCCTGGTGGCCGCGGACTTCACCTACGACCGGGTCGCCGAGCTCCTCGGGCCCGCCGCGCACGACGCGCTCGCCCGCAACGAGACGACGCCCGCGCTGCGTCGTACGACGGGCGGCAGCCCGCTCGAGACGCTGGCCCGGCTGTTCCTGCTCCAGGCCGTCGTCGACCTCGAGGCGGCGCAGCGCGCGCTGCCGGGTCTGGTCGACCGGCTCGCCGCCGAAGGGTTCCTGGAGCGGTCGGTGGGCGAGGTCGCGGCCCGGCTCGACGTCCGACCGTACGCCGCCGACGGCGACAGCCTGTGGGTCGTCAGCGACCTGACCCCGGGACTCGACGGCGGCCCCAACCGGGTCGGCCCCGACCACGTCCTCGGGATCAGCTCCGCGTCCACGTCACTCGCCCAGCTCACGATCCGCGAGCCCGTCGCCCGCTCGCTCGACCTCGGCACCGGCTGCGGTGTCCAGGCGTTGCACCTCGCGGGCCACAGCGATGCCGTGGTGGCGACCGACGTCAACCAGCGGGCGCTGCGACTGACCCGGTTCAACGTCGCGCTGAACGACGTCCGGACCCCGGTGGACGTCCGTGCCGGCTCGTTCTTCGAGGCGGTCGCGGGCGAGAGGTTCGACCTGATCGCCACCAACCCGCCGTTCGTCATCTCACCGGCTACCGGCGAGCGGCTGGTCTACCGCGACTCCGGACTCCCAGGTGACCGCGTCGTCGAGCACATCGTGCGCGCGGCCCCCGACCACCTGAGCGAGGGTGGCTGGTGCCAGGTGCTGGCGAACTGGGTGATCCCGACCGGCGCGGACTGGCGGGACCGGCTGGCATCCTGGGCCGCCGACGACTGCGACCTCTACGTCGTCCAGCGCGAGGTCGTCGACCCGGCGTCGTACGTCGAGCTCTGGCTCAAGGACGCCGGGCAGCACGGGGCACCGGACTACGCGACGCGCTACGACACCTGGGTGTCGTGGTTCGAGGAGCAGGGGATCGAGGCGGTCGGCTTCGGCTGGATCAACCTGCGCCGCTCCGGTGCGAGCGCCCCCGCGCGCGAGCTCCTCGAGTGGCCGTACGACGTCGAGCAGCCGATCGCCCCCGCGCTGCACGCCTGGGCGGCCGCAGGTGACCTCGCCGTCGACCTCGACTCTCGGCTCGTCGTACGCCCCGACGTCCAGCAGGAGACCGTCGGTGCGCCCGGCGCGGCCGATCCGGAGGTGGTCGTGCTGCGCCAGCAGCGTGGCCTGCGCCGGGCCCGCCAGGCCGACACCGTCGAGGCGGCGCTGGTGGGCGCCTGCGACGGCGAGCTCAGCGTCGGCCAGATCCTGGACGCGCTCGCCGAGCTCCTGGACCTCGACGTCGCGCAGACGCGCGCGACCTACCTGCCGACCGTGCGTGAGCTGGTGGCCGAGGGGTTCCTGGAGTCCTGAGCCGGATACCTCAGATCTTGACCTTGACGGTCGCCTTGGCCGCACTGATGCCCTTGGCGCCCGCGTAGACCAGCGTCAGCTTGTGCTTGCCGGCCTTGAGCTTGCTCAGCTTCACGACCGCCTTGCCCTTGCTCTTGGCCTTCAGCTTGATCGTGGCGACCGTCTTCTTGCCGTCCTTGACGAGGATCTTGCCCGTCAGCGGGGGCAGGGACTTCTTGGACACGGTCGCCTTCACGAGAGCGAGCGTGACCGTCAGCTTCCCCTTCTTGAACGCGCCCTTCAGCGACGTCGCCGCCTTCTGGACGACGACGGGCTTGCTGGTGAACACCGACACCGCTCGCACGCCGTCCGGGTCGTCGATCGTGACGCGGTAGCTGAGCTTCTTGCCCGCGGCGACGGCCGGGACCTCGAACTTCTGGGAGCTGTCTCCGAGCGAGTAGTCGTCGGCCGGCTTGCCGTCCAGGAACCACTCCACGGACACGTACTCGCTGTCGATGCCCGCGCCCTGCAGCGCGCCGAACGTCGTCGTCACGGTCTGGGCGACGGCCGGCTTGCCGCCCAGCTTGGGCGCCGTCTTGAAGGCTGCGGCCGGGAGGAGCAGCTGGACGTCGTCGATGATCCCGTCGACCAGCTCCAGCCCGGGTGCGCTGATCGTCCCCGTCGCGCCGACCGTCACGGTCGCCGGCACCGGGACGTCGCCGTCGTTGTTCGTCAGGTACGCCGTCTCGTAGCCGGCCTTCTCGAACTTGAGCTGGTACTTCCCGGGCAGCACCGGGATCCGGTAGACCCCTGCGGTGCCGAGGGGGACGCCGGTGGCCGGCGTGTCGGCGCCGCTGACGTCCGCACCGCCGTTACCACCCGCCGTGCCGGAGGCCGGTACGGCGGTGACGGTGACGCCGTCGAGCGGGTCGAAGTTGACCGGCTCGTAGACCGTGCCGGCGAGGTCGAACCGGGTGTTGGCGGCGACCTCGGGCATCGTGACGGTGCCGAGGCCGCTGACCGTGGCGTTGTTGAAGGTGAGCTTGCCGCCGGTCCCGACGGTGACCAGCGCGGTCGGCCCGCCGCCGTACCAGGTGACCTGGAAGTTCTTCCCGTCGCCGACGTTGTCGGTGAACCGGATCTTGTAGTTGTTCACCGGCAGGTTCAGCGTGAACCCGCCGGATCCGTTCGTGGTCGTGGTCGCGCCTGCGGCCGGGAGGCTCTCACCGTCGACGATCGCGTCGACGGTGATGCCGGCGAGAGCTGTCCCGCCAGGGGACCCGACGACGGTGCCGGACAGGTTGTGCTTCGCGGGCCCGACGAGATTCACCGAGTCGAGGACCCGGCTCGCCACGCCCGGCTCGGCGTTGCCCTGCACGGTGACGGTGCCGTCGAGGGCCACCACGATCACGGCGGTGTCGTCGTTGTCGTTGCGGTACGTCGTCGGCGTGTAGTTGTCGGCGGCGCCGCCGGCCTTGGTGCCGGTGTAGGCCACGTGGTAGCTGCCCGGCTTGAGATCGAGGGTGAAGAGCCCGTTGGTGCCGGTGACGGCGCCGTCCGCGGCGCCCGAACCGACGACGGAGGCGTCGACGTGGATCTTGTCCAGGGGCTCGCCGACCACGTCGTCGACCTCGCCGGTCACGGCGTACGTCGTGTCCGCGGTTGCCGTGGGCATCACGACGGCTGCGAGCGGGTTGGCGCGCTCGACGCCGTCGACGTAGATGCGGCCACCCTGCGCGATGACGACCTCCTTCGCCGTGCCGCCCGAGGGCAGCCAGGTGGTGGAGTACGTCGTGGCGTCGGCGACGTTGTCCTTGAACCGGACGCCGTAGGTGCCGATCCTCAGGCCGGCGAGCGTCCAGCCGGCCCCGGTGCTCACCGCGGTCGCGCGCGGCGTCGTCTCGTCGCCGAACTCGAACGCCGTCACGTCGATCCCCGAGAGCGCGGTCAGCGAGCTGTTGCGGACCGTGCCGTTGATCGAGTTGGTGGGGGTTCCGACCAGGACGAGGTCGTCCAGGGTGCCGTTCGAAGCGGCCGCGTCGACGGTGATGACGCCGGTGTCGCCGATGAGCACCACCGCGTTGGCGGTGTCGTCGTCGTTGCGCAGGGTGCCGTCCACGAAGTGAGCGGCGGGGTCGTGCCCGCCGACCGTGTACGTGCCCGGCTCGAGCTGGATCGTGTAGGAGCCGTCGCCGACCGTGGTCTGGTGCTCGGTCGTGCCGGTGCCGCCGGCCGCCGCGGTCACGTCGACCCCGCTGATGCCGGCACCGGTCGCGTCGACGACCCGCCCGCCGACGGCGTACGTCTGGTCGGGTTCGGGCTCGGACATCTCGGCCGCGCCCAGCGCCGTCTGCGTGGTGCCGTTGATGGTCAGGACCCGCGGGGTGCCCTGCGCCAGCTTGACGGCCGCGTGCGTGCTCCCGCCGAGCCAGGTCTGGATGTAGGTGAGTCCCGGGTCGGTGAACCGGATCTCGTAGGTCCCGATGCGGAGGCTCAGCGAGTACCCGCCGGAGCCGTCGGTCGTCGCGGTGACCGGGGCCTCGTCGGTGTCGCCGTCCGGGTAGGCGGCGACCTGGATTCCGGCCAGCGAGGTGTGGCTGCCGGAGGCGACGACGGTGCCGGAGTACGACGTCGGCGTGCTCACCACCGCGGTCTGCCGCAGCTCGTTGTGGCTGAGGGGCTCGGCGGGAGTCGTCGAGAGGTTGCCGTTCGTGGCAACGGTGACCACCGCGACGTCGTTGTTGTCACCGGCCCGGTAGCTGTCCGTCTCCCACCCGGCGCCGCTGAACTCGACCTGGTAGCTGCCGGCGACGACGTCGATGCTGTAGCGGCCGTCGGCGGTGGTGGTGCCCTGGTCCACGAGCGACGAGTCGCTGGCCTTGAGCACCTTGACGCTCAGCCCGGCGACCGGAGCGCCGTTGGCGTCCACAACGGTGCCGGCGACCGCGTGCTCCTCGGTGCCGATGGCGGCGACCACCGCGACCCCGCAGAGCGTGCTGGACCCACAGCCGGTCGCGGAGCCGGCGACGACCACGGAGCCGTCGGTCCTCACGATGACGTCGGTCGGGGTGTCGCTGGCCGCGTTGCCGGCGCCGTACCAGGTGCCGAGGTGCGTCGGGTGCGAGTAGCGGATCTGGTAGCTGCCGGTCTCGAGCGCCAACGTGTAGCCGCCGGTCCCGATCGCCGAGGTGGTGGAGACGCCGGGCTCCTCGTCGTCGCCGTTGAGGTACGCCGTGACCGTGACGCCGTCGATCGGGGCGCCACCGGTGGTCACGGTGCCGGTCACCGCGTGGGTCGCCGGCGAGGTGAGCTGCTGGGTCGGGACGACGTTGTCCTCGAGGTCGCCGTCGTCGTTCGAGGCGTGCCCGTCCCCGTCGATGGTGATCGTCTCGCGGCTGGTGCCGTCGCCGTACCAGGACTCGCGGTAGCCGTCCTTGGTGAAGACCAGGTGGTAGGTGCCCGGCTCCAGGAACGGCAACGAGTAGCTGCCGTCGAGCCCGGTCTCGTCGACGCCGGCCTGCACGGTGTCGCCCGGAGCCTCGTAGATCGTGACGGTGACGTCGGCCAGCGGGTCGCCGACGGCGTCGTCCACCGCACCGGTGAGTGTGACCGAGTCCGCCTGGGCGGGCGCGGCCGCGAGCACGATGGCGAGCGGGAGGAGCACGAGGGCGCCGAGCAGCGCGATGAGCCGGCGCAGGCGGGTGCCTGCGGACGAGGACGAGGGCATGCGGGGGCCTCCAGGGGCGTGGACGTCAGCGACGATCTTCGCGAACCGGACGCCGGTCGCGCGGAGCTCTTGACACAGTGGTTCAGATCGTCTAGACCGGAGGCCGTTTCGGTGCGGCTCCCGGGCCGTGCTCGGCGGGTCCCGTGGTACCGCGGACCGTGCCGCAGTCCCCATCGGCACGGCACCGCGACTTCGGAGAAATCCTGCTGTTCAGGTCTCTCGCCTACGCTGCCTTGAAGGCAGTACGCGACGAGACGTCGTGAGGGGCTCGGCGCAGGTCGCGCTACCGTGTCCAGCCGTAGCACCCCCGGAGAGCGACCGGGGGCACCACCGTAAGGAGACAAACACCCCCGTGGCCCACAAGTTGGTGATCGTCGAGTCCCCGGCGAAGGCTCGCAAGATCGGCGAGTATCTCGGCCAGGGCTATGTCGTCGAGTCCTCCATCGGCCACATCCGCGACCTCCCGCAGAGCGCCGCCGACACCCCGGCGAAGATCAAGGACAAGCCGTGGGGCCGGCTCGCCGTCGACGTCGACAACGGGTTCGAGCCCTACTACGTCGTGCCGCGGGACAAGAAGTCCCACATCACCAAGCTCAAGGGCCTGCTCAAGGACGCCGACGAGCTCTTCCTCGCCACCGATGAGGACCGCGAGGGCGAGGCGATCGCGTGGCACCTCCTCGACGAGCTGAAGCCGAAGGACAACATCCCGGTCAAGCGGATGGTCTTCCACGAGATCACCAAGCAGGCCATCCTCGACGCCGCCGACAACCCCCGCGAGCTCGACATGGACCTCGTCGAGGCCCAGGAGGCGCGGCGCATCCTCGACCGCCTCTACGGCTACGAGGTCAGCCCGGTGCTGTGGAAGAAGGTCATGTCCGGCCTCTCCGCCGGCCGGGTCCAGTCGGTGGCCACCCGTCTGGTGGTCGCCAAGGAGCGCGAGCGGATGGCCTTCCGGGCCGCGTCCTACTGGGACCTCGAGGGCACCTTCGATGCCGGCGCCTCCAAGGAGCCCCGGATGTTCCCGGCGAAGCTCCACTCGATCGACGGCGGCCGGGTCGCCGGCGGCTCCGACTTCGGCCCCGACGGACTGCTGAAGACCAAGAACGAGCGGGTCCACCTCGACCGGACCGCCGCCGAGGCGCTGGTCTCCGCGCTCAGCGACACCACGTTCGACGTCCGCTCGGTGGAGGCCAAGCCCTACCGGCGCTCGCCGTACGCGCCCTTCCGCACGACCACGCTCCAGCAGGAGGCGAGCCGCAAGCTCGGCATGAGCCCGTCGGTGGCCATGTCGGTCGCCCAGCGGCTGTACGAGAACGGCTTCATCACCTACATGCGTACGGACTCGACCACGCTGTCCGGCGGCGCCGTCAACGCGGCCCGGACGCAGGTGCGCGAGCTGTACGGCGCGGAGTACCTCCCCGACTCGCCGCGCACCTACGCCAGCAAGGTCAAGAACGCCCAGGAGGCGCACGAGGCGATCCGCCCCGCGGGCGAGAGCTTCCAGACCCCGGCGCAGACCGGGCTGACCGGTGACCAGTTCCGGCTCTACGAGCTGATCTGGATGCGCACCGTCGCGTCGCAGATGAAGGACGCCGTCGGCCAGTCGGTCTCGGTGCGCATCGGCGGCGCGGCCTCCGACGGCCGCGACGTCGTCTTCGGCGCGTCCGGGCGGGTCATCACCTTCCACGGGTTCCTCAAGGCGTACGTCGAGGGCACCGAGGGCGGCAAGCGCAGCGACGACGACCAGGTGCCGCTGCCGGACCTGCACGAGGGCGACTCCGTATCGGCCGCCTCGCTGAGCGCCAACGGCCACGAGACCAAGCCGCCGGCCCGCTACACCGAGGCCTCGCTCATCAAGGAGCTCGAGGACCGCGAGATCGGCCGACCCTCGACGTACGCCTCGATCATCGGCACGATCATCAACCGCGGCTACGTCTACAAGAAGGGCACGGCGCTGGTGCCGGCCTGGCTGGCGTTCTCGGTCATCCGGCTGCTGGAGGAGCACTTCCCGCGCCAGGTGTCCTACGAGTTCACCGCCGGCATGGAGGACATCCTCGACGAGATCGCCGGCGGCCGTAAGGACCGCAACACCGAGCTGTCGGAGTTCTACTACGGCTCCGACACGATCGCCGGGCTCAAGCCGCTGGTCGACGGCCTCGGCGACATCGACGCGCGCGAGCTGGCGACCTTCCCGATCGGCGGCCCGGACAGCGGCATCAACCTGCGGGTCGGTCGCTACGGCCCGTACCTCGAGGGCCCCGACGACGAGGGCACGCCCTTCGCGACCCGCGCCAACGTGCCGGACGACCTGCCGCCCGACGAGCTCACCCTGGAGAAGGCCAAGGAGCTGCTGGCCAACCCGGCGGGCGAGGAGATCGAGCTCGGCGTACACCCGGAGTCGGGCCTGCAGGTCGTCGCCAAGAACGGCCGGTTCGGTCCCTACGTGACCGAGGTGCTGCCGGAGGACGCCAAGAAGAACGCCAAGGCGCGCACCGGGTCCCTCTTCAAGTCCATGTCCCTCGACACGATCACGCTCGACGACGCGCTGAAGCTGCTGTCGCTGCCTCGGGTCGTCGGCGCCGACCCCGAGTCGGGCGACGAGATCACCGCGCAGAACGGTCGCTACGGCCCGTACCTCAAGAAGGGCACCGACTCCCGGTCGCTGACCTCCGAGGACCAGCTGCTGTCGATCACCCTCGACGAGGCGCTGCGGATCTACGCGCAGCCCAAGCAGCGCGGTCGCGCCGCCGCGGCGGCTCCGCTCAAGGAGCTCGGCAACGACCCGGTCTCGGGTCAGCCGGTGGTCGTCAAGGCCGGCCGCTTCGGCGAGTACGTCACCGACGGCGAGTACAACGCCACCCTCCGCAAGGACGACAGCGTGGAGGCGGTGACCCTCGAACGGGCCGCCGAGCTGCTCGCCGAGCGCCGGGCCAAGGGGCCCGCGAAGAAGGCGGCCAAGAAGGGCGCGAAGAAGGCACCCGCCAAGAAGGCCGGCGCGAAGAAGACCACGGCCAAGAAGACGACGAAGAAGGCCGCGGCCAAGAAGTCGTAGCCGCCGCGGGACGTCATCCCAATCGAGGGCCAGGGGCCGCGATTCGTATGACGTCCCGGGCTCGCGGTCCTGAGGTCGGTGCGTCCGCCTAGGGTGTACGCCGTGAGCAACCCGCGCTACGCCGACACCGGCGTCTTCGTGTGCTTCGAGGGCGGCGAGGGGTCGGGCAAGTCGACCCAGTCCGGGCTGCTGCGCGACTGGCTGCAGGAGCAGGGGTACGCCGTGCTCCTGACCTTCGAGCCGGGCGACACGATCGTCGGGCGCGAGCTGCGTCGGATCGTCCTGAGCCCGGAGACGGGCCAGCTGTCCGACCGCACCGAGACCCTGCTGTACGCCGCGGACAAGTCCGAGCACGTCGACACCGTCGTACTGCCCGCGCTCGAGCGGGGCGACGTGGTGATCACCGACCGGTACGTCGACTCGACGCTGGCCTACCAGGGTGCCGGCCGGTCGTTGGTGGTCGAGGAGGTCGAGCGGGTCGCCCGCTGGGCCACGCACGACCTGCGGCCGCACCTCACCGTCGTGCTCGACCTGGACCCCCGCCACGGGCTGAGCCGGTTCGCCGGCCGGGACCGGATCGAGGGCGAGTCGGTGGAGTTCCACGAGCGGGTGCGGGAGGCGTTCGTGGCGATGGCGAAGGCCGATCCCGACCACTACCTCGTGCTCGACGCCCGCGCCGACATCGACGAGATCGCGGCGCAGATCCAGGCCGCCGTCGCGCCCCTCCTCGCCCAGGCCGTCCGCAGATGACTGTCTGGGACAACCTGGTCGGCCAGCACAAGGCGGTCGAGGCGCTCCGGGCCGCGGCGAGCGGCCACGGGATGAGCCACTCCTTCCTCTTCACCGGCCCGCCCGGGTCGGGTCGGTCCAACGCGGCCGTGGCGTTCGCCGCCGCCCTGCAGTGCGCGGAGGACCCGCCCGGGTGCGGCACCTGCCACTCGTGCCACACCGTGCTCGCCGGGTCCCACGCCGACGTCTCCGTCGTCCGCACCGAGCGCCTCTCGATCGGCATCAACGAGGTCCGCGACCTGGTCCGCCGCTCCGCCCTGAGCCCGGTCGGCCCGCGCTGGCAGATCGTGATCATCGAGGACGCCGACCGGCTCACCGAGGGTGCTTGCAACGCCCTGCTGAAGGCCATCGAGGAGCCTGCCCCGCGGACGGTCTGGATGCTGTGCACGCCCACCGTCGAGGACGTGCTCCCGACGATCCGGTCCCGCTGCCGCCTGATCACGCTCACGACGCCGACCGTCGCCGCGGTCGCCGACTTCCTGCGCCGCACCGAGGGGGTCAACGAGGCGCTGGCGTCGTACGCCGCGCGCGCCAGCCAGGGCCACATCGGCCGCGCCCGCGCCCTCGTCCGGGACGAGGACACTCGCAACCGACGCCGCGAGGTGGTCGCCATCCCCGCCCAGCTCACCTCCCTGGGCGCGTGCATGAGCCGGGCGTCGACCCTCAACGAGGTCGCCAAGCGGGAGGCCGACGCGATCACGACGGAGCTCGACGCTCGCGACAAGGCCGACCTCGACGCGGCGTACGGCGTGGTCGAGCGCGGCCGCCGCCCGCGCGAGTACGCGCCGGCCCTCCGGGACCTGGAGAAGGACCAGAAGACCCGCGCCAAGCGTCGTCACCTCGACGTCGTCGACCGCGGCCTGATGGACCTGGTCTCGGTCTACCGAGACGCGATCGCGGTGTCCGCGGGTGCCCCGGGCACCCTGGTCAACGAGGAGATCCGCGGCGACGTCGAGCGGCTGGCGCGCACCGGCTCGCCGGAGGTCCAGCTGCGCCGGATCGCGGCGATCTTCGAGGCGCGTGAGCAGATGCTGGAGTTCAACGTCCAGCCCGCGCTCGCCCTCGAGTCGATGATGCTGGCCCTGGTCGCGCCTGAGGTGCGGACCGGGTGAAGCGGGCGGTCGCGCTGCTCCTGGTCATCGCCCTCGTCCTCACGGGCGTCGGGATCGCCGCCCTGACGCTGCTCGGTGGGGGTGGGGACTCGGCCGAGCCGGCCTCCGTCCCCACCACGACGCCCCAGCCCGGAGCGACCGACCCGTCGCGGCCGGCGCTGGCTCGCTTCTACTCCCAGACGCTGACGTGGGAGCGGTGCCGCGGCGACCGGCTGTGCTCGACCCTCGAGGTGCCTCTCGACTACCGGCAGCCCGGCGGCGAGACCATCGAGCTCGCCCTGCTGAAGGTGCCGGCGGCCGACCCCGGGCAGCGGATCGGCTCGCTCGTCATCAACCCGGGCGGGCCGGGCGTGCCCGGCACCGACTACGCCGACTACGCCGCCACCCCCGGCAGTGTCTTCCGGGCGCCGGTGCTCGACGCCTACGACATCGTGGGCTTCGACCCGCGGGGCACCGGTGCCAGCGCCCCGGTGGACTGCCTGTCCGACGACGAGCTCGACGCCTACATCGCGCAGGACCCGGACCCGGACACCCCGGCCGAGGTCGAGACGTTCACGGGGTTCGTCGACGAGATCGGGCGCGGCTGCGCCGAGCTGTCCGGCGACCTGGCCGCCCACGTGACCACGGTCGAAGCCGCCCGCGACCTCGACGTGCTGCGGGCCGCCCTCGGCGAGTCCGCGCTGACCTACTACGGCGCGTCCTACGGCACCGAGCTCGGCGCGACGTACGCCGACCTCTTCCCGGCGCGGGTGGGTCGGCTCGTCCTCGACGGTGCCGTCGACGTGTCGCTGAGCACCCGCGAGCTCAGCCTGGAGCAGGCGGCGGGCTTCGAGACGGCGCTGCGCGCCTACGTCCAGGACTGTGTCGACGGCGGGAGCTGCGTCCTCGGCGACAGCCTGGAAGCCGGGCTCTCCCGGGTCCAGCAGCTCCTGGCGGACGTCGACGCCGAGCCGCTCCCGACCGACAGCGACCGGGAGCTCGATGTCGGCAACGCGTTCTACGGAGTGGTGTTCCCGCTCTACAGCCGCGACTCCTGGCCGACGCTGACCCAGGCGCTCGAGGACGCGCTCGACGGCGACGGGTCGCTGCTCCTGCGCCTGTCCGACGCGTACTCCTCGCGCGGGCCAGACGGCTACACGGACAACGGCAGCGAGGCGTACTACGCGATCACCTGCCTCGACGACCCGTGGTCGATCCCGGCCGCCGAGGTGCCGGCCAACCTGGCCGACTTCGAGCAGGCGTCGCCGACGTTCGGGTCGGTGTTCGCCTGGATGCTGACCAACTGTGGCGGCATCCAGGTGCAGTCCAGCGAGCCGCGTCGCGACATCACGGCGGCCGGGGCGGCGCCGATCGTGGTGATCGGCACGACTCGCGACCCGGCCACGCCGTACGCCTGGGCGCAGAGCCTGGCCGACCAGCTCGACTCGGGTGTGCTGGTCAGCCGCGACGGCGACGGCCACACCGGCTACACCGAGGGCAACGAGTGCGTCGACGACGCGGTGGACGCCTACCTCCTCGACGGCACGGTGCCGGAGGACGGCCTGTCCTGCTGAGCCGCGTCAGCCCGGCAGCAGTCCCCTGACGAGACCGGCCACGCCGGAGCCGATCGCGTCCACCCAGCTGAACGCGTCGTCCCACACGGTGACCTTGCCGTCGCGGACCTCGAACGTGCCGCGCACCCAGAACTCACTGCGCCAGCGACCGTAGGACAAGACGTCGGTGCGGTCGGTGAGGACGACGTCTCCGTCGGCGGCGACGTGGTGGAAGACGACCTCGAACCCGATGCCCCGGGCGACCATGTCGCGCAGCGCCTTCGCGACCTGCGGGCCGCGGAAGGTGGGCAGGAAGGTGTTGCGCCAGACGACGTCGACATCGAGCAGGTCGATCGCCTGGTCCGCCTCACCGGCGGCGAGGTGGTCGAGCAGGTCGCGGACGACGGACTCAGGAGTCATGGCTCGACGGTAGTCGAGGTCAGAGCGGGTCGGCGATGGCCTGGATCCGGGTGGTCGCCAGCTGGATCATCAGCTTGGCCGCGGGGGAGAGGGTGGCGCCGGCGCGGTGCACGATCGCGAAGGTGTCGTACTGGCGCGGCCGCAGCGACACCCAGCCGGCCTTCGGCGCCAGCCGCGGGATCAGCTGCACGGCCGCGCCCTTGGGGATCACGGAGTCGGCGTACCCCATGCCGACCAGCTCGACCGCGGTCTCCACGTCCTCGACCTCGATCCGGGTCTGCGGGTTGCGGCCGGTCGCGTGCAGCATCTGGCGCAGCACCTTGCGGGTCGAGTCGTCGGCACGCCAGGTCGTCTCCGGCATCACCAGCGACGCGAGCGCGAGCCGGTGCGCGGTGACCGGCGTCTCGAGGTGGGCGGGGTCGGTGCTGATGTAGACGAGCTCGTCGCGCGCGACGGGCGTCACCTCGAACCCCTCGCTGTTGACCGACGGTACGGCGATCATCGCCGCCTCGATCCGGCCACGGCGAAGGTCCTCCTGCACGTCCATCGAGTTCTGGCCGATCAGCTCGACGCGCACGCCGGGATAGCGGGAGAGCACGTCGGCGACCAGGCTCGCGCCGGCGTACAGCCGGGCGGTGCCGAACATCCCGAACCGGATCGTCCCGGTCTCGAAGCTCTTCACCTGCTGCACCGACTGCTGTGCCTCGTCGACGGCGGCCAGCACCCGCTCCGCGTGCGGACGCAGGGTGTCGGCGACCGTGGTCGGTACGACGCCGCGCCCGACCCTGCGGAAGAGCTGGACCCCGAGGGACTTCTCGAGCGTCCGGATCTGCTCGGACACCGACGGCTGCGCGTAGCCGAGCTCCTCGGCGGCGGCGGTCAGCGACCCGTGCTCGTAGGTCGCCAGGAAGCAGGTCAGCTGGTGCAGCGAGAGCATGGTCACACCCCTAGGTCATGCCTTCGGTTTCCGAAGGAAACTAAGGCTACCCCTATGTCTACATCCGTCGCAGAATGGAGTTGTCGACGGTGGCAGCCGCCCCGTCCCGGATCCCGAGAGTGAGGTCACCATGTTCGACCACAAGTGCACCGCGTGCCAGAAGCGTCAGCTCATCTTCCCGAGCATGGTGACCGCGATGACCAACACCGACCACGGCATCGTCGTCGCCTTCACCTGCTGGTGCGGCGCCGACCAGACCATGGTCACCGGCAAGAAGGCCGTGTCGACCTCGAAGGTCGCGCTCGCTGCCTGACCCGCACTTCCCGCCGTGCGACGTAGTCGCGTTCGTCGTTCGGTCGGGGCCTGGATGCCCGGATCTGTGCGATCCGGGCATCGTGCATTTCCGGAGGGTGACGCCGGTTTCGCGCGCGGGCTCGGCGCTCTCTATACTTCCTCGGGTTGCCCTCGGCAGCACGCCGCCTTAGCTCAGTCGGTAGAGCATCTCACTCGTAATGAGAAGGTCGTCAGTTCGATTCTGACAGGCGGCTCCACGACAGGCCCCCACCGGGACAGATGCTGGTGGGGGCCTTGCTCGTCTCCGGCCGGGCGACGTGAAAGCCATTTCGATGGCTATTGCACGGCGACGGACGTCGGATAGACATGAAAATGTCTGTCGATCAGATCCTCGTCCAGATCTCTAGCGACTGTGGATAGAATAATGTCCATGACGAGGCAGCGGGGTGAGCGGGCGGTCGAGGAGCTCGAGCGGTTGCTCGGGCAGCAGGTGCGCGGCGTACGCCGTTCGCGAGGACTGACGCAGCAGGAGGTCGCGGACCGCGCGAACACCTCGTTGGGGTCGGTCAAGAACCTGGAGTCCGGTCAAGGCGCCACGACCCGGACGTTGGCGCGGGTGCTGCGCGCGCTGGGCGTCGAGGAGTGGCTCGGCACCCTGCACGTGCCGCCGCCGACGTTCAATCCCCTTGATCTCGCCGCGGCCGCGAGGTCGTCTCAGACCAGCGGCGGCGGAGCTGCCTGATGGCGTACGAACCGGTCGGCGTCGTCGAGGTCCATGCCTGGGGCACGTGGGTCGGCGCGATCGCGCAGAACCCTGACACCGGCTTCTACGCGTTCGCCTACACGGACGAGTGGCAGCGCAGGGGAGTCGAGCTGGCTCCGTTCCACATGCCCGTGCGTTCGGACCCGTACGAGTTCCCGAACCTGTCGCCGGAGACCTTCTACCGCTTGCCGGCCCTCTTCGCGGACGCGCTGCCGGACAGGTTCGGCAATGCGCTGGTCGACGCGTGGATGGCGGAGAACGGCATCGAGCGGGCGGAGGTGACGCCGCTCGACCGGTTGGCCTACGCCGGCGAACGGGCCATGGGGGCGCTGACGTTCCGGCCACCGGCGGCACCCACGCTGGAGGCGCCGCCCATCATCCAGGTCGCCGACTTGGTGCTCGCGGCCAGAAGCACGATGCGCGGAGACGTCAGCACCGACGACGGCCTGACCGACGCGCTCACTCAGCTGATCCAGGTCGGCACCAGTGCGGGCGGCGCGCGGGCGAAAGCGGTGATCTTGTACAACAAGGACACGGCGCAGATCAGGTCCGGCCATGCGCGGCAGGAGCCCGGCTTCGACCACTACCTACTCAAGCTCGACGGCGTCGGCAACGCCGGCATGGACGGTCGGGTCGACGGCCTCGGCGTCAGCGCGCCGTACGGCCGCATCGAGTACGCCTACCACCGGATGGCGACGTCGGCCGGCATCACGATGGCGGAGTGTGAGCTGCTGCTCGAAGGCCCGCGCGCGCACTTCCTGACCCGGCGGTTCGACCGGGGAGCCGACCAGGAACGCCATCACGTGATCACCTTGTGCGCCCTGGCTCATCTCGACTTCAACCTGGCGAGCGCCCACTCCTACGACCAGTACCTCGACGCGGTCCACGAGCTCGGGCTGGACGCCGGCGCGATCGCGCAGGCCTACCGACGCATGGTGTTCAACGTCGCCGCGGTCAACCGGGACGACCACACCAAGAACCTGAGCTTCCTGCTGCGTGAGGGTGGTCGGTGGGAGCTCGCGCCCGCCTACGACGTCACCTACTCACACAAGCCCGGCAGTGGCTGGACCCAGCGGCACCAGATGCGGGTCAACGGCAAGAACGAGGACATCACTCTCGAGGACCTGTACGCCGTCGGTGATCGCCACGACGTCCCTGGCTACAAGCGGATCGTGCGCGAGGTGCTCGACGCCGTGGGCCACTGGGCACAGTGGGCCGCCGAGGCAGGCGTCCCGGAGGAGGACGTCGAGCACATCGCCGGCGACATCGACCGGTACCGGCCGCGCTGACAGATGACGGATGCCGCCGGGACGAGGTCCCGGCGGCATCCGCCGTGTGGTGAGTGTGATCAGCAGGCGTTGGCCGCGTTCTTGGTGGAGTCGCACACGACCCACTCGCCCAGCCCGCTGGCGGTGCGGGTGTAGGTCTTGTCCACCGTCGGGTTCAGCGGGTCGATCGGCGCGTGCGCGGTCCACTCGTGGTGGTCGAGCGCGATGGCGGTGCTGTTCACCGTCGTGCCGGCGCGGAAGAGCCGGACCGCGTCGTCGGAGCCGAGGCCGAAGCCGTTGACCACGTTGTTGATCTCGACCGTGTACAGGGCGCCGGGCGCGAGCGTCGTGCTCGGGATGACGTACTGGTCCAGGTCGCTGTTGTCGGACAGGATCATCCCGGTGATGTCGATCGACGACGACGCCGTGTTCTTCAGCTCGATGAAGTCCTGGCCGCCGGAGAGCGCGGACGACTCGACCTCGTTGACCACGATCCAGGAGACGTCCTCGACGGTCGTCGAGCTGAAGTCGTTGACCGTCCCGAAGGTCGGCACGTTGGTCTCGACGAAGCTGCTGCCGTTCCAGCCCAGGCTGGTGCGGCCGTGGGTCGTCCAGGTGCGGGTGCTGACCGGCGACGCCGCACCGAGGTCGATCACGTCGGAGGTGAACAGGCGGGCCGAGTCGGCGTCGCCCAGACCGAAGTTGCCGCTCACGGCCGGGTCGTCGACGCGGAAGGCGGCGATGGCGCCCGCAGCCAGGGCCGCGGTGCCGGACGGCACCCGGATGGCGTGGGCGTCGTTGTCGTCGGACAGGATGGCGCCGGCGATCGTGCGGGTGCTGCCGGAGGTGTTGCGCAGCTCGATCCAGTCACCGTGGACGTCGTCGCCGGTGGTCTTGACCTCGTTGACGATCACGCCGGAGAGGTTCGCCCCCGCGCCGGGGGTGAACTGGTCGTTCTCGGCGGCGTAGGTGTCGTCCGAGGTGGGCGCCCACGTCCCGAGTCCGGTGCCGAGGTCGATGTTGTTCCAGTCGCGGCCGTACGTCTCCACGGCGTGGACACCCCACGAGAACGAGTCGACCGCGGGCTGCGAGAAGGTGATGTCGCCGGGCTGGAAGAGGTTGACCTCGTCGGCGGCGCCCAAGCCGAAGCCACCGGCGCCGTCCACCTGGTAGGCGACGTAGCCGTCGGCCGGGAGGGTGGTCGACGTCGGCACCGTGAACACGTGGCCGGTGTCGCTGTCGGTGATGATCGCCTTGCTGATGTCGATGGCGCTGCCGGTCGGGTTGTAGAGCTCGACCCAGTCGCCGTGGACGACATCGCCGTCGGACTCGACCTCGTTGCTCACGACACCGTCGATGTTGCCGATGCCGCCGGGTGCGACGTTGGCGGCTCCACGGGTCGACGCGCCGGTGACGCCGAAGCTGCCGGACCCGTTTGGGAGACGGCCCCAGGTGGTCCCCGCGTGAGCCGTCCACGAAGTGGAGTCGACGAGCGCGGCGGCGGTGGTGGCGCCGTCGAAGAGACGAGCGGCGTCGGGCGCGCCGAGGCCGAAGTTGCCGGTGCCGACGCTGACGTCGAAGACGGCGTACCCGCCGGCGGCGATGGTGCCGCTGAGCGGGAAGGCGTGGGAGTTGTCGTTGTCGGCGAGGATCGCGCCGGACATGTTGACCGCCGAACCGGTCGGGTTGTACAGCTCGATCCAGTCGGTGGTCTCACCGTTGGACTCGACCTCGTTGATCACGAGGCCCGAGACGGGCGAGGCCGAAGCCGGGGTGGCGAGGCCGACCGCGAGCATGCCGCCGGCGACCGAACCCACCGCGAGAGCGGCGAGACCGAGCTGGCGCAGGCGCAGAGTGCGCTTGTGTAGCATTGATTTCTCCTTCGTCATGGATGTGCGATTCAGACGGAGGCGTCGCGTTGCACCGCAGTTCCAGTGCGGTGCAACGCGACGGCCCTCCCGGCGACGAGACTGGCAGCCGGTGGGTGTCCATGACCCCCACCGACGAGTGGCCGTTTGACAACCAGTTGTCAACAAGCCGGTGTCAGGTGCGACGCGACTTCCGGCAGTTCGGGCTTCGTTCGCGTGCAGTTCCGTCGAGAGTGGCGGCCTTGTCACCGGGCTCCGCTGGGGTGAGGACGTCGTGCGCGTGAGGCCGCCTGACTCGGGCTGGTACGGCGTTCGCGCCTGTCCAGCCCTCGTCTGTCCAGCCCTCGTCCTCGTCAGGAGCCCACCCCCATGCGGGTAGAAACCTCGCGACGGAGCCCGCGCCCGGGTCCCGTCGGCCACGTCCTATCGCTCGTCCTCGCCGCCCTGGTGGCCGTTGCCGGGCTGAGCATCGTGCCGGCCGCCGCGCACGCGGCCGACCCCGGCATCGTCGACATCCCCGACCCCGTCCTCAGGGCGGCGATCAACCGCACGCTCGCGTCCGTGACGTTCGAGCCACACGACGACGCCCAGCCGGTCACCGTGGAGGAGGCCGCACTGGTGAGCACCGTGGCCACCTCCAGGTTCACCGGTCCCGTTGCCGACCTGACCGGAGTGCAGGCGCTGACGAACCTCACCACGTTCCAGCTGCCGGCGACCCAGGCCAACACGTTCACCGATCTCTCCCCCCTCGCCGGCCTGGCCAAGCTCGCCACCCTCAGCCTGGTCAGCGGCCAGGTCTCCGACCTGGGTCCGATGTCGGCCATGTCGTCGCTGAGGTCGCTGACCCTCACCAACAACAAGATCTCCGACGTCTCGCCGCTGGCGGGGCTCACCGGCCTGACGACCCTGGGGTTGGGCACCAACAAGATCACCGACGTGTCCTCGCTGTCCGGCCTCAACGCCCTGACCGTCCTTGCCCTGGCGGACAACCAGCTCACGGACCTGACCGGCTTCCCGGCGCTCCCCGCGCTGGCGACCCTCGCCCTGAACGCCAACAAGATCACCGACGTCACCCCGCTGGCCGACAAGTTCACGAAGGCCGTGCTCGCCACCGTCAACCTCAACGGCAACAAGCTCACCGACGCCTCGTCGTTGGCGCCGTACGGCAACGGCGGCGGCAAGCTGGGCGGCGCCACCCTGGGAACCACGGGCCTGCTGCTGGGCAACAACAAGATCAAGGACTTCTCGGCGTTCTCCGGTTGGAGCAAGCCACCGGTCGGCACGAAGGTGAGCGGCCAGAGCATCTACGTCGGGGCCTACGCCGCCGGCGGCGTGCATGTCTCCCTCAAGACCGCCGACAACCCGCCGGCACTCCAGCTGATCCCGGTCGAAGCCGGCTCCTACGACCGCGACGCCGGCCTGCTGACGCTCACCGGCACACCCACCGGGAGCGTCGGCGTGGCCGCCTCGACCCAGCCCGGCACCGCCATCTGGACCGTCTACTTCTCGGCGGACCCGGACGGGCCTCCGCAGGTCACCGCTCCTGTTGACAGGAGCGCCGAGGTCGGCGCCGCGATCACGCCGTTCACGGTCTCCGCGGTCGGCGGGACCGCGCCGTACACCTGGAGCGCGACCGGCCTCCCGGCCGGGCTGTCCATCGACCCTGCCTCCGGCGAGGTGTCCGGTACGCCGACCGCGGCGGGCACGCCGACGGTGACCGTGACCGCCACCGACGCCAGCGCCAAGCAGGGCTCGGCGACCTTCACGTTCACCGTGACGGCCACCCCGACCGCCCCGGTCGTCACCAACCCGGGCAACAGGTCCGCCAGGTCGGGGGCGTTGATGACGCCGTTCACGGTGTCGGCCACCGGCGGGGTCGCGCCGATCACCTGGTCCGCGACCGGGTTGCCGGCCGGGCTCTCGATCTCCCCGGCCTCCGGTGAGGTCTCCGGTACGCCGACGGCGCAGGGTGTCGCGACCGTCACGGTGACGGCCACCGACGCGGGCTCCCGGACGGGGTCGGCGACGTTCACGATCAGCGTCACCAACGCTCCGGCGGCGGTCGCCATCCCCGACGCGAACCTCAAGGCCGCGATCAACGCAGCCCTGGCCCGGCAGCTCGGCACCAGCCGGTCGGCCGGTCAGGACGTGACTCCGGCGCTGGCGGCGCAGCTCGTCAACCTCGAGCAGGTCGACTTCCCCGTCGGGTCGATCGGCGACCTCACCGGTCTCGAGGCGTTCACCAACCTGCAGAACCTGTACTACTCGGCGTTCCTGCAGACGAACAACACGTTCAGTGACCTGACGCCGCTGAGCGGGCTGACCAAGCTCACCTTCGTGGGTCTGGTCAACGCCCGGGTCACGGACGTGACGCCGCTGACGGCCCTGCCCAAGCTGACCGGCCTCGACCTGACCAACAACAGGATCACCGACCCGTCCGCGCTGGCGAGCCTGTCCAAGCTGACGACCCTCAGCCTGGGCTCCAACGACGTCAGCGATGTCAGCAGGGTGCCGGCCCTGCCGAAGCTCGCCGTCCTGGATCTCTCCGACAACGACATCCGGGACCCGGCCGCGCTGGTCGGGAAGTTCGACCCCGCCCTGCTGACCAAGCTGGACCTCTCCGACAACAAGATCAGCGCCGCCACGTCGCTGGCCCCGCTCGGTCGCAACGGCGCCCGGCTCGGCTCCCAGCTGTCCTTCGGGGATGGCCTGAAGCTGGAGAACAACCGGATCGCGGACTTCTCCGCCTTCTCGGACTGGACGGGGCACAACGCGCTCAGGACCGCGGGGCAGTCGATCTACGTCGGGCCCTACCGGGCCGGGGGTGTCACCGTGACCCTGAAGACCGACGTGACCTCTGTCCCCGTGGTGTCTCCCGCGTCGGCCGGCTCCTACAACCCGGCCACCGGGTTGCTGAGCGTCACCGACACCGCCGCCGAGAGCGTCACCCTCGACACCTCGGCGTACTCCGATGCCCCGACGTGGACCGTGTACTTCTCGATCCCGCCGCTGGAGGGTGACGAGGACGGCCCGGAGCTCACCGGCACCCCGCACGTCGGCGACCTGCTGAAGGTGACCGCCGGCACCGCCTTCGACGGCTCGTGCACCGGCGGCATCGGCTACCGGTGGCTGCGCGACGGCGACGAGATCACGGCCAACCCGCACTTCAAGAACCTGACGGAGATCGTCCCCGCGTCCCAGTTCATGGGCAGCGCGGGCGATGGCAGTCAGTACCGCGTCTCCGTCACGGACCTGGGCCACCAGCTGCAGGTACGGACCACCTGCGTCGCCACCGGTGCCACGGCCACCTCGGCCCCGGTTGCGATCGCCGGCGCCGAGCCCGAGCTGCCACTGGTCCAGGGCCTGGACGGTCGCATCTCGTACCAGCCGGCCGCCGACGAGGTGCCGGTCACCACCATCGCACCGCTGACGTCCGGGGTCGTGGGCGACCCGACCAACCCCACGGTCCCGGTCTACGTCGCCCAGGCCGACGCCTCCGGACGGCTCGTCGAACCCGCAGGCATCCAGGTCGCGCTGGCCGACGTCCGCGATCTCACCGGCGGTACGGCGGGCATCGCGGCCGGGGACGTCAAAGTCATCGGCACCGGCGCCGAGCGGAGCATCGCGATCGACCCGAAGGCGCCGGCGTACGTCGAGCTCACCTTCACGGTCACCGGCACCACCGGCAAGACCTCCGCCTTCAAGTTCGCGTACGCCGCCTCGCGGGCGACCACGCCGACCAGCCGGGTGCTGCTCGGCTCGAGCGACGCGTCCAGTGCGATCGCGGTCGGTGGCGGCTACCTGCTGGTCGCCGACGACGAGAAGCAGACGGTCCGGCTCTACGACGACGAGGTCTCCGCCCGCGAGGTCGGGGAGTTCTCGATCGGCGAGACCCCGTCGGGCGGCGGCTCGCAGGAGATCGACGCCGAGGCCGCGGCCCGCAAGGGCGACCGGATCTGGTGGTTCGGCTCGCACGGCAACTCCAAGGACGGCGAGATCCAGACGTCGCGGCACTCGATCTACGAGACCAAGCTGACCGGCACCGGCGCGAACGCCAGGCTCACCCCCGTCGGGGTGCGCTACGGCAACCTCCGCAACGACCTGGTCGACTGGGACAACAGCCATGGTGCCCGGTTCGGGTTCCAGGCCGGCGCGGCCAAGGACATGGGTCCGGACGTCATCAACGGGTTCAACATCGAGGGTGCGGAGTTCTCGCCTGACGGCTCCGAGCTCTACCTGGGCTTCAGGTCGCCGCTCGCGCCGGCGCAGATCGGCGGGAGGGCCCTGATCGTGCCGCTGACCAACCTCGAGGACCTCACCTCCGGCGCGGCCACCCGGGCGACGTTCGGAGAGCCGATCCTGCTCGACCTGGGCGGTGACCGGATCCGCGAGATCCGCAAGAACGACCGGGACGAGTACCTCATCCTCGGAGGCACCGACTCCGGCTCCGGGCTGGCTCCGACCCAGCACCTGTGGCCTGGAACGGCGACCCAGAGGTCGCGGCGCAGAAGCTGAGCACCGTCGTACCCAAGGACGTCGAGACCAGCTACGCCAACAACCAGGGCGCCTGGGAGGGCATCGGTGCGATGCCCGACCGGCTCGTCCCGGGCGCCGCGGTCCGGCTGATCATGGACCAGGGCTACGTCAAGCTCTACCCGGGCCGGGGCGAGAACAAGGACGACCGCAACGACTGGACCAACAAGGCCCGCACCGACGTGGTCACCCTGGCCGGCCCGGTCGGCACCCTGGCCGAGGTCAGCAACCCCGGTGCGTTCCCCGACCAGGTCGTCAACACCATCGGCTCGGCCAGGACCGTGACGGTCACGAACACCGGCTCCAACCCGCTCCATGTCGGCGACGTGTCCACCGACGCCGACGACGAGTCCGCCACCGACTTCCTGCTCGCCGGTGACAGGTGCAGCGCCAAGACGCTGGAACCCGAAGAGACCTGCACCATCCAGGTGCGGTTCGCGCCGTCGCGAGCGGGCACGACCTCGAACGCGGTCCTCGTGGTCGAGAGCGACATCCCGGGCGGCAGCACGACCGTGCCGCTGACCGGCACCGCGACGGCCCCGCCGAAGGCCACCCCCGCGGTGAGTGCCGGCTCGAGCACCGTGTCGGCCGGTCAGCCGGCGACCGTCCCGGTCCAGGTCGGCGGCAACGCGGCCACCCCGCCGACCGGCACGGTCACCCTGAGCAGCGGCGGCCAGAGCATCGGGTCGGCGACGCTGGCCGCGGGCTCGGCGACCTTCACGGTCCCGGCGTCGGCCCTCGTCAGCGGGGCGAACCTCTTCACCGTGGGGTACGCCGGCGACTCGGCGTACACCGGTGCCAGCACCCAGGTGGCGGTCACGGTCACGGTCTCAGTGGTGCAGAAGGGCGTCGCGTCGGTGAGCGCCGGGACGGTCCAGGTCGGCTATGGCCGGCCGGGTCCGGTCCGGGTGCAGGTGGCCGGTGGTGGAGCGACCCAGCCGACCGGCCTGGTCACCCTCCGACAGGGTGACCGGGTGGTCGGCAGTGCGCAGCTCGCCCAGGGCGCGGCGGCCATCACGGTCCCCGCGGCCGCCCTGAGCTCCGGGGTCAACCTCTTCACCGCGGAGTACGCCGGCGACTCGACGTACAACGGCGCCAGCACCCCGGTGATGGTCGACGTCGACAAGGCCGTCGCCAAGGTCTCGGCGAAGCCGAGCGGTCGGGTGGTCGCCCGCAAGCGGGCGCTGGTCAAGATCACCCTCACCGCGCCTTCGGGTGTGGCCAGGTCCGGGCTGGTCACCGTGCTGGCGTCCGGGAGGACGACCACGGTGTCGGTCGTCAACGGCCGGGCCGTAGTCCGGCTGCTGTTCAGGTCGGCCGGCACCGCCAAGGTCCAGCTCAGCTACGCCGGCAACGACCAGCTGAGCGGGACCACCAGCACGGTGAAGATCAAGGTGAGGCCCGCCAAGAAGGCGAAGCAGCACCGGCGCGCGCGGCCGTGACAGAGAGCTCGGGCCCAGGCGGATGTCCGCCTGGGCCCGAGCCGTTCGTCCTACTGCGTGGCGACGGTGATCGTCGCGATGCCGACCAGAAGGCCGGGCTCGACCGCGTCGGTCTTGAACGTGTCGTTGAGGAGCGGCGCCGCGACGTCGGAGATCTCGACCTTGGTGCCGGTCAGGACGGCGTCGCTGCCCTCGGTCTTGAGCGGCTCGAGGGTCCGGCCGTCGAGCTGGAAGAGGAAGGCGCTGGTGGCGGCGACCTTGCCGTTGACCGTGACGTCGCCGTACACCCGCGAGACGCCCGGGTCGACGTTGAAGTTGGTGAGCTCCACCTTGGTGTCGCCGGCGGTCAGCGACAGGCCGGAGCCCTCGTGCTGGATCTGGCCGATGACGTACGGCGAGACCTCGCCGGGCTTGAAGACGGTGACGTTGCCGCCGGTGATCGGGAAGATCAGCGAGCCGGCCTCGAGCTTCGCGTCGCCGACGACTCCGGGCGTGAGCTTGAGGGTGGTGAGCGCGTCGGTGAAGCCCTTGTCCAGGGCGATGGCGGTGGTCTTGCCGGTGAGCGCCTCGATCGAGGCGACCGGCTTGGGAGCCGACTTGGCCGAGCTCGACGCGCTCGACGCGTTCGCGGAGTCGCCGCCGTCGGAGCTGCTGCACGCCGCCAGCGGGGTGGCGACGAGGGCGGTCATGGCAAGCGCAGCCAGGCCACGCTTGGCGGTGATCGTCTTGCGGGTGTTCTGGTTGGTGCGCATCTGCGACACATCCTCCGTTGAGTTCTTTGTCGGTCGGGCAGTGGTTCGCCACCACCGTGGTCCCGGATTGGACGGCTGGCAGAGTGGCCGGGGTGAGAGTCCTCCTGACCGGCTCTGCCGGCTTCATCGGTACGGCGATCGGCGCGGCCCTCGAGGACGCCGGCCACGAGGTCGTGCGGATCGACCTGATGCTGCCGATGGCGCACGGCTCCTCGTCGGTGCCGGCAGGCACCCACCACCTCGACGTACGCCGTGCCGACGAGTGGGCTGACCTGCTCGACGGCATCGACGCCGTCTGCCACCAGGCCGCCGTCGTCGGCGCCGGGGTGAAGGTCGGCGACCTGCCGGACTACGCCTCGCACAACGACCTGGGCACCGCGGTGCTGCTGGCGGCGATGCACGAGGCGGGCGTACGCCGGCTGGTGCTGGCGTCGTCGATGGTCGTGTACGGCGAAGGCCGCTACACCTGCCCCGAGCACGGCGACCGGACACCGGCGCCGCGGGCCAGGGAGGCCCTGGACGCCGGTGACTTCGAGAACCACTGCCCTGTCTGCGGTGGGGTTCTGGGCTGGTCGCTGGTCGACGAGGACGCCCGGCTCGACCCGCGCTCGTCGTACGCCGCCAGCAAGGTCGCCCAGGAGCACTACGCCTCTTCGTGGGTCCGTCAGGCCGATGCGTCCGCGGTCGCGCTGAGGTACCACAACGTCTACGGTCCGGGCATGCCGCGGGACACGCCGTACTCCGGCGTCGCGGCGATGTTCCGCTCGTCGCTGGAGCGCGGCGAGGCGCCGCAGGTGTACGAGGACGGCGGGCAGCTGCGCGACTTCGTGCACGTCGCCGACGTCGCCCGGGCCAACGTCGCGGCGCTGGAGTCGGTGGTCGCCTCCGGCGGCGGCCGGTACGACGCCTACAACATCGCCTCGGGAGAGCCGGTGTCGATCCTCGAGGTCGCCGAGCTCGTCGGCGCGGGCACGTCGTCGGGCATCGCGCCCGAGGTCACCGGCGACTACCGCCTCGGCGACGTGCGGCACATCGTCGCGTCACCCGAACGCGCGCGGGCGGAGCTGGGCTTCAGCGCGTCGGTGCGGCCCGGCGACGGGCTGCCGGCGTTCGCCACGGCGCCGTTGCGGGCCTGAGGGTGACGGGTGTCGGTTTCACCGGTTCACCGGTGAAGCTGTCACTTCTCAGGCAACGCAATGCCTGAGAAGTGACAGCAATGCCTGAGAAGTACCCCGCCGGTGGTCTCACCAGCTCGTGTACAGCAGCTGCTGCACGAGCAGCGCGCTGACCACCTGCACCAGTACGCCGGTCCGCCGCCAGCGTTCCGGCAGCAGCGCCGTCGACACCAGCAGCCACGGCACGAACGGCAGCCAGATCCGCTCGACCTCGGCCTTGCTCATCCTCGACAGGTCGGCGAGGACGATCGCGGCCGCAGCCGCGGCGACCAGCCACACCACCACCCGATCGGCCCGCCGACCCAGCGCCACGACCTGCGCCAAGCCGGCGCCCAGCACTGGACCGGCGCACACGACGAGCGCGGCCAGGTTGCCCCACATCCAGTACGACGCGGGCCGGTCCGCGGCGATGCCGTCCCAGTAGCGGTCGTTGAGCACCGGGTAGGCCTCCCACCACGAGAAGCCGCCCGCGGCGAACGCCAGGACGACCAGCGCCGCCGACCCCGCGGCCACCGGCAGCGGCAGCCAGGACCGCGCCAGCGCGAGGACCGCAAGAGCGAGAATCCCTGTCAACGGAAGGCCGTACGACATCATCACGCCATAGCCCAGCAACAGTCCGGCAAGCACCGACCACGCGACAGTGCGGCCGCGGGTAGCAGCGGTCGCCCCGATCGCCAGGCACGCCAGGCCCCAGGCGGCCACGGCTGCGAACACCGCGTCCGCCGACACAGCCATGAAGACGGCGGCCGGCGTCAGCACCAGGAACGGCGCGGCACGCCGGGCGACGTCCTCGGCCCCCAGTGCCCGCAGGGTCACGAGCACCGCGAGCGCCGTCGTCGCGGCGATCACGGTCACGACGAGCCCGGCCGCGAAGTCGCCGCCGAGCCCGAGCTTCACCAGCCCGACGAAGAAGAGCAGCGCCCCCGGCGGGTGCCCCACCGGATGCGTCGGCCAGTTGTCCGGGGCGGAGTACGGGATCCGGTCGACGTACGTCGACAGCAGCGTGTGCACGTCGGTGACGGCGCGCGCCGACTGCAGGTACTCGTAGTCGTCGCCGAGCACCCGCGAGATCCCGGCGCTCCCGTCGACGAACGCCAGCGCGAGCAACCACGCCAGGCCGACGGCGTACGACGTCAGCAGCAGCCGTCGCCAGGAGAGCCGCTCCGCGAGGTCCACGGCGTACCGCCACCCCAGGAAGGCCAGGGCGATCGCCGGCAGCGTGCCGGGTCCGAAGAGCTTCGGCTCCCAGTAGCCGTGCAGCGGGGCCAGCTCGCCGTCGGCCAGGCTGCGCGGGGCGCGCGGCCAGACCTCCCAGTCGAAGAGCGGCGGCACGGCGAACGCGACCGCCACCAGCACCAACGCGACGGCCAGGCCGATCCAGGGCGCACTGGCTCTGTTCGGCATGCGACCGACCCTAATCGGGGCCGGCTCCGAATGACTGCCATGGAGCCTCTCTGCGACCTGGTCCTCCCGTGCCGTGACGAAGCGCCGGCACTCGCCGCGCTGCTGCCGACCGTCCCGCCCGAGTTCGCCGTGATCGTCGTCGACAACGGCTCGGTCGACGGTACGGCGGAGGTCGCCCGCCGGCTCGGCGCCACGGTCGTCGACGAGTCGATGCCCGGGTACGGCGCGGCCGTGCACGCCGGCCTGCTCGCCGCGAGCCGCGACTACGTGGCGTTCATGGACGGCGACGACTCGTTCGACCCCGCCGAGTTGGTGCCGATGCTCGCCGACGTGCGGTCCGGGAGGGCCGACCTCGCGGTCGGACGCCGCCGGCCGGTGTCGCGTGGGGTCTGGCCGTGGCACGCGCGGCTCGGCAACGGCCTGATCGTGTGGTGGCTGCGCCGCCGGATCGGGATGGACGCCCACGACATCGCACCCATCCGGGTCAGCCGTCGCGCCGAACTCCTCGCGTTGGACGTACGCGACCGGAGGTTCGGATACCCCGTGGAACTGCTGCAGAGGGCGACGCAAGCCGGCTGGCGACTGGCGGAGCGCGACGTGTCCTACCGCCCGCGCGCGGTCGGCACGCGCTCCAAGGTGTCCGGCTCGGCGAGCGGGACCGCGCGCGCCGCCCGCGACTTCTGGCGGGTGCTCTCGTGACGGCCGGCGCTCGCGTGCTCGTCGTCGCGAAGGCCCCGGTCGCTGGTCGGGTCAAGACCCGGCTGGGCGCCGAGATCGGGATGGCCTCGGCCGCCGACCTCGCGGCCGCATCCCTGCTCGACACGATGGCCGCCTGCCGGGACGCGTTCGGGCCGGACGCCTGCCTGCTCTCGCTGTCCGGCGACTTCGCCGACTCCGTCCGAGGCGACGAGCTGACGCGCGCGGCCGACGGCTGGTCGGTCGGGCGCCAGCGGGGGAGCACCTTCGCCGAGCGCCTCGCGAACGCCCACCTGGACGTCCCGCCTGGGGGGCCGGTCGTCCAGGTGGGCATGGACACCCCGCAGCTGATGCCCGCGCTGCTCGTCGAGGTCGCCGCCGCGACCGGCGACCACGACGCGGTCCTCGGCCCGGCCGAGGACGGTGGGTGGTGGGTGCTCGCGCTGCGGCGCCCAACCGCCGCGCGCTCGCTGCACGACGTGCCCATGTCGACGCCGACGACGTACGACGACACCCGGCGCGCGCTGGTCGGCGAGGGCCTCGACGTCGTCGCGACGACCACGCTCCGTGACGTGGACACCGCCGCGGACGCCGAGGCGGTCGCCGCCGCCGTGCCCGGCAGTCACTTCGCGCGGGCCTGGGCCGCGCGGCCATGAGCATCGACACCCCGGTCACCGTGCTCCGGCTGGCCCAGTGGGACCGGCCCGCCGACGAGGACGACCTGGCGATGCTGTCGCGCTGCGTCGGGCCGACCATCGACGTCGGGTGCGGGCCGGGACGGCTGACGGCCGCGCTGACCGAGCGGGGCGGCTACGTGCTCGGCATCGACGTCGTCGATGCCGCCGTCGGGCTGACCCGCGACCGCGGTGGGTCGGCCCTGCGCCGCGACGTCTTCGACGCCGTACCCGGGGAGGGGCGTTGGCAGACCGCACTGCTCGCCGACGGCAACCTCGGCATCGGCGGCGACCCGGTCGCCCTGCTCACCAGGCTCCGTGAGGTTCTCCATCCCGGCGGCCGCGTCGTGGCGGAGGTCGCCGAGCCGGGAACGCCGCGGACCGACGACTGGGCCACGCTCGAGTGCGGCGCCGAGGAGCGGGTCATCCGCTGGTCGGTCGTCGGGATCGATGCCATCGAGCGGGTCGCGGCGCAGGCCGGGCTCGCCGTGGTCGAGCTGCTCCGCTGCGGAGCGCGTTGGTGCGCGATCCTCGAGGCGCCGGCATGAAGCTGCCCGCGGAGACCGACTTCCCGTCCCGCTTGCGGAGCGCGGCGGTCACCGCCCGGGTGGGCCTGTGGCTCGCCGTCTGCTTCACGATCTGCTTCGCCACCGGCCTAGTCAGCCACTACGCACAGAACGTCTCCCAGCCGATCCCGTTCCCGACGAGCCCGTCGTGGGGCTACCGGGTCACCCAGGGGCTGCACGTCATCACGGGTACGGCGGCGGTGCCGCTGCTGCTGGTCAAGCTCTGGACCGTCTATCCCCGGCTCTTCGTCCGTCCGCCGAAGGGCGCCCGCAAGCTGCTGGTCGAGGTGCTCGAGCGCGGCTCGATCGCGGTCCTCGTCGCGGGTGCGATCTTCCAGCTGGCGTCCGGACTCGCGAACTCCGCGCAGTGGTACCCGTGGGACTTCTCCTTCCGCCGGACCCACTACGCGATCGCCTGGATCACCATCGGCGCCCTGGTCCTGCACATCGCGGTGAAGCTGCCGGTCATCCGGGGCGCGCTGACGTCGGACATCGAGGACACGACGTACGACCGGCCGACCGCGACCGAGCCCGGCCCGCTGACTCGGCGCGGGTTGCTGCGCACGACCTGGCTGGCCGCCGGGGTCGCGGTCCTCGTGACGGCAGGCAGCACCGTCCCGCTGCTGCGCAAGGTCTCGGTGTTCGGCGTGCGCTCCGGTGCCGGTCCGGCGGGCATCCCGATCAACAAGTCGGCCGCCGCCGCGAGGGTCGCACCGGCGGCGACCAGCGCCGGCTACCGCCTCACCGTCGCGTACGGCGGCCGAGAGGTGTCGATGACCCGGCAGGAGCTGCTCGCCATGGAGCAGACGAGCGCGACCCTGCCGATCGCGTGCGTCGAGGGCTGGAGCGCCAGCGGCACCTGGACCGGCGTACGGGTGCGGACGCTGCTCGACCTGGTCGGGGTCCCGGGCGGGCGCGACGTGGACGTGGTCTCGCTCCAGGAGACCGGCCCCTACCGGCACACGGTGCTACAGGGGAACTTCGCCGACGACGACCGGACCCTGCTCGCGCTCGCGCTCGAAGGTGAGCCGCTGGCGCTCGACCACGGCTACCCCGCGCGGCTGATCGCACCCAACCGGCCCGGCGTCCTCCAGACCAAGTGGGTCACTCGGTTGGAGGCGTCGGCATGAGATGGGCAGTCGGTGCGATCGGCGTCCTCCTCGGCGCCTTCGGTGCCTGGACGCTGCTCAGCCGGCAGGACGCCGACCAGCTCGTCAGTGCCGCACTCTGGCTCGTGGTGGGCGTCGTCCTGCACGACGGGGTGATCGCGGTCGCCACGCTGCTGCTCGCGGCGATGGTCCTCCGACGGCTCCCGTGGGTGGCCCGCGCGCCCGCGATCGTGGGCTTCGTGGTCCTCGGGTCGGCGACGCTGCTCGCCGTACCAGTGCTGGGGAGGTTCGGCGCCCGCCCCGACAACGCGACCCTGCTCGACCGCGGCTACCTGGCCGGGTGGGTGGTGCTGGCGGCGCTCACCGTGGTGACGGTGATCGTCGCGTCGGTCGTCCGTGCCCGGTCCTCGGCCCGACTGATCACGACGTACGCCCCCGATCGTCCGGAGGCGGTGGTGCTGGTGCTGCACGGAGGGGCCTCGCGCCCGGGGCGAAGCGGGGTGCGGCTGGCGCAGCTGTCGGTGCTCCGGATGGTGCCGGTCGCACGGCGGATCGCACGGGCCGGGCACGGGCGGATCGGCGTGCTGCGGCTGCTGAACACGCATCGCGGCTGGGACACCTCGCACACGCCGGTCGACGACGTCGTCTGGGCTCTCAGGCAGGTGCGCGAGCGGTACGGCGAGGTGCCGATCGGCCTCGTCGGGCACTCCCTCGGTGGCCGCGCCGCCCTGCTGGCCGGCGGTCACGACGGGGTGCGTGCGGTGGTCGCGCTCAACCCCTGGGTCTACCCGACCGACCACGCGGACCTCTCGGGTCGTGCCGTGCTGGTCGTGCACGGCACCGCCGACCGGGTCGCCGACCCGAGGCGGGCGCGGGTCGTCGCCGACGCGATCGCCGAGACCACCGACGTCACCTTCCTGCCGGTCGAGGGCGGCAGACACGCGATGCTCGGCCACGGCGCGACCTTCGAGCGGGCGGCCGCGGACTTCGTGCTGTCCTCGTTGCTCGGCGAGCGGCTGCCCTGGTCGGGCGCGTGACCGAGTAGCGTCCCCCCGTGCCCGCCCAAGCGTCCGGAGAGTTCCGTCGTACGCCGCTCGAACGGTCCGACCAGCAGGTCGCGTGGCACCGGACGGACCAGGCGTTCTTCGCCTCCGGTGCGTGCCACATCCTCGCCTGGGCTTGTCGTGACGCCTACCCGGACGAGTCGATCGGGCTGGCGGCCATGCGCTTCGAGGGCGAGCCGCGGGCCTTCCACGTCTACGCGACCTGGGAGGGGTGGGCGTTTCGACCACTCGGGCTGGAACCCGGAGTCCGACCTGCTCTCCGCCAACGAGGCCTTCGATCGTCGCTCGGTCGAGAGCTTCCCGATCGACCTCAGCCTGGCGGACTTCTGCGACCGGCACTGGTCGCGGATGCCGCACCAGTACTGGCGGGACCCGGTGCCTCGGGCCCGTGACTACGTCGGGCGCTTCCCGCCGCCCTGGGCCCGGCTCACGCGTCGCTGAGATCCAACCCGATGGCACGGTCACCTTCCACCGACGGCCCTAGGTGCTGGTGCACCCTTCCGTCCAGCTCCTGACGCAGGCGAGCCGCGAGGTTGACGGATGCTTCGATCTCCGCGCGGCGGATCGACACGCTCTCGACGTTCAGACCGAACGGCATGCCGAGCCGGCGGCAGTAGCCGACCAGCTCCCGGGCCATGGCGAGCGCCTGCTCGAACGACGCGTCGAGCGTGTCAGCCGCATGTCGCAGGTCGTTCTGCATCCAGCGGGGCACGTCGACGCCCAGCCAGCGGAGGAACTCCAGGGTCTTCATCGAGCCGCAGACCGAGAACGTGAACACGATCGGCGCCGGAGCGATGCCGCGGTCGACGCACTCGTAGTGGTAGTCGGAGACGAGGTCCTTGGCCGCGTTGACGTCGTACACGACCTGGGTGACGAAGAAGGAGCAGCCGGCGTCCTGCTTGGCGAGCATGCGCAGGTGCTCCTGCCCCGACCGGACGTGTCGCTCCGGGATGGCGACACCGCCGAGCAACAGGTCCGGCCGCGTGTCGGCTCGGATCTCCTGGGCGCGGGTCAGGGACGTCGTGGTCACCTGCTCGCGGCTGGAGGCGCCGACGAAGACCGACAGGCTGCGGTCCGGGTCCTGGCCTTCGAGCCAGGAGCGGAGCTCGGACTCGTCGTACTTCCCGACGCTGCGGTAGACGACCACCGGCTTGGTCCACTGGTCGAGGTGCCGGTGCAGGTAGTCGGCCGGGTCCATGGTCGGCAGGAACGGAAAGGGACGTTCGTCGGCGTTGCGGTCGCTCTCGTCGGTGATGTCGTAGAGCACCAGTCCGTCCAGGTCCAGCGACGCGAGCCGCCGCAGCGTGGCGTCGGCGATCTCCTGCGCCCGCTCGACGGATGTGGTCCGGCGCGGCGGGGTCAGGGCGAAGAGCAGGAACTCCCCCTGCCCCTCCTCGATGCGTCGTCGTAGGTCGGCGTCACGTGTCACGATCGCGATTCTTCCTGCTCGGCGGCTGCCGTCGCGAAGACCGGACTGGCCGCGGCGTAGCCGGAGACGGACCGCGCGACGGTGTGCCCGTCCACGGTGAACGGAAGCGGAGTGACGGTGAGCACGCCGTACGGCGAGTCGACCGCGCAGGTCGGCAGGTCGAGGACGACGGTCTCGGTCTGCTCGACCCGGGGCATGCCGAGCAGGGTGCGGGCGGCTCCCAGCAGGCTCGCGCGCACGACGCCGCCCTGCTGATGCCGGAGCAGGTCGATCAGCGCCGCGGCCAGTGCGTAGCCGGTCGAGTGGTCGAGTGCCTGCACGGGCAGGGCGCCCGGCCGACCGTCGGCGTCGGCTTGGACCGCGGCGATCCCGGTGGCTGCCTGGACGATGGAGTCGAACCCGGCGCGAGCACCCCAGGGGCCGTGCTCGCCCCACGCGGACAGCGAGCCGATGACCAGGTCCGGGCGTTCGTGGTGGAGGGTCGCCGGATCGAGCCCGAACCGGGCGAGTGCCCCTGGCCGGTAGCCCACGACGACGACGTCGGCATGGGGAAGCAGGTCGGAGCGAACGGCGTCGAGGCCGACCTCGAGCTCGACCTCGGCCGAGCGCTTGCCCATGCCGTTGGACAGGTACTGGTCCAGCAGCTCGGGCCGGCGCGGCGGGTCGACCCGCAGCACGTCGGCACCCAGGCAGGCGAACACCTGGGTGCAGCCCGGTCCCGCGATCACGCGGGTCAGGTCCAACACCCGGATCCCGGCCAGAGGTTGGTCGGCCGGTCGAAGCGCACCGCGCGACGCGCCCGCCTCGACCGTGAGCCAAGGTTCGGCAGCGGTGGCGCGGCCGTGCGGGTGGGCCAGCCACTCCTCCTCGGTGCGCACGACCACAGCGATGCCGCCGGCGGCGACCACCGCGTCCTCGACGACCTGCGCCGGCGTGGATCGGACGACCTCGTGCAGCCCGTCCTTGGTCGTGGCCCCCAGTGCTCGCGTGATCGCCGCTGCGTGGTGGGGGTAGTTGGCGTGCAGGCGCACCCACCCGTCAGCCCCGCGCACGAACCCGGACAGCGGCGCCCACCCGTCCGGGACCCGCCCACCGATGCGAAGGTGGTCGACCGCGGCGAAGGAGGCGGCGATCAGTGCCGGGCTGGTCCGTACGTCGATGTGCCGTCCCCGAGCCGACGAGAGCTGAGTAACAGCCCGGGCCGTCGCGCCGACGGCCTCGGAGGCGAGCCGCTCGACGGCCAGCGTCCCTGCCCACCAACGCTCCGGATCCAGGTCCATGGCTGCACGCTAGGGGGCCGCGGGTGCCGCTCCGACGGCGGGCCGCTCGGAACCTCAGGCGTCGCGGAGGTCGACGCCCGACCAGTCGAGGCCGTCGAGGTTGACGACGATCGCCTCCTGGCTGGTGCGCGCGATGACCACGACGGCCTCGGTGTCCGGGTCCGGGTTCTCCTCCCGGTGCGGGACGTACGGCGGCACGAAAATGTAGTCGCCGGGCCCGGCCTCGATCCGGGTCTCCGTCGGCACGTCGCCGTCGACGTCCAGGAAGACGAAGGCCGGGTTGCCGGACACGACGTAGATCGCGGTCTCCGAGGCGCCGTGGTGGTGGTTGGCGGAGGCCGTGGACGCGGGCACGTGGGTCTGGCCCATCCAGAGATGGTGGGCGCCGACGGTCTTGCCGCTGATCGCCTCGAGCCGCTTCATCCCGGGGGTCTGGGTCGTCTGGCCGATCAGCCCGGAGGGGGCGACCCGGTGCAGCGCCCGGTGGAACGGGTCGATGACGGCGGGCACCAGCACGCCGCTCGGCGTCCGGACCAGCTCGGAGTCGGTCGACCCGGCGCGGAGGTGCTTGGGGGCATGAGAGGTGGACATCAGACTCCTTGTGCGTAGGTGAGATCGGTGACCTGCGGATCGGTGAGCAGTTGCTGCAGGGCGGCGGCCGCCAGGGACGGGATATCGGCGCCGAGGCCTTCGCGGGCCCAGACCGCCAACGGCAGCGGGTGCGCGCGAGGGAGGTCGTCGCGCGGCTCGACGCCCGACGGGGTCTGGCCGAGGGTGGCCATCAGCGCCACGCCGAGGCCCGCGCTGACGGCGGCGTGTACGCCGGCGAGCTGGTTGGCCTCGGCTCCGACCACCGCGGCGACGCTCGCCTCCGACAGCGTCTCGAGCGCTCGGCTGCGCAGCGCGCAGGGCGCGTCGAAGGCGACGAGGGGGAGCGGGTCGGGCGGACGCCGCCAGCCGGGAGCGGCGTACCAGGTGAGGTCGAGCTCGCCGACCGGCGTGGCCCGCGGGTCGTCGGCGGGGCCGAGCAGCAGGGCGAGGTCGAGGCGGCCGGCCGCGATCCCGTCGCGCAGTGCCGTGCCGCGGTCGATGCGGAACCGCACGTTGTAGTCGGGCAGTGCCTCCTCGAGGGCGGCGGCGAGGTACGGGAGCAGCTGCGCGGCGGCATGCTCGGTGGAGCCGATCACCAACGTCTCCTCGGTCTCGACGCCGAAACTGCGCAGCGCTTCGTCGTGGGTGCTGAGGATCCGACGCGCATGACTGAGCAGCTGCTCGCCGTCGGGGGTGAACCGGGAGCCGCGACCGATCCGCTCCACCAGCGGCCGGCCGACCGCGCTCTCCAAGCGTCGTACGTGCTGGCTGACCGCGCCCTGGCTGAGATGGAGGGCGGTCGCCGCCCGCTGGAAACCGCCCCGCTCGGCGACGGCGACGAGGCTGCGCAGAGGTGCGATGTCCAATATGTGGTTCATGTCTATAAGAGTACTAGACTAAACATCACGCCCCGTGATGGATCGCCATCACGAAACATCGTTGGACACTCCCGGAAGCCGCGGTCATGCTCATGAACATGGACCAGCACAGCGCATCGCAGCAGCAGCCGATGCTGACCTGCCGCCGCTGGCTCGACCTCGCCCGCCGCGGCGCCACCGGGTGTCCGAGCCGTTGAGCTCGCCCGCCTGACACCCGCCTGAACTCTCCTCCCGCGCACGGCCGGACCCGTTGGTCCGAGCCGCGTCTCGTGCGCGCCCAACTTCCCCCATCGGCCCCTTGAGAGGTTTCCCCATGTCACGTCGCACCCTGAAGCTCGGCGCGGTCCTGCTCGGCGTCGGCGGTCCCGGCCAGCACCGCACCTGGCTGGATCCCGAGGTCCCGGCCGACGCCAGCGTCGACATCGACTGGTACGTCGCCCGCGCCCAGGAGGCCGAGGCCGCCAAGTTCGACCTCGTCTTCATCGTCGACAGCCAGTTCATCACTCCGGACTCGCCGCACCACTACCTCAGCCGGCTCGAGCCGCTGACCCTGCTGTCGGCGCTTGCCCTGCAGACCCGCAACATCGGCCTGGTCGGTACGGCGACCACGTCGTACAACTCGCCCTTCAACCTGGCGCGCCGGTTCGCGTCGCTCGACCACATCAGCCGCGGCCGCGCGGGCTGGAACGTCGTCACCAGCGGGGACGCCGGCACGGCCGGCAACTACAGCCGCGACGAGCACTTCGACTACGCGACCCGCTACGGTCGGGCGCTCGAGCACGTGCGGATCTCGCAAGGGCTCTGGGACTCGTACGAGGCCGACGCACTGCCGCGCGACAAGCGGGCCGACGTCTTCCTCGACCCGACGAAGCTGCACGCGCTCGACCACCGCGGCGAGTACTTCTCGGTCGTCGGGCCGCTCAACCTCGAGCGGTCCCCGCAGGGGCACCCGGTGATCTTCCAGGCCGG
>Ga0190274_10000179_pt1 | contig 43577 bp, 47 predicted proteins | sample Popmic531T_FD_133002 | JGI IMG/M metagenome (GOLD analysis project Ga0190274, IMG submission 133002) | Populus adjacent soil microbial communities from riparian zone of Yellowstone River, Montana, USA - 531 T | ecosystem: Environmental > Terrestrial > Soil > Riparian zone | place: USA: Montana... | reverse complement strand
GGAGTAGCAGCCGGTGATCCCGGTGATCACGCCGCCGCCCCACGGCTCCTGCAGTTGATTGTAGTAGTGCTGCACGTCGCCGAGATGCGCGAAGCGGATCGTCGCGACGAGTTGATTGTAGCGATAGTTCGCGGCGTCCCACGCGTACCAGTTCGCCTGCCCGTTGACGTAGTCGTGAATCCACCCGTAGGCCGACGCCCACATGTGCCCGCCGTTGTTGGTGTAGCTGCGCCATCCACCGTCGTGACCAAGGAAGCCGATGGTCCCATCGTTGTGATGGATGTACATGTTGCCCCAGTTGCCATCCCAGAAGCGCATGTAGTTTGAGCCGCCGTGGCCCTCGATGACCACGTCGCCGCGAATGGTCAGCGGTCCGTTGATGTCAATCGCGCCGTGCGACGTCAGCCCCCACGTCGTGGTGAAGTATCCCTGCGTCGAGATGCTGTAGCAGGCGAGGTGGTGCATGTTGACACCGCCGTGGAAGGTGCCGCCGCCGCCAGTGAAGACGTGCGTCCCGCCATCGAAGTGGTGATAGCCGTTGCCGAAGAAGATGACGCCAGTGCCGTTGCCGCGCGTCGAGTAGAGATCGCCGTTGACGGTCAGGTTGCCGTTGACGATGCTGCCGCCAGCGGCAGTGATGCCCGCGCCGAAGTTCGTGTGACCATTCTGGCGATTGATCGACATCGCAACGCCGCCCCACGCGCCGCCGTCGAGGTAACGATAGATGCCGTAATTCTCTCCGGTGTCCATCAGCGTGACCCACCGATTGGTGCCGTCGTATGCTTGAAACCAGATCAGAGCCTGTTGACCGATACTGGTCTCCCGCATGTAGATCGACGGGTCAGCAGTGTGGATCGTCAGATGGCCGCGCATCGTTCCGCCAGCGCCGAACGCGGAGTCAACGTAATCCTTGGTCGCGGCCTGCGATGGCTGCGTCGGGTATCCGCTCAGATAGAGCGGGCCTGTCATCGTGCTCCCGTTCTTCCTCACCAGCGGATCGGTGTACTCGATGACGCGTGATCGCACCCATGAGGTGGTCGGAATGTAGGCGTCGTTCGCGCCGGGCGGTGGCGCAACGGCAACTTGCAGCGCCTCGAACGGAACGACACCGTCGCGGCGAATGAACGCGTAGGCATCAAGCCCGGACTCTGCGAGCGCCTCCGCTGCGGCCATGATCTCCGCATGCAGGTGAATGACTTCGGCGGTGTCGGTGACGACGGTCGCGTGCATGGGCTCGATGGCGTCGTGATAGTCGCGAGCAGAGTGCGCCATGCCCGGCGTCGATGAGACCATCCACGGCTGAGCACTTGGATCGCCGTGGATCGCGGTGACGTCCATCTCAAGAATGCCGCTGCCCTGATCGTAGCCGATCAGCTTCGCGATGCAGTAGTTGTTCTTGTCGTCGATGCCTTCGACGATCAGATACGGCGACGGCGTGAAGGTGTCGCGCTGCGGGCCTTCGTCAACGTAGACGCCCATGTAGCCGATCTTCATCTCGTAGAGAACGTCGGTGATCGGCGCGAGCAGGAAGCCCAGCTTCGTGACAGCGATGATGTCTTCAGTGGCCGGGATCAGAATCTCGTTCATGCGCAACAGCGCAGCCGCGCGGATGTCCTCGCCGATATTCTTCAGCGCTCGATCCACCTCTTCCAAATCTTGGAAGCGAGCCTCAAGCGACGGCAGCAATCGCTTCATATAGGGAAGCAACTGCGTGCCGGGCTTCAGTTCAAATTCTTCGTCCAGCCGTTTGAGAGCCATCGATCAAGCCTTCTTCTTCGCAGCCTGCGTTGCCGGAGGAGTCGGAGGTGTCGGCACCGGGATCGGGCCGAGCAGCACTGCTTCCACGATGGCTGGCTGGATCGTCGGCAGAGCGCAGACCGCACCATTCATCGAGTAGGTCTTCGCCGGATTGAGCAGCCGTCCGAGATACGGCACCGCTCCGCCGAACTTCACCTCGTAGACCATCGCGGGATCATACGACGCTGGAAGCTCCCGCTTGTCCGGCAGCGGCGGAGGTGTGCCGGAGCCAGCGAACTTCGTCTGGTGCGCACCGTGGTTGATGACGCGGTCGTCGATCCATTCGCCCTTGCGCACCTCTCGCCGCGAGCCCTTGCCATCCGGTGGCGTGTAGATCGTGCCCGGCGATGATCGACCGACGTCGAGCCTCGCGCGAGCCGCCGCGACGCGATCCGGATTCATCGGCATCACGACGTTCCGCTGCGGGAATTTATTGGTAGCCATTCTGGTTTCTCCCTTTGAACTACATCAGGTTGATGCCGATATCGACACGCTCCGACACGTGGAAGAGCGTTAGCTCGTTCAGCGTGCGGCCTTCGCACCTGATCTTATAGCCGGTGACTGGAGCACCGCCGAGTGCGGCGAGGTCCCACGTGCAGCGCTTGATCAAGCCAGTCGGATCGTCCGGCGCGACCGAGTCCTCGACCACCGCTGGCGGACGCGATGTCGAATAGTCCGCGCCAGTCAGCAGCGTGACCGAGAAGGTATGCTCCGGATCGCCGCGCCATGCATCAAGCCGGAAGTCCACGTAGACCGTGTTCACCGGCTGCGGCATGACTCTCGCCGTCGAGATGTGCTTGAAGTCGTTGCGCGGTCGCGACGTCAGCGCTCGCGAGTTGGACGCGACACCGATGCCCGGCATCTCATCCGTGGTGCCGACCAGCAAACACCTGAACGGCAACAGCGGCGGCAGGTTCACCAGCGGATTGTTGTCGTAGTATCCGAGCGGCACCCACACGCCGTTGTGCTGAATCTCAAACGAGATCGTGGTGCCGGGCGGACGCGTCGAGTCGAAGTTGAGGTCGATCTCCGCGATGCCGCCGTTCAACTCCAGCGAATTAAGCTGCACGGTGCAGCGTGTGGACTCGAACTCTGCGAAGTTCAGGCGGAACGCCAAGTCCTTCTGCAGATCGCCGGACGCCCACGCGCCGTCCGTCGAAGTGAACAGCGAGCCCTGCGCGAACTTGTTGTTATGAACGCAGGCGACGAAGTGATTACCTGCGGTCTGCAGCACGACAGTGTAGCGCTTGCCCTTGGCGAGATAGGTCGGAAGCAGCGGGACCTTGGTGCCGTAGGGATAGATGCGCAGGAGATCAGCCGGATGCGTCGCGCGAGCGATCACCTTCTGATAGTTCGGCGCACCGATGTCGTTGCACTCGCAGATCAGCACGTGCACGTCGCCGGTCGTGGCCACGCGCGTGAAGAAGATTTCCACCGACGTCAGCCAGCCACCCTGCGAATTCAGGAAGCTCTGCCCGACGACAGCGCCGCTGAGTCCTTCGATGGTGACGATCTGCCGCCAGTAGTACGAGTCGATGATCTCATCCACCCAGAACTGCGCGATGCGCAGCACGGTGTGCGTCGAGACGTCCTGCACGTCGAGGATTTGGAATGTCTCATCGCCGCGCGTCAGGATGTTGCGGATCGGATCGTAGATCAGATCGGTGTTCGGTGTCATGCCGGTCGAACCGCCGAAGCCGTTCGCCCACTCACCCATGCCGATTGACGTCTGCCAGTCCTGACCTGACGGCGCGAACCACCAGCAACCGTTGTAGCAAACGTACATCGGCGTGCCGAAGCGGATGCGCGTGCGCGTGCGCGTGCACAATTCCCAAGAGATGGTTTGGAATTGATACTGCGAGATCGACAACTCGCTGTCGTTGCCGAGCACTTCGAGCCGCGCCTTCTCGTGATAGAGCGGCAGCACGAAGTTCGCCTGATTGACCACCGCCGGATCGAGCGGGTTCAGCAACGCGAACTGCGCATCGCGCTGCGCCGCCCACGAGAAGCGAATGCCCTCCTCGACCTTGGCGAGGAAGTCCGGGTTCGGCGGTTCGGTGTGAACGTCGGACTCGTCGTCAGTCAGGAAGTGATCCGCGCCCCACGAGGTGTAGCTGTCGGGAAGGTTAAGCTCCTCCTTCACGCGCGCGATGTCTGCAGCGAGCCGCAGCGCCAGTTGCATCGACGCGGTGCCAGCCAGACGCGCAGCCAGTGCGGCGAGATCGGTTGCGAGCGTGTCGAGCCGTGACGACGTGCGAATGCGCCAGCCGTCGTTCTCGTTCATCCGGTTGTCGAGATCGCGCAGGTTCGGCGCGCGGTTCTCTTCTTCCATCTGGATCGCGAGGATGCCGGTCGAGTCGAGAAGCACCCAGCACACTGCCAGCGTGTTCGACGCGATGGCTGGCTTCTGCGGATCGGGACTCTCAGCGCCGACCACCGAAGAGATGTTGGCCCAGCGACGCGACTCGGTGGAGACAACGCGAGCGACCGTGGCGCGCGTCACCGGATCGGTGAGGAACGTGCGCGGTTCGGTGTCGGTCTGAATCTCTTGGCCCCACGTGACGATGCCAACCCAGCGACGCGTGACCACGGGGAGCACGCCAAGCAGATCGAGCGACGTGCCGCCCTCGTTGTCGTTATAGAACACGAGACCTGCGTGATAGAGCCGACCAGCGCCGACCGTGACGACTGCCGGTGCAGTCTGCACGACCGTGAAGCCGGTGAAGGCCATATCAGGAATGATCGTGTCGAACACGATGTGGTCGAACGACGCGCGAGGGAAGAGTCCGAAGTTGTTGAAGTCCTCGACGGTGACCTTCTGCCAGTCTTGAATATTAACTTTACGTTCCATTTGCCTCTCCTAGAGAAGGTTGATGACCTGTTGGTCAACCGTTGTTTCCGTCCAAGCTCTCTCGCGTAGTTCGATCAGGCGCGTCGGATCGAATGCAGTGCGCACCCGATCACGCAGCGCCTGCGATACGACGACCGCGCGACAAGCCCGGTCAAAGTCTGCCATGTCTACTGTACTTGCAAAGTAGTTGTCGTCGTTGGTGTGGCCTTCGTCAGCGAACCACGACCAGCTATCGTCGTTCATGTGCAGGTCGATCATCAGATCAGCGGTGTAGGCTGGCCATGAAACGTAATCGACGCCCACGTAAGAGATGCCCCCGGTGATGACTCCCATGATTTCCGGATCGTGCAGGAAGACGCGATCCGCAAGCATGCGTGCTGCGTCGTATCCTGCGTCGGCGTAGTAGACAATCGGGACCGGCTGCGTCGGCAGCGGCGGCGGCTCCGTCGGCAGACCAGACGACGGCGGATAAGTTATCGGATGCTCCGGCGCAATCGGCGGCGGCACTTCAATCGGATGCTCCGGGTGCGGATCATCTTCCGGCAGCGTATTGCGATGATCACTCCAGTCGCCGACGAAGAAGAAGCTGTTGCCCCAGCCGATGTCGCTCTCGCGCTCGTAGCGGACGTCGATGGGCTCCATGCCGGGCACCACCGTGTCGAGATGCAGCGCCGACTGTTCGTGATCGTAGCTGCCGTCGATCCGCACCGTCACCAGTTGCGGCACCAGCGTTTCCGCGCAGACGTACTGATCGTCGTTGACGAAGTCGCCTTGCAGATAGGCCGGACCGGCGACGCCGGGAATGCACACGCGCTCGTAGTCGATGGAGACTTCGCTGTTGATCTCCTTGGTGAAGGTGTAAACCTCCAGCGGAATGTCTTTGCCGCGCACGCGCAGGAAGGCCTTACGACCATGCAGCGCCTCACCATCATCAAGGCCGACGAACCAGTTGCAGCCGCCGTCACCGCAGAACAGGACGTCTTCGCTATCCCAACCGACTCCCTCGTAGAACGTGATGCGCAACTCCGGCATCAGGTGAATCCAGTAGTCGAACGCTTCCTTGCTCATGGAGGGCGACGCCCAGAAACCCTGCGGCGGTCGTAGCATCTCTTGGATCGTGTAGCCCTGCGGCGGCGAGAAGTCGCGACCGCTGTACTTCAGCGCCATCGCGATGCCGTCTGGCGTGCCGCGCAGACTCTTGTACTCGAACTGACGCTCCACCCATTCGCGCTGCGTGCTCTCGCTCCAGCCCTCTTCCCACAGCAACGCGCCCATAGCGTAGGCGAGATAGGGAAGATTGTTCAGCGAGATCGCGAACGGATTCCATTGATCGTTGATGATCTCGGCGTAGGTGCCGATCAGTCGCTCGCCGTCAACGTCGGCCATCGCCTTCTCAAGGCCGGTCGCGTTGCGATAAAGCAACCTCGCTCCGGGTGCAGAGATGATGCCTTCGGTGACGATATCATTCACAGCGTGCGACCTGCCATCTTCACTTCGATCTTGTTGACGCGAACCACCCAGTCGAGCGGCACGAAGACATCTTCCGTCGGCTCGACGATATCGACATGGTGCACGCCGGGCATTGCACAGCAAGCATTGATCGCCATCAGCGAGTGATCGTGCCCAAGCCAGTATTGCTCAGTGACCAGCGTCGCCAGATTGTCCTCGATCTTCGCGATGCACTGATCCTGCAGCGTGCCGGGATAGAGCCAGACCGCGATCCGATATTCGATGTCCTTGATCTTCGGCTTGTTGACGGAGATGACGTCGGTCAGTCCCATGCGCGACAGCGTCTGGATGTAGGAGCGGATGCGGACCAGCGCCTGATCCGACGGACCGGGTTCGTTCGGCGGCTGCATCAGGCACGTGATCAGGATCGTCGGATAATAGTCGTGCGTCACCTTGCGCTGCGCTGTGACGTCGCGCAGTTCTGGATATGCCGTCAGCGCCCAGAATTCGTAAGCCTCCGCTGTGCCGTGCGGGCTCAGCGTGTTCGGCGACAGCCAGATGCGCCGACGATATCGATCATCGGACTCGCCCTCCTGACGCGGCACGCCGCCGGGATAGCGCGACGCGATGGCGTCGAGATCGGTGCCGATGGCGTAGGCCAGCGTGATCGAGCGAGCCGCCTGATTGACGCGATCTCGCAGCATCAACTCGAAGTAGGTGCACGCCTCTTGATTGATCTTGATCGGATCGAACTCAAGGTTCTCGACGTCGTACTGCGCCGCCATCGGCGGATCGTACTTCGCCCAGAGTTGCTTGAAGCGGATCATCCGCGTCTCAAGAATGTCTTCGGTGCTGATCTTCTCCAGCACGATCATCGGCTGCAGGTTGGCCGGGATCAGCACGGAGATGCGCTCGCTCAGACGCGATGCGATTGCCTGTCCGGCCTGACTGCCGCTGCCCATGTCATAGATGTCGCTCAAGGCTTCGCTCCCGGTATCGTTGGCGTGGTGCCGATGCCGCCTTCAGGCGCACCGCCGATGTTGCCGACTCGGCCTTCCCAGAGATTGTAACCACGCGACACCAGACCGACGCCACGACGAACTTGCGGCTGAGAATTCCCCAGATGGCCGCGCGGTCGATAGGTGCCCTCCATCGACGTCTGCAGCCGACCAGTGCGCAACTCCTCCGGCGACGTCATCAGCGATCCGTCGGATCGGTTGGCGACGCGCACGCGGTTGATGCGGTAGTTCGGCTCCCAGAGATCGATGCCGGTGCAGATCGCAAAGTAGAAGCGCGCGATGGTTGGTTCGTCCGCGTTCTGACCGATGAGGTGAGGCACGAACGAACCGCACCACCGACGCAGAACGCGCTCATGGTACTTCGTAGAGAAGATCAACAGCATGCTTTGGATGACGTGATCCCACCCTGTCAGCATCTTGCCGGTGTGACGATCCACACCGATGCGAACAGGACTCAGAACGATGTGGCCGTACTTCAGGTCCGGCCACATGTCCAAGTTGGGATCGTAGACGTAGGGCATGCGCTACTCCGCCGGGCGGCTGAAGAATCCGGTCTCCGGCTTCTTCTCCTCCGGCTTCCTCGGCTCCGGCTTCTTCGGCGCAGCCTTCTTGCCGTTCTTGTCCGCCTTCTTCCGCGCCCTCAGCATCTCATTGCGACGCTGCGTTGACAGCGGCACCTTCAACGCCATGCCCGGCGCACCGGACTGAATCTGCCGGTCGTACTTCGGCAGCTTCTTCGGGTCCTCATCGGACTCGCTGCGACCGCGCGTCACCTGCGCGATGAACTTCTTGCCAGCGTCGCTCACCTCGGCGAACGGCACGAGGCCGACGAGACCCTGATCGAGCCAGTATTGCATCGTCAGGAACGGGGCCATGACGTGCAGACCCTTGTCGTCCTCGACGACACGCAGACGACCGAGTTCGTCGCCAGCGTGAAGGCCGGGATCGTAGACGTAGAACTTCCTGAGAACTGCAGAGGTAGGTGCCATGTGACTCTCCTTTGAAAGATTACTTGTTGTCGTTCGGGATCGGGTCCTTGCCGAGAATCGGTGGTCTACTGAAGATGATCTTCCCCTTCTTGACCACCACCCAGTCGGACGATGCGCGTATCTTCGCACCTTCCTTGTGCGAGGCAACTCTAACATCCTTGCCGACGCGGAGCGTGTGCCCGCCGTCCTTGTTCATGCGGGCTTTCATCGTCGCCTTGTCGCCGCCGACGTGGCCCTTCTTCTTCTGCTTGCCGCCGCCGCCACCGCCGCCTTGCTGCCCGCCGCCCTGTTGCTGTTGATCCTTCTCGTCATCAGCCTGCAGCCAGTTGTCGTGGCCTTCCTTCGTCTGCTTGCCGCGATAGTCGTCGAGTTGATAGCTCTCCTCGTCCTGCCCGCTGCCGTCGGCATGCTCCGGCGTCTTGAAGCTCTTGCTTGGCGCATACGGCGCGATCATGCCTTGACCGATGTCGCCGTTCGGGCAGACCAGCGACAGCGTCTGCCCCTTCTTGAAGAAGCGCTGCTCGCGTGCGCCGCCGCGCATGTTGTTCGTGTTCAGCCAAGGCGACAGCACCTCCTTGCCGTCCTTGTCCTTGCCCATCATCACGCGCACCTTGGTGCCGTCCACCTCGTGCACGGTGCCGGTCTGGTGCGTGTTCGCGATCTGCCGACGCAGGTTCGCGATCTCCTGAAGCAATCGGTTGTAGTCGTCAGCCATCGCTGCACCTCATGACAACTCGATCTTGATCCTGTTCGACGTGCTGTCGAGAATCTGCTGTGCCATCTGGCGCAGTGTCAGATCGACGTCCATCGACTGCGCTCCCATCCTCTTGCTTGCGCTGGTGCCTGACAGCGATGTCATCGTCACCGGCAATCGCTTTCCCTTCTGCACGTATGGCAGGATGATGCAGCGACAGTGCGGATGCTTCGGCACGTGCTCCTGCGCAACGCGAAGTGGCATCGGTCCAGCGGCGGCAAGCTCTTCACAGTCCATGCAAACCAACTCGTCCTGCTTCGAGACCACAATCACCAGCATCGAAGGATTGCTCTTGCCAAGGAAGTCGGTTCGCTCACGACCGCCTTCTATCCCCGGCTTGCCCTCCATCAGATCGGGATCGACCTTGATCTCGTAGCTCATGTTGCTGCGCGACGCTCTGCGGATATCCATCACACCGCGCACCTGTTCGAGCGGCAACCCGCTTTGCTTCGACAGGCTCGTCGCAATCAGCGCCGAGACGCTGTCACCAACTTCGTTGAGACCTGCGGCGATCAGCGGCTTGGTCAGCTTCTGCGCGTTGTCGAGCGCCTTGGTGAAGTCAGCGAGTTCGCCGGTGTCGATGTTTATCTTCATTCCCCCATCTCGACCTTGTCCTTCGGCTCCTTCGGCTCGATGGTGCCGACGTTGGTCGAGATCGTCTTCTCCTCCGTGAGGCCGATCTCCGGATCGGGCACCCAGTCGAAGTCGTCTGCGCCGATCTTGCGCAGGATCGGTGCCTCGCCACGCTTGTCGGTGAGATCGGGACCATGCATCGTCGCGAAGCGGCTCAGCGGTCCGGCGGACAGCGGCGCGAGACCAGCCGCGCGAAGGCCGATGCGCCTGACGCCGAACATTGCTTGCATCTGCTCCCACTTCGGCGACGGCTTCGCGCCGATGATTGCGTTGCAGATGTCAGAGATGGGCTGCATCCCGGCATCCGGATAATCGTTCGACGTGCGAACGAACAACTGGATCGGATGATCGTGCGGCACAGCGACGCCCGGCGGAAGATCACTCACCACGTCGCAGACAATCGACAACTGCCGCGCCGCCCACCTGCGATCTCGATCAGCGCTGGCACCACGCTGGCCAGAAACGCGCTGCACACGCAGCACCAGACTCTTCAGCAGTTCGGCCCAGCCTGACTGCGCATCGCCGAACAGTGCCGCGAGCGCCTGATCCTCGACCATGTCGAGCGCGATCTCCATGCCTTCGTCAGTCAGCGGCGTCTTGATCGTCTCTTCGCCAGTCGTGCCTTCGACCTTCGATGCGACGCCGATCTCCAGCACGAGATTGAGTTCGCGCGTCATGCCGTAGAGATCGGTGCCGTTCTGATCCATCCGGCTGTCGCTGTCGGTGTAGACTACGATGTAAGGCTTGGCCGCAGCGTTCAGCGTGAGCGCTTGGCTCAGCGGCGTATTGTCGGAATCGAACACGCGATCATCAGCCCACGTCGATCCGCGCAACGCCGCCACAGCCGCCATCCGTGTCAGCATGCGCGTGATGCTCATGGGTTCACCACCGGCACGTCGTCGAGCACGCGGACCAGATGCACATCAGGCCGACCGCCGGGATCGGGATGAATGAACGTCACGTCGTGCATCTCCTTGCGATCCGGAAACCAGACGCGGTCGCCCTTGCGAAGCTGCGCTCGCTGCACGTGCTCGTCGCGGATCGACAGCGACGCGTCCACCGTTGCCTGACGATGGATCGCTCCGCCGCCAGTTGGCTCTTCAGCGCCTCGCGTCGAGTCGTAGATGCCGACCGCGATTGTCTCGATGCGATCAGGATCGGGGATCGCCTCGCGCATGCCACGGCTCTGCGTCTTCATCGGCTTCAGCACGACAGGCTCGCCGAACACGCTGTCAACGCGGGCATCGAGCGGCTTGGTGTCGTTGTAGGTGCTCATCAGCCGTGCTCGATCACTGCATAGACGATGGTGACCTGCTTGCCGATCTCCAGCACGTTGTTGTCGAGGATGATCTCGTAGTCGTGCACCTCGTCCTCGGTGACATCGACGCCGATGCTCATCTCGTCGATCACGAGGTTGCCGCTGCCATCGCTGATGGTGCCGATGGTCGCTGTGCCTTGGATCGCAACGAACGCTGTCGTCGGCGCGGCAAGCTGGAGATCGTCGCCGACCAGATAGAACGACGGCTTCGTCAGGACGAGCGTCGCGAGGATGACGTGCTCGTCATTGCGAAGCTCGATGCTGCCGGGACCATTGCCGCCGTCGATTGCTTGCAGCACCTGCATCATGCGAGCGCGTTTAACCGGGAGCGTGTATTCCATCAGATCACCGCCACGTGTGGGGCATTGCGCCGCAAGAATGAAAGATACAGTTGCCCGTAAGGCGTAGACTTCCAGAAGTCGGTAGCCGATGACGTCGTCGGCCCGCTGCCACCTTGCTCGCTGGACTCGGTGCCGACGCGATCATAGGTGACTGAACGATCACGGAAGCGAACGCTCTTGACCCAGATCAATCCGACGTCCGGGTCAGTGACGCTGCCGCCACCGCCCGTTCCGCCGCCGCCAGTGATCATGCCGCCGGTCGCCCTGTCGTTGAGCGTGAGATAGTGAGCGGCGGCATACATCACTGCCATCTTCATATCGGGCCAGAACCACCAGACATCGATCCACGTCATGCCGGTGTCGATGGCCATTTGAATCTGGTCATCGGTCGCCGTCGAGAACTGCGGAAACGCTTTCCGGAATTCCTCGACAGTCGGCGGCATGTTGGTTGCGATGGCCATTGGTCTCAGCCCCTTCGTGCTTCTGCCTTCGGAGGATCATCCTTCGGAGGTTGGTGCTTCGCTGGCTCATCCTTCTTCGCTTCCTTCGGCGGCTTCCCACCAGCGCCACCCGTAAGCTCGTAAGGCTTCGGATCGCAGTTCGCGAGAATCGCTTCGAGCTTCGCGTAGTAAGGTTCGGTCATGGGGATATCGGCTTCAGCCCCACGCTGAACGACGACGTTGTTTCCAGCGTCGTCGAAGAAGCCCATAGGCTGTCTGCCGATGTTCTTGATGTGAGCCATGTAGTCTCCTGATGTTGTGGGCTGCTGAGGACTCAGCAGCCGTCGCTGTACCGCATCGCTGCGGGCATGCGCACCTCGACTCCGCCGAGACGGAAGATGCCGGGCACGTCGAACACCAACGGCCCACGCTGCCAGACCGGCAGGAAGTGATGCGCCATCGGAATCCACATCTTCAGCACCTGCGGATCGCGACGATAGGTCACCATGCGCGAGATGCCTCCGACGCCTGCGGTCTCAAGACCGCGAACGCCCATGAGAGTGATCGGTGCGCCAGTCTGAACCGTCAGGACGTTGTACTGCTTGATCCATTCAAGCAGTGTGACGTTCGTGTACTGGATCACGCGACCGGCGAGACCGAGCAGCACGGCAGGCGGGAGCAGCACCGTGTCGGCGTAGTAGAGCCAGTTGGTGCCCTGCGCGATTCCCATCATCGCGCTGTTGATGTCGCGGATGACCTGCTCGTTGGTCTTGTCCGCGAACTCGGTGCCGCCTGTTGCGCCGTCAGCAGGCAGTGTCGTTGCAGCGACCTGCGTCGAGTTGATCAGGCCTTGCATGTTCTTCGCTGGCGCACCGCGCAATGCGATGTTGTCAACGAACTCTTCGTAGGCACGACGGCAAGCGACCGCCTTGTCTGCGGTGAGGTTGAGGCCCGGCGTGTTCATTGCCGTGGCAACCTCTTCGAGAGTGTAGCGATAACCAATCGCTGCCATCTCGATCCCGCGCTCGAACTTGTCGCGGGTCAGTTCGGCCAGCGGCACGTCGAGTGCAGTGTGGTGAAACCAATCCGCAGCACCCACCATATCCTGTGAGTAGTACGTGATCGATTTAACCCACTCGTTGCCGGTGGTGGTGTCCACCGGCACAAGGTCCGGATACTGCACTTCCGGATATTGTATCTTAACAACCTGCGTCTCAATCGCGGACGTCTGATTGACCACGAAGTTGTACGCGCTTTGCTGCGCGTCTCTCGTAAACATGTTGAAGTTCATCTCCGCCTCCTTGACGGTTGAAGTCTATGAAAGGGTGGAACGTCGAAGAAGACGCTTTAGGTCTGGATGCCCAGCTTGACGACGTTGAGTTCGCCAGCGCCGCGCGTGTACTTCCAGCTTGCGCCGGGGACCGGACCGATCCCGGCAAGATTCTTGAGAATGCCGGTGAGCGCCTCGTAGTAGAGCGGATCACCAGAGGTGGTCGGCACATCGGCGATGGCGAACATCTCGCCCTTCGACAGCACGCCCATGTTCGAGTAGGGCGGATAGGCGTCAATCGGAGTGCCGCTCACGGTGAGCGGTACGATCAGCGTCGGATCGAGGATCGTGAGGCCGACGAACTGCGCAAGCGGTCCGCCCATCACCGCGCCGATGTCGCTCTGCAGCGACTGGCTCACGGCACGGCACGCCGGGATCGGATCGGCTTCCGCCGAACGCGTCACCGAGTTGTAGTCCACCATCCGGTTGATCATGCCCGGAAGGCCAGCCTTCATGTGCTCCGGAAACTCCGACTGAACCACGCGCGTGGAAGGAGCGAGTTGCCCTTCAGCGCCAGCCTTCGTCTGCGGCAACTTCGCGTCGCCGACTCTCGTGTCACCGGGATGCCCGGTCGCTGCACGCGGAGGCGCAGCGGGAGCAGTCTGGTTCGCTTGATGTTCTGCCATTGTCGTAACTCCTGTTGAATTGAATTGATGGAGCGGAAGGTGAAGGCGTTGTTACGCCTTCTGCCTGCCCGCAGTCTTCCAGCGATTCTGGATGTTCTCGTCGTACTCGCTGTAGGCCTTCGCGCGAGGATCGAGGCCGCTGCTGTCGTTGTTGCGCATCACGTTGATGACGTGAGTGAGACCGTTGTGACCGCCGCCGCTGTCAGGGAGAACCGCGAGCGTATTGAACGACGCGTTGATCATGTCGTCGCTCCAGTCCTTGGCGGTGTCGCCCATCTTGGCGGAGACCACCTGACGACGCATGTCGGCATCGGTCTTGCCCTCGACGATGAGCGCGTCGCCGATGATCGACTTCGCGCGCTGCACGGTGGCAACGCGATCCGAGACCATCTTGTCGAGAGCCGCAGGCGTCAGCTTCGCATCGCCAAGCTGCTTCTGCAGCGTCGCGATCTCGGCGAGCTTGGTCTGCACTTCCGCCTTCGCATTCGCGGTCTCGGTCCGCGCAGTGGCGACGTCGTTCTGCGCGGTGGTCTGCGCAGTTGCTAGTGCTGCCTGTGCGGAGGCAACCTCAGCCTGAAGATTGGCGATACGCCGCTCCACGACCTGCACGTCGCGCTCTTCCATTTCAACCGAGATGCCGTCCACTTGAATGGTTCTGGTAGCCATTGTCTTTCTCCTTTGATGTTCATCATTGTCGCCCATACGCAACTTGGGTCCACCTCGTGCGGTATGGGTGATCGCAACGTGGTTGGCACGTATCGCTGTTTGCGTGACATCGTACTTCTCACCGTCTTTGGTCACACCGTCGGCCCACTGTAGCTGCGCGCTATAGCCGACCGACAACTGCGACTTGCCGCCCTTCACCACTTCGATGGCTTCAGCATCCATCAGGATCAGCGGCACTCGGATGAACTCTCCATCGCGCACGATCTCGTCGTCGAGACGACCGACGGCGTACTTGCGCCAGTTCTTCGCGGTGACTGGTTCGGACGGATGCTCGACGGTGACCGGCTTGTGCGCCAGTGACGACATCGCATCAGCGGAGAAGACTTCGCTCTCTGGGCGATAGACGCGGACCGTCTTGAGATCGGGCCTGCCGACTTCAGCGCCCTGATAAATCTGGATGCCGGTGCGCGCGATGCGCGGGCGGCAGATCATGTAGCCGTCGCCGGTCTCACGCAGACCGTTGTCGTCCTTGAACATCTTGGAGTCTAGCGCAAACGTCTCGGTGAAATCGGGCATGCTACTTGTCCTTCTTATCAAGTTCTTCCTTGCGCCTGAACTCTTTGATCTCGTCAGCCAACTGCGTAACGCGGTTGCACATTTCCGTCAGTTCAGGATGACTCAACTCCGCTGGCGCACGCAGCCCAAGCAGCTTCTCGTTGCGACCGTCGAGACCGTACACGATGAACACGCTGTGCCGCGCCTGCGCGCCATAGCGGTGACCTTCGAGCACGATGCACGGCGCGTGCGCATCGAGGATGATCGCCGACGACATGAACTCTCGCCTGAACGCAATGTCGGTCATGAACTTGTAGGCGAAGTAAGCCGGGACCGCGATCAGCACGGTCAGCAACAGCATCAGGATGTTCGTCAGGCTCATCGATCTGATGACGCCGAACGCCCGCTCCAGTATTCCTGTTGGCTGACCTTGCTCCACTTCAATCTCCGGTCACATCGCCTTCGGTGGCGGCAGTTCGCCTTTGCCGATGATCGGCAGGTCCCTGAAGTCCGGCACGTGAGTCGGTTCAGGTGGCTTCTCTGGGATCATGCGCTCCGGAGGATTCTGAATGTCTTCGGTGCGCCACTTCTCAATGAACAGCGGGATCGCTTCCATCACGGTCAGCCAACTGACAGTCGTGCCGCCAGCCATCTCGACCGTGTCGCCCATCACGTCGTCGATCTTGCGCGTGACGCTGTCGCCGGGGATCGCGCCGAACGTGATGAGACCAGCACTCCGTGCGCCACCGGCTGGCTGCGCGATCACCACCTCCCCGACACCCTTCACGGTGCCGGGCTTGTCGTGAGGCGTGTCGATCTCGACACGCCCCACGCGCCACGTCGCATCGACGCTGGTTGTTACGGTCATCGGCTAAGCTGCCCGTTTGCCTTGCCATTGCCGCGCGAGACCGAAGCGGCATGCTCCGGCGGAGTTTCAGTCTCCTTCGGCTCCGGCTCCGGCGGCGGCGTGACTGGCTGCTTCGGCTGCGGCGGCGGCGCTGGCTGCTGCTCACCGCCCTGCATCTCCAGCATGCTCTTGAGCACGATGGTCTGCATCATCAGGTCGCCGAGTTGCTGGCGAACTTCCCGCTCGACCTTCTGGCTTAGCTGTTGTGCTCGATCCATTTACTTCTCCTCCATTGCGAGAACGCACCATGCGTCTTCGCTTGCCTACACTTCAATCGCCGTCTTCGCCAGCAAGTCCGCAATCGGCAGCGCTGGGAAATGGTGCTCGACGCTCTCGATGCTGCACCCCTGATGAACGAGGGCAGCAAACGGATTTGCCGGTGGTCTCATGGTGTCGTCGAGCGCAGCGGTGGTGCTGAACGTGCCGTTCGCTGCGATGCCGATGACCCCGGTTTCATACGTGAAGCCGAAGCGGTTGCGGGCTGGCGCTCCCTCAGTCGGCACTGTCAGTGAGGCTGGCAGAGAGACGTTCAGCCCTCCGGTCTTCGATGTAGCAACCAGATCAGCGCCCTGCTGAAAGACTTCGATGACGTTGGCGGCGTCCGCTGTCGTGAGCGCGATCTTCTGCTCAATCGCACCAACCTCCGTTCGCGCGGTGATGATCAACGATCCACTGGACAGCATCATCATCTCAATCGTGCCAAGGTACGCCGGGATGAGCGGATACGTTCCTCCAAGGGCGGAGTAGTCGTAGCCCACCCACGTGCACCCAGCCGTGTCGAACCCGGAATTGTTTCCGCCCAGATACGTGGTCGACTCCGCGTCGTTGTTGACCGCGTAGCCGATCTCGTTCTCACCACCCAGACTGCTGACATTCCAGATGCGACCGGGATCGACGAAGTCGATGAAGACATCAGAGCCCCTCGCCCACGACGGACCAGTTGTACTTGAGACCCACTCAAGCGTTCCGCTGCCCTCCGCAATCGTGCCGTCGCCATTCTTGACGGTGATGGTGTGGATGCCGACCGTGCCGGTGGGCGGAGCGACGAGCCCGTATCTGATCATCGTTGGCGTGACGAACGCCGTGTTATGCGCGACATCGACGCCATCGAACTGGCAAACGGCACTGCCCGTGAAGCCGGTGCCGTAGATCGTGAGAGTGTAGGTCCCGCCGTTGGCGATCTTGTCTCGCGGATCGATGCGCGTGATGCTCGCCGTCGCCGCACCGGCAGCAGTGAACGCAATCTCGAACGACGACGAGACGCTGCCGTCTGCGTTGCGCACGTAGACCACAATGTTGCCTGCCGTCAGTGGCGGCGTGATGGTTGCGGTCAGCGTTGTGGCGTTAACGAATGTCGTCGGCACATCACCGCCGCCAGCGTTGATGACGCTGGTCGAGGCGAAGTTGGTGCCGGTCACTGTCAGCGTGAAGGCTGCGCTCCCTACCACTGCCGTCGTTGGATTGATGCTGGTGACCGTCGGTGGCTGCGCTGCCGCAGCGGTGATCTCAAGATTGACGAGCGCGCTGGTGCGCCCTTCCGGCGTCACGACGGTGACCGCGATCATCTTCGCGGCTGTCGGTATCGGAATGTCGATGCCGCTCACCAGCTTGCGATGTCCGTAGAACGTCGCGATTGGTACGCCATCAAGATAGATGTCCGAGCCTGCTGTGAAGTAGTTGCCGGTCACGGTGAGATCGAACGTGCCCAAGCCCGTCGGGTCAGCGGCGACCGATGTCGGCGTGATCGTCTCGATGATCGGATCAAGCGGAAGGATGCACAGCGGCGTCAGCAATGACCACGGCATCGGATTATAGAATGCGATGGTCTCGATGATCATGCCGTCGATGTACAGCGCATCCTGCGGACCGTATGGATATTCGGTGCCGTCGAACGAGAAGTGCGGCGTGTAGCTGCCGTTGACGCAGCAGTCGAAGTCGCCCGTGTCGCCAGTGATCGTCGGCTTCAGCGTCACGCCAACGCGGTTCGGCAGGAAGCCGACGGTCGGCGTATCGAAGACATCCGGAAGCGTGAACAGGGAAGCGCCGGTCGCTGCGTTGGAGCCGACAACGCTGCCAACCTCACCGTTCGCCGTGTCGTAAATCTCCATCGCGACTTCGCCAGTGGAGTCGATGAACGGCATGTAGAATTCGCTGTAGCCAGATTGCATCCGGCACTGCATCACGACCGACATGCCGGTGGTCTGCAGCATCTCCTTGATCTTGCCGATGATCGCGACGGAATAGAGCCCGTCCGACACGCGCTTGTAATCATAGCCCGGAGGAATCAGCGGATCGCCGGGCGGCACGATGCCGCTCGCATCGTATCGACTGCCGCCTTGGTAGAGATCGCTGACCGGATCGGTGCCGAGCACCTCGCCAATGCCAGCGGCATCGAGAACTTTCCAGCCATCCCACCCGCGACCTTGCGGCGTGCCGCCGACGAAGTCGATGTAGAACACCGCGTCCTGCGGCACCCACTCTGGAGCAGGCGGCGGTGGAAGTTGACCGCAGGTCCAGCGCGCTCCGTCCCACGTCCACTTGCTGTAGACGTCGCCGTAAACTGGTGCGTTGGGGAAATTGAGTACCGCCATTATTAAATCCTCACCGCTCGCATCGTGATGCTGACGTGCGCCAGCGTAGCATCGGCCACGCTAGGTGCAATCACCTGAAGAAGATCGCCCGGATCGAGTATCGCCGTCACGTAGCCGGAGAACATGACGTGGAATAGCTGCGTCGCCTTGAAGACCGCGATGCCGATCACAGTCATCTTGCCCATCGCGTCGATCCGCCTGATCTGGAATTGCGCATCGGCGGTTGCCGCCGCTTCGCAGAAGCCACGCGATCCGACGAAGTCGATCTCGACCGAGTCCACCATCGGCACGTTGACGCGCCACGTCGGTGAGCCCGGAAACTGAAACACCACCGGGAACGTCGGCACCAGCGCAGCATCTCGCTTCAGATGCCGCTGCGGCTTGACCACTGTCGATGCGATCCGGATCGGTCCGCTCATGCTTGCTCCAGCTTTCTGATGCGAGCTTCGAGATCGGCGAGCGGCGAAAGCGCCCCGTCAACGTACTGCTTCGTCGCAGCTTCTAGCGGCTGCGTCGGATCGGCAGCGAGGAGCATCGGACCAGTCATCGATCCGCCGGTCGTCTTCAGCATGTAGTAGGGATCGGGGACCGCCTGCACCCACTGCACGGAATAGTCGGCATCGACCATCCTGATATAAAGCTGGCCCTCTACCGTGTCCCACCACAGCACGTGCTCTTGCACGTTGGTTGGCATCACGTCATCAACGTGGATCATGCCGAACCGCGCATCGACGTAGTTCTTCGTCGCGATACCAAGCGGCTCGACAGGATCGCTGTGAACAGTGGCCTTGCCGGTGTAGCGATCAATCTTGAAGTTGATATCGCGGTTGCGACCAAAGTTGTCGTAGCTCGCGATCTCGAAGTCGTTGCCCTTCCAGTTCTCTTCAGGGAGTCCCATCGGGCTTTCATTGCCGAGCGTGATGTCCCACACCGGCTCGCCTTGGTATGAGCCGTAGACGCGAGCAACCAGACCGTTCGCCCATTTGCCCAATTCCAAATAGCCGCCAGCGGATTCGTCTGCCGCTCCGGTGATCTGAAGGCGGTTCTGAATCTGGGCTTGCGTCGCAATCAGGTAAGCCGCCGGACTTCCCGAAGGCGCTTCAACGCGCAGGTTGCCAGTGACGGTGCCGCCAGTGATCGGGAGATACGCGCCGCCACCTCCACCGGACGCGACCAGATCGACGTACTGCTTGGTCGCTGCTTCAAGCGGCTGCGTCGGATCGCGCGCGAGCCACACGCCTTCGCTCACACTCAGGTTCGTCGCTTGGATTCCAGCCTGCGCTTGCAGCACTGTGGTCAGCGTGACCCAGCCAGCGGCAGACTCGATGTGAAAGACCTTGCCGCCGCTGACGCCGTCGGAGTCGAACTTCTCGATGTAGAAGTCGTAGTTGATGTTGTCGCCAAGCACGACGCGCCACTCCGGCACGCCGCCTCGCTTGGCCTCGATCATGTTGTTGGTCGAATGGTCTGCGCGATCAAGCGTCAGCGTTGGTGACGCTGTCGCGATTGTGAGATCGCCAGTCAGCGTGCCGCCGATCAGTGGCAGGTATGCGCCACCTTCACCACCACCTCCGCCGCCAGCGACGGCGTCAACGTACTGCTTCGTCGCGGCGTGAAGCGGCAATGTCGGATCGCGGCCAAGCGTTGCATCGAACATGACCGTCAGGTTCGGAGTATTGATGTCGGCCCGCGCTTCGAGCCTCGAATAGATATTGAAGATGCCAGTGTCGTGCTCAATGGAGAAAGCAGGATTCGTGCTCCCGCTGAAGCTGCGATAAAGACTGAAATCGTTGTCGCCAATGATGCCAAGCGTCATCGTCCAGTAATCGACGCCGCTCACCTTGCTGATGATCTGGGCGCTCGACAGCGTGTCGGGACGTTCGAGCACCAGCACCGGATCGATCTTCGAGATCGCGAGATCGCCAGTGATCTCGCCGCCGCTCAGCGGAAGATAGTCTCCGGTCGCGCCGCCGCCACCCGCAGCAACCTGCGCATCAACGTATTGCTTGGTCGCGGCATGAAGTGGCTGTTGAGGATCGGCCTGCAACGAGACCGGCTTGTAGTACGCCACCCCAGAAGTCTTGCTGGCGATGAAGATCGTGGACATCCCATCGCTGCCTTTGAAGCTATGGGAGTCGGCGAAGTATTCGTTGGCAGAAACGCCGAGCCGCAGCGTCTCCTTGACGGTGTTAGTGCCCCACACCGTCACGCGATTGGCCGCAGTGTCCACCATCGCGAACTTGTTGAGTCCGAGCAGATAGCCGGGCGCAGAGAGATCGCCAGTCAGCGTGCCGCCAGTCAGCGGGAGATAATCGCCACCGCCACCGCCGCCCGCGACGACAGCCCAGTTCGCATCCTGCCTCGCGTACTGTTGCCCGTCGCTTGGCGCATCGACGAACGAGCCGCCAGCCATTGCGAGGGCATCAACGTATTGCTTCGTCGCGACGCCGAGCAGAGCAGTCGGATCGCCTGCGACAGTGCCGAGTCCTGAAGCACGATCAAAGGTAAGAACCGTGGCCGCGCCATTGGCAGTGTGGCGCTCAAGCCTGAAGTTGCTCCCGCTATCAGAACTGTCGGGAGCCTCGTCTCCCAGATGCATAGTCCATCGATAGTTGTTCTCGTGCATTCCAATAAGAACGGCGCTCTGATCGATTCCGTTCTTGTCCAGATAAAGAGATGCATAGCTCGTTGAGATGACAAGAGCGCCGGTCAGCGTGCCGCCTGCGAGCGGAAGATAATCGCCGGTTGCTCCGCCGCCGCCGCCCGCGACGGAGTCCACGTAAGCCTTCGTCGCCGCATGCAGCGCCGCCGTCGGATCGGCAGGCAATGTGACCGGCACTGTCGTGGTGATGCCAGTCTCCGAGACCGCGAACCTGCTGACGGTCTTGATCGAGATGCCGATGATCTCTTCGCCCTCGACGGGTTCTGATCCGTACAGGCCGGAGCCGTACATCGCAGAGAACGTGTAGGGCGGCGCGGTGATCGCATCGCGCGGCAACTGCAGTTGACCGTAGAAAGACGTCGGTCCGTTGGTGAAGAACGACGCCTTCAACTGGCCGTCGAGCATCACCATCAGTCCCTGATACGCAGGGATGTCATCGACCGCTGCGAAGATCAGGCCGGTGTTTCTCTCCGGGCCGAACGCCAGCGACGGCATGTAGTCGTCGGGGATATTCTCCGGAAGATTGAGCTTGCCAGTGAGTGTGCCGCCGCTCAGCGGGAGATACGCACCACCGCCGCCACCGCCGCTCAGCGCGTCAGCGTATTGCTTCGTCACCGCGTGCAACGGATCGGTCGGATCGGCGTGCAGCGCGAGGAATCCAGCCATCGCGTCGCCAGCGATGTTGACGTAGCGCAGATCGGCGGTTGCCTGATCGAGACCGCCGCCGCCTTCGCCGCCATCACCAGTGCCGATGGTCACCCACTTCTCGCCGTCCCATTGATAGGGTCCGTAGATGTCGCCGCTCGTCGGCGCGTCGGGGAAATTCATTGCCATTGTTAAGCAGCCTCCAGCGCTTCGACGCGTGCCTTCAGTTCTTTGAATGCGTTGATCATCGCGAACGTCAGTGCAGTGTAGTTGACGCTGCGCAGATCATCGACCTCGATGCCGTCGATGTATCCCTTCTCGCGTCTGAACAATTCCGGCATCGACTTCTCGGCTTGCTGCGCAACGAGCCCGACGTAGACCGTGCGCTCGCGCGCGACGAACGCGTTCGGTGAATTCTCGAATGGAGCAATGAGCGGCAGCGCCTCGATCTCCGCGCGGTTCGCCGGATACTCGGCCTTCGCCGTCACGGTGTCGCTGAAGTGCGATGCTGGCGCGAACGTGTCGTTGCCCTTGTAGACGTAGCTCACGGGTTCGAGCGCGCAGACAGCTTCGAGTCCCTGCTTGTACTCGCCGAGCACATCCTTGATGCGCGCGTCGGAGTAGCCGTCCCAGTACATGAAGCCGCCGCTCTTGTAGCAAACACCACCACCGCGCAGCGAGAACGTGCCCTGTCCGCCGTTGTCGATGTTGAAGCCCGCCCAGTTGCCGCCGTAGTGCAGTCCCTGCAGATAGATGTTGCCCCACGCAGGATTGCCGCCAGCGATGCTCGCGATGTACGGCTGACCAGCGCCACTGCAACTGTGCGTCCAGAAGCCCCACGTCGAATAGCTCGTGCCTCCGCAGTTGACGTTACCGCTGCAACCGAGCGCGCCAACCGAATAGAATCCGTTGTAGCTGCTGACAAGGTTGGTGCCGTCCCAATAGAGTCGGACGGTGTTGCCCTGCTCGAAGTAGATGCCGTTGCCGCTGTTGAGATGGAAGTTCGCCGCAGTGCTGATCGAGCCACCGGCAGTGAGTCCCGCGTCGAACGACCCAGAGCCGACGTAGCGGAACGGAGCGCCAGCGCCGTTCACGATCATCGAGCCGCCATCGAAGCCATAGTAGCGCGCACCGGAATTGCCGGGGAAGTAGTAGCCGGTCGTGTCGCCGCGATGCGAGGTGATGTCGCCGTTGATGAGCATCCCGCCGTTGCACGTCTGCCCGCTGTTGGTCGTGTAGCCGTAGGTGGTCAGCGTATTGGAGAGAATCAGCGCGCCGGGAATGCTGATCGGTGTCCACGACGATCCTGCATCGTTGATGTTGCCGAACAGCGCAGTGCCGCTGCCGCCGTCGAGGAAGCCGATGTTGATGTCCGGTCCACCCTTCACGCAAAGCGGCCACGCATGCACTCCGCCGTTTGCTCTCAGGTAGCCAGTGAAGATCGATTGCGCGGCCTCGACCTGCATCGTGCCTTGCGCTGATACAGCAGTGCCGCCGCTGTAGCTGATGCGCACGTCGTAGTCTGCGCCACTCGGTCCGCTCGAATGATAGTCGAAGTAGACCGGCGTCACGACAGCGGTCGAGCCCCACTCCGTGAAGCTCTCGGTGATCGACGTCGAGCCCAGCGTGAGACTCGGCACCGATAGATTGCCGGTCATCACGTCACCGCTCTTGAGCACGAGCGCTGAAGTATCGGCGACGCCTGCCGGTCCTTGCGGTCCGACTTCACCCTGCGGTCCCTGCGGTCCGGTCGGTCCCGGCACCACGCTGTCCGCACCTGCAGGTCCCGTTGCTCCCGGTGCGCCATCTGCGCCTGCGGGACCTTGCGCGCCTGCGACACCATCAGCACCAGCCGGGCCGATGTCGCCAGTGTCACCCTTCGGGCCTTCCGGTCCTGTCGCTCCCGGTGCGCCATCGAGACCGTCCGCGCCTGCGGGACCAGTCGGGCCGGGCAGCAACTCGATTGCATCGACGTACTGCTTCGTCACCGCGTGCAGCGGCTGCGATGGATCGCGCAGCAACGTGACGTCGCCGTCGGTTTGAATTCGCAGATCACCGTCAACGGTCAGACCTTCGTTGAGATAGAGCGGCCCACCGTAGAGAGAGAAGCTCGTGCCGGAGAATCCGAGATACGCATCGCCGACGACATTGCCGAAGAACAGGAAGCCGGTGTCGTTGTCGCGCGTGATCGTGACGTCGCCCTTCGTGCTGATCGCTCGCGTGTCCAAGCGACCAGTCGCGCGATCAACCTCGAACGCGTAGCCGAGAAGTCCGCCGTCGTCGGCGCGGCGTTCGAGCAAGAGGTTCGATCCGGTGTTCGTGCCGCTACTCTCCGGATCGACGGATCGCAGCGACCAGCGTAGTTGATCGACGGTCTCGCCGTTCCTGTAGATATCAACGCGCGGCGTCGGACCCTTGATCGCGAGATCGGCAACGCTTGCTCTGCGTGCGACATCAAGCTGAGGCACCGACGCCTTCGCTCTGCCGTCGGCATACTGGCCAGTGAGGATCGGCGACGCGACGCTGCCATCATGGAAGAGGACTTCGAGAATGTCCTCCATGCTGATCGACCAGCGCACAACGCCTGCGGTCTTGCCGACCAGTGACGCGTTCGTCGTGGTGTCGAGTCGGTCGAGAACAAGTTGCGGCGCGTTCTTCCCAATCACGAGATCGCCGCTCATCACGTCGCCGCTCTTCTGCACGAACAGCGCGGGGTTTACGCCGCCGAGCGAAGAGCCCCACACCTCACCGTCCCACATGTACTGCGGCACGCCGGGCGTTGCGGGGTTCGGATAAACCTCTCCGACGAGTGGTGATGATGGAAAGTTAAGACCCATTGAGCTTCGCCTCTAACACTTCGATGCGTTCAAGCGCTGACTTCAATGCAGCGGTGAGCGCTGCGATCTCTGATGTCGGTGATGCGACTGCCTGAATCCACGCGGCACTGTCCCCATCACGATAGCGAACGTACAGCACGCCGGTTGATGACTTCCACCAGAAAGAACCATCCGGTGGATCGATTGGCGCGGTGTCGCTGATCAGCGCGTAGGTTGGCGGTCCTTGTGCACCGTCCGCACCAGCCGGTCCCGCTGGACCTTGTTGACCCGCAGCCCCGTCAGCACCGTCAACTCCGTCAACGCCTGCAGCACCAGCCGGTCCAGCAATACCCTGCGGGCCTTCAGGTCCAACAGGACCCGCTGCGCCCGGAGCGCCCGCGTCTCCAGTGTCGCCCTTCGGTCCTTCGTTGCCGACATTCGAGATCACCCATTGCGCAGACGACTCATCGTCCTCGACGTAGTAGACGAACAACTGACCGACGCGCGTGTCGTACCAGAGATCGCCATCGACGGGATCGAGCGGCGGCGCATCCGCCGTTGTGACTCTTGCTCCACCTTCGCCGCTGCCTGCAGGACCTGCGGGACCTTGCGGACCTACTGGACCTTGAGCACCATCAGCGCCATCAATGCCGTCGCTACCATCAGCACCATCAGCACCCGCAGGACCAGCCGGTCCCGCCGGTCCGATTGGTCCCGGCTCACCTTGCGGTCCGGGCGGACCTTGCGTGCCATCACCACCACCGCTCGATCCGATCTGCACCCACTGCGATGACGTGCCATCGTTCAGTCGAATGAAGAGCACGCACGTGCGCGTGTCGAACCACAACGTGTTATCGCGCGCACCTTGCGGCGGCGCATCACTCGCGATGACTGGCCACTGCGCTTCGACGATCCACGCAGCACTGGTGCCATCATCGAAGTAGATGAACATCGTGCCCGACGATGACTGCCACCACAGGTCACCGTGCACAGCCGTCGTCGGCACTGTATCGGAGATCGTGACACGTGCACTGCCACCTCCACCGCCTTCGCCGTGGATGACCTCCTGCCACGTCGCGTTGATGCGCCCGTAGACTCTCCCGTCGATAGGTGCCTCTTGCACCTCGCCGGGTTGACCCATCGCACCTTGCGGTCCCTGCGGTCCGATCTCGCCTTGCGGACCTATCGGACCAGCCGGACCCGTGAGTCCCTGTTCTCCTTGCGATCCCGATTCGCCCTGCGGCCCGATGTCACCGGGAACGCCTTGCTCGCCCTGTTCGCCCTGTTCGCCTCGCTCACCTTGCGGACCGATAGCGCCGGGCATTCCCTGAATGCCTTGCGGTCCTCGATCACCAACGGGACCTTGCGGACCCGCAGGACCTGCAGGACCCGGCACCGTCGATGCAGCGCCTTCGGGACCGGGAGGACCTTCAGGACCTTGCACACCTTGCGCGCCCTGCGATCCCGCCATGCCGGGCGGGCCTTGGATGCCTTGCGGTCCGCGCGGACCTTCGAGCCCATCGACACCGTCGGCACCATCAGCGCCGGGCGGACCCTGCGCGCCATCGACTCCGTTCGTGCCGTCGGCACCTGCAGGACCCGCGACACCTTGCGGACCGGGCGCACCGTCAGCGCCGGGCGCGCCCTGCTGTCCTTGATCGCCCTTCGGCCCCTGCGGTCCCGGCACCGTGGAGTCTGCACCAGCGACGCCCGGAGCGCCGGGAATGCCCTGCTCGCCCTGCGGTCCCTGCGCTCCCGTCTCTCCCGGTGAGCCATCGACGCCAGCGATGCCTTCAGGACCCTGCGGACCGCGCGGACCGTTCGCGCCCATCGGGCCGGGCGGTCCCATCTCTCCCGGTGCGCCATCAATTCCGTTCGTGCCATCGGCACCGTCGGCACCCGGCACGCCTTGCAAGCCTTGCTCGCCGGGCAGACCTTGCGGACCCTGCGGACCGACAGGACCCGTGACGCTCGCGCCCGGATCGCCCTTCGGTCCCTGCACACCTTGCGGACCCGGTGCGCCGTCAACGCCATCGACACCGTCGCGACCATCGACTCCGTTCGCGCCTGCGTCGCCCTTCGGACCAGCCGGACCTTGCGGACCTATCGCGCCGTCATCACCATCGACTCCGTCGATGCCGTTCGCGCCTGCAGGACCTTGCGCGCCTTGTGGTCCTTGCGCACCCGGTGCGCCATCGACACCATCAACGCCATCAGCACCAGCCGGGCCAGCAGGTCCAGCAGGACCAGCGGGACCGATTGGACCTTGCTCGCCGCCGCCGCCTTCACCCGTGTGGATGACTTCGGTCCACGTCGCCATGACGCGTCCGTAAATCTTCCCATCGAGCGGAGCTTCATCAACTTCACCGACGCCGGGCTCGCCTTGAATACCTTGCGGACCTGCAGGACCAACGGGACCAACAGGACCAGCGACGCCTTGCACACCTTGCGCACCAGCGGGACCTTGCGGGCCGGGCACTGTCGAGTCGGCACCATCAGCGCCATCGACACCTGCGACTCCTTGCGGACCTTGCGCGCCGACGTCACCCGGCAAACCTTGCGGGCCTGCAGGACCAGCGACTCCCGCATCACCCTTCGCGCCTTGCGGACCAGCGGGACCAGCGACTCCTTGCGGGCCTTCAGGTCCCGGCACAATCGAGTCAGCGCCAGCGACACCTTGCGGACCAGCGGGACCGACAGCACCCTCGACACCTGCAGGACCTTGCGCGCCTGCATCACCCTTCGGACCCGCAGGACCCGGCACCGTACTGGCCGGACCGACCGGACCCTGCGGGCCTTGTGCGCCGACTTCGCCCGGCACACCCTGAATGCCTTGCGCACCTTGTGCGCCTGCTACACCTTGATCGCCCTTCGCACCTGCAGGACCTTCGACGCCTTGCGGTCCGGCAGGACCGGGCACTGTCGATGCGTCGCCAGTGTCGCCCTTCTCTCCAGTCAGGCCTTGCGGCCCCGCCGGTCCTTGCTCGCCCTGCGGTCCCATCGGACCAGCGACACCAGCGGGACCAACAGGACCCGGCACTGTCGAGTCTGCACCAGCGACACCTTGCGGTCCTTGCTCACCTGCAGGACCAGTCGCGCCGGGCGGGCCGGGCACAGTTGAGTCTGCACCTGTCGGACCTGCAGGACCTATCGGACCTTGCGGACCTTCAGCGCCAGCGGGACCGGGCACCGTTGATGCAGGACCTGCAGAACCTTGCGGGCCTTGCGGACCTTGCGGACCTGTTGCGCCGGGCGGTCCCGGTACAGTCGAGTCTGCACCCGGTGCGCCTTCATCGCCTTGGATGCCGCGCTCGCCTTGCGGACCCGGAGGACCCGGCACCGTTGAGTCCGCGCCCTTCTCACCGCGCGGTCCTTGATAACCACGCGGACCTTGCGGGCCTGTTGGTCCCGGCGATCCGTGCGCGCCCGGCGCGCCAGTGTCGCCCTTGTCGCCCTTCTCTCCCTTCGGACCTTGCGCACCCTGCGGACCCTGCGGACCCATCGGACCTTGCGGTCCCTGCTCTCCGCCGGGCGTGCCGCTGAGCACACCATCGCGCAGCGTCAGGGGGGACGCGACGACGATGCGCTCAGCGGGTCCTCTCGCCGGGGAGGTTCGGCCAACGAGAGTGTTTGCATCCTGCTCGATGACGATGTCATCGTTGTAGTTGGCGAAGATGCCTTCCTGAACAGGATCACCGTGCTCATCACGGTGAAGTCGATTGATCAGCCAGACGTGCGGATCGGCAGGCGACTCCGATGGAAGCTGTGCTCCAGCATCCTGAACCACGAAGCCACGCATCTTCGCACGTGAGTTGCCATCAGCCATTATCCGGTTCTTCCGGTATCACTGTTGCCGGAGGCACGACGCGCACGCCGGAGAGTTGATACCATGTCAGCGAGTGCGGACTCACCCACAGCGCAGGCTGCATCGGCTGCTCGCGATCATCGGGATCACGAACAGGATGCTGCCGATCTTTGCCGTCAGGAAGATAGCCCCGCTGCAAGTTCACGCTTCACCACTCCTCATCCTGTTCTTCGACTGGAGCGTAGCGCTTATCATCGAACGGCACGAACGCGCATCTGCAATTCGGATGACTCGGTATCAATTCCTGCGCGGTGTCGATGTCGTATGGTCCGTCTTCGGCAAGATCGTTGCAGTCGTCGCACACGCGGTCGTCGCCCGACGTCAGCACGTTGACCAGCAATGGATCAGGACTCCAGACCGCGACCACCTTCCCCTTCTTCTTCTTCGTCGTCGCCTTCTTCGTCTTCTTCTTCGCGTCGTGCATGTGCGGCACCGGCATCCACTCCGGCGTGACGCCGACCTGCCGAATGCCCTGATCCTTGTAGGCAACGATCTTGCCAGCGTTCACCGCGCGGACCACTGCGGTGTTCACCAGCATGTTCAGCCTGAACTTCGTGATCTTCTCCAGCACGATGCGCAGATCGCGCATCAATATCTCCGGCGACGTCTTGCGCTCCACTGCATCGCTCACGTGGCGCAACGTGCGGCGGATCGTTTCATTCGCGATGCCGGTCACCTCGCTCATGACGGCGAACGAATGCACAGCGAGCGCGTCATCGATGTTGAGGTGATCGAGCGACGCCTTCAACTCCTGCGCCGCCTGATCGACGCCCTTCTGCACAGCGCGCTCGATCAATCCGCCGAGCCAGTCGGGAGGATTGAGCAGCGCGGTGTCAACGGTCGCCTGTATCACCGACGACGTGCGCTGCAGATGATGCGACGATGCCTCGCCCCAGTTGATGAACGTCATCGCCGGTTCGCGCTCACGCAGACCTGCAACATCATAGTCGAGCACAGCTTGACGCAAGCCGCGATGAAGCTCGATCACCTTTCGAGTGACCATGCCGCGCCCTTGGCTGCGCAAGCCCTGACTTCGTGTCGGATCGCGCGAGCCGCTCACTGTTCTGCCGCTACCCATTGCGATGAATTCCCGTCGAAGTATTTCACGTAGAGCCGCTTCGCTGCACTCGGACCGTCGGCAGAATTCCACCAGATCGATCCATCGGCAACGCCTTCCGGCGCTGTCTCTCCGGTGTAGGCACCGCCACCGCCGAACACCACGGAGGTTGATGGCGTGATCGAGACCATGATCGTGACATCCTCCGACTGCTCGCGCGCGTTGGCCTTCGATCCGGCTCTCATCTTGATCCAGCCGAGCGCATGCGTCCAAGCCTGCCCGACGTGGATCGTAGTGCTGCGTCGCGCCGTGATCGATAGCTGCATGCCCTGATCGTTGACCAGATCGAAGAAGTCCACACCATTTGCAGACGACTGGAACGTCATCACTGGCGTGTCGTGCTCGTCGTAATTCTCTGGGATGGTGATGCGCAGCACGCGACCGCCAGTGCAATCGACGGCTTCGGATATACTCTCACCTGCGCGGATGGTGGCTGGTAGGTTAGCGAGCATGGTCAACTCCCGAACTTCTTGCGATACCTTGCGCGGATCGGCTCCATGAGATCGTCGTCGATCTCGTAGTCAACCGGGTTGATGATCGGCCCGTGCAGTCGCTGGTCTTGCTTCTCGCCGAACTCATCGCGATAGAAGAACTCGTTGCTGTCGCCCTTCAGCGCATCAAGCTCAGCGTTGATCTCGTCCTCGAACTCGGACTCGAAGTAGTCGCCGTAGCCGTCGGACTTAGGCTTCTTTGCCACTGGCCTCTTCCTTCTTCACGCGCGCCACGTAATCCTTGAAGCGCTTGTAGGCCTCCGGGTCCTTGAGGTTGAGCTTGCCGCGCCAGTTGGTGCCGAGCAGCAACTTCTTCGCGCGCTCACCGCTGTCAGCGAACTTCCACACCGCCTTCGGATTGTTCGACTCCAGTATCTCAAGCAGCTTCTCGTCTTCGGTCTGCACCTTGCCGACGTCCATCTCTTTCTGATCCGGCTCTTCCTCTTCGTCCTCGTCCTCGTCTTCGTCCGGTGCGCCCTCGTAGTAGTGCAGATCGTAGCGCCGCGCGTGCTCCAGCTTCTGGTCGTCGTCCATCGAGTCCCAGTATTCGTCCTGATACTCGCCAACCTGATCGGCGAGATACTCCGGCGGCTCGACGTTACCGGCCTCGCTCTCGGCGCGATCATTCGCATCCGATGCGACGTGCTTGATGATGATATCGCGCGCGTCCTGCGTCAGGTACTCGTGCGGCTCGACCTTCTCGATGCCGGGCAGCGTCTTCTGGTTCGGATCGTAGCCCTTCGGCTCCTTCAGTTCACCGTCGTCGAACTCGAACTCGATGTCGTCGCGCCCGTCGTCGTAGCGCGAATTGTATTCGTTAGCCTTCATCGCCAGATAGATTTGCTGGTTGGTGAAGGGAATCTTCTTGCCGCTCTCCTCGTGCTCTTCACGTGCGGACTGGATCGCATCGTTGACCCACTCCGGCGGATCGACGTTGTCGCTGAAGTTGCTGGCGAGTTCGCGCTTCGCTTCGTTCAGCGCCTGTCCGCTGTCGCGCCAGTTCTCGATCTCGCTGTCGAGGAATTCCTGTCGGCTGTCGGACATCCAGCGATCACGCACATCGTTCTGCGTTTCCTCGCTCAGCCAGTCCCACTCTTCCGCCTCTTCCTGATTTGCGCTGCGGCGCGATGATCCACGTGAGCCACCGCCGCTGTTGATCGAGCGCTTCAGCGAACTGCGCAGATCGCTCCACGCTTCAGGCGTCGGCACGTATCCATACTTCGCCCACGCATATCCGCCGACATCGATGTTCGCAGTGACGCCGACGACCTCGATGCCGAGCTTCTCGTAGGTCTCGACGTTGCCAGCCAGCACCTTCTTGCCGATGTCGCCGTGCTGCACGCCCTTCTGCAATTCAAAGAACGCGCTGTAAGCGTACTTGCGATCCGGATCGATCTCGCGCGTGTAGGTGCCAACGCTGCGGCCTTCATGTCGGCCAGTGCCGTTGATCGAGCCGTTGACGACGAACTTGCTGCCCTCCTTGTTGATCGACATCGTCGCATCGACGCCGCCAAGGAAGTCATGCTTGAACACTTCGGGATCGATGCCGATCTTGTCGTTCCAACTCTTGATGAAGTTCTTCTCGTCGGTGCCGCTGCCGATCCTGATCTTCGCTTCGTCGAACGCCTTCTTGTCTACCGGCTTCTTGCCCTTGCCCTCGCGCTTCTCCTTCAGGCGGCTGACCTTCGCCTCCTGCTCCATCTGCGCCTTGGTGACGATCTCCGCTGGCGTTCGGCGTGCCGGTTTGCTCGCTGGCTTGCTCGCTCGCTTGGCTGCAGACTCCTTGCGCTCGCGGCGAACACCCTCCATCCGAAGCTCGCGCTTCTCGTTGTACGCTGCTGTGATCTCCGCCTTGCTGCCGCCCTCCCTCTTCAGGCGTGCGATGTGCTTGGAGATTTCCGCTTCACTGCGGCGTCGCTTGCCTGCACTCTTCGCGCGTGCCTTCGCCTTCGCTGCCTTTGCCTTCCCACCGAAGCCGCCGGGGCCGAACTGGCCAGCGTTATCAGGTTGCCCGCGCGAATGAGCTTCTTCGTTCCACGCGCGGGCATCACGGAAAGGGTCGTCGGGCTCCTCCTCATCGCCGATGTAGACAAGCTCGCCGGTCTTCTTGTCCGGCACGAACAGCGACCAGTCCTGCAGCGACTCCGGAAGTTCGGCTTCGTGCTCGACCGTCCACTCGGCAACGCTGCCCCAGTTGAACGCGATGTAGTTCTCGCGAGAGATGTCGAGCCCTTCGGCCTTCATCCACTCGATCATGTCATCAGCGGGTTCACTCATTTGCGTTTCAATCCTGCGAGCTTCGCGATCCTCTCACGCGTCTCATCAAGCGTGGCCTTGCCGTCGTGATAGTCGTGCCATGCCTGCTCACTGTCGGCTCTCGCCTTGTCGCTCATGTTGCCGAACGTCTCGCGCTTCACCACCCACACCGCCGACTGCAGTTGACGCGGCTGGATGCCAAGCTCCTTCGCTGCCTCGTGATACGCGGTCGCATAGACCGGGTAGAGTCCGCTCAATCCAGTCTTGATCGACGAGCCCGCAGCATCCCAACCCACTGGCTGGTTCTTCTTCTCCGGCGTATTGCCGAAGTTGTGCGCGACCGGCACCGTCTTGTTCGAGAGTTGACGCAGCAACGCAGCGCCGACCGCGTGCGTGTCGATGGTGACGTCGCCGTTCTCGGAGTGCGGATCGAGGATGTTGTTGTAGAACGAGCGCACCTTGTGCGCGTTGCCGAACGCTGCGTCGATCTTCTCGCGATCACCGTTGGCTTCGAGCGCCATCACGGCGGACTTCACCGACGCCACCGACTGCCACACGATATGCGCTGGCGTGCCGAACTCATCTTGGTTGCGCGCGAACTTTCCGAGCGCACCGTTCGGCAGCACGTCGCGATAGGCTTGCGAGTTGTGCGCCTCGTCGTAGGTGCGAATCCAGATCGCCTTCTCCGTCGGATCGGTCAACTCGCCGAGCTTCTTGCCGCTGATCGACTTCACCACCGCCTGATTCTTCTTCGCCACCTTGGTGCCGCCGGACCAGATGTCGTCGGCGGTCTCGGTCATCTTGTCGTCCCAAGCGTGATCCTGCTTGTTCTTGTAGATGTCCATCAGCGCGTCGGCGATCTGGACGTTCTCATCCCACTTCTTCGTCGGCGACAGCGCAGCGTAAACACCAGCGACGCTCGCATCGTTGAAGCCGAATATCTTCACGCGATCATCGACCAGCGCACGCGCGCCGTCGTACCAGACCTGAGTGTGAGGATCGGCGAACTTGTACAACCATTTCAGATTGTCCTTCATCTGCGCGACGATGGCTGTCGTCTGCTGATCGGTGTCGCCCTGCAATTCGTTCGGCCCGAAGTTCGGATAGAAGTCCTCGTTGCTGAACAGTCCGATGTCGTGCGCGTAGCGCTCCGGATCGAGCTTCATGCCAGCGACTTCAGGCCTGCGATACGACGGCGTCGAGCCCTTCACCGTGATCGGTGCCGATGCAATCGTCGCCGGATGTTCGGCCTTGCTGCCCGGCAATGGCGTGGTGCCTGCGGCCTTCGCCGCCGCCGCAGCCTTGGTGACGTTCGCCCTCGTCTGCTTCTCTACAGCGTCGGTGTCGATCTTGCCGCCAAGCTGAACCCACCGGCCCATCGGATCAGGGTCCTTGTCCTGCGGACCCTCGATGACGTTCCTTACTTTCTGCCCGAGTGCGGCATTGGACGCGCTCCAAGCATCGTGGACTTCCTTCCAGATTTGGTCGCTTCCACGAACTGGGGATCGCTCAATGAAAGCCTCGTATACTTCTCGCGCGCTGTCTCTTTGCTCGCGGTCGGTCCCGTCTTCCTTGTCGGTCCCGATGAACTCCCCCTTGCCGTGCTGGAGCCTGATCTCGTTTGACTCGCCGCCATATCGCATTGCTCCCAGTTTGATTGCATCACTCGCCGATCCATCGAGATCGACCACGTACACGCGCGCTCCGCCTTCGGTCGGCACCAGCGTGTGATTGACGACGCCGTCCTGCAGCAGGTTCTCGTGAATTGATTTGAGATCGCCGGTCGCCTTGAACGACGCCAGCGTGGAGTCGCCCTCGTCACCTTCGGCGAACACGAGCACCGCTTTCTGATCAGCGATGTGCGCCTTCATCACGGCAGCGAGCGCGACCTTGTCGTAGTCGCCATCGCTCACGGTCATGATGGAGTTCTCGGCACCATCCTTCCACGCGCCGATCATGCTGACGTCTTCGGCGTCGTCGAGATCGAGCCGCTTGTTGATGCCCTTCGATGTGCGCAGCAACAGCTTCTGCTGCTTGCTATCAAGCTGCTTCTCTGCACCAGAGAGATCGAGATCGCTGCGGATGTTCGGCGATACGAACGTCGCGGCCTTCGCGACGCGCTCGCTCGCGGGTATCCTCGCAGCCTTGCCCTTCGACGCGCGCTTCGATCCGCCCTTCTCTGCACGCTCCTCGATGTGCGCCTTCGCCTTCGCTCTCGCACCCTTGCCACGTGCGCGAGCACGCGCAACGCGGCCCTTGCCTTCCTTCGCCTTCGCACCGTAGCCGCCCGGTCCGAACTGTCCTGCATTCTCCGGCTGGCCGCGCGAGTGCGCCTCTTCATTCCACGCACGCAGCGCATCGTTCATGAAGTGGATCGCGCGACGCAAGCGGCGTGCGGTGTCGTCCTCCTCATCAACGCTGTCCTCGGCGAACTCTTCTTCGTCCTCTTCAACCTGTCCGCCCATGCCTGACGGCGGCGGCAACAGCGCCTGCTCGTGCTTCTTCAGCGTCTGCTCCGCCATCATCTCTTCATCGATAGCGGACTCTTCCATCGCAGCTTCGAGGCCGGGATAGGTGCCGTCCTCGATCAACTGATTGACCTTGCCCTTGCTCAGCGCATCGAACGGCACGAGACCTGAGTTGACATCGAGCGCGGTGGCTTGCGCCTTGCTCAATGCAATCGCGGACTTCTCCTGATCGCTCATCTCCCACAGCGAATTCCAGATGTAGAAGACGTTCGGATCGCTGGTGCCGAGCGCGCTGCGCGTGATCGCCTTGTCGAGCTTCTCCAGCGCTGGCGTGAGGCGCAGCGCCTGATCAGCGCCGATGCGATTATAATAATTCTGCAGATCGCCATCGCCTGTCGAATTCAATCCGGCTGGTGACTGGCCGACGAACCGCGTCACCGGAATATCCGCCGCTCCCGCTGCGACCTGAATGTACATCTGCAGCACTTCGGGCATGCCACGGAATTGCACTTGGATGCGCTGCCAGTCTTCCTCACCGTCGATCAGGATCGAGTTCACAACGCTCTTCGCGATGTTCGCTTCGGTGAAGCGCTTGATCATGCGCTGCGTGCCGTCGGTGGTCGCGAAGATTTCAGTGAGACCCGGAATCTTGATGACGTCGATCTTCGCTTCGCTGATCATCGTGGCCACGCTCTGCAGCACAGTGCCAGCGCTCGACACCGCGTCGTGGATCACGTGCATCATCGGATCGCCCCATCCGAAGTTCGCCATCGGATCAGGAGGATCGAGCCCGATAAGTCTCACCATGCGCGACGGATGAATGCTCACGTCGCCGAACAATCCCTTCGTGTCGTTGAGCTTGTAGAACGATGGCTGGCCGTAGTACGGCGACGAGATGTCCTTGGTGATCTCCTGCGGCGCGAGTTGATGCGGCGCGAACACGTGCACGAACTTCAGCCCGTCCTTCTTGATCTTCTCCGGATCAAGCTCCTCGGCCATGTTGCCATCGACGCCGATCAGCATGCACGCGCCGCCGTAGAGCCGCGACTTGATCAGCGCTTCCTGCAGCTTCTGCTGTATCAGCAGCCGCTTCTCGGTGGCTTCCGGAAGCTCAATAAACTACGCCTCCGCCTGCCACGCGCGCCACTCGCGCACGCTGTCCTGCGCAGGAATGACGATGGCCTTGCGTGCGATCCAGTCCGATTGATAGGCGGCTTCGAGTTGCTCACGCGTCCAGATCGGGTGGACGTATCGATGCGCAGTCATCTTGTCCCGGCCAGCAACGCCGAGCCCGGAGAGGAAGTTCGTGAACGTGTCGAATAGATACGCCATCAGACCTCATCCCACCGCTTCACCGCGTCCATCATCGTGAGCGCAGGCACTTCCTGATTGCTGTACTTGCCTTGCGTAGCGTGCGCGCCGACACGCATTGCGCACCAGTAGACCAGACGTCGCGGCAGCATCCACGCGAGACGCTGCCACACCTTGTCAGCGCTGAACCATTCATCGGCATGGTTCATCCCGCGAACCTCACGCGCTCTGGATCGATGATCGCCTCCGGATTGGTCAGCTTGAAGCTGTCCTTCATCCGCTCCCACTTCGTGTGACGCACGTACATGCGCAGACTGTCGTTGCTCATCAGCACGTTGTCCTGCGTGAGCATCTGCAGGATGCCCGGCGGAATCTCCACCGTGAGCGCGTCGTCGTCAGGCACGATGATCACGTGAACGCCCTTGAGTGTGCTGACCTTCGCGATCATAGGCTAAGCCCTATCAGCACGAGTACGATGCACACCGCCACGAGGTACGCGATTGACCAGTCGGCGTACTGAAGCCGGTCCTTGGCGTCGTCGATCCAGTCGCGGCGTCGCCCACGCAGAGCGTCCTGCTTTGCGGTGATCAGCTTCTCAAGGTCCATCAGATGTCGCCACCGTTGCCAGCGCGACCAGTGCCGCTCCAGTGCGACGGCTTGACGACGCGCGGCCCATCGTCATCGAGCCCCTGCGCAACCTTCATCGCGTTGGACATGTCGCCCATCGTGCACGCGCACACGCCGTGCGGATCGCGCGACTGCTCCAGCATCACCCACGGCACCAGTCCGGCGATGGTGTGCCTGCCCCTTGCCAGAGTGAACAGCAGACCTTCCGACTCCAGCGACACCGTGATGTCCATTGCCCATGCGGTCTTCGCTACGCCTGCGAGTGTTTCAATCTTCATTTCACCATCTCCATCTCGCGCTCGACAGCGGCCACGACTTCGTGGCGCGGCATGACAGTCTCTCTCCCCGCAAGCATCGCTTCAGCATCGAAGATCACATCCCATGATGCATGCTGCGGTCCAGTACGCTGAGCGACGGCGCGAAGTATCTCGACGGCTCGAACGAACTGGCGATGATCCATCATGCTCACACCCACGACAACGTGCGATCATACGATCCGACGGATGCGGCGAGCTTGTTGAACGCGCCTGCTGTCGCATCGACCTGATCATCATTCCTGCCATTGGGGAATTCTTCGTGCTCCTGCAGGAATTCCCTATTCCATCCTGCGGCCTTGATCGAGACCTGTCCAGCCTGAACCTGCGCGGCATACGGTTCGGCGCGAACTTCTTTGCTGCCGGTCACCTTGTCGAGCTTCACGGTGAAGCCCTTGAACTTGCGCACCGACGCTTCGGCTGACTCCTTGCCACCGCTGCCGGGCTCTTGCTCGAACCAGAGTTCATATCGCTGGCACAGCGCCTTGTCTCCGATGGCTGCTTGCATGATGCGCTCGTCGCGTTCGAGCGATCCCCACTGGCCACGGATAACATCCTCGACGACGGTCGTGCCGTTCTTCATCTCGTGCACCAGCGACGCGCACGTGTAGTCGCCTTCGCCGGTCGATGAAGCCTTGTCCACGTAGCGCACGCTGCGCTTGATCTCTCGTCGATCCACGGAAGCGATGACGTTGAAGCGCTCCGTCGGAAACATGTCGCCGCCTGCAGCGATAGGCGACTGCTGATAGATGCTCTGCCAGCCAGACTGCGTCAGCACCTTGCGGCGCTCGTTCAGGAATTCGATGGGCTTCAATCGCGGGAAGAGCGCGCCGCCCTTCTTGCGGTACGTCTCATCGCGCTCCGCCACTGCGGGATAGCGCAGCACCTTCGTGTTCGGGAATGCTTCGATCCATCTGCCGAGCGGATCGTCGAGGTGCCATCGTGTCATGATCATCAGCAGCCCGGCCTTGTCGGAGAACCTGCCGAAGAAGTCGTCGGTCATCCACGCCCATGTCTTGTCGCGGATCGTCTTCGACATCGCTTCGGCTCTGCCCTTCATCGGATCGTCGATCACTCCGAAGTCGAGACCGAGCCCGTTGATCTGGCCCATCACCGTGGTGTTGCGGAAGCTCCCATCGTAACCGACGTATTCGAGCAGCGAGCTATTGCGTATCCACCGCGCGCTATCGCTCGACGTGTTCGAGGTGTTCAGCTTCGTGTTCGGAAACGCGATGCGGTAGCGATAGCTGTCGATCATGCGCTGCAGGTTAAGGTTCACGCGCACGCCGAGATCGTCGGAGTACGATCCGAAGATCGTCTTGAGGTTTGGATTCTTCCCGGCCAGCCACGCTGTGAAGTCGGTCACCGTCTCGGTCTTGCCGTGCTGCGGTGGTGCCATCATCACGAGCGCTGGTCGTTTGCCTGCGACCATGTCCTCGTAGAATTGCTGGAGGTGCTGAGCGGCGTCGCGTTGCCACCAGCCCTTCAGCATCGTCGGGTGCATCAGCTTGCGGAATTCCCAGAACGTACCTTGAGCGCCAATCGCTGCAGCGCCTATGAACGGTTCAATATCTCCATCGAAGTATTCAGACTCTTCCGTTCGTTCCGGCGCAAACACGACCACATCACTTCCCCTTCGACCTCTGCTTCATCAATTCTCTTTCGAGCGACGCGAGATCGCGAGTGTACGCGTTCGTCAGCTTCTTCAGTCGCGCGTAGTCCCGCTTGGTCGGTCCGTGCTTGACGCTGCTGTCCATCAGCTTGTCGAACGCTGGCTTGCGGCGCGGTGCACCAGCCGGATTGAACTTGCCCGGTCCGCCGTGCGTCTCGGCGATCAGGTTCTTCAGCGCCGCCTCGTCATCCCACACCGGGCCAAGCTCTCGCTTCACCCGGTCCATCACGCCGTGCAGTGCGTTCAGTTGCTCCTGCAGATCGGCGATTGCCTTGTCGGTCGGCTCAGCCATCGACGTCGTCGGCGTCGAGATCATCGATCACGAGATCGGGGCGCATCACCTTGAGTGCGATCTCCATCGAGATGCCACGGTGCGCAAGCTCGCGGCGGACGTCGTCGATGTTGTGATAGGTGACCTCCTCCTTCATCTCGTGCGCGCGGGTCTCGACCTGCAGCGGGATCACCCGACCGAGCAGGGAGCAGAACGCCCGGATGTCTTCACGTGCGACCTTGCGCATGAACCCGGTCAGCTTGCCCTTACCCTTGCCGTCTTCGCCTTCGAGTTCGGCTGCGAGGAGGATCGCTTCGCGCAACAGGCGCGTGTGCTTGAGACCTGCGCCGTTCCTGCGCGGACGGCCATCGCCCTTCCTGAACCTGTTCGGATATCGGTCCGGGACCTTATCGACTGTTGCCACGTCGTTCATCACGGACTCCTCATTGGCTATGATGAAATTCCGGGCGCAGCCTACCGGCGGACCACAGGGATTGGCAATCCCTGATCAGTTGCCCACGTGTCGCCTGTCTCAACCCACCTGCAGGAGACCGGGTGCCAGTTCAACTTTGCCTAACGCATCTAGCAGGACGATCTCTCGTTGGCGAGAGCTTTGCCCTTGGTAGATGCCGCGCTGTCCGTCGAGTAGTCCTCCGACGACCCTGACCTGCTGGCCTTGCGTGAAGCGAGACTTCTTCAGGTGGATGAGACCGTCGCGGTGTTCTTGTTGCTTCATTGCGGTGACCCAGCCGTTCGGAAGTGCGGCTGGTCGCTCTCCATTCATGATCAGGTTCGAGACGCCGAACGTCGAGAGGATCGCGTGCCACTGGTGCTCGATCCACACGAACACGTAGCGCGGAAACAGCCAGCGTGCCTCGTGGACTTTGCGACCGCGCACGACGCGCACGATCTTCTCTCGCGGCGCGTAACAGGTGAAGCCTTGGCGCTCAAGGTGCCGGATCGCGCGGTGCTCGCTGGCTGGCTGTGATTGAACGACTGACCAGTGCACCGCGTGCCCTCCCTGATTCGCGGAAGCGGGAATATTGCGGAGCGTTCTGCCGCAGCGTCAATCCTGTCCTTGCGGGCAATGCGACTCAGGCCTTCTGATAATCCGCAATATCTCTCCCGGTGGTGAGCGATTTGGCTGCATATCCCGCCGGGACCTGCAGACTTGGCCGGAATTCGGCTGTATTTCCAGCGGCTTATACTCGTACAATAAGCACTTGTAGACTAGGCCCGGAAGGCCTATATCTGGGCCTCGTCCTGCTGTCCGGTTGATAGCAGGGCGGGACGACCCCTCCGGTGCGGCCTCATCTAGGCTCACTTGACGACCGGGGGCCGGTGACCAGACGCGGTGCAGGCAAGCCTCCCGCTGTTCTCGCCCTCCCCAAAGGAGCGGCTCAGGTCTTACCGGGGGACCAATCAAATGGCCGCGTCGCCTACTGCCACTCAGACCAGAGCGCACGCCATCACGACGCTCTGAAGAACGGCAGCCACCTCCCGCTAACACCAACGGAAATGCGACGGCGCGCCATAACGGCCCGAGCAGCGCGGAGGGATCAACGAACACTCGCGCAAGCGAGTGCATCTGAGCACGGCGACGACGTAACCGGGACAACGCAGTTTGCAATTCAAGCCCGCATCGAACGCGCCGTGTCGAGATGCACTTCAGCATCAGAGGATCACAACATGGCTCGCAAATATTTCACGCTCATCGAACGCTGCCCGATCTCGAAGACATGGTCGCCGCAGTTCGGCGACTTCGACCGCAACGTGGTCGTCGAGGAAGGCCAGAGCATGCACGACCAGATCGGCTTCACGATCTCGAAGGGCACGAAGTTCAAGATCATCGCAACGTCGGCCAAGCAGGCTGACATCAACGCGGCAGTCGCCGCTCTCAACCACTGAACCGGAGCAACCCACCATGAAGCGCACCAACCTGACTGCCACCATCGACCGCCTTGGCTATCTCAAGGCGCAGATCGCCGCACTGAAGATCGAGGAGGACGCGATCAAGGAGTCGCTCTCCGATCTCGCGGTCGGCAACTACGAAGGCGAGGCCTTCCGTCTCGCCGTCACCGCACCGAAGCGCGAGACGCTATCGGACGAACTGAAGGCGAGCATCAAGGCGGTCGTCGCTGACTACCGCGACGGTCTCTCGCCGCAGTACCGCACCGCGCACATCAAGCTCGTGCCGGTGCCCACCCTCACGGTCCGCGCACGCTCCGGCGTCGCGCTCGCCGCGTAACCCCAACGCTCAAGGAGCAACCCCAATGTCTTCCATCACCGACAAGATCAACTCCGCCACGCTCGACCACGCCACGGCATGGGAGGCGGAGATTGATCGCTTCGTCTTCTGCATCGACTTCCTTGAGATCAGCGCCAGCCACTCGCGCGCCGATCACTGGGTGGATCAACTCGAACTGGTCTTCGAGGGCCTGATCGAGCAGCGCGAGGCGATCAAGGCGCAGCGCAACGCGATCACCAAGGCGGCCAGCTTCGACGCTGACCGCAGCGTGCTGACGGTCTGGCTCTCTCCGAACATGTTCGGCGAGCGTCCGTGCCGCAGCATGGCGGAGGCTCGCCGCATCGTCGCCTTCACCGGCATCAAGCAAGCCATCGTCCGCGAGTGAATTCTTCGACACTGCGCATCTCTCACGGTGCGCAGCACGAAGCATTCCGCTTCAGGAGCAACCACCATGACTGAACTTCCCATCTCTGAACTCCGCACGCGCGGCCAAGTCGTCGCCGATGATGTCTCGGCGCTTCTCCGCGCACGCAACCCGCTGATCTGGATCGTCACCCGCGAGGAAGCTCGCGTCGAGGCGCTGCTGATCGAAGCCTCCGCAGTCGCTGGCTACGTCCCGCACATGTGGGACGTGGCGCAGGGCTTCACCGATCTCGCTGGCAAGCAGGACAGCGCGCTGCGCGGCAGCGAGGACCCCGGCGCAGCGCTCACCATCATCGGTGATCGCAGCCGTGGCACGAAGGAGCGCGGCGTCTGGATCATGCGGGACCTTCCCGCGTGGCTCGATGGCGCGGTCGGCTTCACCACCATGCGCCAACTGCGCAACCTGTCCCGGTCGTTGCCGGGCGCACCGCGCGATCAGGCGCAGGCGATCATCATCATCTCGCCGAAGAGCGAGGTGCCTGCCGAGTTGGCCGGGCATGCGACGGTGATCGATTGGCCGATGCCGGATCGGGCGGAGATCGCCGCGATCCTCGACGCTGCAATCGAAGGCTTGCCCGACGACCTGCGTGAGAGCGCAGCGCCGAACGGTCAGCGCGATGCGGCCATCGATGCTGCGGTCGGCCTCTCCGGTGAAGAGGCGCAGGCTTGCTACGCTCGCTCGCTGGTGCAGCTTCGTCGCATCGATCCGGTGCTGGTCGCATCGGAGAAGAAGCGCGTCGTCAGTCGCGAGCGCGTCGTCGAATGGTACGAGCCCATCAAGGGCGGGCTCGATGCCGTCGGTGGTCTCGACAACCTGAAGACATGGCTTGCGGTTCGCAAGTCAGCCTACAGCCCGGCGGCTCGTGCCTACGGTCTGCCTGCGCCGAAGGGCGCGATGCTGGTCGGCATTCCCGGCACCGGCAAATCACTGACGGCAAAGGCCATCGCCACGGCGTGGTCGGTGCCGCTGCTGAAGGTCGATCTCGGCGCGCTCAAGAGCAAGTTCGTCGGCGACTCCGAAGCGAACCTTCGCAAGGTGTTCAAGCTGATCGAGGCAATCGGTCGGTGCGTCGTCTGGTTCGACGAGATCGAGAAGGCGCTGCAAGGCGCAACATCGGGATCGGCGGACGGTGGCGTGTCGAGCGACGCACTGGGCGCGGTGCTGTCGTGGATGCAGGAGCGGCAAGGCGAAGCGTTCGTGATCGCGACCGCTAACGACGTGTCGTCGCTGCCTCCTGAGTTGCTGCGCAAGGGACGGTTCGACGAAGTCTGGTTCGTCGATCTGCCGACCACGACTGAGCGCAAGGCGGTGCTGGCTGCAGCGCTGCGCGAGCACGGTCGCGGCGACGTCAAGGTGGATGCTGCATCGGTGGCGAAGGCGACCGACGGCTTCACCGGCAGCGAGATCGCGGCCATCGTTCCTGACGCGCTGTTCTCCGCGTTCAACGACGGTGCTCGCGAGATCACCACGAAGGACATCATCGACGCCGCCCGCACGGTGGTGCCGCTGAGCAAGACGGCTTCGGAGAAGATCACGAAGCTGCGTGACTGGGCTGCAGGTCGGGCTCGCCCGGCGTCTGCACCCGAAGAAGCGAAGGCGTCGAGCAAGGCTCGCGCTCTCGACCTCTAAGCCTACCGGCGGCGCTGCAATCCTGCGGCGTCGCCACTTCATCTCAACGCTCAAAGGAGCAACCCCATGTCTGCAATCAATCAAGCTGCCGCTTCCATCCAGACGCTGCGCCCCGGTCTCCTCGTGTCGCTGAAGACCAGCGTCAGCGGGAATGCCAAGTACATCCCGCACGAGCGCACGGTGAGCATCGACGAGGAAGGTCGCGAGATCACGGAGATCGAGACCACCCGCGTGATCGCTGATCCGCAGGAGTTCAAGAAGGCTGGCGAGGCACGTGGCCGCGCGCGGTCGATCATCAACTCGGTCTGCGTCGGATCGAACTTCGGGCTGCTCTGCCCGGAGGGCGACAAGGCGAAGCTCGACGCGGCGCTCGCCGAAGCTCGCAAGGTCGTCGAGGAGTTCAACGCCACGGCGACGGTGACGCACGTCAGCGTCTACGCGATGATCGGTCGCGTCGCTTCCGACGACGTCGAAGCGGTGCGCTCGATCAACAGC
>Ga0190274_10000178_pt1 | contig 43581 bp, 64 predicted proteins | sample Popmic531T_FD_133002 | JGI IMG/M metagenome (GOLD analysis project Ga0190274, IMG submission 133002) | Populus adjacent soil microbial communities from riparian zone of Yellowstone River, Montana, USA - 531 T | ecosystem: Environmental > Terrestrial > Soil > Riparian zone | place: USA: Montana... | reverse complement strand
TCAGCGTGTCGCTGGGGGTCGTCCCCCGGGACGAGGCGGCCTTGTCGGTCGAGCGCGAGGCGCTGGCCGCGCGCGTGATGGCCGAGGCCGAGGCCGCCGAACAGGCGCGGCAGGTGCCCGACCTTCTGGCGCGGCGCCGGCCGGTGGCCGTGCCGGCCCCGGTGCCGGTCCCCGAGGTGGTCGAGGAGGCGCCGCCGCCGGCGCCCACGGCGGCCACCGTGAAGGCCGACGAGCAGCGCATCGGCGCCAACCTGTCGGAACTGGTGCGGATGCTGGACGACGCGGCGGCGGTGCTGCAGCTGGCGCGCGAGACCGTGGTCGACCTCGCCCAGCAGAACGCCCGGCTGCAGCAGTCGCGCGACCACCTGCGCGCCCGGGTCAACAAGCTCTTCGATGAGGGGGTGTGAGGCCAAAACCCTAGCAAACATCCGGGGGTTGACAGGAAACCCAACGCTGCCCTATACTCTTCTGGTGGGGCGGCGTTGGGTCGCCCCCGGGACCGAGGAAACGACAATGACCATCACCGCCAAGTTCGCCAGCACCTGCACCGCCTGCAAGACCACCATCGCGCCCGGCACCGTCATCGACTGGACGCGCGGCGTCGGCAGCAAGCACGCCGACATCCACCTCTGCGCGACCCTGCGCGCGGCCGCGCCGGTCGTCACCGCGCCGGCCCCGACGGTCGACCTCGCACCGGTCGTCGCGTTCCTGTCGGGCGCCCGCGAGCGCGGTCTCAAGTCGCCCCGCGTGCGCTTCGCCGCCCCGGGCGCCGGCGAGCTAGCGTTGTCGCTGGCCCCGCTGACGGGCAAGAACCCCGGCGCGGTCTACGTCAAGGTGCGCGGCGAGTATGCCGGCAAGGTCACCGCCGACGGCACGGCCTACGGCATCGCGCCGGAACTGGTCGACGCGCTGCGCGCCATCGCGGCCGACCCGGCCGCCGCCGGCGCCGCCTACGGCCGCCTCACGGGCCAGTGCAGCTTCTGCACGCAGGGGCTGACCGACGAGGGCAGCATCGAGGTCGGCTACGGCCCGGTGTGCGCCAAGCGTTACGGGCTGCCCCACAAGCCGCGCGGCAGCGCCAAGGTGACGCCGGTGCTCGCGCCGGTGGCCGTGGCCGCTTACGCGACCGTGGTGCCCTCTGGTGGCGACTACGACGGCACGCTCGACATGAACGAGGCGCGCGCGGTGCGCCCCGACGAGTTTTGGACCCTGTAGCAACCCCGGGGCGGCCTGCGGGCCGCCCCTTCCGAGGAGTGACGACGATGGACCCCAACGCGAACCTGCAGGCGCAAGAGCGCCTCCTGCGGCACGACCGCCGCCTCACGTCCGACGACCGCGCGTGGCTGCACGACCTGCGCGGCGACCTGCGCGGCTGGCTCGCCGGCGGCGGCTTCGCGCCCGACTGGGCCGCCTGCCCGCTGGCGGCGGTCTACTTCGGCCACGGGCCGCAGGTGCAGTCGTGATCTGGCTGCTGGAGGCCGGCTGCGGTGCCGTCGCCGGCCTCCTCGTCCTCGCGCTGCTGGTGGTCGCCGGCTGCGTGGTCCGGTTCCTGTGGGAGACCCTCGGCGACTACTCCGACGCCGTCGCTGCGCGCGAGAAAGCCCAGTAAATCCGGCGCAGTTGACAGGAAACCCAACGTCGTGCATAATCATCACATGACCACAACGACTCGCTACCTCGTCGCCCGCCCCTGCACCGTCTGCGCGCGGCCCACCGCCGCCGCCTCGGGCGTCTGCGACCGTCACCCCAAGGCGCCTCTCGGCACGCAGCACGCCGACGGCTGCCGCAAGGCGTGGAACCGTCTGGACGGCACCTGCCCGCGCTGTCTGGAACTCGCCGCCGGCGCCCCGGCCCGCAAGGGCTGGAGCCGCCGTTAACCCGTCACTGTCCGAGGAACCGACCATGACCAAAGCACAGGAACTCGCCGCGCTTGACCGCTTCATCGCCCAGCTAGGGCCGCACTCCTATCTCGGCCCGTGGCTGGCCGACAACCGGCTCGACATCGAGCGCGACATCACCAGCGACTGCGCCATCGACCTGCAGCTGCCGGGCGCCGCGCGGCACACCGCGCGCGGCATCATCGAGTCGGCGCGCGAGGAGCGCGAGCGCATCACCGACGGCGCGCGCGCGAACGCCAAGCGCATCCTCGACAAGGCGCAGGCCGAGGCCGACACGCAGCGCGCAGTGGTGGCCGGCATCATCCGCCGGCACTGCGACGAGGCCGTCAACGCGCTGCGAGGGGGCCGCTGATGACCATCACGATCAACTTCGCCCCGCAGCCCGCGCCGGGCTACGTCCCGCGCAAGGCGCGCGTCCTGCACAACGTCGAGGCGGTCCTCGACAACGGCGTGCGCGCGGTGCGCGTGAAGATGCAGTTTTCCGACCTCGCGCCGACCTACGACCACGTCGTCAGCGTCGTCAGCGTGCCCGACCGGGAGGTGCTCTGATGGCCGCCGGGCTTCTCGGCGCGTGGGTTGGTGGGGCGCTTGGCGTGGCGCTTGGCGTGGTCGACACCGACGTGTGGCTCGTCGCCACCGTCGTCGGCGTCGTGGTGCTCTTCACTATCGAGGAGGTGCGCTGATGGCCCGCGCCAGCAAGCGTGCGAGCGTGCCCGCCAAGGGCGACTACTACCCGACGGTGCGGGCGTGGTGCCAGCGGCTGGGCGTCACCGACCTCGACATCCGCGCCAACGAGGTCATGGTCGACCAGCGCACCTGCCGCATCTACGTCGCGGCGGTGCTGGGGCCGCGCTTCCCGCTGCGGTTCCGCCGGCTGCCGTCGTCGGTCGGCCGGGGCGGCGCCGACTACATCGTGCTCGACACCGACACGATCAAGGCGAAGCAGCTGTCGCTGGGCACGGTGCTGCATGAGTGCGCCCACGCGGTGCAGCTGACCAAGGCGCGCGAGCGCCGGCAGGTGCGCCGCGAGATGCGGGTCCGCGCCCGAGTCGCCGGCGGGTGGCCGCCGGTGCAGCAGGCACTGCCCAAGCGCCGGGACATGCACGGCGAGGCGTTCAGCCGCACCTACGCCCGCCTGCTGCGGGACACACTGACGTAAATCCCCAGCAAACACAGGGGGGTTGACAGGAAACCCAACGCCGGCCCATAATCGTCTGGTGGGTCGGCGTTGGGCCGGCCCCGTTCCGAGGAAACCGACAATGAGCATCGACCTGCGAATCGTGAAACAAGGCGGCCACCACCTCGTCGTGCGCCAGACGGCGGCCGGCCCCGAGTATCTGACCAGCGTGTTCGGCGGCGCACTCGCGTTCGTCACCGACAGCGGCAAGGCGCTCTGGTTCACCGGCCCCGCGAGCGCGCGGTCGCACATCGCGGCCTTCCGCGAGGCCGAGCGCGCCACCGAGGAGCGCGCGGCGTTCAACGCGCAGGCGGTGGCCATCACGGCGGCGGGGCGCTAACGTGGACGCCACCTACACCATCACCGACGCGGCGCGTGCGTGGTGCTCGCACACCGTGTGGCTCTGCGACACGCACGCCGCCGAGCGCATCGCGCAGCAGGCGCTGCGCGTGCCCTTGCCGCATGAGCACTCGGCCACGACGCGCTTTGGCCACGGCCGCAGCGCCTACACCGTCGCGGTGCGCCGGCTGTCCGAGGGCGCCGGCATCCCGTGCAGCGTCTGCACCGCGCCGACCACCGCCGAACTGAACCACTACCTGCAGACGGGAGACTGACCATGGACGAGACACTCCAAGGCGAGGCCGCCCGCCTGCGCGTGGCACTGGGCGCCCTGCTGGGCGACGGCAGCGGCTGCGACAGCACCAGCTGGCGCACCCGCGAGGGGCTGCAGGTCAAGGTGGCCGTGGTCGACATCGAGGCGCCCGGCGGTGGCGTGGTCGCCATCGGCGCCTACTCCGACCTCGGCAAGCTGGTGGCGCTCAACGTCTACGACGCGGCGCCGTTCTTTGGCGAGGCCTCGCCCTACGCCGAGGCGTGGCTGGCCTTCATGGACGCCGGCACGGTCGCCGAGACCCGTGCCCGCTTACTGCGCGACCGCTGGGAGCAGCGGCGCGCCCAACACGCGAGGAGGAGCCGGTGACGACCAACCTGAGGCTGGTGCTCAACGACGATCAGCTGCGGCGCATCCGCGCCGGCGCCTACAAGCGCGGCGGGCCGGCGACCCGCAAAGAGGTGCAGATGTGGGTGACGCTGCTCGTCGGCCGCGCGCTGCAGCAGGCGCCCGACCCCATCCGCCGGCGCAAGCGCCCGCCGACCACGGCGCCGCTGGCGGATGCCGAGACCGGCCAGCCGGTGGTCGCCGAGGTCACCGACGAGACCCTGTGCCGGCACTGCGGCCGGGCGCGCGAGCGCCACGGCAAAATGCTACAGACCTGCCTGCCGGGATTCGGGGCGCCGCCGGGCGCTCGGTTTGCGCCGGCGGCATGAGACAATGAACCCAACGGAGGGACACGATGCTGATTGACATCACCACGCAGGCGGCCGGCTACGACTGCCGCGTGCAACCGATTGAGGCGGTGCGCCTCCCGCCGACGGTGCGGGAGGTGCGCTACAACACCCGGGGCAGCACCCGGATCGACACGGTGGCCGGCACCCGCGAGGCCATGGCGGTCACGCTGCGCGCGCACGGCTACACGGTCGAGTATGAAGACGGCAACCCGTGGCGGGTGATCGGCAGCAAGTCGACGCCGGCCAAGCGGGCGGCGGCGCGGGTCAACGGCAGCAAGTCGGAGGGCCGGCCCCGCAGCCCGGCGCTGCTGACGCCGCCGGCGGTCGTGGTCGAACTGGCCCGGCTGTCGAAGGGGGAACTGATGGACTGCCTCTCAGAGGCCGCAGGACGGGACGCCGCGTCAATCCGAGCGGCCGTGCAGGCCGGGTTGCAACATCGCGCCCAGCGGGCCGCCAAGGCCGCACAGACGCCTTCCAAATAACCCGGCCGCCGGTGCCCCGACCAAAAGCACCGGCGGCCGGCGGCCTACTTGGGTTCGGCCTCGTCGTCGGACACCGGCACCAGCACCCAGCCATAGCGCGCCGAGTACTTCAATTCGAACCGGCGATCCGGGTCGGGCGGCTCCGGGTTGATCTCGGGCGGCAGCACGATGGGCAGGCTGATGCTCGGCGGCGGCGTGCCCTCGGGCAGCGTGTTGTCGATGGTGACCGGCGGGAACACCGGGCCGGTGGTCGGGTAGTTCGGCGGCGACGGCCAGCCGGCGTGCGGCGGGCGCGGATGCCCCTGCCCGTAGCCGGGGTCGACCGGCGACCAGCCGGGGCGGCCGTAGCCGGGGTCGACCGGACCCCCGCCAAAGCCGGGCGGCGTCGGCAGCGGGTAGCCGGGGACGTTGGGCGGCTGCGGCAGGCTGTTGTCGATGCCGGGGCCACCGCCGTCAACGAACACGATGTAGGCCAGTCGAGCGTTCATGGAGGTCTCCTTCAAACGGACAGGGTTAGGGGGTCGCGCGAGTCTAGCGGACGGGCACCGACTGCAGCAACCCGACCACGATCAGAATGAGCACCGCCGGCCAGAGGGGCGCCTTGCCCATGGCATCGCCGATGGTGATGACGAGCGCGCACAGCAGCAGGATCAGCGTGACGGTCAACATGGAGCCTCCTCAGAAGCGCACGCGCCAGCGCACGCGGGGACCGGCTGACGGGTAGCCAGTGTAGTCCCGCCCGCCGCCGTAGACGATCAGCGCGGTCGAGGCGGCGGCCATCCCGCCGGCCACCCAGAGCATCGGCTCGTTGGCCTCGCACTCGGCCACCGGCCGCACGGTCGTCTGCGGGTCGGTGCCGCACGGCGCGAGGTCGACGCCGAGGCGCACGCTGCGATACTCGCCACTCAGATCCGACCGCTGCTCGGAGGTGACCGCAAGGATCGCCACCGCGACGGCAGCGGCGCCCAGCACGATGCCGGTCCAGAACAGCTGTTTGTTGACCAGCGGCGGCTCGGTGCGGATCGACGCATACTGCGCCGCCTCGGCCGCCACCGCCCGCGCGCCCGCGTCCCGCAGCGGCGTCTGCGCCGCCGCCGGCACCGCCAGCGCCACCATCACGACTGCCCACAGGATGCGCGTCACCGGACGACCTCCCCACTCACCGCCACCGACGGCGTGAACCCGCGCGCGCGGGCCTCGCGGAAGAGCACCCCGTCGACAAACACCTGCACGATGACGGACCCCTCGATGAAATTGTCCAGCGCGGCGTCGGCGCTCAGATACACAAAGGTCGACGGCTGCAGCGTCTGGTAGGAGAGGAACCACGGCAACTCGGTGGCGACCTGCGTCGTGCCCTGCGTGCTGCTGACGTAAGTGATGGTCGCGCGCGCCAGTGTGCCGGTGACCCGATACTCGATGCGCGTCGGTTGAATGATCGGCGGCACCGGGGTCGGCACCGGCACCGGGTCGGGCGGGCGCTCGGTGGATTCGCAACCCAGCGCCAACAGCGGCACCACCAGCAACACCGCCCGCGTCCATCGCAACATGCACCCTCCGGGGTGGGATGATAACCCAACCACCTACGACGCCGGCGGCGCGCCCTCGCCCTCGCCCGCCTCGTCGGCCTGCAGCCACTTCGCGTAGAGGCTGGCGCCCACGCCGGTCGACAGCAGCGCGGCCATGAGGTTCGCATCGCCGGCGCGCACGCGCGCGATGAACTCGTCCAGCGGGTAGCCGTGGTGCGTGGCGACCTTGCCGAGGATCTGTTCGAACTGCGTGAACAGCGGCGTGGCGTCCGAGGCCGTCAGCTGATAGGGCGTGCCGTAGAGACCGCCCTCGGCCTTGATGGTTTCGATGATGCCCGACCACACCTTCGCGCTGTAGTCGGCCGGCGTCTGCCCCTTGGCGCGGCCGTGCGCCTGCATCACGGCTTTCATAATCGGGTACTGCTCGTCGGTGATCTTCCCCGGCACCGTGCTGAGATAGATCCCCTCGGTCGGGTCTTCGCCCAGCTTGCCGTGGTGCGTGTCGGCGGTGACCGGATCGGGTTCGCCCATCAGCGCGCCCTGCATGTCGCCGATCTTGAACTGCGCCACCTTCTCGCCGCGCGCCGCGCGCTCCAGCGCCCCGACGCGCACGGTCTCCATGGGCATCTGGATCGGCCCGTTCTTGCCGTAGTGCTGGCCGCCGGTCATGCGCCAGTCGGGCTGGATCAGCGGCTCGCCTCGGATGACGCGCTGCAGATAGACCGACGCCTGCCGGATGTTCTCATGCACGCTGGTGCGCGGCGAGGTCGCGGCGAGGAACCCGGCGGCCTGCTTCATCAGATCGGGACCGTAGACGTGCTCGATGATGCTACCGTGCAGCTTCCACCACGCCTGCCCGCCCTGCGTCTTGAGCCACTCGTCGCCGCGCTGCGCCTGCTCATGGTAGCGGCGCTCGTAGACCGGTCCCTCGATGAACGACCGCCAGTTCTTGACGTTGGTGAACCCGCCGCCCGCGCGCAGGTGCGCGGGGATGCCGGCGTCGGCGGTGTAGACGGCCTTCTGCGCGCCGGCCTCGCGCGTGGCTTGGTTCGGGTCCAGCGCCAGCGGGCCTTCGCCCGTCTTGGTCGCCTGCCGGATCTGCAGGCCGAGGTTCGGCGCCGGCTTCCCCTTGACGAGCGTGTCGTCGGCGAAGCGTTTGGGCACGTCGAGGTAGACCAGTTCGGTGCCCAGCGGATACTGCGCCGACGGGTCGCCCGACGCCTGCCGCAGCTTCTCAGCGCCCGCGTCGTCGCCGGCCGCGCGCAGCGCCTTGCCGGCCTCGGTGTCGCCGGCGGTGTCGACCCAGCCGCCCAGATACCGCTCGGGCTTCCGCAGTTCGCCCTGCATCTGGGCGACATAGTTCTTGATGTGCTGCTGCGTGAACTGCGCCTTGGGCACCACCAGCACGTTCTTGGTGTCGTAGTTCGGGTAGAGGCCGCTGAAGGTGCCGGTGTCGGGGACCACGCCGGTCTTGAGGTCGACGCTGTAGCCGCCGCCGAGGATCGCCGCGTGGATGGTCGACGCGCGCGTGGTCGCCTTCACGCCAAGGCGCACCGGGCCGGCGGTCGGCTTCTTGCCCGAGACCACCTTGCCCGTCGGGCCGAGGAGGATCGGCGCCTCGACCGCATCCGACAGCGACTGCCCCGACGGCGCCACCAGCCCGGTCTCGATGGGCACCTCGGGCGGCTCGCCGGTGACCGGCGGCGTCTTGGGCTTGGCCGCCAAGCGTTCGCGCCGCTCGCGGCCGGTGTCGTTGGCCTCGGCGGCCTCGGGCGCGCGCACCTGCTCCCGCGAAAACACTTGATACTCGTCGGGGTTGACACGGTCGCCCCGGAAGATCACGCCGTCGTGCTCGGGCGTCAGCGCCTTGAGCGCCTCGCGCTTGGCGTCCCCGAAGCTCAGACCCTTCTTCTGGCCGCGCTTGATGGCGTCGGTGATGTCCAGCGGGTTCCGCATCACCAGCTGCGCGGCCAGCACTCGGCCGGCCGGCGTCTTGATGCCGGCCTTTGGCGGGCGCGTGTAGCCGCTGGCGGCGCGCGGGTCGGTCGTGAACGACAGGCCGGCGGCACCCGACCGGGGCCGCACGCCCTCGCGCCCGGGGTCGAGGTCGGTCACGGCGATGTCGCGCGACGTGCTGCCGTGATGGAAGACCACCGGCTGGCCGTCGGCGTGCAGGATGCCGGTCTCCGGGTGGGGCACGGGCGCGCCGGCCTTGGCCTTGCCGCCCTTCGCCATCAGCACCGCCGGCAGCGAGGCGGCGCCGCCCAGCCGCACCCACTGCGCCAGCTGCTCGCGGTCGGCCCGGTCGGGCAGGATGGCGGCCACCAGCGGGTCGTCCACCAGCCCCTCGGCGCCCAGCGCGAGCGCCGGCCCCACCAGCGCGTCCATGCCGCCCGCCTTGAGGCCTGCGACCAGCCGCCGGCCGACCCTGCCCGCCGCCGGGATCACCCCGCCAGAACGCATCCCAGCGCCCCCCAGCGCGGTTCCTACGGCCCCGCCGGCAAACCGCAGCGGGTCACCCTGCTCCACGCCCTCGACCATGCCCTCGGCACCCTGCAGGGCCGTCGCCGCGCCGATGCCACGCCCGACGCCCTCGACCACCCGACCGACGCGCGTGGCGGTCCCCAGCAGCGGCCGGGCGACCGACGTGCCCACCGACGCGATGTCCATCGGCGAGGTGAACTGCGACAGCGCGCCGAGGAACTTCTCGGTGCGCGGCCAGCCCGGCAGGTCTGGTCCCTCCAGCAACGGCTGGCTGACCTTGTCGACCAGACTGGCGCCGCCCCGCAGCATCTCGCGCAGTTCGCGCCCACTGAAGCCGGCGCGCTGCAGTTCGGCCTTGCGCGCTTCGCGTCCCGGTTCGGCGCGGTTGGCGGCCTCTTCGCCTTCGATGGCCTCATGTGCGTCGGGCGTCAGCCGGCTGCCGGGCACCAGCGGGTCGACGCCGGGCACGCCGATGTCGAGGGTGTCGATGCCCGGCTGCACGCCGGCCTCGTTGTCGTCGTCCTCGTCGCCGTCTTCGATGGGGTCGGGGATCTCACTGGCATCGCGCGCAGGCGCGGTGACGCCCGGCTCCAGCGCGTAGCCGCCGAGGATCCGCTGCAGCTGCGCGTCACTCTCGTCGTCCGACAGGTCGTTGTCTTGTTCGGCGAAGTCGGGGCCGGCGCGCCCGGCGGCGCGGCGGTGCAGGTAGCCCTCGGCGCGCGCCAGCGTGTGGCGCAGCACGCTGGTGTTGCCCCGGCGCAGCGCGTCGGCGACCTTCAGCCGTATCTTGGCGCTCAACAGGTTCCAGTTCGGAGACTTGATCAGCCGGGTGGCATACCACGCCAGCGCGCCGGCCGTCAGCGACCCCAGCGCGTCCCCGGCGCTGGTTTCGTCGTCGCCCCGATGCGTGCCGAACCCGACGCCAGCGGTGGCCGCGATGCCCGCCAGCGGTCCCTTGGTCTGCCCGGTGCGCCGCCTCGGCGTGGCGGCCACCACGTCAGCGACGTTCTGGTGGTAGCTGTAGGCCCGGTTGAGCGGGACCACCTCGGGCGTGGTCGCGGCCATCCGGTCGGACAGCACGCCGCGCGCGATGCGATGCGCGCCGCGCTTGCTCTCGTCGGCGATGTTGTCCGCGAGGAACCCGGTGCCCGCGCCGCCGGCCACGATGTTGTCCCACGACTGCCGGATGCTGCGGAGCGTGTCGAGGTTGATCTCGTTGCCGTTCTGCGCGATCTGATCGATGAGCGTCTGCAGGTTGTCGAACCCCAACTGGTCGTCGGTGATCCACCGCCCGGCATCGCTGCGGTGCTGGAAGTGGCGCTGCTGCGCGCGCTGCAGCTGGCGCAGGATCGGCCGGGTGTTCACGCGCGACGGCGTGACCGCGTTGGCCACGTCCTCGATGCCCAGCCCGCCGGTGACCATCGCCCGGCGGCTCGCGGGCACCACCCCGGCCTGCGCGGCGTTGTCGAAGACTTGCCGCACCGTGTTGTGCATCATCAGCTGGCTGATGCGCCGGTTTTCGCGCCCGGCCTCATGCAGCGCGTCGATGACCATGCCGTGCGCGTTCCGCAGCGTGTGCAGGTTGGTGCTGCGCGGGTTCAGTCCCCGCAGCGCGCCGACCACCGACTGCAGGTTCTCGCGCGTCTGCGGCGCCAGTTCCACGCCGTGACTGAGCAGCAGGTTGCCCGCGCGCGTCAGCGCGGCGGTCGTCCGTCGCAGGCCCGCTGTCTGGTTCGGCTGGCGGATGTTGGCGAAGTGCTCCCGCAACTGCGCGCCGGCGGTATCGGCCGCGCGCTGCGCCTGCTGCTGCACGCGCTCAAGGTTTGTCCACGTCGGCGCCTCGCGCGTCATCCGCTCCCAGTTGCGCTCGACAAACCGCTTGTTGGGGTTGGTGCTCGGGCTGAACGCCTGCCCGGCGCGCTGTTGTGCGCTGCGGGTGGCGGCGTCGGCCAGCGACTCCCGCGCCGCCGTGATGCGGCCGGGCTGTGGCCCCAGCGACGGCGGCAACAGCGCGCCCAGTGCCGTGCCGTAGCCGGCGCCGGTGTAGGGGTCGGCCTCTTGGAACGCGCCCAGCCCGGCGCCCATCGCGCCCTCGCGCACGGCGTTGATGGCGGCGTTGCCCAGACGCGGGTGCGCCAGCAGGAACCGCGCGGCCCTCGGGGCCGTGCGCGACAGCGCCATGATGATCTCGGCGCGGCTGACCGGGTTGGGCGCCAGCGACGAGGCCACGTCGAGCGCGGTGCCGGTGGCGGCCTCGCGCGGGTTCTGGAACTGCAGCGCCCCCTCCAGCGTGCCGTACTCGGCCGGCGGCTTCGCCTCACTCGGCAGGGTGGCCTCGGGCACCGGCTGCAGGGTTTCGTTCTCGGCGTCGACCAGTGCCTTGGTGTCCAGCGTGAAGCGCGCGGCGGGGTCGTCGGCCTCGGGCGTCAGCGCACCGGTTGCGGCGCGGCGACTGCCGGGCGTGCGCGCGAGCGCCGCTTGGCGCTTGCGCTCCTCGGCCTCGGCGAGGATGCGCTTGAGATACTCGTCCTGCGCGGACGGCGCGGCGGCGGCCTCCTCCTCGGCGCTGGGCATCCCGAACAGCGCGGCGCCTTCCTTGGCCTGCGCCTCGGCGCCCTTGCCCGACAGCCCGCCCATGATGTTGTCGAACAGGCCGCCCAGCGGCGTGTCGTAGACCGTCTTGCCGACGTTGTAGGCGCCCTGTCCCAGCCACCGCGCGGCGCCGTAGCCGATGTCGGCGAGCGCCCCGTAGCCGCCCATGGAGGCCGAGCGGCCCCCGCTGGTGGTGCCCGCGCGCACCTCGGCCGGCGTGGCGACGACGCCCGCGATCTCGTCAAACGACAGCAGGCCGGAAGACTTATCGCTCACGCTAGTAGCCCGGCACCGGCGTGCCGTCGCCCGGCTCGCCGTCGGCAAACACCCAGCGCCCGTCGACCTTCTTGACGCGGCGCGCCTGCACCCCGCCGCCGTCAGCCGGCACGCCCGTCACGTAGTGGAAGCTGCCGTCGCGCGCCTGCACGATGCGCTTGGCCTGCACGGTCTTGGCGGTCGGCGCCACCATCGGCCCAGCGGACGGCGTCGGCTTGGTCCCGGTCGGGGCGGCCCCGGGCAACCCGCGCGCGCCCCCGGGCACCCCTTCGATGACCTTCGCGCCCGGCCGCGCGCCGCCGGCGCGAATCTCGCCCGGGGTCGGCGGCCGCCCGGGGTCGGCGCCCTGCGTGCGGAAGTCGAACGTCGGCGTGGCCGCTGCGGCGCCCGGCGGGGCGGCCGGCTCGGCCGCTGACGCCGCCGGTGGGACCGCTGGTGCCTCGCTGGGCGCAGCGGCCGCCGGCTCGCGCCGGTTGCCCCGGTCGACCGACTCGGGGCGCTTGTAGGGCCAGTCTTTGTCGTTGGGGCCGCCCATCGGGTCGCCGTAGGCGTTGTAGTCGCGCACCACGTCGTTCACATCGATGTCGAACCGGTCGGCCTGCTCGGCGATGGATTTGGCGTACTGGTAGTGCTGCTTTTTGGCCACGTCGTAGGTCGAGGTGGCCTCCTGCACGATCTGCAGGATGATGTCGTTGTTGAGCACCTGCCCGTCGCGCGCCTGCCAGTAGGCGTCGAGCACCCAGTTGGGGATGCCGCGCGCGTCCCGCACCTGCCGCTGCTCGGAGGCGCGCACCGCGCTGTCCTCGTCCAGCATCTTCATATACTGGAAGATCATCCGGGTCTGGGCGATGGGGCTGCCGCTCTTGCCGTCCTTCCGCAGCGCGCGCGGGGCGGTGTCGCGAATCTCGTTGAAGAACCGCGCCTTGGCCGCGTAGGGCGCCGCCTGCTTGTTGTACTGGTTCTCCAGCTGCACCATCAGCTGCAGCTGCGGCTTGGTGTAGTGCCGCGCCATCTCGCCTTCGCTGCGCCGGGTCTCGGCCTGCGCGTCGACCCGTCCCTGCAGCAGCAGCTGCGTCAGCTGCGCGGTCGCCGGGTCGCGCCCCGACTCCGTCCACTTCTTCCGCTCGGCCAGCACGATGTTGCCCTGCTCCTTCACGTCGGGCGGCCGGCCGGTGTTCTCTTCGAAGGTCTTGAAGGCGCCCTCGATCTGCGCTTCGAACGTGCCCGGGTGCAGCGGCGCCAGCTTCATCTCGGCGTCTTTGCCCAGCGCGCCCTCGCCGCCGTAGTCGGCCAGTTCCCGCAGCGTCATGTGGACGCCGTGGAAGTCCTGCGCCACCTCGTCCAAAATGCTCGGCGGCAGCGCCTTGTCCTTGTAGAGGGTCTGCAGGTTGGCGAGCGTGTCCTTGTAGATGGTGCGCGCCTCTTTCCGCAGCTTCGCTTCCATCTCGGGCGCCAGCGCGCCGCCGATCTCGTCCACGTCCACGCCCATCGCCGCGTAGCTCTTCCGCACCGACGAGGAGCGCAGCCACGCGAGGCCCGCCTGCGGGTCTTCGAACTCGCGCAGCTTCGCGGTCAGCGTGTTGGTGGCGGCCGCGCGGTCCTGCATCCGCTGCCAGTCGCGCTGCTGGTTGGCGTCCCGCCGCGCGCGCTTGCGGTCGCGCCGGGCCGATTCGATCTTGGCCTGCTCCAGTTCTTCCGCGCGCTGCTGCTCCAGCCCCTTGCTGCTGCCGGCTAGCATCCCAGTGGCGGCCGCCGAGCCACCGCCGAACGCGCCCGCCAGCGCCGCGATGAGCGCCGGGATGCCGCGCTCGACCAGCGTGCGCTTGAGACCGTGCGGCTGGAACAGGTCGGCGTCGTCCTGCTCGTCCTCCTCGTACTGAGACCGGGCGTCGGGGATCGGTTCGGCCGCGCGCGCCGCGTCCCGCTCGCCGCGCATCTGCGCGCTGGCGGCGTCCACCGTCGGGTTCTCGCCGCCGTAGAGGCCGCCCAGCAGGTTGCCCAGCGCCATCGGCGCGCCGGTCTGCTGCGGCGTGTAGGGCACCGGCGCCACGCCGCTGTCCTCGTCCAGCGCCGGCGCGGCGTAGGGTTCGAACGCGCCCAGTGGCGGCGGCGCGAAGCCGGCCAACGGGTCCGGTCCCATCCCCGGCGCGCCGCCGAGGCCGGGCAGGTCGGGCAGCGGCGGCACCCCGGAGGGACCGCCGAGACCGCCGGCAAACAGTTGCGGGATCCAGCCGGCCATGGCCTACCGCTGGCCCTGCTGCGGGAAGTAGTGGCCGGCGACCGCGCCGATGGCCGGCGCCGCGAACTGGCCAATGGCGCCCCACATATTGGTGCGGTTCTGATCGGCGTAGCGCCGGTTCTCGTCGGCCGCGCGCTGCTGCGCCATCTGCTGTTCGAACAGCTGCTGCTGGGTCGGCGTGTTCTGCGACAGCATCTGCTGCAGCTGCGTCATCCGCTGCTGCCCCAGCGCCGAAGGCAGGGCGCTGGTGTCCAGTTCCATCCCGCCGCGCTCGATGTCATCGAGGTAGCTCTGGCGGCGCAGGCCCGCAATGCCCTGCGCGACGTTGGCGCGGTTGGTCTGCAGGTTGGCGAGGATGCCGGCCAGCCCCTGCCCGAGGTTGGCCTGCTGCGACATCCACTGCGCGCGGTTGCTGGCGTCGGCCTGCCCGTGCGACGACAGCCCGCCCGACATCTCGACCGCGAGGTCGCGCCGGCGGTTGCGCTCGTCGGTCACGTACTTGAGCAGGTCGCGCTGCTGCCCGGCGCGCGCCCCCTCGTACTCGCCCTCCAGCAGCGCGCCGGCTTCCTGCGCGGTGCCGCTGGTGGGCGCCATCCCCATCGAGGCGAGGCGCTCCTTCAGCTGCTGCGTGCGGTCGTCCCGGCTGCGCGCGAGGTCATCGAAGAAGCGCGCCTTCAGCTGCGCCTCGGCGCTGGCGTCAAACGGCTCTTCGTTCAGTTCGCCCATCCGCTTGGTGGTCGAGGCGGCATACTGCCCGAGGTAGGCGTTGCCCGGCGCGCTGCGGTTGGCCAGCCCGGTCATGTTCTTGATCAGCCCGGTGAGGCGCGGGTCTTCGTTCATCGACCCCCACATGGTCCGCTCGACATCGCCGTAGCGCGGCCCGGGCGAGCGCAGCTGCGTCATCCGGCGGCCCCAGCTTTCCATCAGCGGCTGCGACAGCGGGTCGTCAAAAAACGGCATCGCCTGCTGGCTGCCGGGCTGCTGCTGCGCCGTCCACGGCGAGAAGCTCGGCGACGGCTGCGGCTGCGCGGTGGCGGCGCTCCATCCGGCCGGCACCGGCGTCTGCGCGGCCGGCACCCCGGTCATCGCGCCCGCGCCGCCGCCGGTGTATTGGTCGTAGGACTGCAGGGCCATGGGTGCCTCAGTTCTCGTACTGCGCGCCGGGCAGCTGGTAGCTCCCCGGGTAAGGCGTGCGCGGCACCGCCGTGTTGGCGCTGGCCGACCGCGACTCGTAGCCGCGCTGCCACTGGTCGAGGCCGCCGCCGGGCTGCTTCATGTAGGTCGGCATCATGCCGCTGGCCATCGACAGGATCGCCTGCTGCGCCGGTTCGTTCTGCTGCATCCGCGCCTGCTGCTGCGCGAGCATCGACGTGAGGATGCCGTTGCTGTCGGTCTTCTTCTTGTCGTCGTCGCCCCGGTTGCCCAGCATGTAGCCGGCCAGCCCCGCGCCGCCGGCGGCCAGCCACGGCGCGGCCGCGCCCCAGTCAAAGCCCCCGCCCCCGCCGTCGGTCTCGCCGCCGCTGTCGGGGTTGCTGGCGTAGCCAATGGGCTGCTTCTTCTTCTTGGTCATCGCGCCGACGGCCGCCGTAATCAGCGGGATGAGCGCGGTGAACCACGCGCGGTCGACGCCCGGCGCGGCGGCGCCGGCCAGCCACGGCGTGACCACGCACACGTCGAGCAGCAGCAGGGTGAGCAGCAGGATCAGCTTCACGGTGCGGGCCATTCTACGCCTCCACCATCACGCGAATGATCGCGTTGGCGATTGGGGACGACAGGTAGACGCGCTCGTTGTCGGCCGCGCGCGTCACCAGCAGCGGCACAAACTCGGTGCCCGGCGCGTCGAGCGCGAGGATCGGCACCAGCAGGTAGGGCGCCACCGCGAGGCCGTGCTCGATGGAAAACTCGGCGTCGGCCACTGGTGCGGTGATGGCCTCGTAGTAGTACTGCTGGCCGTTCTCGCTGCGCTTCTTGTGGTCGGGCCGCCCCCAGCGCAGGTTGTCGAGCACGTAGTCGAAGGCGCTTTTGAGCGCCTTCTTGTGGTCGGCGTCCAGCCCCGCCAGCAGCGCCGTGATGTAGCTCGTGCGCGCCATGAGCCTACGGCGTGTTCACTTGAAACGACATCGTGGCGGCCACCGCCGTGAGGTTGGTCGACGCGGTGAACGCGGCGTTGAACGTGTGATTCTTGCCGAACAAGATCACCGACGAGGCGGGCGACACGCGCCAGACCGCCGGGACCACCACGCCGTTGTCGCTCAGATACGCCGACCCGGCCGCAAACGCGGCCCCGGTATATCCGGCGGGCAGGGCGACCTGCAGCGAGTTGGCCGCACCGGCCAGTGACGTCGTCTGCACGTAGACGGTTATCGTCATCGTCTTGCCGACCAGTGAGTAGGCGTAGGTCACCACGTCGGCGGCCTCGACCGTCCACGCGAAGCCGCCGCCGACAAAGAACCCGGCGTTGTAGGGGATGTTGACCCAGTCGCCCATCGCGGCCGTGCGCCCGCGCTCACGGATCGCGCCGTTGACCTCGACCAGCAGCACCAGTTCCGGCGTGCGCGGCACGGGGCCAGCGGGCGAGGTGTAGAGCGCGAGGCGACCCGACGACGCCAGCAGGGCGAGTTGGACCGCCGCCTTCGCCGCGTCGTCGGCGTTGCTGCTACCCGACGTGTTGGCCGACAGTATGAGATCGCCCGTGAGGTTCTGCGCGCGGGCGTTCGCGACTGCGCCAGTGTCGTCAAGGACCAGCACGGGTGACGCGCCCACCACCGTCAGCGGCGCAGTGACCGAATGGGACGGCAGGCTGCCGCCGATCAGCGCGGCCTCCAGCGCCATGATCTCGTCCTGCACCGCGTTCATGTGGTCGGCGAAGATGGGGGTCGCGTCCGCGCGCGTGGGGAAGACGACCGGGGTCGTCGGGAAGCTCGCCATTTAGTCGAACCCTCGCAGCTGCGGCTCGGGCCGGTGCCCGACCGCGTAGGTGAACCAGCGGAACAGCGCCTTGCCGGCGTAGACCGCGCGCAGCGTCAACGTCAGCCCCTCGGCCGACAGGGGCAGCATCGAGGTGAAGTTGCGCCGCAGTTTACCCCCATAGAGCGACGTGCCGTAGACGGCCGTGCCGTAGAGGGACACCTCGGCGCCGATGTTGAACGACAGGTTGGTGACCGGCGCGTCGTCCACGCGCACCTCGATGGCGAAGGTGCCGGGCGCGGGACCGTACTCGCCAAACAGGTCGATGTAGCGCGTCGAGCGCCGAGGCGCGGCCAGCAGCGCCGGGCCTTCGTAGACGCACACCATGTTGGCGCCGTCGGCACTGTGCCCCACGGCCTCCTCGGCCAGTTGCCCCCCGAGGCCCACCTTCCACGACAGCAGCCGGCCTTGGTCGCCGGCGACCACTTCCTTGCCGTCCCACGGGAGGTAGCCGCCGATGGCGCGGTCGGTCGATGTCCACGCCTCGGTCTCCTGCTCGCGCGTGCGCGACAGGTCGAGGATCCACTCGCCCGGGCCGGTGGTCTCGTAGAGGCGCGGGATGCTGACCCGCACCTCCTTGCGCCGTTCGTGATAGGTGACCGCGATCAGTCCGATGCTGGCGGGCGTGGAGTTTTCCATCATGTCGCGCCACGCGGTGACGATGGAGTCGGACAGCAGCCGGTCGCTGGCGCCGTCGAAGATGTAGACGCCGCCCTCCGAGCAATGCACGACGCCCTGCTCGATGACGTAGCAGGCGCGTAGGCCGAGGCTGCCGGCGACCGCGCCGGCGCTGGGGCGCACCTCAAAGTCGAGCGAGGTCTGGCCGATGATGAGAAACACGCCGGTGTTGCCGAACACGATCAGCGTGTCGCCCAGCGCCACCAGCCCGGTGATGCTGTCGCCCTTCTCAAACGGGATGTCGACGTAGAACAGGTCGGGCCACGCCTGCGGCAGGAAGACCTCGGTGAACCGGATCCGGTTGCCCTGTGTGGCGTCCAGCCCCCACCAGCGGTTGCGCCACACGACGCCGTAGGTCATCGCCTTGGGCAGGTCGTGTCGCGTCGGAATCTCCAGCCCGTCGGGGAAGAACTGGGTCGGCGCCGTGATGTCGAAGGTGGCGGTGGCGCCGGCCGGGTTGGCCACGCTGCCCGCGCGGCGCAGCACCGACTCGCCGGCGGTCTTGTTGCGCGCGTAGATGTAGATTTTGTCGATCTGCGGGTCGGCCGACCGCGCCACCGTCGCCCGGATCGTCAGCGACCCGGCGACGACCGTGTGGCTCGCCACCGCGCTGCCGACGCTCTCGGCACTCAGCGCGTCGTCGCTGTAGGTGTAGGCCACCTCGTAGACGTTGGTGGCGACCAGTGACCCGCCGGCCACCCCAGCGAGCACGGGCGCGGCGGCCGGCTTGGGGATCCCAAAGGCCGTCCACGTCGCACCGTCGGCGCTCTTGACCATCGGGGCCACGCCGTCAAACACCGCGACGAGGTTGCGGTCGTAGACGAAGTAGTGCTGGTTGACGGTCGAGCGCCCGGTGGTCACCGGCACGCCCCACACGCCCGCGTCGGTCGGCTTGAGAATGGTGCCGTTGGCGAACCCCACCAACGTGAAGGTCGCGTCCTTGAGGTAGATGCGCCGGCCGCCGCGTATCTCGACGCCGAGGCCGGTGGTGCTGTAGGTGCGCCACCCGGGGAAAGGCTGCCACGCGCCCGGCTCCTGCAGGGACACGTTCCGCAACACGCGGGCGCGCGTGGTCTGCAGCAGCGACGGGCTGCGGCGCAGATCCACGCCCCCGGTCAAGTCGTCCACGGCTACCAGTCGATAGCCTTTGTCCCCGAGCGCGACCGCCACGGGCGCCTAGTAGGGCCGCGCGGTGGAGGTCACAAAGTGGCCGTTGGCGTCGTAGTAGCCGCCTTGGCTGCTGTTGTAGCCGCTGTTGCTGTTGTAGCCGCCCGACGCGCCGGTCCCGTAGTCGTTGGTCTGGTTCGACTCGGCACCAGCGGCGGCCCAGTTGGGGTTGACCGGCGCCTGCTGCGGCGGCGGCGCCGGCGGCGGGGTCGGCCCCACCGGGTTGGCCATCTGCGCGGGCGGGTTCGGGATGGAGTCGACGTAGCCCGGCTCGCCCCGCTCGGGCGCTTCCTTCCCCGGCTTCTTGACCGGCGCGGCGGCGGCCTTCACCGGCTTCTTGACCGGCTTGACGGCGGCGGGCGGCTTGGGGCCGGGTGCGGCGTTGCTGGCCTTGATGGGCGCGGCCGCCTGCGGCGGCGGCGTGGTCGGGCCACCCCCGACAAAGCGCGGCGGCTCGACGGCCCCGCCGGGCTTGCGGCCCGACATCGCACGGATCATGCGCTGCATCTGGGCGGCCGAGGAGTCGGGCAGCCCGCCCGGGCGGTAGGCGCCCATCGAGCGGTCGGAGACCGGCAGGGCCGTGCCCCCGAGCACCTTGGGCAGCTGCATCGACAGCGTCTGCAGCGCCTGCTGCGTCGGCAGCCGCTTGCGCGTGCGCTGGGCGTTTTCTTCCATCGCGGCCGGGGTAGCCCCGAAGCTGGAACCAAGTGCCATGGGAGACCTCTAGTAGTAGCTGAACTGGGGACCACGGTTGCGCGCGGCCGCCTCGGCCGCCGCCGCCTGCTGTTGCTGGGTCGCCGCCTGCTGCTGGAACAGCTGCAGCTGCTGTTGCATCTCGGCGATCTGTTGCGCCTGCGCCGGGTCTTGCTGCGGGGGCGCGGCTTGCGGCGGCGCCTGCTGGGTGTAGTTCTGCAGCACCTGCCCCAGCTGCGCGTAGGGGTCGTAGGCCGGCTGCTGCGGTGCCTGCGCGGCCGGCGCCTTGCCGCCGCCGAGGCTGCCGAAGTGCCACGCCTTGCCGCCCACGTCGGCGGCCTTGAGGATGTCGACCGACCCGACGCCCGGGATGGTCACGTCGCCGCTGCCGGTGCGCCGCGCGCCCGGGTAGGCCTTGGCGATCTCGGCCACCACCGCGTCCATGTTGGACGTGCGCGGCTTGAACCCCGACAACAGCCGGCCGATGACGTATTTGGGGGTCTGGTGGTTCGGGTCGGCCCACTTCGCCCGGTCCCAGCCCGGCATCGGGTGGCCGGCCACCCGCTGCGCGATGTAGCGCGGCGGCGTGTAGCCGTCGGTGTTCCAGCGGCGCGGGTCCAGCGTCTGGGCCTGCGGGCCGCCCTGCTGTTGCTGCTGGCCGCCCTGCGGCTGTTGCTGCTGCTGCAGGTAGCGATTGTAGGCCTCCTGCGACGAGGCGATGGAGGCGATCTGCCGCTGCAGGTTGGGCTGCGCCAGCTGCGCTTGCACCTCCTGCGCGGTCGCCGCCCGCCCGAGGTATTGCTGGTAGGCGGCTTGGATCTGCTGCGCGGCGCTGCCGCCGGCGGCCGGCGCTTGCTGTGGCTGCGTGCCCCACTGGGCGCCCCAGCCGCCCGGGGGCGGCGCGGTGGCGGCGCTGACCTGCGTCTGGCCGGCCGGGTTGTAGCCGGTCGGCGTGTAGCCCTGCGACTGGAATGGCACCTGCGGCTGCGCGTTCTGCTGCCAGTTGGCGGTCTGGGCCGCCCACGACTGCGGCTGCGCGGCCTGCTGGCCCTGCTGCTGGCCGGTCGGCCACGCGGTCATGGACGACGCGGACGACTGCTGCGGCGCCCCGAAGGCCTGCGCTTGGCTCTGCTGCGCGAAGGTCTGCGGCGTGTATTGCTGGTAGGTCGACCCGGTCGGGGCCGGCCCGCCGCTGGTATACGCACCCCCAGCCATCGGCTGCTGGTCGGTGTCTGCGGTCCACGGGGCCGTCGCCATGGTTACTCCTCGACCGCCAGCGGGCCGCGCGCGGCCACGCCTCGGAAACGCGGCGCCGGGGCGGTGACGCGCGCGATGCGACTCTCGCCGTGCGCCGGGCACACGGGCGCCACGCTGTCCTTGCTGGCGTCGGCGTCGTCCACGACCTGCCGGCAGCCGCACGCGAAGGTGACCGCGATCTGCCCCATTACACCCTTGGATCGCCCTGCACGATGGCCCCGACGACGTGACCGCTGCCCTTGAGGTAGTCGCGCTGCTGGCTGACGCGGTTGTGCTGCCCGCGCGGCCGGCGGCTGCCGAGGTAGTCGCTGACGTAGGCGCCAAACAGCGCCAGCTGGTGCTCGACCGCCTCGGTGTCCTTGCGGAGGCGCTCCAGCAGGCTCGCCGCGAAGTGCGCGAGCGCCCAGTGATACGGCTCCAGTTGCACGGGGGCATCCAGCGCCAGCTGGAACGGCTGGTCGGTGTCGGCGGTGAGGTCGGCCGGGGTCGCCAGCGCGGCCACGCGCAGCGCCCACGTTTCGGTCGCCGGCACCGCCGGCATCGGCACGAGGATGACGTTGGCGAGGCCCGCGTCGGGGTTGTAAGCCACGATCTCGGGCACGCCTTTGACGCTGCTGTCGCGCCACCCGACGCGGTGGAAGTCGAGCCACGGCACGTCGTGCCGGTGCAGCGGCCAGAGCGTGACCACCGCGCCGACGGTGCGGACCAGTTCGACCGGCCGCCGGCTGAAGTTGACGAACACGTCGCCGGTCGCGGTCTCGATGTCGTAGGTGCTGGTGCCGTCGACTAGCGGCACGGTGAACTCGCGGATATAGCACTGCGTCAGCCGCGCGAACTCGCGCTGCGCGCGGTTGACCGCCAGCTTGCGGCGCTCCAGCGTGAACAGTTCCGACCGGTCCTCACTGCCCAGTTCGAAGTCGAGCGCCGTGGTGTAGAGCGTGAGGAAATCCATCAGTCCCCCGCCGCCACCAGCAGCACGCTGACGCTGCCGCCCGTGATGGCCGTCGTGATGCGCGCGCGCACGGCCTTGGCGGTCTCCACCGCGCGCAGCACCGTGAGGCCGGGCACTACCGGGATGCCCGCGCGCACCGCCCACGTCCCGGTGTAGTCGGGGTCGTGCGCCTCTTCGATCTGCACCATGCCGCCGCCCGTCACCGCGCCGTTGCTGATGACGTTCACCGTGTAGGCCGAGCACCCGGCGAGGTTGACCGCCGGCGACACCGTGCCGGCCGCCACCGCGCCCTGCAGTAGCAGGCGGTCGGCGATAGGCAGCGCGGGCGACCCCTTACTGTAGGGGCTGTCAAACGTGCCGATGCCCAGCTGGTAGTGCGCGAGGATCTGCGCGGGGGTGAGGGCGGTGGCGTAGAGCGCGACCTCGTCCATCGCGCCCAGCCACGAAATCGCATCGGCTTGATCGTGGCCGAGACGTGCTGGCCCAGACCGAAGGCTGTGAACGAGCGGCGTGGTGGTGTCCAGCGCCCCGTCAACGGAAACGAGACAGTCGGTGCCCGTGAAGACCACCACAACGTGATGCCGTGCGCCGTCCGCGATGAGCTTCGATCCGAACGCAAAGCCGCCGTTCCAGACCTGCACCACCCCGTTGGTGGGCGCGTTCTTCGTGGCGATTTGGAAGTTCGCCTCTGGGCGCAGCGTGAAGATCGGCCTATAGTCGGGCCACGTCGTTTGGACCCACGCTTCAAATGTGCAAGCAGCGGGCAGGGTGACCGCCAGCGCGGATTGAATCTTCGACGTCGCCACGCCATCGAACTGCACCGCACGACCATCCGCGACCAGCCCCGGCTGGTCGCGTGTGACGCCGCCGCTGACCGTCCCGTGCTTGCCGCCGATGCTGTCGAGCGCGAGGCCGCTGGCCTCATCGAGCCGCCAGTAGTTGGTGGCCCCGTCCGCGATGACGCGCGCGCTGTAGCTGGGCGCGGCCATCAGCGTCCGACGAGGTAGACGGTGCCCTGCCCGCCCGCCAGCGCGGTGACGTTGGCGCGCACGGCCTTGGCGGTGCCGTTGAGGCGCACCGGGGCCGCGACGGCGTTGGCGATGAAGGCGACGGCCGCGCCGACCGGCGTCCACGTCCCGGCAAACGCGGTGTCGTGGCTCTCCTCGATCTGCACCGACCCGCTCACGCCAGCGGCGCCGACGATGTAGAAGCAGAGGTTGGCGCAGCCGGCGATGTCGACGGCCGGCGAGACCGCCGGCGCCGTGCCCTTGAACAGCGGGCGGTCGATGATGGGCAGCAGGCCCGGCATCTTAGTGCGCCCCGAGGCCGACGCAGGTAAACGTCACGAACCCCGACGCCCCGACGGTGAGCAGATACTTGCCGGTCTGGTTCTGCGGCACCACCATGGTGCCCGCCAGCACGACGTTGGCCCCGGTCAGCAGCGTGACGGCAAACGCGCCCGCGCTGGTGTTGCGGACGTAGACCTCGACCGTGTTGCCGACCACCGGCGCGCGGCCGCTGATGGTGAGCGCGTCGACAATCTGCGCGGCGGTCGGCAGGGTGTCGCTGCGCGCGGCGCCGGCGCAGTCGCGGATGATCATGCCCGACAGCAGCTGCGCGGGCGTGTAGGTGACCGGGCCGGCCGTGCCGACGGTCACCGGGCTGAGAAAGTCGATGAACTTGCGCGACATGACGGCAAGCGCGTTGAAGTGAGACACGCTACGGTTCCCTGTCTCCCCGCAGGTCGGAGGCCGGCCGGCGCGCCTGCGAGGGCCACGCCGACCGGTTGGCAAACACCCGAACGACCGGGCTAGGCGCCGGCGGTCCCGTAGACGTTCTGCCAGAGGAACGCATCCCACGCCTGCCGGAACCGCACTTTGTAGATGCGGTTGCCGGTGCGGGGATCCTGCATCGCCGGCGCGGCCGTGATGCCGAGCCGGTCGACGCAGACCAGCCCGTGCGTGTTCTTGTCGGAGGCGACGAGGAACCACGCATCGGTGTCGGTCAAATAGGGGTTGACCACGATGCGGATGTTGCGCCGCTTCTTGATGGGGTTGAGGTCGTTGTCGGCGACCCCGGGCAGCTGGGTGCTGTTGACGATCCGCTCGGCCAGCATCTCCAGATGCGGGGGCACGTAGAGGATCCACGACATCACCGGCGCCACCAGCTGGCCGCTCTCCAGCTTGGTGTCGGTCTGCACGTCGATGATGGCCTGCGAGAGGCTGTCGAACGACAGGTCGGCGTCGGTCGCCGGCCGGTTGCGCGCCGTGCCCCCGCCGGCCAGAACGTGCGCGACGTTGAAGAGCGACACGCCGTCGGGCGTCAGCTGGGTGGTGAACCCGTTGTTGAACGGGATCGCCGCATACTTCTCCTGCACGACGCGCGACGAGAAGGCCAGCCACGCCGCCTGCCGCTGCAGCACGTCGTACTGGTCGTCTTCCAGCGCGGTCTCGGTGACCTCAAAGCCGAGGCCGAACTCGACCGGCGTGATGTCCTTGCTGTAGCCGGGCCGGATGAGGTCGAAGGCGTAGACGCTGCCCTCGGGCTTTTCCGGCACGTCCCCAAACGGCGTGACCGTCTGGAACCGTTCGAACTTCCGGCTGCTGTTCTTCTTGCCGTAGACCTCGGGCCAGATCGGCGGCAGTTCCTTCAGCTGCTTGCCCAGCAGCGCGTAGACGGTCTTGTCGACGTTGTCGTAGAGGGCTGCAAAAGTCCCGCGAACCTGCATGGTCGTATCTCCTTAGCTGGTCCGAGGGGTTAGCTGGCCAGCGGCGTGCGCGCCGCGTTGAGGAACTTGAAGACGACGAGGCCGTTGACATCGCCGACGGCGTCGATCAGTTCGGTGACCTTGACGACGAGGTTGGTCGTGTCGCCGAGGTCGACGCGGAAGATGTCGCGGCCGGCGTCGAGCACCAGCCCGCACGACAGCCCGACGTTGGCGAGCGCGAGCACGCCGGTGTCCTGCACGTTGCCGATGAACTCGGCGCTTTCGTCGGCGGCGTAGATGATGCCCTTGCGGTCAGTGACCCCGCTGGCATCGTCGGCCGCGACCCCGAGCACGGTCCCGGCGGCCGGGTCGGTCGCGCCCTTAATGACCTTGCCGGCGTTGAGCACGACGACGTGCCCGTTCTTGTAGCTCTGCGTGGCACCCTCGGGGATGGTCCCGATGGTGCGCGCCAGCCGGCGCGGGCGCAGCACGTTCTTGCTGGTGACGACAATCGTTGCCATGGACGAGACCCCTTACCGCGCGACTGCGGGAGCAGCGCGCCTAGTGCGTTGGGGTCGGCCTGCTCGCAATCACCGGGGGCCGACAAACCCAGTGAGCGCAACACCGGTCTGTCGTGCCGGCGGAACGGAGGTCGTGGCCTCGGGTCGGAGTCGCTGCCGCCGCGCACGCACGCGCATGGCCGACACGCAGACGCGCGCACGGCGGCGATGAACCCGTCCGAGGAAGGACGCGGGCAGTCTACGGCTCACCCGGCGCGGGTGTCAATCGTCGGCGCTGACCAGCCGCTCGCGCCCGACCTTGATCTCGCCCACGATGCCGCCAATGGAGGGGTCCAGATCGGGGTCGAGGCCGGCCTTGGCGGCGGCGGCCATCACCTCCTGCTGCATCGCGCGCGGGGTGACGCTGCGGGCGCGCTTCTCGCGCTGCTTCTTCTTGATCGCGAGGTAGTAGGGCAGCGGGATCTTACAGAGCACCTCGATGCCCCGGTCGCCGCGCCGCACCTGCGGGCTGCCGTCGAAGGCGTTGGCGACGATCTCGCGGTTCTGCAACTCCTCCCAGAGCACCGGCGTGTAGCCGAGACTCGCGGTCGCACTATGGAACCGGTTGGGCATCGCGGCGTTGAACCAGCGCAGATACCAGCGGCGCTTGCGGCCCTCGGGGTCTTGCGCCTCGGTCGGTTCGTCTTTCAGCCGGATCGGCAGCACGTTGGGCGCGTCGGGGTTCTCCAGCCGGCGGTCGAGCACCTCCAGCGCCTCCAGCCCCGCGAACGACTCGTGCAGCGCCTCGGTGGTGACGGGCGCGCTCGCCCGGCGCTTGCTGTCGCGCGTGCGCTGCGCGGCCTCCTTCTGCAGGGTCTCGGCGCCGGCTTGGAACGGGGTCTTGTCCTTGTTGGCCACGGGTTACTCCAGTGCCAGCGGCGTGCCGGGCACAAAGCGCGCGACGGCCGAGTCGATCTCGGCGTCCTTGAGGCCGCTGCCGCGCAGGCGGTCGCGGAACGACTGATCCAGCTGCGGCGCCTGCCCGCGCGGGCGGCCGCCGGCCGGCTCCGAGTAGAGGGGCGGCCGCAGCGTGCCCCGCCCGCCATTGGGCTGCGGCGGCTGCGCCAGCTGCCCGCGTGCGCGCGGCGGGGGCGTCTGCCCGGGCACCGCGCCAAAGGTCTGCAGGCCCAGCGCGGTCATCAGCACGGTCTGCTGCACCTCGGGGTTGGTCATCTGGTCAGCCGGCAGGGTCCGCATCCCGCGCTCGACCATCTCGGGGTCGATGCCGTAGTGCTGCGCCACGCCCTTGACGTGCGCGATGACGGCCGCAGCGGTCTGCGCCTGCGTCTGCTGCCGCAGCGGCGCCACGGCCTGCTCGACCAGCTTGGTCAGCCGGCGCTCCTCGCGCTGGCTGATGCGGTAGGCGGTCTTGAGGTCGGGGTTGCCCTCCGCGTCGTAGAGGCCCAGATCGATGGCGGTGGCCTCCAGTTCCTGCCGCAGCGCCTCCTGCTCGGCCGCCTGCTGGGTCGGCGCCGGCTGGCCGGTGGCGGCGCGCTGCAGCAGTTCGAAGCCGCCGGGCGCCTCCAGCACCGCGCGCACCAGCGCCTGCGCCTGCTCGGCCTCGGTCTCGGCCTTCTGCCGGCGCTCGCGCTCGGAGACCAGATCGCCCACCAGCGTGCGCTTGGGGCGCGGGTCGTCGGGGGTCTCGTCCTCGTCGGGGATGGCGTCGGGGTCATCCGGCGGCGGGGGTTCGTCGCCCGGGGGCGGCTGGGTCACCGGCGGGCCGGGTTCGGTGATGGGCGCGGCCCCGCCGGGCATCCCCATCACGGGTTCGTCGGTCGGGCCTTCAAGCACTACGTCGTCTGGCATGGTCCCTCTCCAAGACCGCGTCGATGTCCTGCACGCGCAGGAGCAGACACGGCCAACCGTCCACTAACACCTCTTCGCCGACGTTGCTGTCGAACAGCACCACCCCGTGGGGCGCGACCTCCGTCACGGCGGCGCCGACCTGCAGCACCACGCCGATCCGGTCCACGATGATGCGGTTGGCCGGCAGCACCACGACGCCACTGGGGCGCGTGACGCGCTCGCGCGGGGCCAGCGCCACCAGCACCAAGTCGGGCCGTAGCGCCGCCGGTAGCGGCACCGACGGCGTCACAGGGTGACCTCGACGTTGGGGCCGAAGTAGTCACCCTGCGCGGCGGCCTTGGCCTTGCCGCGCGTGCGCTGCTCGGCCTTGAGCACCGTGGCCTCGCGGTGCGGGAACTCGACCAGCGCGGTGGCGGCGTCCCGCTGCCCGACCACCTCGCGCACCTTCAGCGCGACCGCGTCGGCGGTGTCGCAGCGCGCGGCGTCCCCGATGGCGCTGATGAAGGCCTTGCCGCCGAACCGCACCTGCGCGTGCTCGACCACCAGCGCCCAGCCGGGGTGGCGCGTGAGGTCGTCAAGGGCGTCGAGGGCGGCCTGCAGCTGGTCGTCGGTGCGTGGGGGCATCTACTGGAGCACCGGCGGCTGCTGGCCCTGCAGCTGCGCCATCAGTTCCGGCGGCGGTGGCCCCATCGCGGCGGGGTTGCCCGGCGGCGGCGGCCCGCCCATCGGCGGTCCCGGTGGCGGCCCCGGGGGTGGCGGCGGTCCTCCGGGTGGCGGTGGTCCCGCCTGCGGGCCGCCCGGTGGCGGCGGTCCTCCCGGCGGCGGCGGCGCGCCCGGGGGCAGTTGCGGCTGGCCCGGCATCCCGGGCGGCGGCATCCCCATGGCGGCCTGCTGCTGGGCCATCTGCTGCTGCTGCAACAGCTGCATCTCCCACTCGCGCATCGCCCGCATGAACTGCGCGCGGTTGGGCACGTCGTAGAGGCGCAGCGCCTGTTCGAACAGCGGCATGATGACCTGCGGGCTGGCCAGCACCTGCTGCAGCTGCGGGTTCATTTGCCCGAAGCCGGCGACCGCCTGCATGAAGCCGTTGTAGTTCTGGCGCTGGCGGTTGCGGTCGGCGCTCTCGACGCTGCCGCGTGGTTTCCCGTGGAACGTCCCGGCCAGCACCTCGGGCGTGATGCCGCCCTCGGCCATCTCGATGCCGCGCAGGGCCAGTTCGCGGATGAAGCGCGCGCTGGGTTCCAGCGGCTGCTCGGCGGCGGCGCGGCGCCACAGTTCATGGCGCACCCGGAAGAGGTCTTCCAGCGCCTCCTGCATGTTGCGGATGCTCTCTTCGATGCGGACGAAGCTCTGCTCGGTCACCATGTTGACCTCGCCGAGCGTGCGCGACTCCCCGGGGGTCGCGCCCAGCGCCACGTCGTTGAGGCCGCTGACGCGCTCGCCGGCGGCGATGATCGCGGTCTCGCGCGACATCATGCTGTTGGGCACGTCGGGCAGCGCCACCGGCTCGATCTCGCCCATGTCGTTGACGGTGATGACCGCGCCCGGCCCCCACGGCTCCTCCTCGATGTCCCACGCGGACGACGCCTTGCGCTTGACCGGGGCGTTGTTGACGAGGTTGGAGCGGTCGGCGATGGCGTTGCGCGTGCCGGCGTGCTCCTCGGCGAGGCTGGCCAGCTTGGCGACGTGGCTGCGGCCGTAGACCGACAGCGGGTTCGGGTAGGGCCGGAAGCACAGGAAGCGCGGCAGCCCGAGGTCGTCGTGGCGCACCCGCAGGATGACCCGGTGAATGGCCGAGAAGGTGACGATGTACCACTCGTCCACCCCGTCCTCGTCCAAGTCCATCAGCACCTGCAGTTCCCACAGTTCCTTCTCGATGGTGGTGCGCTTGTCCTGCGGCGCCACGGTCTGGCCGGTGGCCGCGACCGGCCCGGGCAGCGTCGAGTCGTCGCGGTCAGCCACCTCGGCCAGCCGGCCCACCGCCTCGGCGTCGTAGGTGCCCTCGTCGGCGCGCTGCTGCAGTTCACTGATGCGGCGCCAGAACCGCTTGGCGTAGCCCCACACCTCGGAGTCGTCCTGCGCGTGGCCGGGCAGGAAGAAGAAGTCGCGCAGGCTGATGTTGCGGTAGGTCGGGCCGCGCCGCGCCGGCATGACCTCGTCCACCTCGGCCTCGACCGCGCCGCTCTCGTCGGCGTCCTCGGCCTCCATCAGCCGGCCGCGCGCGTCCTGCATCAGCTGCGGCTGACTGTCGGGGCCGAACAGCACGGCGCCGGTGTCGGTGCGCTGCGGCTGCACCTGCTTGAGGCTCTTGCGCTTGATGAGGTCGGCCTTCTCGACGCACTCCAGCACGCCGGTGCCCTCGACCAGCGCGAGGTCGAAGGTGCGCTGCAGCCACGCCTGCAGGCGCTCGTCTTCCACCTTCCACTGGTGGAACTCCTCAACCAGCGGGGCGCGCTCGGCGGCCTTGCCCCAGCCCTCGACGGTCCACACCGGCTCGACAAAGATGGTCTTGACGAAGCGCCCGCGCAGGGCGTCGATCTTCTCGGTGACCAGCCACGTCGACAGGTCAGCGGCCCCGGGGAAGGGCAACTCCGAGGTGTTGCGTTTGCCTTGGTCGTAGAGCCAGTGCCAGTAGTCGAGGTCGCCCCCGGGCGACACGATGGGCGCCCGCGCCGCGACGGCACGGGTGATCTCGTCGTAGAGGAACCCTTCCAGCGCGGTGGTCTGCTCTGCCGACAGCTTCACGTCAAACGGCGACGGGCGCTCCGGGGGCGGCATCGGCTACTTCTTGGCTGGCTCGGGCGCCTCGGCGGCCTTCTTGGCCTCGGCCTCGGCCTTCTTCTTGGCCATCTCGGCCTCGACCTCGCTGTCGAGCACCCGCTTGGCGGCCTCAAGGTCGAGCTTGCCCTCGGCATCGCGCAGGCCGAGGCGGCTGGCCAGTTCGGCGAGGCTCTCGCGCTCGTCCTTGGCGTCCTTGGTCTCGTCGCCGTTCTTCTTGCCGGGGGCGGTCTGGGTGCTGGCGGTCGTCATGGACGTGCTCCTCGGGAGGTCTGTGGTGTAGAGCGCCGGGAACGTGCCGCGTGTCTGCATCGCTACTCCGCTGGCGGCGTGAACACCCCGCCGGCGCTCGGCGACGGGGCGAGGGATCCGGTGCCGCTCGGGCTGTGCGCGCCGAGCGTGCGGGCGGCGACGGTGACCAGCACCAGTGGCAGTGCGACCACCGTCGCCCGACGCGGGACTAGGCTCGGCGCCATCGCTTGCGCGCGGCGCTGGCCAGCCCCAGCAGACCGCTGCCCAACAGCATCAGCGACCCCGGCTCTGGGACGGGGGCGGCTGTCACTGTGGCGTCGGCCGTGCCGGTGAAGCTCGCGGTGAAGCTGGCGATGCTGCCGTCGGCGCCGATGCTGAACGGCGGGTTGACGTTGGACAGCGACAGCGAGAAGCTCTCCGGGTTCTGCAGGAACACCGGCAGGTCGGTGGTCAGCACCAGCGGCGACAGCAGCGCCGTGTTGGCGCTGAACAGCGACCCGGTGCCGCCGTTGCCGCCCAGCATCAGCGCGCCGCCGAAGGTGCCGCCGAGGTATTCGAAGGTGCCCGCCGCGTTGGTCAGCGAGAAGGTGCCCTCAAAGCTCTGCGTGATGATGCTGCCGCCCAGCAGCGAGGCCGCCGTGGTCGACTCGGCTTCAAAGGTCAGCAGCGCGTTGGGGTCGGTCGCCCCGCTGATGATGTTGGTGATACTGACGCCGGTCGTCACCGCGAGGTCGGTGGTGCCGTCCCCGTTGTTGGTGGCGATGAACGTGTTGGTCGACCCCAGCTGCCCGAACCCCACGATCTGGGTGGCGCCGACAGGCAGGGGGAGCAGCAGCAGGCCGACGACGAGCAGCAGACAGGTTCGCACCATGGATGGAGGCCTCCTCTAGGACGGCCGAGTATAGCGCAGGTCACTTCCACCGGTGGCCGCGCAGCACCAGCAGCGCCACCACACACGCCAGCGCCACCGCCGTGCCGCCGAGGATCAAGACGAAGTCGGTCACCGGAAGCGGATCCGACGCGGGCCGCCGCCGAAGCGCCCGCCGTGTTTGCTGCTGCCGCCGTCGCCGCGTCCCACCGGATCGAGGTCACGCTGGCTGCGCGCGAGCGCCTGCCGCTCGGCCTTGGCGGCGTCCACCTTGGTGGGCTGCGCCGGCCCGTAGGCCAGCACCGTGTACTCCAAGCAGTTCATGCAGTGGTCGTAGTAGCCGTCCTTGCGCGGGCGCCGCGTGTTGGGCGACAGCGTGGTCGCAAACACCCGCTCGTCCCAGACGTAGCCGGCCTCCAGCGCGTCGACAAAGTGGGTGCTGAAGCGCGGGCCGTCGGTGGCGAGGAGCAGCCAGCGGTCGGGGTCGACGTAGAACGCCGGCCCGGTGCGCGTGAGGCGCCGCTGGTAGCCGGCGACGTGCTGGATGCAGCGGTCGCGCGCGTCGATGTGGTTGGCGCCCGGGATGGTGTAGAGGCTGACGCCATACTCGCGCAGGATGTCGGCCGCGCTGGTCGACGTGCCTTGGCTGTTGTTCTGGTCGCCGGCCGGGTCACCGGTGCTCTGGATGTCGAAGGGCACGCCGTCCTCGGCGTCGTCCTCGGGCCAGAACCACGTCGCGCGCTGCGCGAGCACCGCCGGCGTGAAGTCCTCGATGAACTGGTCGACGCCCATGATGCCGCCGTGGATGACCAGCTGGCCCCACGGCATGATCTGCGACCACACGACGCTGGGGTGCTTGTGGCCGAAGTCCCACGCCTCCAGCAGCGGCACATGCGGGTTCAGCCGGGTCGGCCCGACGTGCAGGTTGCTGTTGAAGGTCGACCCGTAGACCGGCTCGCCCACCACCGCGAGGCCGCGCTTGCCCTCGATGAAGCGCCGGCGCAGCGCGTGGCCGGCGGGGTAGGCGGCTTCCAGCGCGCCGATGTAGAGGTCGCCGAGGTTGTGGCGGTTGTCGTAGACGCTGGTCCGCAGGTAGAGGTGGCCGGGGCGCGTGTTGCTGACCGGGAAGTCGCGCGCGAGCCAGTGGGTCTCGCCCGGCGGGTTGGGCGTCAGCAGCACTTGATGTGGGTAGCCGACCTGCGACAGGCGCGCCGGCACAAAGGCGCGGTAGACATCCTCGGGCACCTCCTCGGGCTGGTCGATGCCCAGCACCGCGAGCGTGAGGCCGGCCAGCTTGCCGTAGCGGCTGGTCTCCTCGCTGCTCTTGAGCGCGCGCAGGTAGACGCGGCTGCCGGTGGCGACCACCTCGTCATACTCCTCGTCGGCGTGGTAGCGCAGGGCGAGGCCGTTGTGCTGGCACCAGTCGCGCCACCGGGGCTTCAGCTGGGCGTCGAGGCCGTCCTGCGTCCAGCGCGCCAGCGCGCAGTGGATGCCCGGGAAGTCGACGCAGTAGCCGGCCACCTTGGCCACCAGCGGCGTGGTCTTGCCGGCGCGCACCGCGCCCTCCAGATCGATGTAGGGGTGCTCGGCCGCCGAGGCCAGCAGGAAGCGCGACTGCACCGGGTTCCAGCGGTGCTCGACCACCCGCCGGCCGCGCCGCACCACAAGGTCGGAGGTGGCCGGCATCAGACCGCCGGGGTCTCCGCTGCCGCCGGCGGCGTCCACTGGTCGGCCTCCTCGTTGACGGCGATGGCGCTGTTGGCGTGCATCGAGGCGAGGTGGACCGCGCGCAGCGCGAGGGTCTGCTCGGGCGACTCCGGGGTCAGTTCCGCGATGGTGTCGGCGTAGGTGCGGGCGGCGGCGCGCAGGCGCGCGTAGCGGTCGGGCTGCGTGCCCTCGGGGCGGTGGTAGCGGAACAGGCGGTCGAGGTTCAGCTTCATGCACTCCTCACGGCTTTGGCGGGGATGGTTTTCTGTTCTGGGGCATCTGACCCAATGGGCACGGGCGAGTAGACGTTGACGATGGTGACGGGCATCGAATTGGGGTCGCCGGTGGGGTCCAGAATCTGCGGCACCTGCCCCCAGCGCCGGGCGGCCAGCACCTCCAGCGCGCGCATCCGAATCGAGGCGTCGGCCTTGACGTGCTCCCCGAACAGGTTGCGCCGGCCCTCCGAATCGCCGAACGCCAGCACGGCCAAACACTGCACAATTTTCTCGCCGTCCTTCCCGGCGTACCTATCAATCAGCTGGCGCAGGGTCCGCATTTTGACGTGCCCCTTGGCCTTCTGGTAGGGCGCCAGCGTGTTCTGGGAGACCGGGACGGGGGTCTGGGTGCCCTTGGGCATCGCTACGTCCTGCGGGCCTTCTTGGGCTTGAGGATGAGCGCCAGCCAGAAGGTCGCGTCGGTGAGGCTGGCGATGGCGTTGGCGCACGCGCCGGCCTCCTGCGGACTGATGGCCAGCCGGATGGTGCAGCCGCCGTCCTTGTCGAGGGTGAAGGCGTTGCCTTGGTCGGGCAGGGAGGCCTCGACCGCCAGCGCCACGTCGCCCGTAGGGGCGCTGGGCGGGGTTAGGTGGTCGTCGGGGGCGAGGGCTGGCCGCTTGGGCACGCGGGGCATTGTAGCCCGGCCTGCACGGTGCAGGCGGTCCCCAGCGCGCCTTGCAGGCGTCGGGCGTCGACCGGGGCCAGCGAGATGGTGACGCTGACGCCGTCCACGCGCACCTCTAGCTCGATGCGTTTGGCCTGCCGCACGCGCAGGCGCACCATCCCGCCGCCGCCGCGCTTGGGGATGGTCTGCCAGACGCTCACTTGACCCCCGCGCGCCGGCTGCAGCGCGCGCAGAGCCAGCCGTAGCGCCGGGTGAACGTCCAGCCGTCGGCCTCGGCCTGCGCGGCGGCCTGCACCCGCCCGGGCACGGCGACCTGCAGGTGTTGGTGGCAGGGCGCGTGGCGGTCGACCGCGTCCATCGGCCACGGCGTCGGCCGGGTCAGCATGTTGGCGCACCACACCGTGTGCTCGGTCGACATCCGGCCGCGCTTGAGGGTCACAGGACGCGCACCGACAGGCCGGCGGCGGTGGCGCCCTCGATGATGCTGGCGATGAAGCGGTGCTCCACGCCCAGCCGGCCGGCCAGCGCCTGCCACGGCTCATGCTGCACGTTCTCATGCAGCCAGTCGACGCCCTCGGGCGACGTGCCGTGGATGAGCAGCACCGACTCGCCGCTGCCGGCGACCTCGATGTCGTGCGCCGACGCGCGCACAGTCACGCGGACGTGCGGCACGCGCGTGGCCCGGCCGATGAGCACCGGGGCGGCGAGCACCGGCAGCTGGCGCTCCTCGGCGATGGCGACCAGCGCGCCGGCAAGGCCCACGTCGGTGGTGGTGACCTCCAGCGTGGTGCGGTTGAACCCGCGCTGCAGGCGCGCGAGGTCGGCGCCGTAGACGCGCAGCACCTCGGCGCGCAGCTGGTCGCGCAGCCACGCCTCGGCCTGCGCCTTCTGGTCGTCGGCGCCGGCGTTGCCGCCCGCGACGTGGCCGTTGGTGAACAGCGCGGCCTGCTTGCCGCTGATGTAGCCGTACCAGTTGCCCCATGCGTTGGGGCGGATGACGATCTTGCGGGCGGTGGTCTTCATGGGCGTGTCCTCCTCGGTCCTCGGTTAGCGGGCGGCGCCGGCGGCGGCCAATAGGGCGCGCGCGGCGCGCAGGTGGCCCAGCGCGTCTTCCAGCTGCTGGGTGGTCATGGCGTCCCCGCCGACGGCGCGGTGCCACCGCTGGTGGCGCACCTGCATGTCGGTCGACTCGGTCTCGGCGTTGATGGCCTTGATCAGTTCGACCCGGGCGGTCTGCTCGGGCGTGCGCGTCGGGTTGGTCAGCGTTCTCATGGTCGTGTCCTCGGACAAGGCGGGGGCCGCAGCCCCCGCCGGATGAATCTTCAGAAGTCGATGTCGTCAGCGCCCAGCGGCGCCAGCACGACCGGCACGCGCGGCGCGGCGGCCACCACCGGTTCGTCGCGGCCGTCGCCCTCATCGAAGCAGTAGGCGCAATCGCCACCGCCGCGCAGGCGCTTACAACCCGGGCACGGGTCGCCGAACGCTTCGCGCTTGGCGTCGTAGGCCGCGAACAGTTCGAAGTCGTCGTCTTCCCGGCGCTGGATGTCGTTGAACATTGGGTCTCTCCTCGGGCGGGCCGGCGACTGCCGACCACCAGAAGAGTATACGACCGTTGGGTTACCGTGTCAACCCCCAGAAAACCCTAGCGAATACAGCGGAACGCCCCACTTGACGGGCACGTCGTAGCAGGGGTCGGGGGTCTCGCCGGCCCGGTTCAGCCGGCAACAGGCGCGCACCGGCGCCTGCACGATGCGGTGGTGGTAGAACACGCGCACGGCGCCGCAGGCCCACATCGCCGCGAAGATGCCCCGGTGGCTCACGTCGAGGCCGAGGCGCGCGGCCTCGCGCTCCAGCCCCCGCACCTTGGCGACCTCCACCCAGAGCGTGGGGAAGCGATGCTCGCGGTGCGTGCGACACTTGTTCTCGGCCACCCACATCGGCTCGCCCAACGCGCCGCGCCCAATCCAGTCGACCGGGTAGAGCGTGGGGCGGAACTCGACATCGCAGAACAGCTGCACGGCAACGAGGTCGGCAAGGTACCGCTCGCGGTCGCGGTCGGCCTCGGTCTCGTAGATCGGCATCACGCCAACTCGGGGCCGGCGTACTTCACCATGATGCGGACGCCGGTCTCGTCGGCGTAGTGCTTGTGCGCGTAGACCTCGACCACCTGCCCGTCGTCCACGATCACCACGCCGGTCAGCGCGTCGAGCACCGCGCGCGTCAGCTTGTCGAGGTCGGGCGCGCGGTCAGCGAACACGCGCGGGCGCTTCGACAACGGCAGCGCGAACTGCAGCGACACGCTCACCGGTCCCTGCACCGGCTGCGTCGTCATCGCGGCGCGCAGCGCCCAGCCCATCGCCTCGCGCCACGGTTTCACTTTGCCGCTGGCGTGCAGGACGACGCCGGCGGCCGGCGACCGCATCGAACCTTGCGGGATGGGGACTCCGAGCACGCGGACCTCGACAATCAGCACGACGTTTCGCCCTCTGGCGCCGGTTGGCGTTGTCGCGGAGGCCGGCGCGATACGCCTCCAGCGGGGTCATCTTCAGCACCTGCTGCTCGCGCCGCCAGAGCATCCCGTGGAACCGGCCGCAGCAGCGGGCGCTCACGCGACTCACCCGGCGCGGGCAGTCGCGCCACGCGCAGCGCGGCTTGGGGGCGGCGCGCAGGTGATGCTGCGCGGCCCGGCAGGCGGTCGAGCAGACCACCCGACGGCGCGCGTGATGCTGGCGCACGGCCCGCCAGAGGCGGCACACCGGGCACCAGAGCCACACCATGCCGGCGGGCAGGCCCACGGTCGGGGCCGGCGGCGGCGTCAGATCGTGCCGCCCTTCCGCATGTCGGGCACTACCCCGCCGTCGAGGCAGTGCCACAAGTGCAGGCAGTAGGGGTGGTCGTTCACGTACTCGGCCTCAGGCGGCAGGATCGAGATGGCCCAGCGGTCTGGCCCCAGCAGCCACCGCTTCGCGCTCGTCAGTTCGTCCCACGTCGGCACGCGGTCGCGGTGGCTCACGCTGACGTGGATCCAGCGTTTGCCGTCAGCCTCGCGCTCGACGCTGAAGATGGCCGCCAGCTTGCGCTGTTGGTTCACAAAGCCGCCGGCCTGCGCCGCCAGCGGCTGCCAGCCGGCCGGCAACACGCGCGGGCACAGTTGCTCGGAGAGGCGTTGGCCCTCCTCACTGATCTGCCCGGGGCGCAGCATCAGCGGACCCCCCGCGCACGGTTGTCGGTCACGATCTGCTCGATGCAGTCGAGCCACCGCGCGCACACCGGGTCGTGCGGGCAGCCGCCGCGCGCGTTCTTGCGGATGCGGTGCGCGACCTCCAGTTCGGCGGCGGTCGGCGGCGCGGCGGCGTAGACGCGCGGGTCGTCCTCCCAGCGCCGGCCGTTGAGGTAGGTGGTGGCGTGCGGGATGAAGCGCGGGTGCTCGGTCCACTGCGCCGAGGCGATCTGCAGCGGCAGCACGCGCAGGATCGTCATCCAGTCGCGCACCGTTTCGACGCGGCGCGCGAAGACCTCGGCGGTCTTGGTCTTGTTCATGCGCCGGGTCGCCGGGTAGAGCGCCCAGAACTGTTCGAAGCGCGGGTCGCCTTTGAGCGCCGGCGGGCGCACGTCGTCAAACAAACTGCCCTGCTCACCCATCCTCGGACCTCCTGCCATAGACGCGGCGCTCGATCTCGCGTTCCAGCGCGCGCACGTAGGTTTCGTTGACCGCCAGCCAGCTGGCCCGCGCACGGTCCCACGCCGCCATCGTCACCGCGCCGCGCCGGTAGCGCGCGTCGACCTCGGCGAAGCTCGCCTGCAGCGCCCAATAGCGCCGCTGCACCTCGCGCAGCACGCTGGGCACCTTGGCCACGGCGCCATCCTACGCGCGCTCTGTGAATAACCCCAACGTCTGTACAGACCGGACCCCCACCGCCCGTCCCTCAGTCTCTCCGCTCACCCCGGCTACTCCGGTACCGTCGGTGGTACTTGAAGCAGCAGCCGTACGTGCCGCGTGTCGACATCGGTCTCGGTCAGCACCGTCAGCCGGGCGCGCGTGCTCGCGTGGTTGCTTGCCACCACGCCCTCCGTCCGCAGCATCAGCGGACCCCTTCGCGCACCGACTGCTCGCGCAGGTGGCCACGACCACGCGCGCGAGAGGCACCGTGCGCCTCGTTGGGTTGTTGTGGAACGCGATACCGGCTACCATGACGGCAGGCCGGGTTCGCGTGATTCCACCACGCCGAACAAGGAACAGGGCCGAGCGTGGCGCAAACCATTGCTCGGCCCGAATTATTTACGACGGTCCCGTCGTCACTGTCAAATCGCCTCGGTTGAGTCCCCGACCAGTACCCTATACCTTGCGTGGTCACGGCGCGACCGCCGCGTCGGCGGGGGCGTGCTCCCGCAGGCGATACCCAATCGACGGCAGCGACAGCTGGCCCGGCGCCTTCACCGTGAAGGTCGGCATGACCGCGTCCAACACCGCAGCGGCGCGCGCGTTGTCCATCGGCACGTCGGCCAGTGTCTCGATGCCGTTGGGGCTGGCCAGCATGGTGAAGGACGGCCAGCGCCGGCCGATGCTCCGCACCTCACGCCACCGCTTGTGCCGGCGCGTGGGCAGCATCTCCACCCAGTAGCCGCGCAGCACCAGTTGCCCCCGCTCGACCGTGAAGCTCCACGTTTCGCGCTCCTTCCCCCGCCCGCGACACACCGGCACCGAGGTGACATCGACCTCGTTGCCGCGCCAGTAGGCGGTCACCGCCGTGTCCTCCGCACGATGGCCACGCCGGCCACGCGCTTGACGCCGGGGATGGAGAAGCTGGCGCCCTGCTGCTTCACCAGCAGGTCGAGGCCCGCTTGGTTGGGCGCGACCACCAGCGCCAGCATCTCGGGATGCGTGTGCGCGAAGGCGACCAGCGCCGCGAGGTCGGTCAGTTCGGCCACGTAGGGCACGGTGACCGCCACGCCGGCGGCCTTCTGCTCGACCGCCGGCACCGGCACGCCCGGCATCGCGAACTGCTCCAGCGGCGCCGTGCGGATGTCCTCGGCCATCGCCGGGTCGACCGCCTCGACCGCCTTGGCCTCGGCCTCGCGCTCCTCGATGGCCGCCTCGGTCTCGCGCCGCACCCGCTCGCGCTCGGCCGCCTCGACCCGCTGCCGGCGCGTGATCTCGTAGGCCGCCAGCGCGCCGTTGAGAATGATCAGCGCCTGCTGCGCCGGCGCCTGCCGCGTCCGCAGTTCCGCGCACAGGCCTTTGTGCAGCGTGTGCGCGCGACTGATGTGCGGCCGGTAAGCGCCCTCGATCTCGTCCAGCAGCGCCTGCACCCCGTCGCGAAACTCGACCGCCATCTCGGCCGTTTCCGGTCCCGTCACCTGCAGCGCGCGCGCATCGGTGACCAGATCGTCCTCGGCCAGCGCGTGCTGCAGGGTCACCTGCACTAAAGCGTTCTCACTCACTCCACACCCCCATGCGCGCCTGCAGCTGCCACACCCGCAGGCAGGCGCGAAAATCCGCCCAGTCCGTCACCCCGCGATACACCTCGACGCGCGGCTCGCCGCCGACCTGCAGCCGCACCGCCATCCGGTCGCAGCCGCCGGGCACGCCCAGTGGCGCGGCGTAGGCCGCCAGCTGCAGCGCCACCCACTCGGGCAGGCCGCCGGTCTTGAAGTCGACCACCACCGGCCGGTGATGGCCCCGGATGCGGCAGCGCAGGTCGAGCCACCCCGCGTAGCTGCCGCCGTCGACCAACTCCTCGGCCCCGAGCACCTCGACGCCGGCGGTCGTCAGCCACCGCTGGCCGGCCGCGAAGTAGGGCAGGTCGTCCTCCCACAGGTGCGCCAGCGCGGCGTCCTCGTCCTGCGTCACCAGCGCCTGCAGCGCCGTGTGGACGCGCACGCCCCGGTCGCGCGCCCACATCGTCGCGTGGTTGGTGTTGACCAGCCCGGCGGCCTTGATGACCTGCGTCACCGACGGCACGCGCTCGACGCCACGCCAGAACGTGTGCGTGGCCTCGTCAAACGTCAGCGGCGGCGGCGTCACCATCGCTGGTGATACAGCACCGGGATCCCGCGCATCTCGTCGCTGCCCTCGCGCAGCAGCGCGTGGTCGGGCCGGCACCAGAAGTGGCTCGCGTCCTTCTTGACGACCCAGCCCAGCTGCGCGGCTGACGTGAGCACCTCGGCCCACGGCAGCGTCATGGCGTCGGGCACGGCCGCGCGCGGCACTTCGACCAGCACCTTGGCGCTGTCACTGTCGGGCGCCAGCTTGGTCACCGCTTCACGACCAGCACCTGCTGGCCCTCCAGCATTTCGAACGACACGCCGTTTTCGGCCGGCCGCTCGATGCACGCGAGCACCTCGACCAGCTGCGTTGGCGTCAGCTGCGAGGTCGACGTGTACTTGAACAGCTGGTGCAGCAGGCTCTTCACGTCAGCCTCGGCCCAGCTGTTGGCGCTGGCGGTCTTGAACAGCAGGTTGCGGTCCTTCTGCGTGATGGTGCCCGGGCCGGCCAGCGGCTCGCGCGGCGGGGTCGGCCCCACCGGGTGTTGCACCTTGGGCGGGCGCGGCTTGGCCGCCTCGCGTGCCGGCAGTTCGTTCTCCAGCACCGGCGGCGGCGCCACCTCGGGCGGCGCTTCCTGCTGCGCCCGGCGGTCTGCCAACGACTGGTCCGTCCCTGTCGGGGGCGCCGGCTTGCGCTCGCGCGGCGCGGTGGTGCGCTGCGCCGGCGTCGGCGGCTGCGCGGCCTGTCCGTCGTCGTCCTCTTCACTCGCCACGCCGGCGAGCGCCGAGAGGCCGTAGCGGCGCAGGTAGGTCAGCAACGACCCCATGCCCTGCGGCGTGGCATCGCCCAGCGGCAGGCGCAGCACGCTGCCGAGCCACTGGCCCGACGTGTGGATGAAGCGCGTGTCCACCTGCAGCAGCACGGCGCGCTCGCCGTTGAGAATGTTGGCCGACTGCACCAACACGATGCCCTGCTCGTTGAGCGCCGGCCGCACGGCCGCGATGACCGACGCCAGCGTGGCGTAGCCATACTTGTAGCTTCCGCGCGACGAGGTGATGTCGGCCACGCGGTCCTTGGCGACCGTGCCGAACTTGCCCTGCGCCTTGCAGAGCGCCTCGATGATGCCGGCCACCTCGTCGCTGCTCTGCAGCACGGGCGCCACCGGTGGCGGCGACATACGCGCCGGCGCCGGCGGAACCACGCGCGTCATGGGCGCCGACGGTGTCGGCTCCAGACCCTGTTCGTTCTCGCTCATGTCCTTGACCTCGAAAGCACGCCCCGCCGTCGTCCCCGACGGAGCGCGATGAACTGTCGATGCGGCACCGGCCGTTCCCAGCGGCCGACGCCGGCCGTGCCCCAGTTGGCAGCGGCGGGGACGCACACCGACCCGTCGTTACAGCAGCAGCGCGCGCACCAGCAGCGGCGCGTCGGTGTCGTGGTCGTGATAGGTCACTACCAGCCCGGCGGCCTCCGCGTCGACCAGCACCGCGCGCGCCTCCTCGGGGGACACGTCGTGCTCGACCGCGAGGTCGCGCAGCAACGGCGCCGCCAACGTGTAGGTCTCCCCGCCCACCACTACCGCCTTGTCGCCGGCGCCCACGCGCCGCGCGACCTCGGTCGCCAGCCGGCTCACCAGCTGCCCCTTCGCCTCCGTCGTCATCCTCGTCGCCTCCCCGCTGCGCCATGCAGCAACTCGTTGGCCAGCGCCTCCAGCGCCGGCCACACCACACGCGGCGCGACCCCGAGCACCCGGGCCACCCGCACCTTGGCCGTCAGCGACAGCCCCTGTCGGCCCTGCGCGGCGCCGGCCAGATGCGCCCGGCTCACGCCCGCCTTGGCCGCCACTGTCGCGTAGTCGGTCCCGGCCAGCTGCACGGCCGTTCGCAGCCGCAGCCGGGGCACCTTGCGCGACAGCACCGCCACATCGTCGTCGGTCAGTCTCGTCACGGCACGCAGTGTTGCACACCTGCGTCCGCATTGCAACACACGGCGGTGCCCCACCCCAAAACCCCAATAAAACAGGGGGGTTGACACGAGCGTTGGGTTTATCGCATACTCTGTGGGTCGGTCGGCGATGGACGCCGGCAGCGACACCCCGAGGAGGGGCACCATGGACAACATCGACCAGAGCACCGGACGCGCCGCCATCGCCTACATCGGTTCCACGCCGTGGCACGGTTTCGGCAACCGCATCTCGCCCGCGCAGGCGACCGACCTCAACTTCGTCCTCGACGCCGCCGGCCTCGCGTGGGAGGTAGAAGCGCGCGGCATCGCCTATCTGCACCACGGCGAATGGCGCGCGACCGACAAGGCGCAGGCCATCGTCCGCACCGACACCAACGCGGTGCTCGGCGTCCCCGGCCCGGCCTATACGCCGGTGCAGAACGCACAGGCGCTCGACGTGCTGCGCCCAGCGGTCGAGCAGTTCGGTCTCACCATCGCGGTCGCCGGCGCGCTGGCCGGTGGCTCCACCTGCTGGGCGCTCGCCAAGCTGCCCGAGAGCATCGACCCGACCGGCACCGGCGACACGGTCAACGGCTACGCGCTGATCAAGTGGGGCCACGACGGCTCGGTCGGCATCGTGGGGTCGTTGACGCCCATCCGCGTGGTCTGCCAGAACACGCTCAACATGGCCGCCGCCGGCCAGCACGCCAAGGTGTTCAAGCTGCGCCACACGGCGTCGGTCGAAGCGAAGCTCGACACGGCGGCCAAGCTGGTGTCGTCGCTGACGGCGGCGCTGGTCGCCACGGGCGAGACCTTCGCGCACCTCGCGCAGCGCCAGCTGACCTCGCGCGAAGTCGTCGCGTTCATCGAGGCGGTCTTCCCGGCCGAGGGCGGCAAGCTGTCGGACGTGGTCCGCAACCGCCGCGCGACCGTCGCCGAACTGCTGCAGTCGGGCGTCGGCGCCGAGCTTGCCAACCCCAACGGCATCCCGACCGCGTGGGGCGCCTACAACGCGGTCACCGAGTACTTCGACCACGTCCGTCCCGCCGAGGCGAAGTCGGCCGCCGGCCGCAAGCGCGCCAACGAGTCGGCCATCTTCGGCGGCAACGCGGACCTCAAGGCGTTCGCGCTGGCGCAGGCCCGCGAACTGGTCGCGGCGTAGTGGACCCGGGGGCTGGTCTATAGACCGGCCCCCACTTTCCGAGGAGTGACGACGATGACCGGGAACCTCTGCTACGTGCTCGGCTGCTACAACGGCCGGGCCACCCTCTCCGCGCAGCACAAGCGATTCGGCCGGGTGGCCACCTGCGCCGACCACCACCCCGACCGGGGCGGCATCGGCATCGGGTTCGGCCACCCCGACGCGCCCGCCCCAGCCCCAGCTGGCCCCCAGCTGGGGAAGCCGGCCTGCGGCGCCCGTGTCCAGACGGCGGTGCCCGTCGACCCGCGCCGGCCCAGCCCGGTGCTGCCGTCCGCTGGCATCGCCCAGCCGGCCCCGGTGGCGCCTAGCCGCCTCGCGGGCCTGTCTACGACCGTGGACCGCCAGCGCCTCGCCGCTGCGCGCCTAGCGGCCTCCCAGCGCGCGACAGGGGGTGCCTTGTGAGACTCGCCGACGTGCCGTCGGGGCTGACCCCCGACCGCTTCATCGCCGACGTGGTCGCGCGCGGCCAGACCATCCTGCTGGTGGGCATCCGACCCGGCAACCTGCCCGAGATGATCCTCGGGCACCGGCAGGTGGCCTTCTGGCCCAGCAACAGCCGGGCGGTCGCCAAGGGCGCCATCCCGCCCAACACCGGCGCGGTGCTCTTCGCGAAGTGGATCAGCCACACCGACCACCGGCGGATCCGCGCCATGGCCGACAAGGCCGGCGCCTACTGCCCGCAGGCGCTACTGGGGACCGGCGAGATGCGCGTGCTACTGACGGCGCTGGTGCCCGCGCCCGGCGACCTCGTCGCCCGCGAGATCGACCGGCTGATTCACGACGCGCCCGAGACAGCCCCGCCGGTGCCCGAGGCGGCGCCGGCGTTCTCCTGCGAGCGGTGCCCCGGGACGTGGCACGGCAGCACGCGCGCGTTTTTCGAGCAGCACTGGGACCATGAGGCCGACCGCCACCCCGGGTGGCAGGCGCAGGAGGCGCGCCGGCTCCACCTGCTCGCCGGCCGACACGGTCTCACCGTGACGCCCCGCTACGCCGAGGGGCTGGTCAGCCAGTTCAGCGTGTCGCTGGGGGTCGTCCCCCGGGACGAGGCGGCCTTGTCGGTCGAGCGCGAGGCGCTGGCCGCGCGCGTGATGGCCGAGGCCGAGGCCGCCGAACAGGCGCGGCAGGTGCCCGACC
>Ga0190274_10000177_pt1 | contig 43640 bp, 13 predicted proteins | sample Popmic531T_FD_133002 | JGI IMG/M metagenome (GOLD analysis project Ga0190274, IMG submission 133002) | Populus adjacent soil microbial communities from riparian zone of Yellowstone River, Montana, USA - 531 T | ecosystem: Environmental > Terrestrial > Soil > Riparian zone | place: USA: Montana... | reverse complement strand
TCGGCGTGAAGCCGGACGGCCGGGTGGGCGTGCTGCTGGAACGCTCGCTCGCGATGGTCACCGGCCTCCTCGGTGTGCTGGAGGCGGGCGCGGCGTACGTGCCGCTCGATCCCACGCTCCCCGAAGAGCGCCTCGCGATGCTGGCCGAAAGCGCCGGTCTCGCGGCGGTGGTCACCCAGGACCGGTATGCCGCGCTGCTGCCGGCGGAGGGAGCGCCGTTGGTGTTCCTCGCGCCCGACGGGGGCCGGGCCTGGAGATCGGACGGATCCGCCGGATCGGACCGATCCGACCGATCCGACAGGCCTGGCCAGGGGGATCAGGGTCTGGCCTACGTCCTCTACACCTCCGGCTCGACCGGGACTCCCAAAGGGGTGATGATCCCCCACAGGGGAATCGTCAACCGGCTGCTGTGGATGCAGGAGGCGTACGGCCTCACGCCGGACGACCGTGTCCTCCAGAAGACGCCGTTCAGCTTCGACGTCTCGGTGTGGGAGCTCTTCTGGCCGCTCCTGACCGGGGCGCGCCTCGTGTTCGCGCAGCCGGAAGGGCACAAGGATCCGCGCTACCTGGCCGATCTCATCGCGCGCGAGAAGATCACCACCGTCCATTTCGTGCCCTCCATGCTGGAGGTGTTCCTGGAGACGCCGGGGCTCGAAGCGCTGGCATCGCTGCGCCGGGTCGTGGCGAGCGGCGAGGCCCTGCCGCCGCGGCTCGTGCGGCGCTTCTTCTCCCGCCTCCCCCATGCCGAGCTGCACAACCTCTACGGACCGACCGAGGCGTCGGTCGACGTGAGCTTCTGGCCCTGCGTTCCCGAGCCGCCCGGCGATGTGGTCCCGATCGGCCGGCCGATCGCCAATCACCAGCTCCATGTGGTGGATCGCACCCGCGCACCGCAACCGGTCGGGGTTCCGGGCGAGTTGCTGCTCGGCGGTCCGGGGCTCGCGCGCGGCTATCTCGGACGGCCGGATCTGACCGCGGCGGTGTTCATCCCCGATCCGTTCGGCGCCGCACCCGGCGGGCGCCTCTACCGCACCGGCGATCTGGTGCGCCGGCTGGCCGATGGCACGGTTCACTTTCTCGGCCGCATCGACCACCAGGTGAAGATCCGCGGCTTCCGCATCGAGCTGGGGGAGATCGAGGCCGCTCTCGCGGAGCACCCCGCGGTCACCGGCGCGGCCGTGCTGGTGCGCGGCGAGGGGAGTGAGAAGCGGTTGGTGGCATATTTGGCATCCGACCGATCGGACGACCTTCGGCGCTGGCTCGCCGGCCGGCTCCCGGAGCCGATGATCCCGTCGGCCTTCGTGGTCCTCCCGAGCCTGCCGCTCAACGCCAACGGCAAGGTGGACCGGCGCGCGCTCGCCAAGATCGCTCCCGAGCGGAGCGCCGGGGAGAAGTACATGGCGCCGCGCACGCGGGTCGAGGAGACCCTGGCCCGCCTCTTCGCCGAGGTGCTGGGCGAGGAGCGGGCCGGCGAACGGATCGGCCTCCACGACCACTTCTTCGAGCTGGGCGGCCACTCTCTGGCCGCCCAGCGGCTGGCGTCGCGCGTGCGCGCCGCGCTCGGCGTCGAGCTGCCGCTGCGCGCGATCTTCGAGGCGCCGACCGTGGCCCCGCTGGCTCTGCGCTGCGCCGCTCCGGCCGGGGCGGAGACCTCCCTTCCCCTCGTCGCCAGGCCGCGCGATCCGCAGGGCGACCCGCTCTCCTTCGCCCAGGAACGCTTCTGGTTCCTGGAGCGGCTGACTCCCGGCACCTCGACCTACAACCTGCCGAGCCGGATGCGCTTGCGCGGGCCGCTCGATCGCGCGCGCCTCGAGCACTGCTTCACCGAGATCTGCCGGCGGCACGAGATCCTGCGTACCCGCTTCGAGCTGCGCGGCAATGTTCCGAACAAGACTCCGGTCCAGGTCGTCGACCCTCCCGCGCCGCAGGTCCTGCCGCTGGTCGATCTGACGGCGCTGCCGGAGGACCGGCGCCTGCGCGAGGCCGAGCACCAGGCGGGCGAGGAGGCGGACCAGCCGTTCGACCTGGAGCGCGGGCCGCTCCTGCGGGCCGTCCTGGTGCGGATCGGCGCCGAGGAGCACGCGGTCCTCTTGAGCCTCCACCACATCATCACCGACGGATGGTCCATGGGCATCCTGTTCGGCGAGGTGGCGGCCCTCTATCAGGCCTTTGCGGACGGCCAGCCGTCGCCGCTTCCCGAGCTCCCGGTCCAGTCCGCGGACGTGGCCCGCTGGCAGCGCGACGTGCTCGCCGGACCGGCGCTCCAGGAACAGCTCGCCTGGTGGCTCCGGCATCTCGACGGAGCACCCCCGTCGCTCGACCTGCCGCTCGACCGCGTCCGGCCGGCGGTGCAGACCTTCCTCGGCGCCTCGGTGTCCGGCCGCTTCCCGGCGGAGCTGACCGGCGGTCTGCGCGCCCTGGCGAACCGCGAGGGGGCCTCGCTGTTCATGGTCCTCCTCGCCGGCTTCGGCCTGCTCGCCAGCCGGCTGAGCGGACAGAGCGACGTGGTGGTCGGCTCGCCCGTGGCCGGCCGCGGCCGGCCGGAGCTGGAGAGCCTGATCGGCTGTTTCCTGAACACCCTGGCGCTGCGCCTCGACCTCGGAGGTCCGGCGGAGGGCGGGCTGACCGGCCGCAGGCTCCTCGGACGCAGTCTTACTGGACGCGCGCTCCTGGGTCGCGCTAGGGAGGCGGCGCTCGGCGCCTATGCCCACCAGGATGTCCCGTTCGAGAGGCTGCTCGAAGACCTGCAGCCGGAGCGCGATCTGTCGCGCACGCCGCTGTTCCAGATCTTCCTCAACATGCTGAGCTTTCCGGCGAGCGCCTCCCGCATGCCCGACGGGCTGGTGCTGGAGCCGCTCGGCGGCACCGGCGTCGATTCCAAGTTCGACCTGACCCTCTACGCCGCCGAGGACGCGGACGGGATCGGGCTGAGCCTGGTCTACAACGCCGACCTTTTCGACGGTCCCCGCGTCGAGGAGATGGTGCGCCAGCTCCAGCTCGTCCTGGAGCAGATCGCCGCGGATCCCGACGCGCCGGTGGAGAGCTTTTCGCTGCTCACTCCCGAGGCCGCCGCGGTGCTCCCCGATCCCCGCGAGCCGCTGGGCGACGCTTGGGTCGGCGGCGTGCACAAGCTGTTTGCCGAGCAGGCCCGGCTCCACCCGGAGCGGCCGGCGGTGGCGGACTCCGAGGTGGCGTGGAGCCATGGCGAGCTCGCCGAGGCCGCGGCCCGTCTCGCGGGGCACCTGCGCGCCGCAGGGCTCGCGCCGCAGGAGCCGGTGGCGATCTGGGCCCACCGCGGTGCGCGGACGGTCCAGGCCGTGTTCGGCACGCTCTGGGCCGGCGGCGCCTTCGTGCTCCTCGATCCCGCCTATCCGCCGGCGCGCCTGGCGGAGACGGTGGAGCTGGCGGCCCCGAGGTATTGGATTCAAAGCGGGTTGGAGATCGCCGCCGCGGGCGCGCCCCCGGCGGAGGTGGAGGAGGTGCTCCAACGCCTCGACCTGCGAGGGCGTCTGCGGCTGCCCTGCGAGATCTCCTCCCCTCCGGTCGAGCCGGCGCAGGTCGGGCCGGACGACACCGTGGCAATCGCCTTCACCTCGGGCTCCACGGGAGCGCCGAAGGGGATCGTGCAGCGCCACGGCTCGATGTCCCACTTCCTGCCGTGGATCGCCGAGCGCTTCGGGATCGGGCCGGAGGACCGCTTCAGCCTCCTTTCGGGCCTCTCCCACGATCCGTTCCAGCGGGATCTCTTCACCTCGCTCTGCCTGGGAGCGAGCCTGTGTGCGCCCACGGGCGAGGAGATGACGACACCGGGCCGGCTCGCCGCCTGGATGGCACGCGAGCGGATCACGGTCTCCAACCTGACGCCGGCCATGGCGCAGCTCCTCACCGAGACGGGCAGTGAGTCGCTGCCTCACCTGAGAGCGGCCTTCCTGATCGGCGACGCCCTGACCCGCGCCGACGTCGAGCGCCTGCGCCGCCTCGCTCCCGGCGCGGTCTGCGTGAACCTCTACGGCACGACCGAGACGCAGCGCGCCCTCGGCATGCACCTGGTGACCCGGGAGGAGATCGAGGACCCGCGCGCGCCTCAGGTCCTGCCGCTCGGCCGCGGGATGCGCGATGTCCAGCTTCTGGTGACTGCCGGGGAGCGCCTGGCCGGCATCGGCGAGCTCGGGGAGATCCAGGTGCGCAGCCCGCACCTTGCCCGTGGTTACCTGGCCGATGAGGCGCTCACGGCGGAGCGGTTCCTAACTGATCCGACAGATCTGACCGATCATCCGACGGATCGGTCCGATCGGTCGGATCGGTCTGATCCATTCGGCACCCGCCTCTACCGCACGGGCGACCTCGGACGCTACCGGCCCGACGGCGAGGTCGTCTTCGCGGGCCGGGCCGACCAGCAGGTGAAGATCCGCGGCTTCCGCATCGAGCCGGCGGAGGTCGAGGCGGCCCTGGGCCGCCAGCCGGGCGTGCGCGAGGCCGTGGTGCTCGCCCGTAGTCTTTCCCAAGAAGATCGTCCTGGCGACCGCGAGCTCATCGCCTACGTGACCGGCGAGGAGATCGATCCCACCCGCCTGCGCGAGGCCCTGCGTTCCCGGCTGCCGGGATACATGGTGCCCTCCGCCTTCGTGCTCCTCGACGAGCTGCCGGTCACCCCGAACGGCAAGGTCGACCGCCGGAGTCTTTCTCAAATGGGGGCCCGCATCGCACCCGAGCGCAGCGGTGATCGGGAAGGGAGCTTCGTCGCGCCGCGCACGCCCACGGAAGAGACCCTCGCCACTCTCTGGGTCGAGGTGCTCGGCTCGCGGCGCACCGGCGGCCGCGCCGACGTCCGGGACCACTTCTTCGGGCTCGGCGGCCACTCGCTCCTCGCCACCCGGCTGCTCGCCGCCATCCAGGATGCCTTCGGCGTCGAGCTGCCGCTGCGCATCGTCTTCGAGCGGCCGACCCTGGAGGAGATGGCCGCGGCCATCGCGGAGGCTGGCGAGACGGCCCACCAGGACGAGCCCGTGGTCCGCCTCCCGCGGTCGCCTGGGGTGAACCGCTTCCCGGTCTCCTTCTCGCAGCTCCGCGAGTGGATCCTCGACCGGCTGGAGCCGGGCAATCCGGCCTACAACATCCCGAACAACCTGCGGATCGGCGGCCCGCTCTCGATCCCGGTCCTCGCCGAGGCCCTGCGCCACCTCATCCAGAGACACGAGGTCTTCCGCACGGCATTCGTCGCTGAAGACGAGGAACCTCTCCAGGTCGTGCTCCCGGAGGTCTCCCTGGAGGTCCCTGTGATCGACCTGTCGGCCCTGCCCGAGGCGTTGCGGGAAACCGAGCTCCCCCGGCAGGTCCGGCACCACGCGGGCACCGGCTTCGACCTGACGGCGGCGCCACTCCTGCGGGTCCGCGTGATCCGCCTCGCCGCCGAGGACCACGCCCTCCTGATGACCGTGCACCACATCATCTCGGATGGCTGGTCCATGGGCATCCTGAACCAGGAGCTGGCGGCCCTCTACGAGGTCGCAGCGGCCGGTGTGGAGTCTGCTCTGCCGCCGCTGCCGGTCCAGTACGCCGACTACGCCGTCTGGCAGCGCCGCCGGCTCGACGCCGAAGCCCTGGAGCGGCAGGTGGGCTACTGGCGCCGGCAGCTCACCGGCGCGCCGCCGCTCCTCGAGCTGCCCACCGACCGGCCGCGTCCGCCGGTGCGCAGCAGCCGCGGCCGGCGGATCCCCTTCCTCCTGCCGCAGCCGCTCGCCGGCCGCCTGGAGGAGCTGGCTCTGCGGCACGGCGCAACGCTGTTCATGGTGCTCCTGGCCGGCTACCAGATCCTCCTGGCGCGCTGGAGCGGCCAGGACGAGGTCGTGGCCGGCACCTACAGCGGCAACCGGCCGCGCCGCGAGCTGGAGCCGCTCATCGGCTTCTTCATCAACACCCTCGTGCTGCGCACCGACCTGTCGGGCGATCCGTCGTTCTCCGCCCTCCTCGGCCGGGTGCGCGAGACCACGCTCGGGGCCTACGCGCACCGCGACGTGCCGTTCGAGAAGCTCCTGGAGACCCTGCAACTGCCGCGCGATCCGTCGCGCACGCCGCTCTTCCAGGCCCTCCTGGTGCTGCACAACTTCCCGCCGGCGCTTACCCGTCTGAGCACGGGCGTGCGCCTCGCGCCCCTGCCGGTGGCGGCGGAGAAGTCCGACTACGACCTGTCGCTCTGGCTCGGCGAGGCGCCGCAAGGGGTCGGCGGCCTGCTCGAATACAGCACCGACCTCTTCGACGAGCCGACCATGGTCCGCTTCGCCGGCCAGCTCCGGCTGCTTCTGGAAGGCGCCGCGGCCGATCCGGACCGCAACGTCTGGACCCTCCCCCTGATCACCGAGGAGGAGCAGGCGCGCCAGCTCGCCGCCTGGAGCCACGGCCCGGCGGTCCCCGCAGGCCCGGCCCTCCTGCACCGCCTCGTCGAGGAGCAGGCTGCCCGCACACCGACCGCCGTGGCCGTGGAAGCCGGCGACATCCGGCTCACCTACGCCGACCTGGTCGAGCAGGCGCGCCGGGTCGCCAGGGGAATCGAGCCCGGCACGATCGTGGCCCTCGCGGCCGAGCGCACGCCGGAGCTGATCGTGCAGATGCTGGGCGTGCTGCGAGCCGGGGCGGCGTATTTGCCGATCGACCCTGCGTTCCCGCGGGAGCGGCGGGAGTACATGGTGGCCGATTCGGGGGCAAAGGACCTAAAGGACCTAAAGGACCCAAAGGACGACAACCAGGTGTCGTTTACGTCCTTTACGTCCTTTGATTCTTCCCCCGAGGCCCCCGCCTACCTCATCTACACCTCCGGCTCCACCGGCCTTCCCAAGGGCGTGGTCGTGCCCCACCGCGCCATCGCCTCCTTCGTGCGCGCGGCGCGGGAGAGCTATGAGATCGGCCCGGGCGACCGGGTCCTCCAGCTCACGTCGATCAGCTTCGACACCAGCGCCGAGGAGATCTGGCCGGCCCTGGCTTCCGGGGCGACCCTGATTTTGCGGCCCGACGACATGATGGGGTCGATCCCGCACTTCCTCCGCGAGCTGGAGCGGCTCGGCATCACCCACCTCGACCTGCCCACGGCGTTCTGGCACGAGATGGCCGCCGGGATGGAGGCCGAGAATCTGGAGCTGCCGCACGGCCTGCGTCTGGTCATCCTCGGCGGTGAGGAGGCCCTGGCCGACCGCTTCGCCCTCTGGCACCGGCGCGTCGGATCCTCGGTGCGGCTGGTCAACACCTATGGCCCGACCGAGGCCACGATCGTGGTGACCCGGCGCGAGCTGTCGGGGCTCGCCCCGGGCGGCACGGTACCCATCGGCCGGCCGATCCCGGGAGCGCGGACCTATGTCCTCGACCGCTTCTTCACACCCGTGCCGCCGGGCGTGCGCGGCGAGCTGTGGATCGGCGGCGCCGGGGTGGCCCGCGGCTACCTGGGCCGGCCCGACCTGACCGCCGAGCGCTTCCTGCCCGACCCGTTCTCTGAAGAACCGGGCGCGCGCCTTTACCGCACGGGTGACCTGGTGGTCCTCACTCCTGACGGCGACCTGATCTTCGCCGGGCGGGCCGACCGCCAGCTCAAGATCCGCGGCTACCGCATCGAGCCGGGGGAGATCGAGGCCGCCCTGCGCCTCCATCCGGCTCTGCGCGATGCGGTGGTGGACGTCCGCGGAGCGCGCGCCGACCAGAGGCTGATCGCCTGGATCGTGCTCCACGAGGGGATCGAAGCGCCGGGAGCGTCTGATCTGCGGGCCTTCCTGCGCGACCGGCTCCCCGAGCCGCTGCTGCCCGCCGCCTTCGTGCCGCTTTCGGCCTTGCCGCTCACGCCGAGTGGCAAGGTGGACCGTCGCGCACTGCCCGCACCGGCCGAGGCCCGGCTCGAGGGCGTCTCTTATGCCGAGCCGCAGAGCGCCCTGGAGCGAACCATCGCGGAGATCTACCGCGACCTCCTGCGGGTCGACCGCGTGGGCCTGCACGACAACTTCTTCGATCTGGGCGGTCACTCGCTCCTCATCGTGCGGGCTCACCAGAAGCTGCGGGAGGCACTAGGGAAAGAGATCCCGGTGCTCGACTTGTTCCGCTTTCCGACGGTGGCGGCGCTGGCGCGGCACCTGGGCGGCGAGGAGACGGGAAACCTGCAGAAAGTCCAGGGGCTCGCGGAGCAGCAGCGCGCCGCCCAGCAACGCCAGAAAGCCGCGATGGAGAGGTTGCGGAGGCCAGGAAGGACGAAGGAGTCCGGGACCTGACGGACGACGACCTGCGGCAGGCCGGGCTCGGCATCCCCTCAGCGGGCCGCCGCCAGCAAGGCATGTCACTTGCACACTCATTCCTGTACAAGGAGAGCTGACACCATGGCGAATGAGAAGAAGAGATCGGGACCGGATCCGCGCTTCGTCCGTTTCGAGGAAGAGGAAGCACCGGGGCTCGGCCCGGAGTCGGCCGGCCAGGCCGGCGACACCATGGGCCTTTCGCGCTCCGAGGTCGAGGGGCCGCAGAGCGTCGAGGAGCTGATCGAGGAAGGGCAGTCCTTCGAGGCCGGGATCATCAGCGGCGTCGAGGACGCGCCCGATGCCGATCAAGGCGGGGTCCGCACGCGCCAAGTCCCCGAGGACGACGTCCCGCAGGAATACCTGGACGACGAAATTCCCGGACGAGGCTGAGCTGAATCCTGCCGAGCCGGCAGAGGGCCCGTCTCTTTTTCCCCTGGCACCCATTCTCTCGCACCTCCCATGTCGAGCGGCTCAACCTGCACGTGCGCATGATGTCCCGCCGCTTCACCCGGTTGACGACGGGTTTCTCGAAGAAGCGGGACGCTCTAAGGCTGCGGTCGCCGTGTTTGTCGCGAGCTACAACCTGTGCTGGCGGCACTCGGCGCTCTGGATGTCCCCCGCGATGCATGCGGGACTCACCCGGAAGGTGTGGACGGTGCGGGATCTGTTGACCGCCTAAAGGAGGGAGTAGGATGAGGACATGTCGAAGAAAGGAAAGGCCACCGTCGTTGTGACAGAGGCAGCAAGGCAAGTCTATGCAGCCGATCGGCTGATCCCCCGCTTGATGGCCGGTGACGGATACTTCGCCTGTAGTTCGATTGCGCAGAACGGCTACTTCTTGGACATGGAGTTGTCCATCTCTCCTGAGGGCCGAGAGTTGCATTTCACGCTATCGATCCCCCTCTCTGATGTTCTCTACATAGTCTCTAAGGCGGACATGAAGCAGCTCGGCTTCAGAGACGCCCCGCCCAGCGGAGAGGGGGGAGGAGTAGAATAGGAGCATGGAATGGAGAGCGGGCGACATCACCATACTTCTGCCGGACGGCGGTGAACTGGATGGGCGCGGCTTCATTCACGGGGAGATCGCCAGGGCCGATTATCAAGGCGAGTGGCTTGTCCTGCACTACGGGTCGGGCTTGGTGCTAGGCCGCTTTGCTTCGGAGATTGTCGCGGCAGATCTCGGTGCGCGCCTAGTGAACGCCTTCCCTCGTGGCCTCAGGCGCCTGCCACAATCTTGGGCGGAGGGTCTCTGGGAACGACTTGAAGATATCAGAGCCGAAGTGGCGCGCGAGAATGGCTTACAGCCACCTCCCCCCCTGCGGGCCACGAACTTCCAGGCCCCTCCCCCCGCACCACCTACACAGTCCTAGGACACCACCCCGCTGGGCAGAGGGATCGCCCCGTGGGGCAGACCTCTTGACCCGTGGGGCAGACCGCCCGACCCGCGGGTCCAACCGCCCGACCCGCGGGTCAGGCCGCAGGACCCGCGGGGCCGGCGCTCCCAGCAAAGAGGAATGCGCCTGTCGGGTACGTAAAGAATCGAAACGTCAGATCCACTACACCAGCTCGCGCTCTAGCTCGTCCAAGAGGAGCTCCTCGGCGGCCAGGGCGAGCGCCGCGGCGGTCGTCCGCTCGAGGAGGCTCGCGAGCGGCAGGCGGACGCCGAGCTCCTGCTCCAGGCGATGGCGGACACGAGGGAGGAGGAGCGAGCGGCCGCCCAGGGCGAAAAAGTCGTCCTTCCGCCCGACGCGCGGGACGCCCAGGACGTCGCGCCAGACGTAGGCCACCGCCTCCTCGGCGGGCGTCGCCGGCGCTTCGTAGCCGCCGGCCGAGGTCGCCTCGAGCTTCGGGGTCGGAAGAGCCCGGCGGTCGAGCTTGCCGCTCGCGTTTCGCGGCAAGACGGGAAGCAGGGCGAAGAGCGACGGCACCGCCGGCTCGGGGAGGCGCTCTTTCAAGAACCCGCGGAGCTCGGCCGCCGTGGCGCCCTCTCCCGGCCGCGCCACCCACCAGGCGACCAGCGCGCGCTCGCCGGCGCGCCGCTCGTCGATCCCCACGGCCGCCTCGGCGACCGCCGGGTGCTGCGCGAGCACCCCCTCGATCTCCTCCAGCTCGATGCGGAAGCCGCGCAACTTGACCTGGCGGTCGATGCGGCCGAGGTACTCGAGCGCGCCGACCTCCCCTCCATCCAGACCCCCTCCATCCAGAAGATAGCGCGCCAGATCGCCGGTCGTGTACATCCGCGCGCCGGAGCGGCCCGCGAAGGGGTCGGGAAGGAAGGTGCGGGCGGTCAGGTCCGGGCGCCCGAGGTAGCCGCGGGCGAGGGTCTCGCCGCCGATCGCTAGCTCGCCGGGGATCCCCGGCGGGCAGAGCTCGTGCGCGCCGTCCAGGACGTAGGCGCGGGTGCCCGGCAGCGGCCGGCCAATCGGGAGCTCGCGGAGGGGGCCGCCGTCCGGCTCGCCATGGACGGCGTGCGAGGTGGAGGCGACGGTGATCTCCGTCGGCCCGTAGGAGTTGATCACCCGCACCGCGGGGCCGAGCTGGCGGCGCAGGCGCGCGACGCGTTCCGGGAGCGCCCGCTCGCCGCCGGAGACGAGGAGGCGGAGGGAGGGCGGCCAGGCGGCCTCGCCGGCGTCGACCCGGTCGACCAGCTCTTGCCAGAAGACGGTGGGCAGGTCGCAGACGGTCACCCCCCAGCTCGCGCAGGTGCCCAGGAAGTCCGGCGCCCCAGCGAGCATCGCGTCGTTGCGGAGGATCAGCGCCGCGCCGCTCGCCAGGCAGCAGAAGATCTCCTCGACGCTGGCGTCGAAGGAGAGGGAGGCGAACTGCAGCATGCGGTCGGAGGGGGTGAGCGCGAGGTCCTGCCGCGTCGCGAGGACGTAGGTCGCGAGCCCGCCGTGGCGGATCATCACCCCCTTGGGCGCGCCGGTCGAGCCCGAGGTGTAGATGACGTAGGCGAGGCCCTCGCGGTCGGCCCCAATCGTCGGATCAATCGTCGGGTCGCCCGCCGGCACCGGCTCGGCCTCGAGGGCCGGCCAGATCTCGTCGAGGTCGATGACGGGCAGGTCGGCGAGCCGGGCCGCCTCGCGCGCCACCGCGCGCCCGCCGCCGGTGAGGAGCACCGCAGCGACGGCGCCACCCCCGACGTCCTGACGCCCGATGTCACTGAGGATGACGGCCAGGCGCTCGACCGGGCTCGCCGGGTCGAGCGGCACGTAGGCTCCTCCCGCGATGAGCACGGCGAAGATGGCGGCGACCATGCGCGGCGAGCGTTCGGGGTCGATCGCCACCCGGCTCTCCGGGCCGATCCCCTGGGCGACGAGCCGGCGCGCCAGGCCTCGCGCGAGGCGGGCGAGCTCGCCATAAGAGACCTCCCGACCCTCGGCGACGACGGCCGGCGCGCCGGGCGTGCGCGCCGCCTGGGCGAGGAAGGCGTGATGGGCCAGCGGCGGCTGGGCCCCGGCCTGGCCGTCCTCGCCGGCCTCGCCACCATCGCCGCCGTCGCTCCAGGCGAGGACCTGGCGGCGCTCGGACGCCGAGAGGAGGGGGAGCTCGGCGAGCGGCCGCTCCGGCGCGTCGAGCGCGGCGGCGAGGAAGGCCGCCAGGTGGTCGAGGAGGCGCGCCGCCGTCACCTCGGTGAACAGGAGGGCGTCGTAGGCGAGCCGCAGCCCGATGCCGCCATCGCCATCTCCCTCGCCGCGGGGATCGGACCTCTCTTCGGCGATGAGGCCGAGCTCGAAGACCTCCCCCGCCAGGTCCGCCGTGGGATCGGGAGGCGAGACGGCGATCCGGAGGCCCGCGAAGGAGAGCTGCGGCGCCGGCTGGCTCCGGAGGAGGAACATGACCTGGAACGGCGGCGCGCGGCGCGGGTCGCGCGGCAGGCCCAGGGCCGTGAGGAGCATCTCGAGCGGCAGGTCCTGGTGCGCGGCGGCGGCCGCCGCCGCCGCCCGGACCTCGTCGACGAGCGGGCCGTAACCTCGGTCGAGCCGCGGGCGGGCGCGGAGGACCAGGGTGTTGCGGAAGGGACCGATCAGCCCCTCGGCCTCCGGGCGGCGGCTCTCGACCGGCGTGCCGACGAGGAGGTCCTCCTCGCCGCCGGTGCGCCCGAGGACGGCGGCCCAGGCAGCCAGGAGGGTCGAAGAGAGCGTCGCCCCGCACCGGCCGCCCAGCTCGCGGAGGGCCGCGGCGAGCGGCGCCGACAGCACGCGGTAGACCTCGCCGGCGAGGAACCCATGCGCCGAGGCGCGGTCGAAGTCGGCCGGCAATCGCAGGACGGGAAGCGGCGGGGCGAGCTCGCGCCGCCAGGGATCGACCTCGCCGGCGAGCGTCTCGCCCGCGAGGTGCAGCCTCTGCCAGAGCGCATGGTCGGTGTACTGCAAGGGGAGCTCGGGGAGCGGCGACGGCCGTCCCGCGGCGAAGGCCTCGTAGAGCGCCGCGACCTCTCGCCAGAGAACGAGGCTCGATCCGCCGTCGAAGACGACGGGGTGGGCGGTGAGGAGCCCGGCATGCCGGTCCGCCGAGAGGCGCACGAGAGCGACGCGGAAGAGAGGCTCCGCCGCGAGGTCGAACGGGCGCCGCCGCTCCTCGGTGGAGAGGCGCGCGACCTCGGGCCTCCACGATGGCTCCGGAAGGCCGGCGAGGTCGACGAGCGGCAGCGGCCGGCGCGCGGCGGGGGCGACGACGGGCTCCGGCGCGCCGCCCGGCGCGGCGAAGGTGGTGCGCAGGATCTGGTGCCGGCGGACCACCTCGTCGAGCGAGCGGGCGAGGAGGGCGGGGGCGAGCGGGCCCGAAATGTCGACGGTGTGGAAGAGGTTGTAGGTTGCCGCGCCGGGGTCGATCTGGTCGAGGAGCCACATCCGCTCCTGGACGAAGGAGAGCGGGCGGACCGTTTCCTCCTGAAGGGTTTGTCGGGGCAGCGTGCAGGTGGGTCGTTCCGCCAGGATTTCCATGACCCGACAGCTTCGCATGGAGACCCGCCGGCGGGCTACTGTCCGCCTCCAAGCCCTCCGTCGGCTGGCGCGACACCCCGGGGCCAGAGTAGACTCCGTGCGACCCCGGCGGGAGAAAGGTCAACAGGCATGAGCTCCAGCGGACGAGCGCCTATCTTCATCCTGTCGTGTTACCGCACCGGCTCGACCCTGATGCGGTACATCTTCGACACCCATCCGGACGTCTATTCTCCGCCGGAGGTCAGCCTCGGCGATGCGGCCGCACAACTGGCCCACCTCGAAGCAGGCCTGATCGGGTTCAAGCTCGACCTGGCACACCTGGACCAGCTCCCGGCCGAGAGCGTGGCCGGGATCCGCGCGGTCCTCGGCGGACGCATGGACGCCGCCACGGCCCGCCACGGCAAACGCCTCTGGTGCGAAAAGAGCCCGTCCAACCTGGCTTCCCTCGGCTTGCTGCGGCTCGTCTTCCCCGAGGCGCGTTTCGTCTGCCTCTACCGCCATGCGTTTGATGTGGTGCAGTCGCTTCTCCGCGGGATGATTTATCGCTTCCCCGACCTCCAGCCGTATCTGATCACGCACAAGGTGCATGAGGTGTCCGCGGCGCTCGACTACTGGAACGGGCGCACCCTCGCCCAAATGGCCCTTGAGGCCAAGGCGCCCGACCGCTGTGTCCGCGTGCGCTACGAGGACCTGGTCGCCAACCCGGAGGAGTCCGTGCGCCGGGTCTTCTCCTCCCTCGGCCTTTCCTGGAACGAGGCTCTGCTCAAGGCGGTCTTCACCGCGCCCCACGACCAGGGGAACCAAGACCACCTGATCGTCCTGACCCGGTCCATCCACGGCGAGAGCGTGGGCGGCGGCCACGACCTGCCTCTCGACGGGGTCCCCCCCGAGGTCCTGAGCGCGACGCGCCAGATCCTCAAGGCCCTCGGGTATCCGGAGCGGCCCCAGCCTGCCTGCCGGCCCACCCCTGTCGACACCCCGGGGACCCCCTCGCAGACCCCTCATTGGCTCTTCGAAACCCACCTGCCGGAGAGGATGCGGACGGATCTCGCGTCTGTCAAAGAGATCCGGTCCAGCTACCGTTTCGAGATTCTTGGCGACGGCGGCGGCACCTGGGTGGTCGATCCGCAGCAGAGAAAAGTGCTGACCGGACAGGCCCCCGCCTCCTGCAAGATCGAGATCTCCGCGGCCGACCTGTTCGCGGTTGCCTCCGGCAGGCTCCACCCCTTCAAGGCCAACGAGCAGGGGCGGCTCCAGTTCGATGGCAACGTCAACGTGTACGAGATCGATGCCTTGATGCAGCTCCTGCGGCTGAGCTCTCCCTAGAGTGTCCAAGGTACAGCTCAGTGCGGCCTAACCCAGTGAGACGGTCACCTCGCCGGAGCCGCCGAAGGAGACCCGCCGAGGGTAGGTGAGAGAGAAGATCGAGGCGTTCCGTTAGTGTTCCTATGACCAGACAGCTTCGCCTGGGGGAGGCCCGGCGGGCTATGTCCTCCCCCAAGCCTTTCGTCGCACTTCTATATACTGACCTTACGCGGGGGGGGCCATGGAGGCTTTATCTTTTTCGCGTAATGTTTTAAAGCGAGATGAACACCCTCCTGACCATGAACACCGCCGCGCCCTGCCAGGAGTTGGAGGGAGAGCCTGTCAGCGCCATGGGCACGCCCTCGTACGGCCAGCGTTCGCTCTGGTTTCTCCAGCACCTCGCTCCCCAGGGCAGCGCCTACAACATCGCGGCCGCGGCCCGCGTGCGCACCCCGATCGATGCCAGGGCCCTGGAGCACGCGTTCCAGGCTCTGGTGGACCGCCACGCGGCCTTGCGGACGACGTTTCCGTCGATCGACGGCGCACCCTGCCGGCGGGTCGCGGGACGCCAGAGCTTCTCCTTGGTGTGTATGGATGCCAGCGGTTGGAGCGAGCAGGAGTTGCGGGCTCGTCTGGCCGAAGAAGCCTGGCGCCCCTTCGACCTGGAGCGCGGGCCGCTCCTTCGCGCCGCACTGCTGATGGGCGGCCCCGGCGGGCCGGTGCTCCTTCTTGCCATTCACCACATCGTCGCCGACTTCTGGTCTCTCGCCATTCTGGTTCGTGAGCTGCCGTTGCTGTACCGCGAAGCGGCCGGCGCCGGGCCGGCGCAGCTCTCTTCTCCCGGGATGGACTACGAAGAGCATGTCCGGATGGAAGGGGAGGCCCTGGGTGACGGACGGGGCGAGGCCTTGTTGGCTTACTGGCAGGAGACGCTGGCAGGGCTCCCCGCTCTCGAGCTCCCCCTCGACCGGCCGCGTCCGGCGGTGCAGACCGATCGGGGCGACAGCTGCCGGCTTCGGCTGCCGGGCGAGCTCGCGGCGGCCCTGCGCGCACGTAGCCGAAAGCAGCACGCCACGCTTTTCATGACGCTGGCCGCCGCGTTCCAGGTGCTCCTGTGCCGCCACTCCGGCCAGGAGGACCTGGCGATCGGCGCGCCACGCGCCGGCCGGTCCCGGTCGGAGCTCGCCGGCACGGTGGGCTACTTCGTCAACCCGGTGGTTTTGCGTGGAGACCTGACCGGAGACCCCACGTTCGCGGAGCTTCTGGAGCGCACCAGGGCGACGGTGCTCGCCGCCTTCGAGCACGGAGACTATCCGCTGCCGCTCCTCGTCGAGCACCTCCAACCCGTGCGGGATGCCAGCCGGACGCCGCTGTTTCAAGTTTCGTTCGTGATGCAGAAGGAGACGCGCGGCGTCGAAGGGCTCACCGCCTTCGCCCTCGGCGAGGAGGGGGTCTTGGTGGGGCCGGAGGACTTCCGGCTGGAGACGCTCTCCCTGCCCCGGCCGCCGGCTCCTTTCGAGCTGATGCTCCATGCGGTGGAGCGCCAGGGCGGGCTGAGCCTCGCGCTGCAGTTCAACACCGACCTGTTCGATACCGCGACCGCGCTGCACCTGCTGGACCGCTTCGCCCGGCTGCTCCGGTCGGTCGTGGAGAGCCCCGAGCTCGCGCTCTCGGCGCTGCCGCTCCTCTCCGCGGCGGAGCGCCACCAGCTCCTCCATGCCTGGAATGACACCCGGAACGATGCCTGGAACGACAGGGCGGAGGCCGGCCCGGAGGCGACCCTCTACGATCTGTTCGCGGCGCAGGCCGAGCGGACGCCGGAGGCGGAGGCGGTGGTGTTCGACGAGGAGCGGCTGACCTACCGCGAGCTGGCGGCCCGGGCGCAGGCCCTGGCGCACCATCTGGTGAGGCTCGGAGTGGGGCCCGAGGTGGTGGTGGGAGTGGCGGCGGAGCGCTCGGTCGGGCTGATCGCCGGCCTGCTCGGCGTGCTCGGCGCCGGCGGCGCCTACCTGCCGCTGGAGCCGGACCTTCCCCGGCAGCGCCTGGCGATGATTCTGGAGGATGCTGCGCCGGCCGTCGTCCTCACCCGCCGTGCCTACGCGAATACGCTGCCGCTCGACGCCGTCCCCGGCCTGCGCCTCGCCTGGCTCGACGAGGTCTCCGGCCTGCCGGCCGGCGCGGCGCAACGGCTCCCGCGGGCGGCGGCCGACAACGCCGCCTACGTCATCTACACCTCGGGCTCGACCGGCCGGCCGAAGGGGGTGGTCAACAGCCACCGCGGCATCGTCAACCGGCTGCTGTGGATGCAGGAGGCCTGCGGCCTGGACGCGGGCGACCGGTTCCTGCAGAAGACTCCGTTCGGCTTCGACGTCTCGGTCCCGGAATTCTTCGCTCCCCTGATCCTCGGAGCGCGGTTGGTGGTGGCCCGGCCGGACGGGCACCGCGACAGCGCCTACCTGGCCCGGCTGGTCGAGCAGGAAGGGGTCACGACGATCCACTTCGTGCCCTCGATGCTTCCCTTCTTCCTGGCGGAGGACGGGGTGGCGGCGCGCTGCCGCTCGCTGCGCCGGGTGCTGGTCAGCGGCGAGGCCCTGCCCTGGGAGGTGGAGCAACGCTGCCTCGCTACGCTGCCGGTGCCGCTCTACAACCTGTATGGTCCGACCGAGGCCGCGGTCGAGGTGACGGCCTGGAGCTGCCGGCCGGCGGAGCGCCCGCGGCCAGGGGAAAACCCGCGCCCGGTGCCGATCGGCCGGCCGATCCGCAACACGCAGATCCACGTCGTGGGCCGGCGGTTGGAGCCGGTGCCGCCCGGGGCGGTGGGGGAGCTGGCGATCGGCGGCGTGCAGGTGGCGCGCGGCTATCGCGGGCGTCCGGACCTGACGGCGGAGCGGTTCGTCCCCAATCCGTTCGGTCCCCCGGGATCCCGCCTGTACCGGACCGGCGACCTCTGCCGCCATCGGCCCGGGGGGGAGATCGAATACCTCGGCCGGCTCGACGACCAGGTGAAGATCCGCGGCTTTCGGATCGAGCCGCGCGAGATCGAGATCGTTTTGGGAACCCATCCGGAGGTCCGGGAGGCCGCGGTCGTGGTGCGCCAGGACGGCGCGGGGGAACGGTCGCTCCTCGCCTGCGTGGTGCCGGCGGCGGCGGACGCCGGAGCCGGCACGGCGGCCGAGCTGCGCGCCGCCCTGGCCGCCCGCCTGCCTCCCTCCATGGTGCCGGCCTTCGCCTTCGGCCGGGCGCTCGACCGCCTGCCGAACGGCAAGCTCGACCGCCGGGCGCTCGCCCGCTGGATCCCCATGGCCTTGCCCGGCCGCCCGCTCGAGGCGCCTGAGGCGCCGCGGACGCCGCTCGAGGAGCTGCTGGCCGGCCTCTTCGCCGAGGTGCTGGGAGTCGACCGGCTCGGTGTGGAGGAGAGCTTCTTCGAGCATGGCGGCCACTCGCTGGCCGCCATGCGGCTGACCGCGCGGATCCGCGAGGCGCTCGGCACCGAGCTGCCGCTCCACCGCGTCTTCGAGGCGCCGACCGTGGCGGCCCTGGCCCGCGCGGTCGCGGGCGAAGCCCGGAGCGCTGCCCCGCCGCTCGTTCCCGTGTCTCGTGCGACACCCCGCGCGACACCCCTGCCGCTCTCCTTCGCCCAGCAGCGGCTCTGGTTCCTCCATCAGTTGGAGCCGGCGAGCCCGGTCTACAACATGCCGGCCGCGCTCTATCTGCCGGGCCGGCTCGACCGCGCGATGCTCGCCGCGGCTCTGGGGGAGGTGGCGCGCCGCCACGAGTCGCTGCGGACCCGATGCATCGCGATTGATGGAGAACCGGTCCAGGTGGTCGATCCGCCCGCTCCGGTCCCGGTGCCGGAGATCGATCTCGCGGGTCTGCCGGCCGCCCGGCGCCTGGAGGAGGCCCGCCGGCTGGCGCGCGAGGAGGCTCTGCATCCGTTCGACCTCGCCCGCGGACCGTTGCTGCGCACGTCCCTGGTGCGCCTGGGCGAGGCGGAGCAGCTCCTCCTGCTGACCATGCACCACGTGATCAGCGATGGCTGGTCGCTGCGGGTGCTGGCGCGGGAGCTGAGCGCCCTCTACGATGCCGGCCTGGAGCGCCGCCCGTCTCCCTTGCCGGAGCTGGCGATCCAGTACGGAGACTACGCGGTCTGGCAGCGCGGCTGGCTCCGTGGGGAGGTGCTGGAGGCCGAGCTGGCCCACTGGCGGGCCCGCCTGGCCGGTGCGCCTCCGGTGCTCGACCTGCCGCTCGATCGCCCACGGCCGGCGGTGATGAGCTCGCGCGGCGCGAGCCGTGCCCTGGCTCTGTCGCCCGCTCTGCTGCCGTCTCTGCAGGCGCTGGCGCGCCGGCAGGGGGTGACCCTGTTCATGGCCGTCCTGGCCGCCTTCCAGGCTCTGCTGGCCCGCATCAGCAATACCGACGACGTGAGCGTCGGATCGCCGGTCGCCGGCCGCGGCCAGCTGCGGACCGAGGGTCTGATCGGGTTCTTCGTCAACACGCTGGTGCTGCGCACCGACCTCTCCGGCGCACCCGGAGCACCATCGTTCGCGGAGCTGCTCGCGCGGGTCCGGGAGACCTCTCTGGCCGCCTATGCCCATCAGGACCTGCCGTTCGAGAAGCTGGTCGAGGAGCTCCACCCGCAGCGCGACCTCAGCTACGCGCCGCTGGTCCAGGTCTCGTTCGTCCTCGACAGCGATCCGCCCCCCGCGTTGCGGCTGGGCGACGTCGAGGCGGCCCTCTGGCCCCTGGAGACGGAGATCGAGAAGCTCGACCTGAGCCTCACCCTGGGAGTCGGTCCGGCGGGTCTCTCCGGAGCGATCGGCTTCCGCTCCGACCTGTTCGACGGGGCGACGATCGAACGCCTGGCCGGGCACTTTGGGCGCCTGCTGGCCGGTGCCGTTGCGGCGCCGCAGCAACGCCTGCCGGAGCTGCCGCTGCTCTCGGCGGAGGAGCGGGAGCAGCTCCTGCGGATGGGAGACGGGGAAGGGGATGGGGAAGGGGAAGGAGAAAGCTACCCGCGGGAAGCGACGCTCCACGATCTGTTCGCCGAGCAGGCGGCGCTGCGCCCCGATGCCGTGGCCCTGGCCGGACTGGCCGGTCTGTCCGGCCAGGGCACCGGCACCGCCCTCACCTACGGCGAGCTCGCCCGCCAGGCCACCCGTTGGGCGCGTCGGTTGCGCGTCCTGGGCGTCGGTCCGGAGGTGCGGGTGGCCCTCTGCCTCGATCGTGCTCCCGCCCAGGTGGTGGCGACGCTCGCCGTGCTCGCGGCCGGTGGCGCCTATGTGCCGCTGGACCCCGCGTACCCGCGGGAGCGGCTGGCCTTCCTGATGCGGAGCAGCGCCGCCCCGGTGCTGATCACCGAGGAGCGCTGGCTGCCGATGTTGTCAGAGATGTTGTCGGAGCTGTTGTCGGAGCTGCCGGACAGGAAGGTGGCGATCCTCTGCCTGGACGGCGCGGTGTCGGAGGGAGGGGAGAGGGGGGAGAGGGAAGCGGCCTTGCCCGCGGTGGACGCCACCGGCCTGGCCTACGTGATGTACACCTCGGGCTCGACGGGCGAGCCGAAGGGGGTCGCGGTGACCCACCGGGGAGTGGTGCGGCTCGTGCGGGGGACCGGCTATGCCCGGTTCGGCCCCGGCGAGACCTTGTTCCTGTACGCCCCCTATACGTTCGACGCCTCGACGCTGGAGCTGTGGGGCGCGCTCCTCCACGGCTCCCGCCTGGTGATCCCGCCGCCCGGTGTGCTGACGCCCGCCGAGCTGGGCGAGGTGGTGGAGAGAGAGGGGGTGACCACGCTGTTGCTGACCGCCGGGCTGTTCCGGCAGATGGTGGAGGAGAATCTGGAGGCGCTCTCCGGAGTGCGCCAGCTGCTGACCGGTGGCGACGTGGTGCCGGTGGCGCACTCCCTGCGGGTGCTCGCCGAGCTCCCCGAAACCCGCCTGATCAATGCCTACGGGCCGACCGAGAACACGACCTTCACCTCCTGCTACACGGTGCGTGCCGCAGCGGAGCTGGACCCCTCGGTGCCGGTGGGGCGCCCGATCGCTCACACCTGGATCGCGGTCCTGGACCGCTATCAGATGCCGGTGCCGCCGGGAGTCGCCGGAGAGCTGTGCACGGGAGGGGACGGCCTGGCGCGCGGCTATCTGGATCTTCCGGACCGGACGGCGAAGCGCTTCCTGCCGGACCCGGAGGGGAGGGAGGCGGGCGGGCGCCTGTACAGGACCGGCGACCTGGTGCGCTGGCGCCGGTCGGGAGACCTCGAGTTCCTCGGCCGGATCGACGCGCAGGTCAAGGTGCGGGGCTTTCGGGTCGAGCCGGGAGAGATCGAGACGGCCCTGACGGCCCACCCGCGGCTGAGCAGCGCGGTGGTGCTGGCGCAGCGGGAGGAGGCCGGGGGGCACCGGCTGGTGGCGTACGTGGTGGCCGCGGCCGACGCAACCGTCGCGCCGGAGCCGTCCGAGCTGCGCGATTTCCTGCGCCAGCGGCTGCCCGAGTTCATGGTGCCGTCCGCCTGGGTCTCCCTGCCGGTCCTGCCCCTGACCGCCAACAGCAAGGTCGACCGCAAGGCGCTCGCCCTCCTGCAACCGGATCGGCCGCGGAGCACCGGTGGAGCGCTGCGCACGCCGGCGGAGGAGCGGATCGCGGCAATGTTCGCCGAGCTGCTGGGCGCCGAGCAGGTGGGGCCGGAGGCGGACTTCTTCGACCTGGGTGGGCATTCGCTGCTGGCGACCCGGTTGGTGTCGCGGGTGCGCGGGGTGTTCGGGGTGGAGCTGCCGCTGCAGGCGGTCTTCGAGACGCCGACCGTCGCGGGCCTGGCCACCCAGGTCGACCTCGCGACCGGCGCGGAGCGCTCCGCGGCGCCGCTCCTGGATCCCGTCGTGCGGGTGTCGCGCGAAGAGCCGCTGGCTTTGTCCTTCGCGCAGCAGCGGCTCTGGTTCCTGGAGCGGATCGAGACCGGCGCCGCGTACCTGCATCTGCCGGCGGCGCTCGACTGCGCGGGGCGCCTCGACCCGGCGGCGCTCGCCGGGAGTCTCGCCGGGATCCTGCACCGTCACGAGGGGTTGCGCACGCGCTTCGTCCTCTCCGGGAGGCATCCGCTCCAGATCCCGCTCTCGCCAGCCGAGCTCGCCGCGGTCCCCCTCGTGCCCTGCATCGACCTGAGCGCTCTCCCGGAGACCGCGCAGGAGGGAGAGGTATCCCGCTGGACCGCCGCGGAGGCCGCCCGCCCCTTCGATCTCGCACGCGGCCCCCTGCTCCACGCCGTCCTGCTGCGCCGCGGGCCGGAGAGCCACCGGCTGCTCCTGACCGTCCATCACATCGCCGCCGACGCGTGGTCGCTCGGCCTGCTCATCCGCGAGCTCGGGGAGCTCTACGCGGCCCGCGTCGAGGCCGGGCCGTCGCACCTGCCGGAGCTCTCCGTGCACTACGCCGACTACGCCGTCTGGCAGCGCCGGCGTCTGCAGGGCGACCGCCTGGAGGAGCTGCTGCGCTACTGGCGCGAGCGCCTGACGCCCCGTCCTCCCGCCCTGGAGCTCCCCACGGACCGCCCGCGGCCGCCGGTCCGGAACCCGCGCGGCGCGCGGCGGCCGGTGCGCTTCGACGCCGCGGCGGTGGACGCGATGCGGCGCCTCGGCGGCCCGGCCGGCGCCGCGCCAACCGGCGCCACCCTCTTCATGGTGTTCCTGGCGGTGTTCCAGGCGGTTCTCGCGCGCCATGCCGGGCAGGACGACGTCGCGGTCGGCACCGCGGTGGCGGATCGCCCCGATCCGGCGCTGGAGGGGGTGATCGGTCTCTTCCTCAACATCCTGGTGCTGCGCGGCGACCTGTCCGGCGACCCGACGTTCCGCACCCTCCTGATGCGCGTCCGCGAAACGGCGCTGGGCGCTTTCGCGCACGCCGAGCTGCCTTTCGAGCAGCTCGTCGACGCCCTGCAGCCGGAGCGGGATCTCTCCCGCAGCCCGCTGTTTCAAGTCCTGTTCACGCTGCGCAGCGAGCCGCTGCCGGAGCTCGCGCTGCCCGGCCTGGCGCTGCGGCAGGCCGATACGTTCACCGGAGCGGTGCAGTTCGACCTGTCTCTCCTCCTCGAAGAGTCCAGGAGCGGGGGGATCGACGGCTGGATCGAGCACAGCTCCGACCTGTTCGACGGCACGACCGTGGAGCGCCTGGCCCTCCACTGCAGCCATCTGCTCGCGAGCGCCGCGGCGGACCCCGCCCGCCGCCTGTCGGATCTCCCCCTGTTGAGCGAGGCGGAGGGGGCGCAGCTCCGGGTCGAATGGAACGACACGCGGACGGCGCTCCCCCTCATCGCGCCGATCGGTGAGCTGTTCCGCGCCCAGGTGGAGCGCACCCCCCTCGCGGTCGCGGCGGTCGACGCGGAGGCGGAGCTGACCTATCGGGAGCTCGCGGACCGGGCGTCCCGGCTGGCGCGATGGCTGGTCCGGAGCGGCGTGCGGCCAGGCGACCGGGTGGGCGTCTGCGTCGAGCGGTCGCTGCCAATGCTGGTCTCCCTCCTGGCCGTCCTGGAGGCCGGCGCGGCGTACGTGCCGCTCGATCCGGCCTATCCGCAGGCGCGGCTCGCGGCGATGCTGGAAGACTCGCAGGCCACGGCGCTGATCGCGTCGGCCCCCTCAGGCACGGCCGGTGCCTCGCTGCTGCATCCTCGGACCTTCTCTCCCGAAGCGCCGGGGGAGTCCTCTGCACCGCTCCCCTTGGTACCCGCGGCGTCGCCGGCCTACATCCTCTATACCTCGGGCTCGACGGGTGCTCCCAAGGGCGTCGTAGTCAGCCATGCGAACGCCTGCAATCTCTTCGTAGCGATGGATGCGGAGCTCCGGCCGCAAACGCCGGGCGTGTGGCTCGCGGTGACCAGCATCTGCTTCGACATCTCCGTGGTCGAGCTTCTGTGGACCCTGACCCGCGGCTTCCGGGTGGTGATCCACGACGAGCGGCCCGCCGGCGAGGGCGTGTCGGTGGCGGAGCAGATCGCCCGCCACGGCGTGTCGCACCTCCAGTGCACACCGTCGATGGCCGGCATGCTCGCCGCGATCCCGGAGCGGTTGCGGAGCCTCGCGCCGCTCTCCCATCTGCTGCTCGGCGGCGAAGCCCTGCCCGCGCCGCTGGCAGATCGCCTCGCGGCCACTGTGGCCGGCGCGGTCCGCAACCTCTACGGCCCGACCGAGGCCACCGTTTACTCGCTCGGCCAGCGGGTCGAGGGCGGCGAGGCGAGGCCGCCGATCGGGCGGCCGCTGTCCAATACCGAGGCCTACCTGCTGGATGCCTCTCTGCGGCCCGTCCCTCTGGGAGCCCGCGGCGAGGTCTTCCTCGGCGGCGACGGGGTGGCCATGGGGTACTGGCGGCGGCCCGATCTCACCGCCGAGCGCTTCCTTCCCGATCCGCTGGGGAGCCGCCCGGGCGGACGCCTCTACCGGACGGGCGACCTGGCGCGCCACCGCAAGGACGGCAGCGTGGATTATCTCGGCCGGTCGGACCACCAGGTCAAGGTGCGCGGAGTGCGCATGGAGCTCGGCGAGATCGAGGAGGCGCTGCGCGCGCATCCGGCGGTGGCGCAGACCGTCGCCGCCGTCCGCGACGATGGGCCGGGAGGCCGGCAGCTGATCGGCTACCTGGTCCCGGTGGCGGGCGGCCCGGCCGGAGGCCCCTCCGCGAGCGAGCTGCGGCGGTTCCTGGCCGAGCGGCTGCCCGAGGCCATGATCCCCGCCGCCTTTGTCCCGCTCGCCGCCCTGCCGCTCACCGAGAATGGCAAGGTCGACCGCAAGGCCCTGCCGGCGCCGGACACCGGCCGGCTGCGCCTGGACAGCGCCTACGCCCCGCCGCGGACGCCGGCCGAGAAGACGCTCGCCGCGATCTGGCAGGACGTGCTCGGGCACGATCGCATCGGTGTCAACGACAACTTCTTCGAGCTGGGGGGAAGCTCCCTGCTGCTCGTCGAGATCGAGGCGCGGCTGCGCGAGGCGTTCCACCGCGAGATCCCGATCGTCGAGATGTTCCGCCACCCGACCATCCGGAGTCTTGCCGAGGTCCTGGAAGCCCGGGGCCGGCAGCCGGCCCCGGCGGTCGCGGCCGAGGCACGGCCGGCTCCGGCCCGGGGCCCGGCCCCGGTGGCGGCGGGCGAGGGGGGGACCCTCGACCGCCAGCGACAGGCGGTCGAAGAGCTGCGGCGGCGGCGCGCGAGCCAGCAAAGGAGCTCCCGACGGTGAGACCTGGAGAAGGAAGCACGAGATGAGTGAGCAAGATCCGGAGAGCGGCTCCCTCGAAGGGATCGCCGTCGTCGGCATGGCCGGACGTTTCCCCGGCGCCGACGACCTGGGGGAGCTCTGGCGCAACCTGTGCGGCGGAGTCGAATCGGTCCGCTTCTACTCCCGCGAGGAGCTGGCGGCCGCGGGGGTCGCCCCGGCGCTGCTCGACGACCCGCGCTACGTCCGGGCGAGCGCCGCCCTGCGCGACGTGCAGCATTTCGACGCCGACTTTTTCGACTTCAGCGCGCGCGAGGCGGAGCTGATGGATCCGCAGCACAGGATTTTTCTCGAGTGCTGCTGGCAGGCTCTGGAGAACGCGGGCTACGACACCCGGACCTGGCCCGGCGCGATCGGCCTCTTCGCCGGCATGGGGATGAGCGGCTACCTGATCCGCAACCTCCTCTCCCATCCCGACCTGATCGAGAACGCCGGGCCGCTCCAGATCCGCATTCTGAACGACAACAACTTCCTGACCTCGCTGGTGGCGTACAAGCTCGACCTGCGGGGGCCGAGCGTCACGGTGCAGAGCGCCTGCTCGACCTCTCTCGTGGCGACCTGCATGGCCTGTCAGAGCCTGCTCCAGTTCCAGTGCGACCTGGTGCTGGCCGGGGGCGTGAGCGTGGTCGTGCCGCACGGGCTGGGTTATCTGGCGCTGGACGGCGTGATGTCTCCGGACGGCCACTGCCGCGCCTTCGACGCCGAGGCGCGCGGCACGGTGGAAGGGAGCGGCGCCGGCGTCGTGGTGCTCAAGCGGCTGGCGGACGCGGTGGCTGAGGGGGACACGATCCACGCGGTGATCCGCGGCTTCGCGACCAACAACGACGGCGGTTTCAAGCTGAGCTTCACCGCGCCGTCCCTGGACGGCCAGCTCGAGGTCGTGGCGACGGCCCAGGCGATCGCGGGGGTACCGGCCGAGTCGATCACCTACGTCGAGACGCACGGCACCGGCACCTCGTTGGGCGACCCGGTGGAGGTGGCGGCCCTGACCGAGGTCTTCGCGGAGTCGACGCAGCAGCGGGGTTTCTGTGGATTGGGCTCGATTAAGACCAACATCGGCCATCTCGACGCGGCGGCGGGGGTCGCGGGCCTGATCAAGGCCATCCTGGCGGTGGAGCACGGGATCCTGCCGCCCAGCCTCCATTTCGAGACTCCCAACCCGCGCATCGACTTCGCGCGCAGCCCCTTCTACGTCAACACCGAGTGCCGGCCCTGGCGGCCGGAGGGCTGGCCGCGGCGCGCCGGCGTCAGCGCCTTCGCGATCGGCGGGGTGAACGCGCATGTGATCCTGGAAGAGCCGCCGGCTCCCGGGCCTGCGGCCGCGGCGCCGCCGTGGAGCCTGCTGGTGCTTTCGGCGCGCACGGAGACGGCGCTCGACGCGGCGGCCGGCCGGCTGCTGGAGCATCTGAAGAACCCGGAATTCCAGGCGGGCCTGAATCTGGCGGACGTCGCCTACACCCTCCAGGTGGGGCGCCGCGCGTTCCGGCACCGCCGGGTGCTGGCCGCCCGCGATCTCGCGGACGCCGTGAGCGTGCTGGAGCGGCGCGATCCGCGGCGGCTGCTCTCGGGCGTTGCCGCCGCGGGCGAGCCGCAGGTGGCCTTCCTGTTCTCCGGCCTGGGGACCGAGTACGCCGGCATGGCCCGCGGCCTCTACCGGGACGACGCCGGCTTCCGCGCGCGGCTCGACGATTGCGCGGAGCGGCTCGCACCGCTCCTCGGGCTCGATCTGCGGGACGTCCTGTTTCCAGAGGAAGGGGAGGAGGCGGACGGAGAGACGGGGGTCGATCTCCGCGCGCTCCTCGGCCGGGGCCCGCGGCCGGCATCCTCCACGGAGGGACTGCTGCGGCGGACCGCGGTGTCACAGCCGGCCGTCTTCGCGGTCGAGTACGCGCTGGCCTCCCGCCTGCTCGACTGGGGGATCCGGCCGCAGGCGATGGTGGGCTTCAGCATCGGCGAGTACGTGGCGGCCTGCCTCTCCGGCGTGCTGTCGCTCGACGATGCGCTGCGCCTGGTGGCCGGCCGCGCCCGGCTGATCGACGAGCTGCCCGGCGGAGCGATGCTCGCGGTGCCGCTGGGCGAGGAGGCGGTCGCACCGTGGATGGCCGCGGGCCTCTCGCTCGCCGCGGTCGTCGGTCCGGAGCTGACCGTGCTGGCGGGAACGGAGGAGGCGGTGGCCGCGGCCGAGGAGCGGCTGACCGCCGCGGGCCACGTCTGCCGCCGGTTGCAGACGTCTCACGCCTTCCATTCGGCCCTGATGGAGCCGGCGGTGGAGCGCTTCCTGGCGCTCTTCGAGGGGATCGAGCTGCATCCGCCGGAGATCCCCTATCTCTCGAACGTCACCGGCGGCTGGATCACCGCCGAAGAGGCGACGGACCCGGCCTACTGGGCGGAGCACCTGCGCGGCACGGTGCGGTTCGCGGACGCGGTGGCCAGGCTGTGGCGCGAGCCCGGGCGGGTGCTGGTCGAGGTCGGGCCGGGACAGACGCTCTCCTCCTGGGCGCTGCAACAGTCCTCGGCATCCGGCGGGAGCGGCGGGGGCGGCGGGGTCGATCCGGTGGCGCTGCCGACCCTGCGCCACGCCTTCGAGCGCACGGACGACCTCGCGTTCCTGCTCCAGACCGTGGGCCGGCTCTGGCTGACCGGCCTGCGTCCGGACTGGCCGGCGCTCCAGGCGGACCAGCCGCGGCGCCGCGTGCCGCTGCCGACCTACCCTTTCGAGCGCCGGCGCTACTGGATCGAGCCGCACGGCCGGGCGGCTGTGTCGGAGGCGTCGGCCGTGAGACCGGCGGAGGCGGTTCCGGAGATGCTGGCTGCGGGGCCCGCGCGCCGGCATGCACGGCCGAGTCTCCACGTCCCCTACGCGCCGCCGCGCGACGCCGCCGAGCGGCGTGTGGTGGAGATCCTGGGCGAGCTGCTCCGCGTGGAGACGGTGGGGATCCACGACAGCTTCTTCGATCTCGGCGGCGACTCGCTCCTGGCCACCCATCTGGTGGCGCGCCTGAACCAGGAGCTGGGTGCGGAGCTGTCGCTGCGGAACATCTTCGAGTCGCCGAGCGCGGCCGAGCTCGCCGCCTCCATCGCGGCGCATCGCGGTGCGGGGGCGGGCGCCTGGGGGCCGGTGCTCCGGCGGACCGGCGGCGAGCCGGTCCCGCTCTCCTTCGCCCAGCGGCGTCTCTGGTTCCTCGACCAGCTCGATCCGGGGAATCCGGCCTACAACCTGCCCGCCGCGATCCTCCTCACCGGGCCGCTCGACCGCCCGGCGCTCGCCGCCGCCCTGGACGGGATGGCGGCGCGGCACGAGGCGCTACGGACGACGTTCGGACCGGCGGAAGGGGGCGGGGACGAAGAGCCCGTGCAGCGCATTTCGCCGCCGGCGCCGCTGCCGTTCCCCGGGGTCGACCTGTCGGGCCTGCCGGAGGCGGCGCGCGAGGCCGAGGTCCTGCGGCTCGCCGCTGAGGAGGCGATGCGCCCGTTCGATCTGGCGCGCGGGCCGCTGCTGCGCGCCGCGCTGCTGCGCCTGGACGCCGCGCGCCACGTCGCTCTTTTCACCATGCACCACATGGTGGGCGACGGCTGGTCGTCCGACGTCCTGGTCCGCGAGCTCGCGGCGCTCTATCCGGCTTTTGTTGCCGGCCGGCCGTCGCCGCTCCCGCCGCTGCCGGTGCAGTACGCCGATTTCGCCCTCTGGCAGCGCGATAACCTGCGCGGCGCGGAGCTCGAGGCGCAGCTCGCCTTCTGGCGCGGCGCGCTGGCCGGCGCTCCGGCGGTCCTCGACCTGCCGTCCGACCGGCCGCGCCCGGCGCGGGCGAGCGGCCGGGGCGGCGTCGTCTCCGCGGCGCTCCCCACGGAGCACGCCGAAGCGCTGCGGAGGTTGGGACGGCAAGCCGGCGCGACGCCGTTCATGACCTTCCTCGCGGCCTTCTACGCCCTGCTCCACCGCCTGACCGGCGAGATCGACCTGGTGGTGGGCACGCCGGTCGCCAACCGCCGCCGTCCCGAGCTCGAAGGGCTGATCGGCTTCTTCGTCAACACCCTGGCGTTGCGCGCCACCATCCCGGACACCCCGGAGGCAGAGCCGACCTTCGCCGGCCTGCTCGCCTCCGTGCGCGAGGCGGCGCCCTCCGCCTACGCCCACCAGGACCTGCCGTTCGAGCGCCTGGTCGAAGAGCTGGCGCCCGAGCGGAGCCTCGCGCGCACGCCGCTCTTCCAGGTGATGTTCCTTCTGCACGGCACGCCGGTCGAGGAGCAGGAGCTGGCAGGCCTCACGCTCGCTCCGTTCGGCAGCCTGGCCACGGCCGAGCGCGCGGCCAAGTTCGACCTCACCCTGGAGCTGATCGAGAGCGGGCCGGATCTCACGGTCCTCCTGGAATTCCGCCGCGACCTGTTCGACCCGGCGACCGCGGTCCGCCTGCTCGGCCATTTCGCGGCTCTGGCCGGCGCCCTGGCCGCGGCGCCGGAGGCGCGGCTCGCCGAGCTGCCGCTCCTCACCGCCGCGGAGCGGCGGCAGTTGGTCGAGGAATGGAGCCACGCAGAGACGGTGCCGCGGCTTTCGGGCACGCTCCATGGGCTGTTCGCGGCGCAGGCGGCGCGGACGCCGGCGGCAACGGCGGTGATCGCGGGCACGGAGCGGCTGAGCTACGGCGAGCTTGCCGGGCGGGTGCGGCATCTGGCCGGGCGGTTGTCGCAGCTCGGCATGGGGCCGGAGCGGATCGTCGGCGTGCGCCTGGGGCGGACCGCGGATCTGGTGGTGACGCTGCTGGCCGTGCTCGAGAGCGGTGCGGCATATCTGCCGCTCGATCCGGCGTATCCGGCCGAGCGGCTGCGCTTCCTGCTGGCAGACACCGGGGCGGCGGTGGTGGTGTCGGAGCGCTCGCTAGCATGGCCGGAAGGCTTCACCGCCGAGACACCTGAGCTCTACGTCGACGAGGCGACTCCCGGGACTCTCGGGACAGTGGCGGCGCCTGCTTCCGCTGCCGCGGAAGACAACCTGGCGTACCTGATCTACACGTCGGGATCGACCGGGGTTCCCAAGGGCGTGGCGATCCCGCACGGCAGCGCTCTTCGTCTGGTCGAGTGGGCGCTCGCCCGGTACTCCGCGGCGGAGCTCGCGGGGGTTCTGTTCTCGACCTCGACCAGCTTCGACCTGTCGATCTTCGAGCTCTTCGTCCCGCTGTCGTCGGGTGGCGCGGTGATCGTGGCGGACAACGCGCTGGCGCTCACCGGGCTGCCGGCGGCGTCGGAGGTGACGCTGGTCAACACGGTGCCGTCGGCGCTGGCGGGCCTGCTCGACCTCGGCCCGCTGCCGGCGGCGGTACGGACGGTGAACCTGGCGGGCGAGCCGCTGCGCGGCGCCCTGGCGGAGCGGGTCCACGGGGCCGGCGTGGCGCGGTTGTGGAATCTCTATGGACCGTCGGAGGACACGACGTACTCGACGGGGACGGAGGTGGCGCCGGGGACCCACCGCGAGCCGGACATCGGCCGCCCGCTGGCGGGCTCGACGGCGTACGTGCTGGACGGGAGCCTCGGTATGAGGCCGGAAATCATGCCGGTGGGGGTGCCGGGCGAGCTCTGCCTGGGCGGCGAGGCGCTGGCCCGGGGCTACCTCAACCGGCCGGAGCTGACCGCGGAGCGCTTCGTGCCGAATCCGTTCGCCGGTTCGGGAGCCCGTCTCTACCGCACGGGAGACCGGGCCCGTTGGCGCCCCGACGGAGCGCTCGAGCTCCTGGGGCGGATGGACCACCAGGTGAAGGTGCGGGGCTTCCGCATCGAGCTGGGCGAGATCGAGGCCGTGCTGTCGGGGCATCCGGCGGTGCGGGAGGCGGCGGTGACCGCTGCGGCGGACGCATCGGGGGACCGGCGGCTGGTGGCGTACGTGGTGGCCACGGAAGAGGGCGAACCGCTCGACGTGGCGGCGCTCGGCGTCGATCTCGGCTCGCGCCTGCCCTCGTTCATGGTGCCGTCGATGTGGATGGAGCTGGCGGCGCTGCCGCGGACGCGGACGGGGAAGGTGGACCGCAAGGCGCTGCCCGTACCGGGAGAGATGGCGATGGGGGCGTACGAGGCACCGCGTACGGCGACGGAGGAGGTGCTGGCAGGGATCTGGGGCGACCTGCTCCGCCGCGAGCGGGTGGGGGTGCACGACAACTTCTTCGCCCTGGGCGGGCACTCGCTGCTCGCCACCCAGGTGGTCTCCCGGCTGCGCGACCGGCTGGGGGTCGAGCTGCCGGTGCGCGCGCTCTTCGAGCAGCCCACGGTCGCCGGTCTGGCGACGCTCCTCGCCGGCCACGGCGAGGGGGTTGACCAGGCGCCGATCATCGCCCTGCCGCGGGACGCGGAGGGCGGCGGCACGTTCCCGGCGTCGTTCGCGCAGCGGCGTCTGTGGTTCCTCGATCAGCTCGAGCCGGGGAGCGCGGTGTACAACATGCCGATTGCCCTACTTCTCGAAGGCGAATCGCTCGAGGGCGGGCTGGCCGAAGAACAGCTCGCGGCGGTGTTCGGCGAGCTGGCGCGGCGCCACGAGACGCTGCGCACGACGTTCGTTGCGGGGACCGACGGACCGCTGCAGGTGGTGCACCCGATACCCTCGGACATCGAGTGGCCGTTCGCGCTCGCGTCGATCGACCTGTCGGCGTTGGGTGACGAGGAGCGCCGGCGGGAGCTGACGCGGCGGGTGGCGGAGGAGTCGCTGCGCCCGTTCGATCTCGCTTCCGGCCCGCTGCTGCGGGCGACGCTGGTGCGGCTGGCCGCTCGGGAGAGCGCGCTGCTGCTCACCCTGCACCACGTGATCTCGGACGGCTGGTCGATGGGAGTGCTGGTGCGGGACGTGACGGCGCTCTACGCGGCGATGGTCGCGGGACGGCCGCCGGGCGAGGCGCTGCCGCCGCTGCCGGTGCAGTACGCGGACTTCACGGTGTGGCAGAACCGCCGGCTGTCGGGGGAGACGCTCGCGCGCGAGATCGAGCACTGGCGGGAGAAGCTCGCCGGAGTGCCGCCGTTCCTCGAGCTGCCGACGGACCGGCCGCGTCCGCCGGTGCAGACGTTCGGTGGACGGAGCCTGCCGCTGTGGCTCGAGCCGGAGCTGGCGGGCCGTCTGTCGGCGCTGGCGCTCGAGACGGGGACGACGCTGTTCATGGTGCTGCTGGCGGGCTTGGAGACGCTCCTGGGGATTTACTCGGGAGCGGACGACCTGGCGGTGGGAACTCCGATCGCCGGCCGCAACCGGGCGGAGCTCGAGGGATTGATCGGGTTTTTCCTCAACTCGCTGGTGCTGCGCGCCGACCTGTCGGGAGATCCGTCGTTCGTCGATCTCCTGGGCCGGGTCCGCGAGGACACGCTGTCGGCCTACACGCACCAGGACCTGCCGTTCGAGAAGCTGGTGGAGGAGGTCAAGCCGGAGCGCAGCCGGGCGCACTCGCCGATCTTCCAGGTGATGCTCGTGTTGCAGAACGCGCCGATGGGCGGGGGCGGCGAGCTGCCGGGCCTGACGATGCGGCCGTTGGCGGGGGGTGAGACGGCGGCGAAGTATGACCTCGCGCTGGTGCTCTCCGAAGAGGGTAGTGGAAGAGGTGGGATCGGCGGCCGCCTCGAATACAACATCGATCTGTTCGACGCGCCGACGATGGTCCGGCTGCTCGATCATTGGCGGGCGTTGCTCGAAGGGGTGGTGGCGGACTCCGGAGCCCGGCTGTCGGCGCTCCCCCTGCTGGCACCCGGGGAGCGGCAGCAGCTCCTCCACGAGTGGAACGACGCGGCCCCCCCCGTTGTCAATGAGACTGGCGGAACAACCCCGGTGCACGAGCTCTTCGCGATGCAGGCGGCGCGGCGTCCGGACGCGGTGGCGCTGGTCTCTGGTCACCAGGTCTTGACCTACGGCGAGCTCGCGCGAAGGTCGAGCCGGATGGCGCGCCGCCTCACGGAGCTCGGAGTCGGGCCGGGCACGCTGGTCGGGCTCTGCGCCGAGCGCTCCCCCGAGCTCATCCTGGGAGTGCTGGCGATCCTCGCGGCCGGCGGGGCCTACCTGCCGCTCGACCCCGCCCATCCCATGGAGCGCCTGGCCTACACGCTCGCCGACGCGGGGGCGCCGATCCTCCTGGCCGAGGAGTCTCTGCACGAGCGCCTGCCGGCGGGCGCCGCGCGGGTGGTCGGTCTGCACGCGCTCGCCGCCGATGAGGTCCCCTCTCCCACCGCCCGCGCCGCTGCGGGCGACCCCGGCGACCTCGCCTACGTCATCTACACCTCGGGATCGACCGGCCGGCCGAAAGGCGTCGAGGTCAGCCACGCGAACGTCGCGCGTCTCTTCACCGTCATCCGCCAGTCCTTCGCCTTCGGTCAGGACGACGTCTGGACGCTCTTTCACTCGATCGCCTTCGACTTCTCGGTCTGGGAGCTGTGGGGGGCGCTCGCCTTCGGCGGGCGGCTCGTCATCGTGCCGGGCGAGACGGCCCGCTCGACCGAGGCGTTCTACGAGCTATTGCGGCGGGAGCGGGTGACGGTGCTCAGCCAGACGCCCTCGGCCTTCCGGCAGCTCCTCTGGGCCGAGGAGTCGGCCCTCGCGCGCGGTGATGTGGATAAGGCGGGCGATGCGATGGTCTCGGATCTGCGCCTGGTGGTCTTCGGCGGCGAGGCGCTGGATCTTGCGTCGCTCGCCCCCTGGTTCGAGCGCCACGGCGAGGAGCGGCCGCTGCTCGTCAACATGTACGGCATCACGGAGACGACGGTGCACACGACCTGGCGGCGGCTGCGGCAGAGCGACCTGGCGCAGCCGGGGAGCGCCATCGGCCGGCCGCTGTCCGACCTCTCGCTCCATCTGCTCGACCGCGGCGGCCGGCCGGTGCCGATCGGCGTGCCGGGAGAGATCCACGTGGGCGGCGCCGGAGTGGCGAGGGGGTATCTCGCCCGCCCCGCCCTCACCGCGGAACGGTTCGTGCCCGATCCCTTCGCCTCCGGAGCCGCGGATGGGGTGGGCGGACTGCGGCTCTACCGCTCCGGCGACCTGGCGCGCCGGCGCCCGGACGGCGACCTCGAATACCTCGGGCGGATCGACCGCCAGGTGAAGGTGCGCGGCTTCCGCATCGAGCTCGGCGAGATCGAGGCGGCGCTCGCCGAGCATCCGGAGGTGAGGGAGGCGGTGGTGACGGCGCGCGAGGACCGCCCGGGCGACGTGCGGCTGGTCGGCTACGTGACCTCGGCGGCCGAGCCCGGGCCGGCGCCGCAGGCGCTCGCCGCCTTCCTCGCCGAGCGGCTGCCCGGCTACATGGTGCCGGCGGCCTGGGTGCTGCTCGACCGGCTGCCGCTCACCACCAACGGCAAGGTGGACCGCGCGGCCCTGCCGGCCCCTTCGGGCAAGGCGGACCGCGCGACCCAGCCGGCCTCTTCGGGCAAGGCGGACCGCGCGACCCAGCCCGCCCCTTCGAAGGGCGGAGAGGGCGGCGCGTACGTTGCGCCGCGGAGCCCGGTCGAGCAGGTGCTCGCCGGGATCTGGGAGGAGGTGCTCGGGCTGCAGCGCGTGGGGATGGAGGACGACTTCTTCGCCCTGGGCGGCCACTCGCTCATCGCGGGCCAGGTGACCTCGCGAGTGCTCCAGGCGTTCTCCGTGGAGCTGTCGCTGCGCGTCCTCTTCGAGCGCCCGACCGTGGCGGCCATGGCCGCGGAGGTCGAGCAGCTGCGGGGGAGTGGCGCGGCGACCGCGGCCAGCGCGGCACCTCCGCTCGTGCGGGCGCCCCGCGGCACCGAGGCGCCGCTGACGTTCCGGCAGGAGTGGCGGTGGCTGCTCGACCAGTTCTGGCCGAGCAATACGGGCCACAACGTGCCGCTCGCGCTGACGCTCCGCGGCGCGGTGTCGGCGCCGGCGCTCGCGGCGGCGCTCGCCGCGGAGGTCGAGCGCCACGAGTCTCTCCGCACGCGCATCGTCGCGGTCGGGGGCAAGCCCGTGCAGCGAATCGACCCGCCCTGGCGGCCGCCCCTACCGTTCGTGGACCTGGGCGGCCTGCTGCCCGCCGTGGCGGAGCGCGAGGCGGCACGCCTCGCCGCGGTGGAGTGGGTCGCCCCCTTGGATCTCGCGCGCGGGCCCCTCCTGCGCTCGGTCCTCCTGCGCCTCGAGGAGGAGGTCTTCGTCCTTCTCCTGACCATCCACCACATCATCTCGGACGGCTGGTCGATGCGCGTCCTGGCGCGCGAGCTGCCGGCGCTCTACCGGGCTGCGCAGGCCGGCCTCCCTTCGCCGCTCCCCGAGCTCCCCCTCCAGTTTCGCGACTTCGCCATCTGGCAGCGAGAGTGGCTCCAGGGCGAGGCGCTCGAGAGTCTCCTCGGCGCCGCGGTCCAGCGGCTCGCCGGCATGCCGACCCTCGACCTGCCCACCGACCGGCCGCCTTCTGGGCGACGCCATGCCAGCTCGGGCTTCCTGCCGTTCGGGCTCGACGCCGCCTTGACCGCCGGCTTGAGCGCCCTCTCGCGCCGCCAGGGGGCGAGCCTCTTCATGATGGTCCTCGCCGCCTTCACGGGCCTCCTGCGCCGGCACACCGGCCGGGGCGACTTCCCCGTGGCGACCATCACCGCGGGCCGGACCCGCGCCGAGCTCGAGCCGCTGATCGGCTACTTCACCAACACCCTGATCATCCGCGCCGCGGCGGAGGGCGACCCCGGCTTCGGCGAGCTCCTCGCACGGACACGCGGGGCGACCCTCGCCGCCTACGACCACCAGGACCTGCCGTTCTCCCTCCTCGTCGAGGCGTTGCGCACGGCAGAGGGGCCGCCCCTCTTCGAGATCCTCTTCCTGATGCAACCGCCGAGCTCGGAGCTCTCGGCCCCCGGCGCCGAGGTCTCGGAGTTTCCGGTCGAGGGGACCGGCGCCCAGGACTTCTCCCTCGTCCTCGACCTGGTCGAAACCGGCGGCGGCCTGAGCGGGACCTTTTCCTACAACCAGGCGCTCTTCGACTCCACGACGGCCCTGCGCTGGCGGGGCCATCTCGAGGCGCTCCTCGCGGGCGCGGCGGCGGACCCGACGCGGCCGCTCACCGAGCTGCCGCTGCTCTCGGAAGGCGAGCGCCATCAGGTGACCTTCGAGTGGGGAGAGACGGTGCACGTCGACGGCGGCCCGGCGCCGATCGGGATCTGGGGCGAATGGGCAGGCGCGCCGGCCGGCCCGCCCGTCCGCCGCCGCGCCGACGGCACCCTGGAAGTGAACGCGCCAGCGCCCGCCGGTTCTACCGAATCCGCCGAGGCGAGGGCCGAGCCCGCTTTTGCGGCCCCCGTGCCGATCGCGTCGAAAGAGCCCGGCGAGCCGGCCCGGAGCCTCGATTCCCTCTCGGCCGCCAAACGGAAGCTCCTCGCGAAGCGCATCCGCGGCGAGAGGTGAAAGCAATGGAGCATCTCATGCTTTCACCCGGGCTCAGCCGTAGCTCTTCGATTTTTCCGATCCTTGCCGCGCCTTTTCTCTTCGTGCATACTGGCCTGACCGCCTTTGTGTTCGCCCGGAAGGCGCAAGCGTAACTATGGTAGGAGGTTTGAATGGGCGCTCATCTCGACTGCGTGGTAGTAGGGTACAACGACATCTCCATCGCCGAGCTTGTTGAGCAGGCGGCCGTCTACAAGGATTTCTCGGGCACCTACCGGCACCTCCTCGCCAACACAGTCCCCCTCAACGGCCGGCGCGTGAAATACCCCGCGCTCTTCAACCACGCCTTGGAGCTCGCGACGGGCAAGCCTGCCTCCTACAACGTCGCCAAGGTACCCAACCTCGGCGCCTGTTACCTGGCGAGCTTCCTGCGCCGCCGCGGCTTGAACGCCGAGGTGGTCAACTTCTTCAATGACGACAAGGATCTGCTCGCACAGCTCCTCGACGAGTCGCCGAGCACGGTCGCGATCACGACGACGTACTACTTCGATGCCGGGCCGGTCCGTGAGATCGTGGACTTCGTCCGCAGTCGTAACCCCGATACGAAAATTGTGGTGGGAGGCCCCCACATCTTTAATGTCTGCTCGGATTTTCCGGAGGGGGGGCAGGACAAGCAGTTCCAGGCCATGGGGGCGGATATCTATGTTTTCGACTCGCAAGGCGAGCTCACCCTGGCGCGGATCTGTGCCGAGCTGCGGAAGGCGAGCCCGGCGCTGGACACGATCCCGAACCTCACCTACACCACCGACCAGAAGACCTTCCGGCGGACGCCGCGCGAGGTCGAAGGCAACGACATGGACGCTGAAGCGGTCGACTGGAGCTCCTTCTCCCCGGGCTTCCTCGCCCCCGTCGTCCAGATCCGCACGGCCCGGAGTTGCGCTTTCAAGTGCTCATTCTGCCGCTACCCGGTCGTCGCGGGAGCGCTCAACCTGACCAGCCTCAGTGTGCTCGAGCACGAGCTGAATTATCTGAAATCGATCGGCGTCACCCATCTGCTGATCATCGACGATACCTTCAACATCCCCGAGCCGCGGTTCAAGGAAGTGTGCCGGATGATGATCCGCAACCGCTACGACTTCCAGTGGTTCTCCTATTTCCGTTGCGCCAACGCCGACGACGAGTCCTTCGATCTCCTGGCGCAGGCGGGCTGCAAGGGGGTCTTCCTGGGTATCGAATCGGCGGACAAGAAGGTTCTGCGCACCATGAACAAGGGGGCGACCCCCGAGAAGTACGCCTACGGCCTCAAGAAGCTGCACGAGAAGGGAATCATCACCTATGCCTCGTTCATCATCGGCCATCCCGGCGAGACCGAGGAAAGCGCGCAGAACACGCTCAACTTCGTCCGCGAGACGAGCCCGACCTTCTATAGCTTCGAGACCTTCTTCTACGACAAGAAAGTCCCGATCGGCCAGAAGGCGGCCGAATTCAACCTCACCGGCAACGCTTACTCCTGGAAGCACGCGACCATGGACTGGCGGCGAGCCTCCGAGATCGTCGAAGAGGGCTACCGCACCATCGCGGAGTCCAGTGTGCTGCCGCTGCACGGCTTCGACCTCTGGTCGATCGGCTACCTGATGGCGCACGGCTTCACGCAGGAGCAGCTCTCGCAATTCCTGCGCGTCTCCTCGCGCTTCCTGGTCGAAAGCCTTGACGGACAGGCCACCGATGCAATGACCTACGAATCGGAGCTCGTCTCGCTGTTTGCGCCGCAGGCCGTGGCCCTGGGGTAAAGGCGGGCAAGAACAGACCTGTCAGGCGGCGCCGCGCCGGTGATCCTGCCGGGACGCGCCGGCGCCCGACGGTCTTGCTGCGCCCGCCTTCGCGGCCCCCACGCCGATCGAGTCGAGGGGGTGCGGCGAGCCGGCCCGGAGCCTCGATTCCCTCTCGGCCGCCAAACGGAAGCTCCTCGCGAAGCGCATCCGCGGCGAGAGGTGAAACACCCCCGGCGGTCTCACTTCCTCCGCCCACACGCACTCACGCCCGCCCGGGAGAGGGGGAAGCGCCGCCGTTTCATCATGATCACACGGCGGATCATGGAGAACCGGCCGCAGTTCTCCAAGAACTCGGTCCGGTTCATGAAGAACTGGCCTGCGTTCTCCATGAACTGGCGGCTGATCACGGTGAACCGGCCGCAGTTCTCCAAGAACTCGGTTCGGTTCACGGAGAACTGGCCCGCGTTCTCCGTGAACTGGCGGCGGATCATGGTGAACTGGCCGCAGTTCTCCAAGAACTCGGTCCGGTTCATGAAGAACTGGCCCGCGTTCTCCATGAACTGGCGGCGGATCACGGTGAACTGGCCGCAGTTCTCCAAGAGCTCGGTCCGTTTCATGGAGAACCGGCCCGCGTTCTCCGAGAACGCTGCCCGATTCATGGTGTCCCAGCAGTCCAGGGCGGGTGGGGTAGAGACGCCCATTCTCCAACCACCCCACCTCCCGCTCCCGCCGCCCACGCCCCAGGCTTTACGCGATCGCCCCTACCTTCGGGACTGGGTGAATCTGAGGTGGTCGATGAGGCGAATGAGCCACCAAGCGACGACCGCCCACAAGGCGCTGTTCGCCAGGACTGGTAGGTGGCCTAGGAGACCGGGTAGGAGCGTGGCCGTGATGTGGGATCGCGTCGCCAAAGTGAAGATCGGGCTCAGGAGAACTCTGGAGGCGTGCTCGATCAGGCGCTCTTTGACCGTTGGACTGGCGCCGGAATCCAATCGCGCCATTCCTGCTGAAAAGGTGATGAGGAGGAGCCAGACGGAGACGACCGAGTGAACCAGTACGAAGACGACGAAGAAGAGTCGCGGAGGAAGCAATCCGGCAGGGAGTCGGGATTCTCGTGTTGCCTGTCCGAAGTTCATGGCAATGAAGAAAGTAGATGCAGAAAGGACCTCCTCGTTCGCATCGGGCTGCGACCTCGCCGGTCAGCTCTCGGGGTCGTACCCGAACTCGCGGAGCTCCTGCGAGCAGCGGCAGGCTTTGGCGATCTTCGCGGCCCATTGGACGGCGGCTTCGCGCGACGGGAGCTCCAGGACACAGAAGCCGCCGTCGAGCTCCTTGGTCTGCGGGTAGGTCTCGTTCGTGACGGTGCCGTCGGCGGCGACCATCAGCGGCGCGATGTCCTCGTTGATACCACCGCCGAACACATAGACGCCGGCATCCTTCGCCTCGCGTATGACCGTGTGTGCCGCTTCGCTGACGGCAGCCATGTCTTCGTCGGAGATGTCCATCGCCGACCCGGGGAAGGAGATAAAGTACTTCGTCATCGTTCGGTCCTCCGGGTGTGAGCTTCGGAATTGGGTGTGAGGCCTAACGATAAAGCTCACCTGCCGGGGCCGCCTTAGTGAGCTACGAACCCCAAGAAACCGACATGGCGGCCCCGGTCGGGTGCAGCGCCTGGTTCGGCGCGTATTGGGGATCAGTTGCCGGTCCCCGTCGGAGTTGACCGATCGGGCGAAGCTTTTTCCAATCTGGGGAGTATGAAGTGGCAACCCAGGATGATGCCGACGTGGGCAATAACCGCAAGCACGGCCGAAGCCGCCGCGGATCCGACCAACATCCAGCCCGCGACGATCAACGACCCAATCGCGAGGAGGACAAACACCCCAATTGCTTTGTACAACTCCCGGTCATGCTTTTTCATCCGGCGCCCGAACGCGTCGATGTCCACCCCCATCACGGTGGTAAATAGGACCATCCCGAGTGCGAGGTGCTCGAGGCGGAGGTCGCCCACGATGTCGCCCCCCGCCTTGTCGGCGAGCAGCTTCGCGACAGCGAACGCCCCGCCGTTGACCGCGAACAGCAGGCTATATCGCCTGTGTTTTCCGTCCTCGTACCCCTTAGCCACGTCCAGCTGATCCTCCGCGGGCACGTACCGCCTCTTCAACTCAGTGACCTGCCAGTCCACACACACCCAGGCGCCTCCCTCTCTCCTGAAGACGTGGAGGTTTCGGAACTCGCCGATGACGGCCTGGGTCGTCGAGTCCTTCGTCCGGACGAGGCTTCGAACCACGCCAACGTCCCCGGACTCCCACACGCGGAACTCGTCGGGTTCGCGGAAGGGGTTCGGTGTTGGCGGGTTTCCGATTTTCTCCAGCAACTGCTTCCGGCCTTCTTCGTCGCCGCTGCGTCTGGTGATCGCGACGAAGTCGCCGGCCAGGACACCCTCCGCCTTCTGCCGGTCGGCCTGATTCTCGGCGTCGATGAGTTGGCGAACCCGGTCGATCAAGTCCATGTTACTCCCTTCCGTGCGAACTTGGTTACCCCCGGCCCAGGTCAAACCACGCCGCGGGTGACTCGTCGGTCAGTCCCATTCCTCTCTCCACCGCCGAACCTAGCTTCGACGCCTCACCGCCAGCCCGCGATGCCTCCCCTTCGGGAGTAGCAGCGGCGAACGTGGAGCCCCTAAAGCGTCATAGGGCTTCAACTTACGGCTTTTCGGAGTCCGAGTCAATCATGTCGGCCAACGAGCTCCGGAGAGGTGTCGGCTTACCTGCCGGAGGTGTTCCTTCCAGGGGCCTGGAATGCTTAGGACCTGCCACGTAATAACCTGGGCACCGCCACCGGCCCAACGGGCCGGAGGAAGATCGGAGCCCAGGGCTTCGGCCACAGGCCGATGCCCTGGGTCAAAGGAGGCTGCCTACCCCGCGGCCTGAAGGGCCGCGAGAGGCTTTGTTCGAGACGGCTCCGCTCCCTGGTGAAGGCTCCCGCGGCCCTTCAGGCCGCATGATCGTGGCGGCCGTTGGGTCCCAGGGAATCGGCCTGCGGCCTCATCCCTGGGCTCTGTTCTCCCGGCCCGTTGGGCCGGAAAGGACGGCCGTCAGCAGCATCATTTCAAGCTGCGAGAGAAAGCCGAGGCGAAGGCCGCGCCCGCCTTCGCGACCCCCGCGCCGATCGTGTCGAGGGGGCGGTCTCACTTCCTCCGAAGGAGCGTGGCGATGTCGTGCTTGTCCAGCGTGAGGTTCGCCGCCGCCACGATCGGATCGACCTGTTCAGGGCGCCGGAAGCCGACGGTGGCCCCGTTCACGGCCGGGTTGCGGAGGGTCCAGGCCACCGCGACCGCCCCCCCTCGCCGGGATCGATCTGATTCTCGGCGGCATTATGAAATAGTATCGCCCGTATGGGCCTCCTCACCTTCGGCATCAACATCACCCTCGACGGCTGCATCGATCATCGCGAGGGCCTCGCGGACGACGAGCTTCACCGGTACTGGACGGCGCTGATGGATGGCGGAGCGGCGATGCTCTGGGGCCGAGTCACGTACGAGATGATGGAGGGCGCATGGCCCGCCGTCGCCCGCGACACCCAGGCACCCGCCGCGATGCGCGAGTGGGCGGTCAAGCTCGACGCCAAACCGAAGTACGTCGTGTCGACCTCGCGCCGCGACTATTCGTGGTCCAACACGCACCTCGTCGAAGGCGATCTCCGCGAGGCGGTGACGAAGATCAAAGAACGGACGCCTGGCGGCATTCTTCTCGGCGGACACAAGCTCGCCGGCGCGCTCGAGGCCCTCGACCTGATCGACGAATATCGCTTCCTCGTTCATCCCGTCATGGCCGGCCACGGCCCCACTTTGTTCGAGGGAGTGACGCGCTCGAAGCGCCTCGAGCTCCTATCGACCGAGCGCCTGGCGTCGGGCGCAATCTCCCAGCACTACCGGCGCCCGAGTAGGGTGCCAGCCTAAAAAGCCGGTAAGGCGCTGCGAGATGGCACTCGGCCTGTTCGGGGTGTAGCGCACGGCTGATGCGCAGCATAGGCGCGGAGCTTCGCTAGCCTTTCGGCCCGATGGCTGTGCGTTGTGTTCGCGGATTCCGGCGGGAGGGAGCGCCGGGAGGAGGGTATGCCGCCTGTCAGGTTTACGAGGCGCCGATCCTGTGTACACCCGACGAACTGATGGGAGAAGACTCGACTGTCGATGCCAGCTGATGAACCACGAAGCCCGTGGGTGGATCCGATCGTCGCCGAGGTCCGGGCGGCGCGCGAACGAATCGTAGCAGCGGTCGGTGGGGATCTCCACCTCCTATGTGAGCAGCTACGCGCTCGTCAGGCCGCCGCAGGAAGGATTCCCGTGCGACACGCTCCAAGACCCCCGAGATTGGAAACCGGCCAAGCGGAATAGCAAGGAGGAGCGACAGGTCCGGCCGGCAAATCGCCACGGCCTCGATCTCAGCTCTCCCTCCTCTTCTGATGGCGAACGCGATTGCCCTCACCAGCGGATGACGAAGTCAGCCGTCCGGTGCAGGGGTTAGTTAGGCTCCCGTGGTCTTGGCCTTGATCTTTATCATTTTGTCAACCTCGATATCCATTTGACCGCCAATACTTTGATATTTTACCGCGTAGTCGATGACACCCAACGCAATGGGTCTGATGGCAGCGATGGATTTTGGATCCCCGCCTGCAATCACTTCGGCAACTTGGTCAACAAGTCGATTGATGTATCGAGACAGTTTCCTTTCGCCCTTGATACGCACAAAGCTTCGAACTGCCCAAACCGTGCTCATAGTAAGCAAAACGACAGACGCGGCACTAACTGCTATAATAGTCTCTAGGGGGTTATAGTATTGTGCCGAGTGGAATCGCAGGTCTGGTTGATTGTACTCTCGACCCTCGTAAGCCACTCCATATCCACGGTCAGGTTCGCGCTGCCAGTCAACATTCTCAGGCTGGAGAGAGCGTAGTACATTTAAGCGGCGGCGAACCCATTCGGGCTGATCTTGCTCGGTACGCGCATAGCGAATCAGTTCAGCGAATGTCCATGCTTCGACGGAGTCTCTCTGAAGTTGATCCAGGCAATCTGTGACCTCCGTTAGTGTTGGCGCTCCTTCTCGGGTCTTAAGTACGACCTTGATTGCGTCGTAGTCTGCATTGACTCGGTGCACGAGTTCAGTGAACTCTGAGGTCGAGTGCGAATCTAGCGGTTCATCTTCTGACATATCGTTCTCCCTCGTCGAGCACAACTGCGCTTAACCTGCTTCGACGCCTCAGCCGCCTCACCGCTAGCCCGCGATGCCTCCCCCTCGGGAGTAGCAGCGGCGAACGTGGAGCCCCTAAAGCGTCATAGAGCTTCAACTTACGGCTTTTCAGAATCCGTGTCAATCATGTTGGCCAACGAGCTCCTGGGAGGTGTCGGCCTACCTGCCGGAGGTGTTCCTTCCAGGGGCCTGGAATGTTTAGGGCCTGCCACGTAATAACCTGGGCACCGCCACCGGCCCAACGGGCCGGGAGATCGGAGCCCAGGGCTTCGGCCACAGGCCGATGCCCTGGGTCACAGGAGACCGATCTACCCAGCGGCCTGAAAGGCCGCGAGAGGTTTTGTTCGAGACGGCTCCGCTCTCTGGTGAAGGCTCCCGCGGCCCTTCAGGCCGCAGGAGCGTGGCGGCCCGTTGGGTCCCAGGGAATCGGCCTGCGGCCTCATCCCTGGGCTCTGTTCTCCCGGCCCGTTGGGCCGGAAAGGACGGCCGTCAGCAGCATCATTTCAAGCTGCGAGAGAAAGC
>Ga0190274_10000176_pt1 | contig 43693 bp, 39 predicted proteins | sample Popmic531T_FD_133002 | JGI IMG/M metagenome (GOLD analysis project Ga0190274, IMG submission 133002) | Populus adjacent soil microbial communities from riparian zone of Yellowstone River, Montana, USA - 531 T | ecosystem: Environmental > Terrestrial > Soil > Riparian zone | place: USA: Montana... | reverse complement strand
GCGTGCCAGCCCTCGGCGGCGATCCGCAGCTTCTCCTGGTGCGGCCGCTCGTCGGTGATCCAGCCGGTGTCGACGGCGTTCATCAGGATCTGGTCGGACTCGAACATCTCGCCCGCGCTGGTGCGGGTCAGCATGTTGAGCGACGCCTTCGCCATGTTGGTGTGCGGATGCCCGGGACCCTTGTAGCGGCGGCCGCCGAACTGTCCTTCCATCGCCGACACGTTGACGACGTACGTGCGCCGGGCGGGCGAGGAGCGCAGCGACGCGCGCAGCCGCGAGATCAGCAGGAACGGCGCGGTCGCGTTGCAGAGCTGCACCTCGAGCAGCTCGAGCGGGTCGACCTCGTCGACGGTCTGGGTCCAGGAGTTCGTCGTCTGCAGGTCGGGCAGCAGGCCGCCGGCGTCGACGGCGGTGCCGGCGAGGTGGGCCTCCAGGCTGGCGTTGCCGGCCTGGAGTGCGAGGGCCGTGATCGACGCCGGCGTGTGCGCGGGCGTCTCGTGGTGCGCGACCGCGTGCTGCTGCAGCGTCCCGGCTATGGCCGCCGGGTGCGCGTCGCTGATGTGGTCGAAGCTGACGATCTCCGGCAGCGCGACGCCGGTCGGCAGTGGCGCGAGCTCCGCCTCGACGAGCGGCGCGTAGGAGCCCGGCGTACGCCGTACGGTCTGGCACGCGTTGTTGATCAGGATGTCGAGCGGTCCGTCCGCCGCCACCTCGTCAGCGAGCGCGATGACCTGGGTAGGGTCGCGCAGGTCGATGCCGACGATCTTGAGCCGGTCGATCCAGTCGGCGCTGTCCTCCAGCGCCGAGAAGCGGCGTACGGCGTCGTGCGGGAAGCGGGTCGTGATCGTGGTGTGCGCACCGTCGCGCAGCAGCCGGAGCGCGATGTACATGCCGATCTTGGCGCGGCCGCCGGTGAGCAGCGCGCGCCGCCCGGTGAGGTCGGTGCCTTGGCCACGCTTGGCGTGCGACAGGGCCGCACAGTTCGGGCAGAGGTAGTGGTAGAACGCGTCGACGAGCGTGTAGTCGGCCTTGCAGATGTAGCAGCCGCGGGGGTTGAGCAGCTCGCCCGCGAAGGCGCCCGGCGCCGTCGAGACCAGCGGGATGCCCTGGGTCTCGTCGTCGATGCGCATCGGCGAGCCGGTCGCGGTGGCCTCGGTGATCGCCCGGTCGTGGGCGAGCTCGGCCTGGCGCTTGCGGGTCCGCCGCTCGGCCTTGAGCGCCTTGTACATGTGCGAGGCCGCGCGCTTGACCGTCACCAGGTCCGGGTCGTCCTCGTCCAGGTCGTGCAGCTGGCCGAGCACGCGCACGGTGGTGGCCAGGTCGTCGGGGTCGATCACGGTGCAATCACCTGGGGTTGGATCACCTGGAGATGGTAGGCGTCCGGGTGATCCGGTACCGAATGAACGACGGCACCGCGATCGCCGCGATCGTCGTCCCGATCACGACCAGGACGCCGCCACCGGCCGCGGCCGCCGCCGTACCCACCATCGCCGCGCTGGCGCCGTGCACCACGTCCGCGATCCGCGGTCCGCCGGCCACGACGACGATGAAGATGCCCTGGAGCCGGCCGCGCACGGAGTCGTCGGCGGCGCTCTGCAGCATGCTGGTGCGGAACGCCGCGGAGGCCATGTCGGCCGCGCCGCCGATGACCAGCATCAGCAGGGCGACGACGAGCGCGGCGGTCTGCCAGTGGTCGGCGAGCCCGACCGCGAGGCCGAACCCGACCATCGCGAAGCCCCAGACCAGGATGCAGATGATCACCGCCCGACCCTGGGCGTCGACGCGGGAGACCCAGCCGGAGAAGACCCCGCCGATCACGGCGCCGGCCGGGATCGCGGCGAAGAGCAGCGCGAAGACCAGGCCGCCCTCGTCGGGGCCGCTGAAGGACAGGTGGGCGATCTCCGGGAAGAGCGCCCGCGGCATGCCGAAGACCATCGCGATCAGGTCGACGACGAAGGACATCATCAGTACCGGGTGGCCGCGCAGGTAGGTGAAGCCCTCGATCACCGAACGCAGCCCGGGGGTGCCCTTGGCCGCGTCCTCGACCGGCAGCCGCGGCAGTCGCACGACCGCGCTCAGCGTCGCGAAGAGCGTGATCGTGTCGATCAGGTAGAGCCACTGGAAGCCAAACACCGGGATCAGCACGCCCGCGACCAGGGGGCCACCGATGGCGCCGGCCTGGAAGATCGTCATGTTCAGCGAGTTGGCGGCCGGCAGCAGCTCCGGAGTCAGCAGTTTCGGCAGCACCGCGCTGCGGGTCGGCTGGTTGACCGCGAAGAAGGCCTGCTGCACCGAGAAGAGGCCGAGCAGCAGCCAGACGTTCGTGTTCCCCGCGACCGCCTGCAGCCAGAAGAGCGCGCTGGTCCCGATCAGGCCGGTGGTGGTGATGATCAGCATCGTGCGCCGGTCGAAGACGTCGGCGAGCGCGCCGCCCCAGAGCCCGAAGACGACCAGCGGGACCAGGCCGAAGAGACCGGTGAGCCCGACGTACGCCGAGGACCCGGTGTCGGCGTAGATCTGGGCCGGTACGGCGACGACGGTCAGCTGCGCGCCGACGACCGTGATGATGTTGGCTAGCCAGAGCCGCCGGAAGTGCTCGTTGCGCAGCGGACGGGTGTCGGCCACCAGGCCCCGGAGATTGCGCACGATCCCCCAACCTAGTCAGCGATGACTTCTGTTCCGCGAGGAGGTCGAACAGGCATGACTTCGATCGACGTCACATTCGAGGCGGTGCTCGAGAAGAGCGACGCGAAGGGCGGCTGGACCTACGTGGTCTGGCCCGAGTCCGCGGCGTACTTCGGCACGCACGGCCTCGTGAAGGTGCGCGGCACCGTGGACGGGGTGCCGTTCGAGAGCTCGTTCATGGCGCCCGGCGACGGCAGCCACAAGCTGCCGGTCAAGGCGGCGCTGCGCGTGGAGTCAGGCAAGCAGGCGGGTGACACGGTGACCGTGCACCTCGACGAGAGGATCAAGTGATGACCCAGCCGAAGACCGAGAAGGTGCAGGGCCCGGCGTCGTACTTCCCGTCGATCGAGAAGAAGTACGGCCGCCCGGTCGAGGAGTGGCAGGCGGTCGTGCGGTCCGCGCCGGGGTACGGCGCCGGCGCCCGGCACATGGAGCTGGTCGCGCTGCTCAAGGACGAGCACGGCCTGGGCCACGGCCACGCCAACGCGGTCGTCGCCTACACCCTCGCCCAGGACAAGTCGTGAAGGTGTGAGGCGGCGGTACGACGTACCCGGTGGTTGAGGTGCGAGGCGGCGGTACGACGTACCCGGTGGTTGAGGAGTGAGGCGGCGGTACGACGTACCCGGTGGTTGAGGTGCGAGGCGCGCCAGCGCCGAGCCTCGAAACCACCACCACCGGCTACTCGATGCCTGCGGTCCGATCGAGGTGCTGCAGCAGGTCGTGGGCGGCGAGCTCCACCTTCTTGTGCCGCCACTCGGCGGCCCGGTAGACGCACGCGATCAGGCCGGAGCGGTGCACCCGCCGCAGGTCGCCGCAGACAAACGCGTAGCGCGCCTTGGTCTCGTCGTTCGCGCCCTCGGTGAGGCCGAGGTGCCAGGCGGCGTACTCCTGCCACGAGTGCCGCTCGAGATAGGCGTTCTGTACGTCGGCGCTGGGCTGGACGTCGCCCCAGTCGCTGTCGAGGACGTACTGCCTCTTGTCGATCAGCGTGCGCACGTGGGCGACGGCATCGGGGTTCACGTCGTACGTCGCCATCGCGCTCCTCAGCAGCTGCCGCTCTCGGACTGGCCGAGCAGGCGGTCGGCCAGGAAGTCGCACCAGTCGCCGGACTTCGGTCCGCCGTTCTCGTAGCCGTCGGACTCGCCGGGGTGCTTGATCCACAGCGTCCCGTCGAAGGCGCCGCGGAAGACCAGCTTGGGCCGCGCCCCCAGGCGGGCCCAGGTCGGGTTGATGACCCGGTCGTCGCCGGGCGCCGCGCCGTTGCGCGAGGTGTCGATGACGTAGTGCTTGCCCTTCACCCCGAGCTTGCGCAGCCCCGCCAGCAGCGTGGTCGCGTACCGCTTCTCGTCGGTGGTGGGCCGGAAGTTGGAGACGTTCGTGCTGATGCCGCGGGCGAACTTCACGCCGGAGGCCTTGAGGAAGCCCGGCCGGGCGTCGTACGGCGTCCAGTTGGAGTGGCCGGCGTCGAGGTAGACCCAGGCGCCGCTCTTGCTCAGCCGCTTCGTCGCGAAGCGCAGCAGGCCCTGCCAACCGGCGGGCCTGGTCGAGCAGGGGTTGACCGTGCTGCTGAAGAGCGGCAGCGCGTCGGGCTCGAGCACGACCATCGCCCTGGTGCCGCGCAGGCCGGCGGCGACCTGCTTGATCCAGGCGCGGTACTGGCTGGCGGAGGTGAGCGGGTTGCCCGAGGAGTACATGCCGCAGTCGCGGCCCGGGATGCCGTAGACGGTGAGCACCGGCGTCTTGTGGGCCGACGCGGCGTCGTCGGTGTACTCGCGGACCTTGGCGCGCACGTAGTCGGTGCCGTAGGCCTCGGGGATCACCCAGAACGCCTGGCTGAACTTCCCGATGCGGCTGCGGTAGACGCCGCCCTGCTGGTGGGCCGGCATCTTGGCGTCGACGTACAGGCCGTGCGTCCGGCGCGGGTCCTTCGCCCGGTGGGCGACGTCTGCGTCGGAGACGGTGGCCAGCCCGACCGTGCCCAGCACGAGGACGGCGGCGGTGGCGCAGGCGCGCGAAAGGGGCCGAGGAAGCACGGCCTCAGGGTACGGGCTGGTCGTCCTCGCGAGGACCGAAGATGCAGAGGTCGTCCAGCTGGTCTGGTGAGAGCGGGAGGCCCCACGCCTGCATCTGGGCCCGGGACCGACGCGAGAAGATCGCCCGGAAGAGCTCGTACTCCTCGATCTCCGCCGGCAGCTGGGTCGCCCCGAACTTCATCGGCGCGACCGCGGCGAGCACCGGGGCCCACATCTCCTCCGGGGGTACGCCGAGCCCGAGCGCCTCGTGCAGGTCGGCGTGGTGCACGGCGACGTCCCACACGATCGCCGGCCGCGGGTTGTCCACCGTCGACTCCACGACGGCGTCCTGGTTGGCCGCCAGCTCGCCGGTCAGCTCGCCGACCGGGCGTCCCCGGCGTTCGGCGACGTGGCGGGCGGTCCACTCCGGCCCGGGCGCACCCTCCATGCGGCCGGCCAGCGCGTCGGCCGGCCCGCCGGCCAGGTGGGCGAGGACGTCGTGGACGGACCAGTCCGGCGACCCCGGGACGGTGGTCGCGAGAGCGCCCTCGTCCAGGTCGCTCGCGAGTCGGGTGATCGCCGAGACGTTCGCGCGGTAGAGATCGCCCCAGATGTTCGTGGAGTCCGCCATGGCCTCACCGTAGGCAGAGCAGAAGAAGTTGGGGAAGGGTGTCGTACGAGGGACTTCGCGTTCGTAGCACTGGTGAGAGGCCCAAGTGGGGGCCACATCCACAGGAGGAAAGTCATGACCCAGTACCTGCTCGCCGTCAACGGATCCGCGGCCGATGCCGAGGCCCGGGCCCAGATGACGATGGAGGAGATGCAGCCGATGTTCGAGGCTGTCGGCCGGTTCAACGAGAAGCTGAAGGCCGAGGGCGCCTGGGTGTTCGCCGGCGGCCTGCAGCCGATCGAGAGCACCACCACCGTGGACAACACGGGCGCGGAGACGGTCATCACCGACGGCCCATTCGTCGAGTCCAAGGAGTGGATCGGCGGCTTCTGGGTCATCGAGGCGGCCGACCTCGACGCCGCACTCACGTGGGCCGCTGAGGGATCGAAGGCGTGCGCCGGCCGGGTCGAGGTGCGTCCCTTCCAGGACGAGCCCGAGGCGTGACGTCACCCGCCGCGGGCGCTCGTGCTGAGGAACCGAGGGACGAGGTGTCTCGAAGTGTCGACCGCATCTACCGCGAGGAGTACGGCCGCGTGGTCGCCTCCCTGGTGCGGCGCTTCGGTGACCTCGACATCGCCGAGGACGCGGCGGCCGAGGCGCTGCTCGTCGCGCTGGAGCGGTGGCCCGTCGACGGCGTACCGCCCAACCCCGGCGGCTGGCTCACCACGACCGCCGGCAACCGCGCCATCGACCGGATCCGCCGAGAGTCGCACCGCGACGCCAAGCACCAGGCGGCCCTGAAGATGTACGACGACACGCCCCACGAGCCCACCGGCCTCGTCGAGGACGACCGGCTCCGGCTGATCTTCACCTGCTGCCACCCCGCCCTCGCTCCCGAGGCGCGGGTGGCGCTGACGCTGCGGCTGCTTGGCGGACTGACGGTGGGCGAGATCGCCCAGGCGTTCCTGGTACCCGAGACCACGATGGCGCAGCGGATCACCCGGGCGAAACGGAAGATCAAGGACGCCCACATCCCCTTCCGGGTGCCCGGCGCGCTCGACCTGCCCGCGCGGCTCGCTGCCGTGCTCGCGGTCGTCTACCTGGTTTTCAACGAGGGCTACCTCTCGACGTCGGCGGATGCGGACCCGGTGCGCGAGGACCTCACCGCCGAGGCGATCCGACTGGGCCGGATCCTGCGCGCCCTGCTGCCCGAGGAGCCGGAGGTCGCCGGGCTGCTGGCCCTGATGCTGCTCACCGAGGCCCGGCGTACCGTCCGGGTCGCCGCCGGCGAGCTGGTCCCGCTGCACGAGCAGGACCGCGGCGGTTGGGACCGGACCCTGATCGCCGAGGGTCACGACCTGGTCCGCGAGTGCCTGGCCCGCAACCGTCCGGGTCGGTACCAGCTGCTCGCCGCGATCAACGCGGTGCACACCGACGCCCCGGTCGCGTCCGCCACCGACTGGCCCCAGATCGCCACGCTCTACGGCCAGCTGTACGCCGTCGCGCCGAGTCCGATCGTCGCGCTGAACCGCGCCGTCGTCACCGCCGAGCTCGACGGGCCCGAGGTCGCGCTGGCGGAGGTGGACCGGCTCCAGCCCAGCCTCGCGACGTATCACGCCTGGCACGCCACCCGCGCCGACCTGCTGCGCCGGCTCGGCCGCAGCGCGGAGGCCCGGGCGGCGTACGACGCGGCGATCGCGGCGACCGACAACTCGGCCGAGCGCGCCTACCTCTCCCGGCGGCGTGGCAGTCTGGCGCCATGACGCAGTCTCACAATGCGCAGAGCCCTTTGGTCCTGCCCGCCGCCGATGACGCGAACGCCTGGGTGCAGGCCCTGACCGACGACGGGCTCGCGGCCGCCCGCGAGCTGGTAGCCCGGCTGCGGAGCGCGCCGCCCGAGACGACGCTGGAGCTGCTTCGGCAGTGGGACGAGGTGTCTCGGCACCTCGGCGACGTCGCCGCGGTGGTGTCGGTGCTGGCCAACGTGCACCCGGTCGAGGAGGTCCGCACGACCTGCGAGCAGGGCGAGGTCGAGGTCGACCGGCTCGTCACCGAGCTGCGCCAGGACCGGGCCCTCTACGAGGTCTTCGCCGCCGCCGACCCGGCCGGGCTCGACCCTGTCGCGGCGCGGCTCCTCGACAAGACACTCGACGACTTCCGGCGCGCGGGCGTCGACCTCGACGACAAGACCCGCCGGCGGCTGACCGAGATCAACGAGCGGCTGACCGAGGTCGGTCAGGAGTTCGGCCGCACGATCCGCGACGACGTACGCACCGTGCGGGTCCCGCCCGAGCGCCTCGCCGGGCTGCCCGAGGACTGGCTCGAGGCCCACCCCGCCGACGAGGACGGCCTGGTCACCGTCACGACCGACTACCCGGACTCGCTGCCCGCCCGGATGTTCGTCCACGACGCCGACGTACGCCGCCAGGTCACGGTCGCCTTCCTCCAGCGCGGCTGGCCGGCCAACGAGGCGCTGCTCGACGAGCTCTTCGCGTTGCGTCGGGAGCTCGCGACCCTGGTCGGCTACGCCGACTGGGCGTCGTACGACGCCGACGTGAAGATGATCAGGACGGGCCCGGCGATCCCGGAGTTCATCGACCGGATCGCCGCGGCCGCCGAGGAGCCGATGCGCAGGGACCTCGAGCTGCTGCTCGAGCGCTACCGCCGCGACGTCCCCGGTGCGAGCGCGATCGACACCGCCGACTCGCTCTACTACGAGGAGCTGGTGCGCCAGGAGCGGCACGACGTCGACTCCCAGCGGGTGCGCACCTACTTCGACTTCCCGAAGGTCCAGCAGGGCCTGCTCGACGTGACGGCGCGGCTGTTCGGTGTCTCCTACGAGCCTGTCTCGGGCGCTGCCGTGTGGCACGACGAGGTGACCGTGTACGACGTGCTCCGCGACGGCGCGCGGGTCGGGCGGATCTACCTCGACCTGCACCCGCGTGAGGGCAAGTACAAGCACGCGGCGCAGTTCACCCTGGCCGACGGGCTCGCCGGACGGCAGCTGCCCGAGGGCGTCCTGGTCTGCAACTTCTCGCGCGGGCTGATGGAGCACGACCACGTCGTCACGCTCTTCCACGAGTTCGGGCACCTGCTCCACCACGTGCTGGCCGGGCACGGCGAGTGGACCCGCTTCTCCGGCGTCGCCACCGAGTGGGACTTCGTCGAGGCGCCGAGCCAGATGCTCGAGGAGTGGGCCTGGGACGCCGACGTCCTCCGGAGTTTCGCGACCTCCGCGTCCGGCGAGCCGATCCCCGCCGACCTGGTCGAGCGGATGCGCGCCGCCGACGACTTCGGCAAGGGCTACCAGGCGCGGACCCAGATGTTCTACGCCGCGATGTCGTACTGGTTCCACACCGACCGGCCCGCCGACCTGACCGCCGCGATGCAGGAGCTGCAGGCGCGCTACTCGCCCTTCGCCTTCATCGACGGCACCCACATGTTCGCTAGCTTCGGCCACCTCAGCGGCTACTCGTCGGCGTACTACACCTACATGTGGTCGCTGGTGATCGCCAAGGACCTCTTCTCCGCCTTCGACCCGGACGACCTCTTCGCCCCCGACGTCGCCGGCCGCTACCGCGACCGGGTGCTCGCCCCCGGCGGCACCAAGGACGCCGCCGACCTGGTCGCCGACTTCCTCGGCCGGCCGTACACCTTCGACGCGTACGCCGCCTGGTTGGCGCGGTAGGGCTGGTTGGCGGGTTTCCCCGGCCGCCCGGGGAAACCGGCTTGTGTCGCCACCTCTTCCGACGTACGCTCACGATATATCGCGACAGGTTGACGACAGTTCCACAACTGTCGCCCCGCGATACCCGAACACACATCGACGCAGAAGGAGTTCCGACATGGGACACCCAGGATTCAACCGACAGTGGGCGCAGTACGGCGAGCAGGAGCGTCGCCAGCACGGAGGCCGCCGCGGCGGCGGACGTGGCTGGGGCGAGGGCCCGTGGGCCGGGTTCGGGCCGGGCGGCTTCGGCCGGCCCGGGCACCCGGGTCCGCCGCCGTGGGTGGCCGGCCTCTTCGGCCTCGCCCAGGGCGACCGCCAGCGCGGGCCGCGGGTTCGCCGCGGCGACGTGCGGGCCGCGATCCTCGACGTGGTGCGCACCGCGCACGAGACCGACGAGCCGGTCAACGGCTACCAGGTCATCCAGCAGATCACCGAGCGCAGCAACGATGGTTGGCGGCCGAGCCCCGGCTCGGTCTACCCGACCATCTCGCAGCTCGAGGACGAGGGCCTGCTCCAGACCGCCGACCAGAGCGGCCGGCGCAGCCTGCGCCTCACCACCGCCGGCGAGACGTACGTCGCCGAGCACACCGACGAGCTCGCCGCCGTGTGGGTGCCGTTCCAGGAGGAGCGCACCGCCGGCGGCGACGCCTTCGCCGACATCAAGCCGGAGATCGGCCAGGTCATGGGCGCGGTCTGGCAGGTCATGACGACCGGCAGCGACCAGCAGCGCGCGGCCGCGGCCGAGATCCTCGCCGACACCCGGCGCCGGCTCTACGGCCTGCTCGCCGACGGCGACGACATCGCCGCGGACGCGACCGATGAGTGACGAGCACCTCCGGATCGGCGACGCCGAGCGCGAGCAGGCGGCGGCGGCCCTGGGCGAGCACTTCGCCCAGGGCCGCATCACCGCCGACGAGCACGCCGAACGGCTGGACCAGATCTGGGCGGCCCGCACCCGGGCCGAGCTCCAGCCGGTCTTCCGGGACCTGCCCGACCCGGCTCGCCGTACGGCGTCCGTGGACCGACCCCGGCGCGCGCGTCGCGGCGGGTACCGGCCGCCGTTGTTCGCGTTGCTGGTGGTCCTGCTCGTGCTCACGGTGATCACCCACAAGCCGCTGATCCTGCTCGGGCTCGTGGTCGCGTTCTTCGTGATCTCGCGACGCCGGCACCGGTTCGCGGCGCACGGCCGGAGCGGCCACTGGTCCAGGTGAGCGGACGTGTTCGCAGGACTTCGAGTGGGTAGGGGATCTCGAGTGGTGACGAGCGTCACCACGCGTCACCCAACTCGGAGGTGTTCATGTCGGACGCGCCCGTACGAAGCGGCTCGTCGTCGTCGAGCCGCTGGGCCCTCATCTACCTGCTGCTCACCCCGGCGGTCATCCTGCCGCTGTGGGTCGCGCTGTACGACCGTGAGGACCCGAAGCTCGCCGGCTTTCCCTTCTACTTCTGGTTCCAGTTCGCGCTGATCCTGATCGCGGTCGCGCTCACGCTCCCGGCCTACTTCCTCGCTCAGGGCGCGGACCGTCGCGACCGGGTGCGTCACGGGCTCCCGCCAGTGCCCGACGGCACCGGTACCGATCGGAAGGCCGGTGACGAGCGGTGATCGACCACGTCAACGGCGTCGCCTTCGGCGTCTTCATCTTCCTGTTCCTGCTCGTTACCGTGCTCGGCTTCGCGGCCGCTCGCTGGCGTCGCGCGACGTCCCTGGACAGCCTCGACGAGTGGGGCCTGGGCGGTCGCGGCTTCGGCACGTTCATCGCCTGGTTCCTCATCGGCGGCGACATCTACACGGCGTACACCTTCATCGCCGTGCCCGCGACGCTGTACGCCGGCAGCGCGGTCGGCTTCTTCGCGGTGCCGTACACGATCGTGGTCTACCCGCTGATCTTCCTCTTCCTCCCGCGCCTGTGGTCGGTGAGCCATCGGCACGGCTACGTCACGCCGGCGGACTTCGTCCAGGGTCGCTACGACAGCCGGGGGCTGGCGCTGGTGATCGCGCTGACCGGCATCCTCGCGACGATGCCCTACATCGCGCTGCAGCTCGTCGGCATGCAGGTGGTGCTCGAGGTGATGGGCATCGGGACGGACAGCAGCAACTGGTTCATCAAGGACCTGCCGCTGTTCCTCGCGTTCATCGTGCTCGCGGCGTACACCTACTCCAGCGGGCTCCGCGCGCCGGCGCTGATCGCCTTCGTCAAGGACACGCTGATCTACATCGTGATCCTGGTGGCCGTCTTCTACATCCCGTCGCAGATCGGCGGCTGGGACCACATCTTCTCGACGGTCACCCAGGGCTTCGCCGACTTCAACACCGAGAACGCCGACGCCATCGCTGCGGGCGACGCCGCACCCAAGGCGATCATGCCGCCGGAGCCGCTGCAGTGGGCCTACGCGTCGCTCGCCCTCGGGTCGGCGCTCGCGCTGTTCATGTACCCGCACTCGGTGACCGGCGTCCTCTCGACCCGGAGCCGGTCGGTCATCCGCCGCAACGCGGCCCTGCTGCCGGCGTACTCCTTCCTGCTCGGGCTGCTCGCCCTCCTCGGCTTCGTCGCGATCGCGGCGGGCGTCAAGGTCGACAACCCGCAGCAGTCGGTGCCGCAGCTCTTCGAGGAGCAGTTCAGCCCGTGGTTCGCCGGGGTCGCGTTCGCCGCGATCGTCATCGGGGCCCTGGTGCCGGCCGCGATCATGTCGATCGCGGCGGCCAACCTGTGGACGCGCAACGTCTACAAGGCCTTCATCAACCGTGATGCCACTCCCAAGCAGGAGGCGACCCAGAGCAAGCTGACCTCGCTGCTCGTGAAGTTCGGCGCGCTGGTCTTCGTGCTCGCGCTGTCGAAGGACTTCGCGATCAACCTGCAGCTGCTCGGCGGGGTCTGGATCCTGCAGACGCTGCCGGCCATCGTGATCGGCCTCTACACGCGGTGGATGCACCGGTGGGCGCTCTTCGCCGGCTGGGCGGTCGGCATGGCCTACGGCACCTGGCTCGCGTACGGCGTGAAGTCGCCCGTGCAGGACCACTTCGGCGGCCCGCTGGTGAACTTCCCCGGCACCGAGACCAAGGTCTACATCGCCCTGATCGCCGTCATCGCCAACCTGATCGTGGCCGTCGCGCTCACCTTCGTCTTCCGCGCCATGAAGGTGAACGAGGGCGTCGACCAGACCCGCCCGCAGGACTTCCACGCCGACGCCGGCGACCCGGGTGTCGAGGAGGAGCTGTCCCCGGAGGCACCTGCTCACGCGTAGTGGCATTTCGGGGTAGTCCCTGACGTTTCGGGTCGTTCTGCGGCCGGATGACCCCGAAAACGTCAGGGACTACCCCGACGACCCCGCCCTACCGCCGCCGCAGGTCGATCGGCTGACCGTCCTTGGGGAACGGCAGCGAGTGGTTGTTGAGGGGGGCGACGTACGACGGGTCGACCGACCACTCGAAGTCGAGCAGGAAGCGCTGCATGAAGGCCTTCACCTCGGCGCCGGCGAAGAACATGCCGAGGCACTTGTGGACGCCGCCGCCGAAGGGCTCCCAAGCGTGCCGGTGGGACTTGTCCTCGCGGCGCTCCGCGTTGAACCGCTCCGGGTCGAAGGAGTAGGGCGAGGTCCACAGCTCCGGCATCAGGTGGCTGAACTGCGGCGCGACGATCGCGAAGGTGCCCTCGGGGATGCGGGTGTCGAGCACGACGGTCTCCTTCACCGCCTTGCGCAGCACGATCGGCACCGGCGCCCGCATCCGCAGGCACTCCTTCATCACCAGGTCGATCGACTCCAGGCCCTCCAAGTCGGCCAGCGTCGGCGTCGGCCCGACCCGCTCGGCCAGCGCGACGGCCTCGGCCCGGCAGCGGTCCTGCCACTCCGGGTGCTGGCCGAGCTTCTCGAGCATCACCGACAGCGTGTACGTCGAGGTGTCGTGCGCCGCCATCATCAGGAAGATCATGTGGTTGACGACGTCGTCGTCGGTGAACCGCTCGCCGTCGTCGGACTCGATGTGGCAGAGCACCGAGAGCAGGTCGTCGGAGGCGTTCGCGCGCCGTGACGGCAGGTAGCTCCGGACGAACTCCTCGAGCAGCCGGCGACCCTTCATCCCCCGGTGCCACCGGGTGAAAGGCACGTCGTGGCGCACGATCGACGCGGCCGCCTGCACGCACGCGATGAACGACTTGTTGACGCGGTCCATCTCCGCCGCGGAGGTGTGCTCGGCGCCGCCCATGAAGGTCTCGGTGGCGATCCCGAGGGTGAGCTCCTTCAGCGCCCAGTAGGCCTGGAAGCCCTCGCCGTCCTGCCACCGCGACAACCCGGACGCGATCGCCGAGTTCATCGCCACGACGTACCCCTCGAGCCGGTCGCGGGTGAACGCCTGCTGCATGATGCGCCGGTGCAGGTGGTGCTCCTCGAAGTCGAGGAACATCAGCCCCCGGCCGAAGAACGGGCCGACCAGGTAGGTCCAGGCCGGCCCGTTCGCGAAGGCCTTGTCGGCGTTGCGCAGCGCCTGCTCGCACGCGTCCGGCCCGAGCAGCATCACCCACGCGTCCGGCCCCACCATGCTCATCGGCGAGACCGGACCGTAGGCCTCCCACTGCTTGCGGAAGAGCGCGATCGGGTCGCGGGCGTACTCCAGGCTTCGACCGATGATCGGCAGCCCCTTCGGTGGTGCCGGCAACTCCCGCACGGTCGGCTCGACGCTGGTCATGCCTGCACAGTAGAACGCGTTCTCGATCTACAACAGCAGTCGGTCGACGAAGGCGCTGCTGAAGACCCGGGCCGGGTCGAGGATGTCCAGCATCGCGCGCGCCGAGTCCCAGTTGTCGTTGACCGGGTAGCCGGTCCGGAACGTGTTCGGCACCGTCGTGTCGATGACCGGCGTGGACGTCCACGCCCCCGAAGCGGTGTAGCCCCAGCCCTTCGACCACTCCGGCCGCACGTCGGCGTACGACGAGTAGTTGCTGTAGATCCACTGCTCCATCTCGGCGTAGAACACGTCGGCGTACGGCGTGCCGGGCAGCGTCAGGATGTCCAGCCAGACCGCGCAGTCCCACTCGGGGTGGTCGGGCCGCGGCCGGAGCGCCGACATCTGCGGCGACCGGGTCGCGCCGACGTCGCCAGGCTTGTCGAGCCCGGTGACCCGGATCTCGACCGGTCCGTTCATCGGGTACTTCCCCTGGTTGCGGTAGTCGTTGAGCCGGGTCGAGTAGCGGAACGTGAACTCCTGGATCACCCGCTGCACGTCGGCGCGCTTGCAGAGGATCGCGTAGCCGTTGGCGGTGACCCGCAGGGTCGAGGGGCGCACGTAGAGGAGCAGGTTCTTCGACCAGCCCCAGATGTCGTAGGTCAGCGTGGTGACCAGCCCGGCGGCGACGATGTTGTAGTTGAGGTCGCCGAAGCTCGGCGTGTTCGCCGGGTTGCTCGAGACGATCTGCGCCGACAGGTCGAAGATCGACTGCGGCAGGTTGTCGCTGAACGTGTAGTTGTACGGGCTGTTGACCTGTCGCGACAGCAGCGGCTTGGACGGCGCGACGCTCCAGACCTTGAGCCACGGGTTCGAGGTGAACGGGAACCAGATCGCCTCGACCCGGCCGGCGGAGTTGAGGTACGACGAGAACGTCCGGCCGCTGGTCGAGTTCGCGAACAGCTCGGTCGCCGGGACGTTGAACCAGCTCTGGCAGCGCAGCCGCTGGTTGGCGCCGGCCTGCAGCACCACCTCGGTGATGAAGGAGCGCCCGACGTGCGCCATCAGCGCGCCGGCCTCGACGTCGTTGCGGTTGTAGGTCTTCAGCACGTACGACGAGGTCGCGGCGTTCCACACGACCGCGGTGATCTGCTGCACCAGGTTGCTGATGGAGCCGTACGTGTGGCCGGCCGGCTTGGTCTCACCGGTCTTGGGTACGGCGGTGCCGTGCCCGTCGATAGCGAGCACGCCGCCGACCGTCAGGTCGCCGGGTGCCGGTGAGGCGGTGAGGCCCAGGCCGCTGTTCTCGAGCGCGGTCATCATCGCCAGCATCGTGGCGCCGGTCTGCACCCGGACCCGTGAGGTCGCGGTGTCGACGGAGATCGCCGTGAGGTTGGTCTTGGTGTCGACCAGCACGACCTTGGCGGCGTCGCTGCCGTCGACCGCGAGGGAGAGCGGCGACCAGTTGTGCGAGCTGCCCTTGGCGCGCAACCGCCAGCCGTTGGCACGCGCCCAGTTGGCGAGCGTGACGACCTGGGCCGGGTTGCTCGGCGTACACGTCCAGACGCCGTCGACGGCAATGGCGCCGGACCAGTTCTTGTAGGACTGCTGGAAGAGCGGGATGCCGCCTGGGAAGGACGGTGGCGTCGGCAGCGCCGCCTGCGCGGCCGGGATCTGCTCGAACGGGATCCAGGCCGCGACCCCGGCTGCCGCGGCGCCCTGCATCAGGCGCCGTCTGGACAGTCCTCGTGAATGTTTTTGGGCAGTGTCGTCACTCATGGTGCGGTGCTCCCTTGGCCGGTCTGTCCCCACATCCCGGTGTGACCCGCGTCACGATAACGAGTTCTAGTTCTGGGGCGCACTGGTCATTTCGGGTCAGTGCCGGCCTGCCCCATCTGGGAGGTAGCCTCGCGCCCGTGACCACCCCAGAATCGACGCAGCCGTCGTTCGACCTCGGCCAGGACCATCTCGACCTGAAGGCGTGGGTGCACGACTTCGCCGCCAACGTCGTCCGCCCGGCGGCCTCGGAGTGGGACGAGAAGGAGGAGTTCCCCTGGCCGGTCCTCGAGGAGGCGGCCAAGGCGGGTCTCTACTCGGTCGACTTCATCGTCGCCCAGGCGCTCGACGAGACCGGGCTCGGCTTCCCGATCACCATGGAGGAGCTGTTCTGGGGCGACGCCGGCATCGGCCTCTCCATCGTCGGTACGTCGCTCGCCGCCGCCGGCGTACGCGCCAACGGCACCGACGAGCAGGTCGCGGAGTGGGTGCCGCAGATGTACGGCGCGCCCGGCGACCTCAAGCTCGGTGCCTTCTGCTCCTCGGAGCCGGACGCCGGCTCCGACGTCGGCGCGATGCGCACCCGCGCGACGTACGACGAGGCCACGGACGAGTGGGTCATCAACGGCACCAAGACCTGGGCCACCAACGGCGGCATCGCCGACGTCCACGTCGTCACCGCCGTGGTCGACCCCGAGCTGCGCACCCGTGGCCAGGCGTCGTTCGTCGTACCGCCCGGCACCAAGGGGCTCAGCCAGGGGCAGAAGTTCCACAAGCACGGGATCCGCGCCTCGCACACCGCGGAGGTGGTGCTCGACCAGGTGCGGGTGCCCGGTCGCTGCCTGCTCGGCGGCAAGGAGAAGCTCGACGCCCGCCTGGCCCGCGCCCGCGACGGCAGTGGTGCCCGCGGCAACGCCTCGATGGCGACCTTCGAGCGCACCCGCCCCGCGGTCGGCGCGCAGGCGATCGGCATCGCGCGCGCGGCGTACGAGGTGGCGCTGGACTACGCGAAGACCCGCGAGCAGTTCGGCAAGCCGATCATCGAGAACCAGGCGATCGCCTTCATGCTCGCCGACATGGCCGTCTCCATCGAGGCCTCGCGGCTGCTGGTGTGGAGGGCCGCCTGGATGGCCCGCCAGGGCAAGAGGTTCGAGAAGGCCGAGGGCTCGATGTCCAAGCTCTTCGCCGGCGAGACCGCGGTCAAGGTGACCGAGCGCGCCATGCAGATCCTCGGCGGCAACGGCTTCACCCGCGAGTACCCGGTCGAGCGGTTCGCCCGCGACGCCAAGATCTACACCATCTTCGAGGGCACCTCCGAGATCCAGCGGCTGGTGATCGCCCGGTCGATCTCGGGGGCGCCGATCAGGTAGGGCACGCCACGCATTTCTCGGTCGCGCCGTCCTAGGCTGCGGGCATGCGGTTCGATCGGGTGGAGCACCTGACTCGGATTCGGGCGACCCTCGGCGAGATGCCGGTTCAACTGCTGGTCGACACCGGAATCGGTGTCAACGTGGTGAGTCCGGAGGTGGCGGAGACGCTGGCGCTGCCCGGCACGGGTGAGACCTTCGCTGGTCGTCGAATGTCGGGGCAGCTGATCGAGGCGCCGCTCGTACGCCTGCCCCCTGTGTGCGTCGATGGACGGTTCATCGCCGACCAGGTGGCGGCCGTCCTGGAGCTCGGCTCGCCGGACGGCGAGCACGGGTTCTCAGGGATCCTCGGCTTGACGACCTTCCGGGACCATCCGCTCACCGTGGATCCGCAGGCCCGAACCCTGGTCCTGGGTAGCCCGCCCGGCGCGGCGTACCAGGTCGACCTGGACGTCCGGCGAGACGGCCACGCCACCGATTCGTTCGTGGATCTGGTGCTCCCCAGTGGGGTCGTCGCGCACGTCGAGCTGGACACCGGGTCCGCGTCGCTGATCCTCGACACCCGCTATCTCGAGCGAGGTGAGGTCGCGCTCGACGGCGACGTCGAGACCATCGAGGAGACCGACGAGACCGGACATCCGCGCCGGCGGCTCGTCGCGCGACTCGCAGGCGGGATACATCTGGTCGGTGCCCCGGAGACGGCGCTCGCCTCGCCGGCGCTCATCGCCCAGGACATCATTCACGACGGCCTGGTCGGCACCGACTTCCTCGACCGGTTCCGCTGGACGATCGACGTCGGTCGAGCCGAGCTTCGGCTCACCCCGCAACTCTGACTCAGCCGTCTGGGCTGCCCCGCCTTCTGGTCTAGACCTCGCGATGGCCGCGACGCCACTCGCGTCAGGTTGCTCTTGACAGTTCGGTTTGACGGACTGCACTCTGTTCGCGCCCGCTCGGAGGGAGACCAAGATGCGCATTCCTTGGGCACGAAAGCCCAGTCCGGAAACCAACCTGTGGTCGATCCCCGCCTGGCGATACTCGTTCCCGGCGTCGATCATCTCGCGCCTCGGAGACGTGATCTTCGATCTCACGATCGTCCTGTGGATCGGCACCGACCTGGCCGCCGGCGAGTCGTGGGCGCCCGCAGCCGTCAGCGGTGTCCTGCTGGCCGCCGCAGTCCCCATTCTCGTGGCTGGACCGATCGCGGGTGTCACCGCGGACCGCCACGACCGGCATCGCATCATGGTGGTCAGCAACGGCGTCCAAGCGGTCGCGATCAGCACGCTCGTGTTCCTGCCGTTCCTCGAGCGGCACGTGGGCATCGGGCTGACGCTCGCATGGATCTACGCAGCCATCCTGGTCTCGAACGCCGCCGGCCAGTTCTTCAACCAGGGCCGGCTGGCGATGATCGCCAAGACCGTTCCGGAGGAACAGCGCACCTCGGCGTTCTCGGCTCAGGGAGCCGCCAACAGTCTCATCGCCCTCGTCGGCCCGCCCCTCGCGGCGCCCTTGCTCTACTCCGTCGGCGCATCGTGGGCGCTCGGGATCAACGCCTTGAGCTTCGTGGTCTCCTCCTTCCTGCTCAGGTTCGCACGGTGGGACTCGCGGCCAGAGCCCTCTGCGGAGAAGGAGTCCTTCACGGAGTCGTTGCGAGGGGGAGTTCGAGCGATCGTCTCCAACAAGATGCTGCTCGCGATCACGGTCGCGATCACGGCCGTCACGCTGGCGAGCGGAGCGATCAGCGTTCTGGAGGTGTTCTTCATCGAGCAGGTGTTGCGGGTGGACCCCGCAATGCTGGGCGTGATGTCGATGGCGTTCGCGCTGGGCACGCTGCTCGGGGTGGCCGTGGCACCCCGCCTGGAGCATCGAATCGACGCGGCCATCCTCTTCGCCGGCGGGCTGGTGGCGATGGGGTTCTTGGTCGTGGTCTATTCGCGCCTCGTCGACTTCTGGCCGGCCCTCGTCGTCTTCTTCGCGGCGGCGATCCCACTCGGCATCGTGAACACGGTCCTCACGCCGCTCGCGATCCGCACGATCCCAGCCGACTATCTCGGTCGCGCAACCGTCACCCTCAACGTTTTCCCGGCGATCTCCTCGCTGCTGGCGATGGCCTGCACCGGCTGGTTGGTCAGCACGGTCCTGCAGGGGTTGGACGTGGAGGCGCTCGGCACCCACTTCGGCCCGGTCGACACCGTGTTCCTGGTCGGCGGACTCGTGATGACCGTGACCGGTCTCGCGGTCGCGCGCCCGCTGGCACGCAGCCGATCGAGCCGGCCCGCTGAGCCCGACGAGCCCGACGTGGCCCTCGGTGGACCAGAGGTGGCCGAGACCGTATGACTCGGGTCCGGTGAGTACCGGACTCGTCGCTCGACCGAAGGAGGGAGGTGATGGAAATGGCCGACGAGTCGAAGAAGCCGGAGCCGGAGACGCCTGAAGAGGACGTCGAAGCGCACGGTATCGAGGAGGAAGAGGACGCCGCGGGGATGATCCTCGACGTCAACTGCGGGTGCGCCTAGTCCACCTGGACGGAAGCACCACCGAGGCCCGGCATGCGGCATCTCCTGCTGCGAGGCCGCTGCCGGGTCCTTGGTTCCGTCGTCGAAACGCGACCACAGACAGAAGCGAGGCTACTGCAGATGACCCAGGTGGCGAGTAGGGACGATCACCGGGCCCGCGTGCCCGAGCTGCTGGCGACGGCGCGGACCGGGCTGATCTCCCCGGAGGACCTCGTCGAGCCGATCTCCGCCGACGAGTTCGCCGATCGAGTGGCGCGGGTCGCGCCCGGTCACGACCTCGAACCAGTCTTCGTGACCTGCAACCGGCTTGCGCTCGAGCTGTACCGAGCGGGCTCGCTGGAGCGTGCGGTCGACCTCTGCCACCGACTTCTCGAGTTCGCCGATCGCCGCCAGCTCGAGGGAGTCGAGCCGGCCGTGTCGGCGTTGGCCCTTCAGCCGATGGTGAACCTGATCCGGGTCGAGGGCTACACCGGTGAGGTCTCAACGGCGTTCGAACATCTTGCTGAGCTGGAGAATCTCGCGCTCGGGCATGAGGCCGTGATCTTCGGACGCCCTGTCTCTTCCTGGTTCGGCGCCGCCTCGCCGGCCGACCGTCGCTGGGTGCAGTGCTTTGCCCGCAATGTCGTGATCGTCGAAACGGCGAAGATGACTCTTCGGCGGGTGCCCAGCTCGAGCTGGCGGGCAACGGCGCGGCGGCTGATCGGCATGTGGCCGGACACCGGGATCTCGGGTCCCTGGCACAGCCATGAGCTCTGGATGGTCAGTGGCGGCCAGATGCGCGGCGGCCTGCTCGATGTCGCCCCGGAGCTGGGAATGCTGGCGCGCACGTACTCACTCGCCTCGTTCGGCGAACCGGACCTGACTCAGCTCGTGGACCTCTACGACGTACGCACGTCGTTCGCCCGCAAGAACTCCCTGTCGGCGGGCCGGTTCCGATCGGTGCTCGCGCACCTGCTGATGAGCGTCGGGGACCGCCGGAGGGCGGCGGTCGTCGCTCGCGAGGCCGTTGACCTGGTGGTCGCGTACGACGGGAGGCTCGCCGCCTACCTGGCGCAGGAGTTCCTCGACGGCGATGTCGTCCTGGCGGCCGGGCTGTCGGAGCCGACCCTGTTGCAGCTCGACAGCGAGCTCATCGCGAGGCTGGAGTGGTGACGACCGTGCTTCACTCGCACGGCGCCGTCACGGAACGCGACCTGGGCGGTGCGCGAGCAGCGATCGTCAGGCGACCGGGACATCCCCTCACCGCCGTCAGCCTCAGGTTCCGTGGCGGAAGCGCCGCCGAACCGCTGGGGAGATCGGGGCTGGCGCATCTCCTCGAGCACCTGATGTTCGCGGGGACCCCATCGCGGCCGGCAGGTGCCTTCCACGCGATGGTCCAAGATGTCGGCGGCTTCACCAACGGCATCACCTCCGCCGATGCGACCGAGTTCGTCCACATGGTCCACCCCAACACGCTCGGTGACGTCTTCGAGGCCGAGCGCGACCGGTTCGCTGTGACCTCGGCGGGATGGACGGAGGCTGATCTGGCGCGCGAGGCTCAGATCGTTCTTCGCGAGCGATCTCACCGGGTCGACCGCCGGCCGTTGGGAAGTTCCGTCGAGTCGCTCCTCCTGGCTGCGTTCGGGCCCGACCATCCGTACGGCCGGCCGCCGGTCGGCGCGGCGAGCGGCGTCCTGTCCGTCTCCCTCCTCGACGTGGAGGCCTTCTTCCGGTCGCACTACACGGCGTCGGCCCTCAGCGTCGTGGTCGTCGGTGATGTCGATGTCGAGTGGGTCATGGACCAGGTCGCCGCCATCGTCGACACGCTGCCATCAGCGGAGGCTCCGGTGGCCCGGCACCTGGGCGCGGGCGGCGGGACCCCGGCGCGCCTGACGAAGGACTCGGCGGTCCGCAGGCTCTTCCTCGGCTACTGGGTGCCGTCCGCGTGCGATCGGGCGTACGCCGATGCGCAGCTGATCGGGCTCGCGCTCGCCGGATCGTCGGGGCTGCTGTCGTCCGCCCTGCTCTCGCGTGGTCTCGCTGCCGACGTGGCGATCCGGACGATCGCGCTCGAGCAGTCACCTTCGCTGCTCATCATCGAGGTGACGCCGTCGGACGACGTCGACATGGACACGTTGTCCGCCGAGGTGCGGGGGACGCTCGACAGCGTGGTGCGCCGTCGGGTCAGCACGCTGAGCGCCGAGCTCGATCGGGCTCGGCGTACCTACACGACTCGATGGGCCGCGCAGCACGACTCCGTCATCCGCCGGGTGTCCGCCCTGGGCGAGACCCTGCAACGACACGGCACAACGGCCGCCTACCTCGATCCCCTGCAGCGCGTGCGGAACGTGCCGACGCCGGAGCTGGCAGCAGGCCTCGCCGAATGGTTCTCGGCGCCGGCAGCGGCGGAGGTGACCTATGAGCACGGAGCTCACGGCCGGGTCGCCTGACCTCCGCTCGGTCAAGGAGGGGTCACCGATCGGTCCGGTTGCGTACGACGCACGGCGTCTGGTGTGGCTGTGGCCGTCGCACGGGCCGATCGACGGCCCCCGCTGGGGGCGGATCGCGATGGACGCCTGGCTCGCCCAGCCGCAGCCGGACACCGGCGACAGCCTCGCGCGCTACTGGGAGGAGCACGGCGTCGACCTCGTACTGGACACCACGCCGTGGGGTCTCGTCCTGGAAGTCCACGGCATCCGTGGTGCCGTCGAGCGAGCCAGCTCAGCCCTGCGCGACATCCCGAGCGGGGTCCGACTGGAGGACGCAACGCTTGCTCTCGCCGCAGAGCGTGCGTCGGCGAGACTGGCGACAGGCAGAGTCGACGGGACCGTGTTGGTGGAGCGCGTGCTCCAGCTCGGGCTCTGGGCCGACCGCTGGCCCGGGGAGCGCGATGCGGAGCTCGCGGCGGCGCTGAACGATGCGCGTGCTGTGCGCACGCACGCTCACGGGGCGCTGGACCTGATGGCCGCCCGGCCGCCTGCGCAGGTGCGGTCCCTCGGGATCGACCATCCCTTCTGGCCGTCCGCTCCGCCGTCCGGTGGGTTCGGCGCCGCCCATGATCGCGATCGGGCGCCGGGAGTAGCGGCACCAAGGATGGCCGCACCACGGATGGCGGCACCAAGAATGGCGGCAGAGATCGAGCCGATCGTGCTCACCGAACCGGCGCTCCGGCATGCCCACGTGGCCGGTGGGCTCGGTGTGGACGGCGCCGACCCGTCAGCGATGCTCGCCCTGGAGATCGTCGCCGACATGATCGCGGGTGACCCCGGTTCGCCGTGGTTGGTGGAGCTCCGTGAGCGCGCCGAGCTGACGTACGCGGTCCGCACGGTCTTTCGACCTGCGTGGCTCGACGGCCGGCCGGTATGCATGCTCGGCCTGTCGGCGCAGGTCAGTGACCTGGAGCGGGCCCTGGCCGTCGTGGGTGGCCTGATGCTCGCCCGAGTCAGCCAGGACTTCGTCCACGACGTCGCGCGGGCCCGACGCCGACTCGGGCTGGGTGAGGCTCTCTTCGCGGACTCGCGCCGCAAGCTGGCGGCGCGCCGCGGGGAGCCGGTGGCGTACGGGCTCGACGAGGCGTACTGGAACCGACGTGCAGCAGCGTTATCCCGCAGTAGCCGGTCGCTGGCCGACGACGTGGTCGCGACGCTCGGCCGAGCGAGAGCCGTCGTCACCGGGGTCGGACCGGTGCCCCTATGAGCGCGAACACCGTTCCGGGGCCGGGAGCGCTCGACGACACGGGGACCTGGCACACGATCTGGCCGCTCGTGATCGAGTCGGACTCGCAGTCCTATCGGGTCAGCAGCCCGCACCTGGCGAAGCGTTACACGGTGACGCCCGCCGTGATCCGCCTGTTGCTGGACTGCCGCGACGGCCTCGGACAGGTCTCGCTCGACGACCCCGTGGTAGCGAGACTCGTCGACCTCGGTCTGATCACCAACTCGTCCGAGCAAGTGCCTGAGCCCTGGGACCGGTGGGGCTGTGCCGCGTGGTCCTTCCACCGACGCACCCGGGATCTGCCCTTCATCGACGGATCCGAACCGACCGAGGACGCGATCGCGGAGGTCGCATCGGTCCCACGTCCCTCCAGCATCCGGGGCGGTGAGGGACCCGTGGTCCTGCTCCCGCGGGTGGCGGGCCTTCGCGACGTGCGATTCGTCGATGTGCTCGAAGGGCGCCGAACACATCGGCACTACACCGGTGACGCCATGCGTCTCGACGACCTGGCGGTGCTGCTGCGGTACTCGTTCGGGCCGATCCGCTTTGCCGACGCCGGCCCACTTGGAAGCCTTCCCCTGAAGGCCGCCGCATCCGGTGGTGCCCGCCATGAGACCGAGGCGTTCGTCGTGGTGTCCGCGGTGGAGGACCTGGACCCGGGCCTGTACCACTATGACTGGCTTCGTCACGGGCTGGAGCCGATCGACGACTCAGTGACGGTCGAGACGCTGGAGGATCTGACCTTCCACCAGGGCTTCTTCAAGGACGCGTGCATCGGCGTCCTCCTCGGCGCGATCACCGAGCGAATGCGCTGGAAGTACCACGGGCCCCGCACCTACCGCTTTCTCTTCCACAACGCCGGACACGTCGCCCAGGTGTTCTCCATGACCGCACATGCTCTCGGGCTGGGTGCGTCGTTGACGGGCGCGATCAAGGACAGTCGTGCAGACGAGCTGCTCGGGCTCGACGGGGTCGCGGACTTCACCACCTTTGCCATGGCGTGCGGCGTCCCGGAGCGACAGCCAAGCGGCTTGCCCCGGTCGATCCGGGTTGCCGGGCGCCCGCCCGCGGGGGGCTACTGATGACGGCCGTTCGAGATCGGCCCGACCGCCTGGTCCTCGAGCTGCTTCATGACCGGATGCTGCTTCGGGTAGTCGAGGCGGCCGATGCACTCGGCCTGTTCGAGCGCTTGAGTGGGCCCGCCGCCACCGTGGACGAGGTCGCCCGTGACCTGCCCGGCGATCCAGACCTCGTCGACTGGATCCTCGAGACCCTGGTAGCCGCGGGCTTCGTCCTGACCACACCCTCGGGAGTCCACGCGGCACTCTCCGGTCCGCTGCTGGACCTCGTCCGGGCCGGACGGGGCGACGACGAGTCGTGGCGAGGCCTCGCGAGCTGGACCAAAGGGAGTGCGCCGGCGCGGGCGAGCATGCAACCCGACTACTTCCGACGAGCGTTCCTGGCCGGGGTGCCGGACTCCTTCTCGACCAAGATGGCGGCCGTCTCCGCAACTCTCGTGCCCGGACTCCTGCGCTATGACTGGGAGGGTCACCGACATCTGCTCGACCTCGGCGGTGGCGCCGGCGTCATCGCAGGCGCCCTGTGCGACGCGTATCCGCGCCTGTCCGCCACGGTCCTCGAGCTGCCGGCCGTCGTCGACAGCACGACCCGGTGTGGCCAAGCCTCCGACCGGGTCCGGTACTGCAAGGGCGACTTCTTCGTCGACGCTCTCCCGAGCGCCGACGTCTGTCTGCTGGCGCACGTCCTGGTCAATCTCCAACCCTCCGACGCAGAGCGACTCCTGTCTCGTGTCGCCGAGCAGCTGCCGGGGGCGACGCTCGTGGTCGTCGATCCGATGATCGACGCCGAGAGCCGGTGGCAGTCGCACGTGATGAGCCTGAACGCCGCACTCCGACGCGTCGCCGGCCACCACTCAGCCGACAGCTACCGCGAATGGCTGGCTGGAGCCGGCTACGAAGTCCAGACCGAGTGGCGCCTGGACTCCTACTCGGTGGACCGCTGCCTGGTCGCGGCCCCCCGTCGCCAGAATCGAGGTTCGCCATGACGGAACTGGTCACGAGTCGGTACGCCATCATCAGCAACAACACCTACCGCCGCGGCGAAGGGCCACCGTTTCGCTACGTGTACGCGGCCCGGCAGGCCCGACTCATCAAGGTAGATCCGGTGACGGCCGACGCCGTTCGCGAAGGTGCCCTCGCAAACCTCCCGGCGGCGACGCTCGAGAGGCTTGCCGAGCTGGACATCGTCGCCGACCGGAGCGGCGCGCCCGGGGACTCCGAGCTCGAGGCGGTCCTCGACCAGTACCGCATCGGCTCGACGTCCGCCGACCAACGGCGCTTCACCATCATGCCGACGTCGTACTGCAACATGGGCTGCAGCTACTGCGGCCAGGAGCACACGAAGTCCCGGGTCAGCGAAGCGCGCATGGAGCGTCTGGCGCAACGGGTCGAGGGCGCGATCGCCGCCGGCGACACGAAGTCGGTGAGCGTGACCTGGTTCGGCGGCGAGCCGATGATGGGCTACCGGTTGATCCTCGAGCTGAGCGACCGCTTCGTTGCCGCGGCACAGCGTCACGGTGTCGACTACCACGCCCGAATGGCGACGAACGGCAGCCTCATCAGCCTTCGAAAGCTGGTTGAGCTGCACGACCGGTGTCTGTTGCGCGACGTCGACATCACGCTCGACGGCCCGGCCGCGATCCACGACCGCCGCCGGGTGCTGAAAGGCGGTGGTCGCTCGTTCGATCGATGCGTCGGGGTGCTCTCCGAGCTCGCACGATCCGACCTCGCGCCGAACCTGAAGGTCGGACTGCGAGTCAACGTCGACCGAGAGAACGAGGAACACGTCGAGACGTTGCTGGAGACGCTGGCGTCGGCCGGCTTGAACAGACGACGGTTCCGGGTCCAGTTCATGCCCGTCCATTCTTGGGGTAACGACGTGTCCGACGTCGAGCTGGAAGGCTCCCGGTTCGCTGCCCTGGAGCTCGGGTGGCTCGAGAGAGCGGAACACCTCGGGTTCGACGCGCCCGTGCTGCCGGGCGGCACCAAGAGGACAACCTGCATGGCGACCAACCGCTCGGGCGAGATCCACGACCCGGCCGGGCGCGTCTACTCGTGCTCGGAGTATCCGCTGGTACCCGGGGTGCGCGACACCAAGGTGATCGCGACCCTCGAGTCTCTCGTCGGATCGGAGCAACGACCGGCCGGGCCCTTCGACGACTGGTACGACGACATCTCGACAGACCGGGGCCCGCAGACGTGCGGACAGTGCGCGCTCCTGCCGGTGTGCGGGGGGAGCTGTCCGAAGCTGTGGCGCGAGGGTCATCGACCCTGCCCCAGCGTCCGCTACAACCTCCAGGAACGGTTCGACGCGATCGCGCGACGGGCCGGGTGCGCGGTGGTCGAGGGAGTGTCGTGAAGGTCATCCACTTCGCACACACCTCGACCGGCGCCCCCGCACGGTCGAGCGTCCTGGCATCGTCGTTCGGTGCTGATCGGCGCTGGGCGTACGGCGATCTCAGTGGTCGCGGCGTCCGGGTGTGCGTCATCGACAGCGGCGTGGACGGCGACCATCCCGAGATCGGCCCCCTCGCGGGATCCTTCGTCGCCGGGTGGTCGGACGGGGCCTGTGTCCTCGAATCCGAGTCCCCCGTGGACGTCGGGGGCCACGGCACCGCGTGCGCCGGCATCATCCGGCGGATGGCGCCGGCGTGCGAGATCACCAGCATCCGGGTTCTCGGCGCCAACAACCGCGGAAACGGCGACGTGCTGCTCGGCGCTCTGACCTGGGCCGTTGAGCAGGAGTTCGACCTCGTCAACCTCAGTCTGTCGACGCAGCGGCACGCGCTCAAGGAGGGGATGCATGATCTCGCGGACGCCGCTTGGTTCCGGAGTGTCACCATCGTGGCGGCGGCTCACAACCTTCCGGTCGACAGCTACCCGTGGCGGTTCTCGTCGGTCCTGTCCGTCGGCTCCCATCACCGTCCTGACCCGGAGTGGGTCGAGGCGAACCCGCGGCCGCCGGTCGACTTCTTCGGAAGTGGCGTTCAGGTCCCGGTCCCGTGGGTGGGCGGGTCGGTGCGTACGGCGAGCGGCAACAGCTTCGCCACGCCGCACATCGTGGGGATGTGCGCACGCATCAAGGCCGCGCATCCCACGGCATCAACCACAGAGATCAGACACATTCTCGCGTCCGTCGCAGACAACCAGGTGGTAGACCAATGCAGCTAACCGAGTATGAAGAGTCGCTCCGCTCGACCGTCCGGCTCGCCCGCATCGTGTGCGCGGGCGCTGCTGCGTCGATCTTCCTTCGAGATCCGGAAAGCGGAGCCCTTGTCTTCGAGGTCTCGTCCGGTGTCGGACAGGACGAGATCGTCGGCATGGAGGTGCCGGCGGGTCAGGGAATCGTGGGCTGGGTGGCGGACGCCGGTGAGCCGTTGGTGCTCCGTGACGTCCAGTCTGACCAACGGTTCGCTCGCGACCGAGCCGAGGAGACCGGCTACGTGCCCCGGACGATGATGGCGACGCCGGTGTTCTGTCGCGGCGAGGTCGCCGGTGTGATGGAGGTGCTGGACCCCGGATCGCTGGACGGCCCGGACGGACCGCGCGACCTCGAGGCCCTGGACGTCCTGACCGAGATCGCCGGGCAGGTCGGCCTGTTGCTGCAGCACTTCGAGCTCAGGCGTTCCACCGGACCCGTCTCGGACGAGTTGACGAACGAGTTCCGCGACCTGGTCAACTCGATCCCCGACGATCGGGTCTCGGACCTGCGGCACCTCGTCTCCGGTCTGCGGGCGGTGCTGTCGTGACCACCACGCTGCCGCCGGCTGCGGACCCGGCAGCGGACGACGGTGACCTCCGTCTGCGATTCACCTCGGACCCCGCGGCCAGCCCGCTCCCGCTGGACGCGCTCATCGACGACGCGGCGGACCGTGCCGCTCGCGTGGCGGCCACGTCCGTCGCCGCCGACGGAGGCGATCCGCCCGAGGCCGTGCGCACCGCCATCGAACGTGACGGCTACGTGATCGTCAGATCCTCCGGCTCGGTCGCCGAGGACGTGATTCCGGTGATCGTGTCCTACCTGGGAACCCCGCTCAACCCGTACTCGTCGGTGGGTGTTCCCACCGCCCAGCCCGTGGTCTCGAAGGGCAGCTCCAGCCCTGACCAGGTGTGGCACTGGCACACCGACAGTGCCAGTTGGCGGCGACCCAACGACTACTCCGTCCTCTACTGCGTCAACCCTGCGGAGCGTGGCGGTGCGACCGACGTCCTCGACTTCAGAGCCGTTCTCGCGTCGGGCGCACTCTCGTCGGAGGCGGTCGCCGTCCTCAGCTCCTACGACGTCGACTGGCCCATCGAGCGATCGCTCGGGGGTGGGCAGTGGAGTCAGCCGGTCCTGGGCGACGAGCGCCTGCGCTACCGACGTGAGCTGACCACCGATGTCGGGCGCCCCGCGTTGCGCGCGGCGATCGACGAGCTCACGCGGGTGATCGACGAGTGCCGGCCGTCGGTCCAGGCGCTCCTCGAGCCCGGCGACGCGCTCGTCTTCGACAACCGTCGTGTGCTGCACCGTGCCGGGCCGTGCGTCGACCCCGAGCGCCGGCGGCTGCTCCTGAGGGTCAAGGTCCGGGCGGGCTGAGGAACCTCGATGTGTCCCCGTTGCGGTGAGAGTGTCCCGGCTGCCAGCAGGTTCTGTCCGTCGTGCGGCGCGAGCCTCGCCCAAGGAGGACTCGCGGCACCGGTGCGCAAGCACGTCGTCGTCCTGTTCGTCGACCTGGTGGGCTCGACGGCGTTGGTGGAGCGTGTCGACCCGGAGGTGCTTCGGCGTCAGCTGTCGGCGTACTTCGATGCGGTGTGCCGTGCGGTATGGCAGGCCGGCGGGACCGTCGAGAAGTTCATCGGGGATGCCGTCATGGCAGTCTTCGGCGTCCCTGCGACCCGCGAGGACGATGCGGTACGCGCGCTCCACGCAGCGACGGCTATCCACGAGGCGGTACGGACGCTGTCGGTCGCATCTGTGGACGCGACGGGTTTCGAGCTCCACGTACGAATCGGAGTGAGTGCCGGCTCGGTCTACGTGACGCACCAGCCGGACGGCCAGTTCTCGGTGACCGGAGACGCGGTCAACACGGCCGCCCGCCTGCAGAGTGTCGCCGGCACTGACGAGACCTACGTCGGCGCCGCGGCGGCGGAGCTGGCGGCGGGGCTCGTCCGGCTCGAGGAGGTTGCGGAGCTGGACCTGCGCGGCAAGGCCGTCCCCGAACGAACGTGGCGCCTCGTCAACGCGAGCCCGACGAGCCGCCTGGACGCAGACTTTGTCGGCCGCGCCGCGGAGACCGCCGACCTGGAACGCATGCTCGACGCCGTGTTGGCCCGACGCCGTGGCTGTCTGGTGACGTACGTGGCAGACGCGGGCGTCGGGAAGTCGCGGCTGTGGCAGGAGACTGCGGCCTCGCGTCCGGCACTCCGGGTCGCCGTAGCGGGCTGCGACAGCATCGGTGGCGAGGGCAGCTTCGGCATCCTCGACGGGATCCTGACCTCCTTGTTCGACGGGGCACCAGGCGGGTGGTCGTCAGAGATCCCGCGGTTGCTGGGCCCCGCTTCGGACGGTGTCGTCCAGCGCCTGTCGAGCGCGCTCGGCCTGAGCGACGCCCCGACCGCGGTCGAGGATGTCGTCTGGGCGGTCCAGCAGGTGATGGAGGCCGTGGCCACCGATGCCGGGCTGGCGTTGGTGTGGGAGGACGTCCACGCGGCGGCCGACGAGCAGCTGGAGCTGATCGAGGCGTTGTCCCGTGCCGCCGAAGCCCTTCCGGTGATCTCGGTCTGCCTCACCCGCCCACAGCTGTTCGAACGGCGACCGTCGTGGGGTGGTGGTCGGTGGGCTCGGGTAGACGAGCTGCCCGGCCTGCCCCCGGAAGACCTGGGGGCCATGGCGGCGCAACTCGCGCCTCAGCTGACGGACGGAGTCGAGGACCTCGTCGAGCGCTGCGACGGCAACCCCCAGGTGCTTCAGCTGATGCTCCAGTGCGCGCAGGTCGGTGACGACGTACCGGTCACGGTACGCACGCTCTTCGAGGCGGCGCTGGACAGGATGTCGACCGAGGACAGGAGGGTGTGCGAGGCCGCCTCGGTCTACGGTCGGCAGTTCAGTGTCGACGGAGTACGGGCCATCCTCGACGCTCACCACGACGCCGATCACCCGGCCGCGGACGTTGTCGCGCACGGCGTCTACACCGTCGAGCCGACGAAGGGCGACTTCGCCGCCGACGCGGTGGACCAGACTGTTCGGCGGCTCAAGCTCGGCCGCGTCGTCGAGGAGGTACCAGGCACCGATCGATTCCAGTTCTGCCAGGCCCTGCTCGCGGACACCGTTTATGCGACGATGCCGAAGGCCATGCGGATCCGGCGCCACAGCGCCGCCGCCGATTGGCTCGCCGGTCCGGCCGGTGGCGTCGGACGCTCAGCCGCGACGATCGCGGTCCACCGGGACCGGGCTTGGATGCTGTCGGCCGAGCTCGACGGAGCGACCGTCGAGACAGGTCGACTCCGAGAGTCGGCCGTTGCCGCGCACCTACATGCCATGCGGACGTTGATCGTCCGCGGCGATCCGGGCGCACACCAGACAGCCGATCGACTCCAGGAGCTGCTCCCGGTAGGCGACGAACGGCACTTCGAGGTCGCCTTCACCCGCCTCCTCTTCGTCGATCGGTCGTCTGGAGCTGCGACCATCCGAAGTCTGGTGGAACGGACCGACCTGTCCCTCGCGTCGCACCCGGCCTGGCAGGTCGTCCGACGCACGCCGCTCGATCTGCTCGACCTGGCTGCGGGGACCGTCGATGTGGAGACCCTGTACGTGCAGGTCGCCGCCCTCCTCGACGGTGTCAAGGCGATCCTCCCCGTGCCGTTCCACGCCAAGGCGTTCGCGTACCTGTTCGGCTGCCAGGTCACCGCGAACTTCGGGCGGATCGACGAGTCCCTCGACCTGTGCCGGCGCGCCGTTCGCGAAGCAGTCGCCGCGGGCGACCTCGCCGTCGAGAGGGTCTTCCAGTCCTTCGAGCTCCACGCCGGCCTGCTGGGCCAGCTGCCGCTGTCGCGCACGGTGGCACTGGGCGAGCTCATGCGCGACGACAGCTCCGGGTCTCGTCAGTCGAGCGCGGGGGTGAATGCCGTTCTGGCCGCCGCCTACGGCCTTGCCGGTCAGTCTGACCTGGCCGCCGAGCGCTGGGCATCGGCGGCCGACGGTCCGGGCGAGCGACTGCTGGGTGGTCGGCTGCTGGAGATCATGCAGTACCGCGGCCAGATTCTCGTGGCCTCCGGCGACCTCGTCGCCGCGGCGAGCTTCCACGCTGAGCTTGCCGACGAGGCGACGTCGATGCCGCTGCTCCGTGCCGACTTCCTCATCGAGGCGGCGCGCCTGCGCGTGCTCGCCGGGGACGCTCAGCGAGCCGCCCAGACCTTGGCCGAGATCCCGAACCTCGACATCGCCCTGAGTCCCTTCCTCGCCGACACGTTGTCATTGGTGCGGGCCGCGGCCGGGCTGGTCACGGCCGCTCCGTCGTTGTCGGACCTGGAGGTCGAGCGTCTCGAGTCGGAGGCTTCGACGCTGGGTCCGCTTCGTCGGGGCCAGCGGCACTGGGATCTCGGGGCGCTGTACCGAGCCCGAGGCGACCTCGCCGGGGCATCTCGCCACGTCGAGCTCGCGGTCGATGCGTTCCAGCAGAAGGGCGCTGCAGCGCTCGTGGCGGGTGTTCGGAACTGGCACACAAACCGGACCGGCGCGACTGCCTGACCCGGCGGTCACTCGATTTTGCCCCGGGATGACAAGAATTGTCCTAGTCTCGTCAAGTCCACCCTGTCATTCGCCGTAGATCTAACAGACGGCGGCAGCAGCTGCTCACAGTGAATGGGGAGAAGACCATGCGTCGAATCAAGTACTCGATCGCCAGGATCGTGATGCGTGCCCAGGGGCGCAGCACCGGCCCGGACTACATCTGGACCTGATCGTCAACGACCCGCGAGCCGCGTAGGTCGAGGTGGGACCCCGGGGAGGCCTCGCCGACGGGGTCACCGCACCACCACGTCCTCCGCGGCCAGTGGGGGATCGATGGGCGGGGTGTGTCGCCAGGTACGAAGGCGACCGCCTCGGGTTCTTGACGTCGGCTCGTGACGAGTGCGGGGGACTCGTCACGTTCGACGTCAACACGACCATCGTCAACGATCTCGACCTGGCGCGGACCGTCCTCGACAGCCGCGCCGGGTTCGAGATCGTCGGCAACTTCTTGAACCAGCGCCTCGAGAGCGTGGACCTGGCCAGGAGGGGCGAACTTCGTCGACACCTGAATGCCGGGCTTCGTCGCGGCGCCGTGGAGCATCTTGCGGCTGCCGCGGCGACCGCGGCGGTGACGACGGTCGAGGCCGCCCGATGCGGGCGCGGCGACGTTCTCGACCCGCTCCCTCTCTTCGAGGAGGCCATCTCCACCGTCGTCGCGGAGTTCTACTTCGGCGCGTCCGGCGAGCCGGTACGGGTCGCCGTCGAGCCGCTCCTCGGCGCGTTGAGCCGCGTGTTCGGCAGCCCGTTCGCGCTGCCGGCGAGCTGGCCCACGCCGACGAACCTGCGAGTGAACCGCTGCTATCAGCGCCTGCGCTCCGTGGTCGACCCGCTGGTGGCGTCCCGCCTCGACCTGACCCGCCAGGTGCCCGACTTCGCCTCCGGGGTCGTCCGGCCGGCGGCCGCCGAGGGGTTCGGCATCGGGGAGATCTCGGACCTGCTCATCGGCTCCCTGCTGGCGGCGCAACGGGTGCCCGCGGCCGCGGCGGCCTGGACCCTGTGGGAGCTCGGCCGGTCACCGTGGTGGTGCGCAGCCGCGCGCGACAGCGCCACGCACCTGCAGGCGGCGGTCCTGGAGTCCCTTCGCCTGCACCCGCCGACGTGGCGGCTTCATCGGGTGGCGATCCGGCCCGTCGAGCTCGGCGGGTTCACCTTCCCCGCCGGGCACAACTTCGTCGTCAGCCCCTATGTCATCCAGCGCGACCCGGCGCTGTTCGACCGCCCGACCGAGTACCGCCCCGAGCGATGGCTGGAGGGTGGTGGCCGCCAACCGGCGCTGCTGTCGTTCGGTCACGGGCTGCACCGGTGCCCTGGACGCGACGCCAGCCACGTCATCCTGAACGCGGCCGTCGGTGCTCTCGTCGACCGGTACGACGTGCAGGACGTCTCGACAAGCGTCGTCCCCGACCCTCGGACCACACTGGTGCCGGTAGGCGCGCGGCTGCGCCTGGTGCCGCTAGGCCCTAGGCCGTATCGGAGCGGGCCTTGACCGCTTCGACACGTTGCGCGAACCGTTCCCAGACCGCTTGGCGCGAGACCCCGAAGGCATTCCCGATCTGCGCCCACGAGATCTTCCTGGACCGAGCCAGCTCGACCCACTCGACTAGGAACTCCGCGACCTGGTCGGCGGTCTGGGCGATCAGCGGCAGGTTGCTGAGCACCTCTGCGTCCGTCATCGACTCCCACGGCGCCGCGGCTGCGCGCCGCGTCTTCGCAGTCGAATGGAACACCTGGTGGTAGTGCTCGACGCAGCCCTCGCAGATCATCGCGCCCAGGCCGCCGCCGAACCGCATTCCCTTCTTGCCGCGCGCGCCACAGAAGGAGCAGTATTTCCGCTCGACGTTGTTGTCCATGGACAGCCTCTCGTCATCTCTTCCGAGACCGCTTCCCCCGCACCAGTGACGATACCTGGGAAATGGGCGGCGGGGGCTCTCCTGCGACAGTCAGCCGCGCACGGCGGGCAGCACCGTCTCGCAGATCGCGCGCAGGCTCTCCCACGACGGCTCCGCCGGCAGCCCGCCGCACGCGGGGTGGCTGGTGACGAGGCGGACCTCGCCGGAGCGGCAGCGGTCGACCAGGTCGTCCGCGGTGACCACGACGTAGACGCCCGCGGCACGCATCTCCTCGACGGTGCGCGAGTGGTCGACGACGTACGATCCCGCCTCGCCGTGCCACTCCTGGTACGCCGTCGCGTCGGCGAGCAGGTGGTGGCCGTAGCGCTCCCAGAACTCGTCGGGCCGCTCCGCGCAGAAGACGTTGGCCGGCCCGTCGTCCGGCGCCTGCAGCACGAAGCCGGGCTCGCGGCCCTCGGCCCGCGCGGTCTCCTCGTACGTCGCCTTCAGCTCCGCGGATCCGTGCTGGGGCTGGAAGTTCAGGCCGAGCCGAGCGGCTCGCCGGGCGGCCGCGAGCGAGCCGCCGCCGTAGAAGAGGAACGGGTGCGGCTGGGAGTACGGCGCCGGCGTGGTCGTGCCGTCGCGCCACGCGTCGAGCACGGCGAGGATGCGGTCCTCGATGTCGGGGCCGCGGCCGGCCCAGGACCGTCCGTAGAGCTCGTACTCCACCGGCCGGTAGCCGAGGCCGAACGTGTAGGCCACGCGTCCCTTGCTCAGGTGGTCGAGCACGGCGATGTCCTCGGCCAGCCGGATCGGCTCGTAGAGGTTGACCAGCAGCGCGGACACGGTGATCGGCACCCGGCTGGTGACCGCGGCGAACGCGGAGGCGACCAGCAGCGGGCTCGGGAGGTAGCCGTCGTCGGCCGCGTGGTGCTCGGAGACCATCAACGCGTCCATGCCGTGCGCGTCGCCGTACGCCGCCTGCTCGACCGCCCGGGCGAAGATCTCCTGGCGGGTGGCCGGGTCGGCGCCGGGGGCGCGGAAGTCGTAGCGGGTGGCGAACTGCGTCCGTGGCATGTCGCCCAGCCTTCCAGACGAAGTGGAACTGGTTCTACTTCCCCGGGATCAGACGCCATCCCACAAATGGGGTAGCGGTGCTCGGTTCACCCCGTCGGGCACCGCCGTGCTCCCGACGCTGAAGGGGCAGTGCCCACGAAGGGGCACGCTAGGGGGCTCCGATGTCGTCAGAGGTCGATCGCGCGGTTGACCCAGTGCTGCGTGACCTGCATGCCCACCTTCTCGTAGAGGCCGAGCGCGCCGGTGCGGGAGTCGGTGTTGAGTCCCGAGGTCTTCGCCCCGTGCTCTCGCGCGACCGCGAAGGCGTCGACCAGCATCGCCTGCGCGATGCCCTGCCCGCGCTGGTCCTTGCGGGTGGCCAGCCGGTCGACGTACCCCTCGGTCCCGTAGGGGTAGACGACGGTCGCGCCGACGACCGCCGCGGCCGGGTCGGCGACGAGACGGAGGTTCCACGGCTCGAACCCGGGCCTCCTGACCGTGCGGGCGAGGAAGTCGTCGAAGGGCTCGCGCTCGCGCTCGGACCACTCCAGGAAGGCGTCCTCGAGCACCGTCCAGCAGGCCTCGTAGTCGTCGGGCGTCGCCTCCCGGATCGCGTACCCGGTGGGCAGCTCGCGCTCGGGGACGCTCGCGCCTTCGGGCAGCTGCAGCACCCAGCTGGTCCAGCGCACGTGGTAGCCGAGCGCCGCGAGGAGCCGGTCGCCCGCGGAGCCCTGCGGCACCGGCATGCCGACCACCGCCGCGCCGGCGGCCCGGGCGCGGGCCTGCATCCAGCCCGCCAGCGCCGTGCCGACGCCCCGGCCGCGATAGTCGGGATGCACCGCGGCATCGCCCCGGTCGGCGCCCATGTGCTCGGCGTACGCCACCAGCCGGTCGCCGTCGAAGACGCCGAACGTCCCGGCGCTGACGTCGTACGACGGGCGTTGCCAGTCGCCGACGATGTCGGCCTCCTCGATGGCGACCTCGCCGGTGTCGTGGAGCTCCTGCGCCGCCATCACCTCGAAGACCGCGTGGGCATCGGACATCACCAGGGGCCGGCCGGTGAGGCCGTCGGGCAGGTCAGACGGCTGGTCGGACGACTGGTCGACAGGTTGGGACATGCAGGCCAGTGTCGCCGAACCCGACTAGTCACGCCCGCGAATTTCCGGCCAGTTCTCAGGCCACCCCCACTCCCGCCGATCCGTCTGGTGTTCGACACGGATATCGATCACCCCCGAGGACACGGACGTCCGAGATGACTATTGATGCGCCCACGCGCCGCCATGCCCTCCGCCTTGCCGGCGGAGCCACCGCTGCCGGCACCATCGCCGCGGCCGGTGTCGCCCTTCCCGCCGAGGCCGCGCCGTCGGCCAAGAAGAAGATCTCCTACCGCCCGGGCCGCTATCCGCGCACCCGCGTGCTCCGTGAGCCGGCCCGCCACCTGCTGAACCGCTTCAGCTACGGCATCACGCCGCAGCTGGCCGCCGAGGCCCAGGCCGCCGGCCATCTCGCCTGGTTCGACCGGCAGCTCGCCACGGCGTACGACGGCAGCGCGGACAACCTCTGCGACTGGTGGCCAGACCTGCACCGCGACCCCGTCGACCTCTGGACCCGCACCACCGGCGGTGTGCGCGGTGGCTGGGAGGTCATGTGGGACTACGGGAACCGCACGATGATGCGCCGGATGACCTCGCCCCGCCAGGTGCTGGAGGTGATGACTGAGTTCTGGGAGAACCACTTCCACGTCGCCACCAACGCCGACAACATCTTCGTCTACCGGATCGCCTACGGCGAAGTCGTACGGCAGCATGCGCTCGGGCGCTTCGAGGACCTCCTTCAGGCTACCGTCCTGCACCCCGCGATGCTGATGTTCCTCGGTGCCGCGACCTCGACGAAGGCGCACCCGAACGAGAACCTCGGCCGCGAGCTGCTGGAGCTGCACACCGTCGGCATCGGGAACTACGGCGAGGACGACGTCAAGAACTCCGCCCGCATCCTGACCGGCAACCGCGTCGACCTGTACAAGACCTGGGCCGCCTCCTACATCCCCGGTGACCACTGGACCGGGCCGGTGCAGGTGATGAGCTTCCAGCACGACAACGCCGACCCGGACGGTCAGGCGGTCACGGCGGCGTACCTCTCCTACCTGGCGCACCATCCTGCGACGGCGCGCCGGATCGCGACCAAGCTGGCGCGCGCGTTCGTGAGCGACACCGTGCCGGCGAGCCTCGTGGACCGGCTCGCCCAGGTCTACCTGGCCAACGACACGGCGATCGTGCCCGTGCTGCAGGCGCTGGTGCGCTCGCCCGAGTTCAAGTCGTCGGTGGGCAAGAAGGTGCGCGACGGCGACGAGGACGTGCTGGCGACCTACCGGGTCCTCGGCGTGGGTGTGAAGAAGCCGAGGACCGACGCGTCGGCGGCCAACCAGGTCTACTGGCAGACGGCCTCACTCGGGCTCGCGCCGCTGACCTGGCCGCGGCCGGACGGACAGCCGGTCGACAACGCCTCGTGGTCCTCGCCGACCCGGGCCCTGGCGTCGATGAGCTTCCACTGGGACATGATCAACGGCTGGTGGCCGGGCGACGCGGTCGCCTTCCCGCGGCCGCGTTCCTGGATGCCGCGCACCAAGCCGATGGAGTTCCGCGACCTGGTCGACCACCTCTCCCGGCGGCTCCTCCAACGGCCCTCCACGAAGGCCCTCCTCCGGGCCTGCTGCCAGGCGGCGGAGACCCGGCCGGAGACCCTGATCAAGCGCGGCTCCCCGATCTTCAAGGAGTCCTGGCCGCGCGTGGTCGCCACCATCCTCGACAGCCCCGCCTTCTACCAGCGCTGACCACGGAGACCCTGATGAGTGCCATGCCGTTCGAAGCACTGCCGTTCGAAGCACTGCCGTTCGAAGCACCGCCCTTCGAGGCCACCGACGACCCTGAGTGCGACTGCCGCCCCGCCAGCCGAGACCTGACCGGGACGGTGCCGAGCCCGAGCCGCCGCGCCCTGCTGCGTGGTGCGGCACTGGTCGGCGCCACGACGATGTTCGGGTCGGCGTACGTCACGATGAGCCCGACGCTCGCCGCCGCCGCAACCGGGTCCCGGCGCAAGCCGACCTCGACCGTGGTGGTGCTGTCGCTGCGCGGCGCCGCCGACGGGCTGTCGCTCGTCGTCCCTCATGGTGACCCGGCGTACTACGAGGCCCGCCCGAGCATCGGCATCCAGCGGGGTGCCCTGGTCGCCGCCGACGGCTTCTTCGGCATGCACCCGGCGATGGCGCCGCTGCTGCCGCTGTGGACCGCGGGCAAGCTCGCGGCGGTCCATGCGACCGGCCTGCCGGCGCCCAACCGCTCGCACTTCGCCGCGATGGAGCAGCTCGAGGATGCCGACCCCGGGTCCGCGCAACGGACCGGCTGGCTCAACCGCCTGGTCGGTCACGACGACGTCAGCTCGACCCTGCAGGCGGTGGCCGTCGGGTCGAGCCTTCCGACCTCGATGATCGGCCCGGAGCCGGTGATGTCCTTCGGGTCCCTGGACACCGCGAGCCTCGCCGGCGGGGACCGGAGGAGTGACCCGCGCGGGCTGCGGATGAAGGCCCTGCGCACCCAGTGGTCGAAGAACCGGACCGCGCTCGGCGGCGGGTTCCGGGAGGCGCTCGACGCGGTGGTCGACCTCGACCCGGCTCGCGCCCAGCGCGCCCGCAAGGGCCTCTACCCCGACGACGACCTCGGCAAGGCCTTGTCGTCGGTGGCCCGGACCCTGCGCGCTGACGTCGGGGTCTCCGCCGTGACCGTCGACAGCGGCAACTGGGACATGCACGTCGGCCTCGGCCCCGCCGGGGGTGGCTGGATGGAGCAGAACGCCGGCAACCTGGCGGCCTCGATCGCGGCCTTCTTCACCGACCTGGGCCCGGTCGCGGACCGGGTGACGCTGGTGACCATCAGCGAGTTCGGTCGTCGGGTCCAGGAGAACGCGAACGGCGGCCTCGACCACGGCTGGGGCAACGTGATGCTCGTCGCCGGAGCCGGCGTGAAGGGCGGCAGGTACTACGGCACCTGGCCGGGACTCGCCGATGGCCTGGACGCGGACGTCACCGTCACGACCGACTACCGCAGCGTCCTGGCGGAGATCGTGGCGGCGCGCACCACGGCGTCGACCGCGGCCGTGTTCCCGGGCTTCCAGCGCGAGCGCGTCGGCTTCATGGTCGGTCAGTAGCGGGCGGCACCCCCGACGTACGACGACGGCCCGCCCCGGATCGGGGCGGGCCGTCGGTCGGGTCTGGGCTCAGGCCTCCTGCGCGTTCTGGATCGCGGAGATGTCGAACTCGAGCTTGATCTTCTCGGAGACGAGGACGCCGCCGGTCTCGAGCGCGGCGTTCCAGGTCAGGCCCCAGTCCTTGCGGTTGATGCTGGTGCCGCCCTCGAACCCGATGCGCAGGTTGCCGAACGGGTCGCGCGCCGAGCCGGTGGGCTCGAAGGTGATCGTGACGGACTTGGTCTCGCCCTTGATGGCGAGGTCGCCGGTGATCACCCAGTCGTCGCCGTCGCGCTCGACCTTGGTCGAGGAGAAGGTGATCTCCTTGTTGTTGTCGGCGTCGAAGAAGTCGGCCGACTTGAGGTGGCCGTCGCGGTCCGCGACGCCGGTGTCGATGCTGGCGGTCTGGATGGTCAGCGAGACCTGGGAGTTGGCCGGGGTGACGGCGTCGACGTGCGCGGTGCCGGAGAACTCGGTGAAGTGACCGCGGACCGTGGTCACCATCGCGTGGCGGGTGCTGAAGCCGAGGCGGGTGTGGGTCGGGTCGATCGTGTAGTCGCCGGAGATGTCCTCGACGGCGGTGGTGGGGGCGTCGAACTGCTCGGCGGCCTGGCGGTTGAAGAACGACATGGTGACTCCTGATCTGGGTGGTGTGGTTGAACGTTTGATCAGTTGAACCGGACCGCGGTCCGATTCATTCCCCATCCCCAGAAATTCCTCGGAGCAAGCATCGACCCCGCCCGGAGAGCTCCGGGCGGGGTCGAGGAGAGAGCTAGCGCGTCAGGCGGCGTGCGTGACCTCGGTAGCCGGCGCCGTAGCGTCGGTCCAGCGCGCCTCGAGGTGGGTCCGGCCCTGGCTGTCGGTCACCGGCACCCAGCTCTGCACGAGGCCATTGGCCATCTTGTGAATGCTCATTGGATACCTTTCGTTCACCTGCTGTTCACCAACGGTAACGCATCCCCACCAGCCGTGTCACTTTGTTGCGAAAAGTCGGGTGTCTCCTCCACCTGGACGGGTGCCGAACGGCGATTCGCGTCCTGCGCGCTCCACCTACCCGATGTGGGGGAGAAATGGTTCATTCCTGCCCGATATCGGGCAGGAAGTTGCAGATTGACGGGGTGTCCCCGACGATCGACGCTGTGCCGCCACTCTCCCGTCCCGAGGCCGACCTCGACCTGGTCGATCGCATCGCGACCAGCACCGGGCTCTCGCCGGCCGAAGCGGCCCGCGTCGTGGAGGACGTCATCGCATTCCACGCCGAGCCCGTGGAGGTCTACGTACGGCGCAGGCACGCCCAGCTGAAGACTTTTGGCGCGAAGAACCCCGAGATCTTCGCCCGCATCGCCGAGGAGCTGGCCGACCGCGTGGTCGCCGCTCCGGAGCTCACCGAGCGGCAGCTCCGCCGCCTGGTCTACGGATAGATGAACCCGGTGGTTGAGGTGTGAGGGCCGCTAGGCCCGAGCCTCGAAACCCCTGTGAAAGGACACCCCATGTGCGGAATCGTCGGTTACGTCGGCGCCCAGCAGGCCACCCCGCTCCTCCTCGAGGGGCTGACCCGGCTCGAGCACCGCGGCTACGACTCGGCGGGCATCGCGCTGCTCGGGAGCACCGGGATCAAGGTGGCGAAGCGGGCCGGCCGGGTCCGCGACCTCGCCGACGGGCTGCCCAAGCGGTTCGCCGGCCGGGTCGGCATCGGGCACACCCGGTGGGCGACCCACGGTCCGGCCAACGACGTGAACGCGCACCCGCACACCGACGCCAAGGGTCGGGTGGCGGTCGTCCACAACGGCATCATCGACAACGCCGCGGCGCTGCGGCAGCGGCTGGCCGACGACGGCGTGGACCTCGTCAGCGACACCGACACCGAGGTGCTCGCCCACCTGGTCGCGCTCTCCGAGGCGCCGACCCTGGAGGGCAAGGTCGTCGCCGCGCTGGCCGCGGTCGAGGGCACCTACGGCCTCGCGGTCGTCCACGCCGACTTCCCCGACCGCATCGTCGTGGCCCGCAACGGCAGCCCGCTGCTGATCGGCGTCGGCGAGAAGGAGATGTACATCGCCTCCGACCTGGCCGCGGTCGTGCGCCACACCACCACCATCGCCCACCTCGGCGATGGCGAGATCGCCACGGTCACGGCCGGCGGCTTCACGACGTACGGCGGCGACCTGCGCCCGGTCACCCGCACCGCGGAGACCGTCGACGTCGACCCGGCGGCGTACGAGGCCGGCGACCACGAGTCGTTCATGCACAAGGAGATGCTCGAGCAGCCGGCCTCGGCCGCGCGCGTGCTGAGCGGCCGCCTCGACGAGCGGTTCGGTACGGCGCACCTCGGCGGGCTGAACATGGACGCCCGGGAGACCCGGGCGATCCGGCGGGTCAAGATCCTCGGCTGCGGCTCGGCGTACTACGTCGGCCAGATGGGGGCCGCGCTCGTCGAGGAGCTCGCGCGGATCCCCGCCGACGCCGAGGCCGCCAGCGAGTTCCGCTACCGCGACCCGGTCATCGAGCCGGACACGCTGTACGTCGCGGTCAGCCAGTCCGGCGAGACCATCGACACCCTGCTCGCGGTCCAGGAGATCCGGCGCAAGGGCGGGCGCGTCGTCGGCCTGGTCAACGTCGTGGGCAGCGCGATCGCGCGCGAGTGCGACGGCGGCATCTACCTGCACGCGGGACCCGAGGTCGCGGTCGCGTCGACGAAGGCGCTGACGAACATGTTCCTCGGCTTCGCCCTGCTGGCGCTCCAGCTCGGCCGGGTGCGCGACCTGTCGATCGCCGACGGGCGCCGGCTGATCAACGGCCTGAGCCGGATCCCCGCGCAGATCCAGGAGATCCTCGACCGGGAGCCCGAGATCGCGGAGGTCGCCGGCCAGCTCGCCGCGGCCGAGAGCCTGTTCTTCGTGGGCCGGGTCCGCGGCTACCCGGTCGCGCGCGAGGGCGCGCAGAAGTTCAAGGAGATCTCCTACCGGCACGCCGAGGCCTACCAGACCTCCGAGCTCAAGCACGGCCCGCTCGCCCTGGTCTCCGAGCAGGTGCCGACCGTGGCGATCGTGCCGGACGACGAGCTCACCGACCGCAACGTCGGCGCCCTGCACGAGATCGCCGCCCGCCGCGGGCCGCTGGTCGTGATCACCCACGAGGGCGTCGACCTCGGCGAGGTCGACTGCGTACGGATCGACGTCCCCCGCAACGAGCGCGAGCTCGACCCGGTGCTGCTCGTCGTACCCCTGCAGCTGCTGGCGTTCCACGCCGCGACGCAGCTCGGCCACGACATCGACAAGCCGCGCAACCTCGCCAAGTCGGTGACGGTCGAGTAGCCGACGACGCGGTGGTGACCGAGCCCACCGCGATGACGAAGGTGGCGCCTGTGCTGGAAAGCACTACCGTTGACGGGTGAGCAACGACGAGAGCGACAACACTTCGACACCTGAGGTGACGTTTGCCGACCTCGGGCTCAGCGACAAGGTGCTCAAGGCACTGTCCGACGTCGGCTACGAGAAGCCGTCCGCCATCCAGGCCGCGACCATCCCGCCGCTGCTGGCCGGACGCGACGTGGTCGGCCTGGCGCAGACCGGCACCGGCAAGACCGCGGCCTTCGCGCTGCCGATCCTGTCCCGCCTCGACCTGTCGCAGAAGACTCCCCAGGCGCTCGTCCTCGCGCCGACCCGTGAGCTCGCGCTCCAGGTCTGCGAGGCGTTCGAGAGGTACGCCGCCCACATCAAGGGCGTGCACGTCCTGCCCGTCTACGGCGGCCAGGCGTACGGCGTCCAGCTCAGTGCGCTGCGTCGCGGCGTGCATGTCGTCGTCGGCACCCCGGGCCGGATCATGGACCACCTCGAGAAGGGCACGCTCGACCTCACCGAGCTGCGCTTCCTGGTGCTCGACGAGGCCGACGAGATGCTCAACATGGGCTTCGCCGAGGACGTCGAGACGATCCTCGCCGACACCCCTGACGACAAGAACGTCGCGCTCTTCTCCGCGACCATGCCGGCGCAGATCCGCCGGATCTCGAAGCAGTACCTGAACAACCCGGAAGAGATCACGGTCAAGAACAAGACCGCGACGGCGCCGAACATCACCCAGCGCTACCTGCTCGTCTCGTACCCGCAGAAGATCGACGCCCTCACGCGCATCCTCGAGGTCGAGAACTTCGAGGGCATGATCGTCTTCGTCCGCACGAAGAGCGAGACCGAGATGCTCGCCGAGAAGCTGCGGGCCCGGGGCTTCTCCGCCGCGGCCATCAACGGCGACGTCGCCCAGGCCCAGCGCGAGCGCACGGTCAACCAGCTGAAGTCGGGCAAGCTCGACATCCTGGTCGCCACCGACGTCGCCGCCCGCGGCCTCGACGTCGAGCGGATCAGCCACGTCGTCAACTACGACATCCCGACCGACACCGAGTCCTACGTGCACCGCATCGGCCGCACCGGCCGCGCGGGTCGCAGTGGTGACGCGATCTCGTTCGTCACGCCGCGCGAGCGCTACCTCCTCAAGCACATCGAGAAGGCCACCCGCCAGCCGCTGGCGCAGATGCAGCTGCCGACGGCCGACGACGTCAACGCGACCCGGCTCTCCCGCTTCGACGACGCGATCACCTCCGCGTTGGAGCAGTCGTCGCGGATCGAGCGGTTCCGCGACATCATCGCCCACTACGTGCGCGAGCACGACGTGCCCGAGGTCGACGT
>Ga0190274_10000175_pt1 | contig 43716 bp, 58 predicted proteins | sample Popmic531T_FD_133002 | JGI IMG/M metagenome (GOLD analysis project Ga0190274, IMG submission 133002) | Populus adjacent soil microbial communities from riparian zone of Yellowstone River, Montana, USA - 531 T | ecosystem: Environmental > Terrestrial > Soil > Riparian zone | place: USA: Montana... | reverse complement strand
CGCCTTCGTCGATGCCGACCTCTACTCGATGAGCCTCGGCACCACCGGCACGTTGGTTGCCGGGGGCTCCTTGGTCGGGCGGGCGCAGACCATCGTGACGGCGCAGGAGATCCCTGAGCCGGGATCGCTGCTGCTGCTGGGAACGGGACTGCTCGGCTTCGGTTGGCTGTATCGGCGCCGCAATGCGGCATTAAACGCGGCGTAGCCGGCCGTGATCCGTGCGCCGATCACCATCATCCTGCTCGGCACGCCGACGCCCTTCGCCCGGATGCGCCTCAGCCGTGGCGGCGTTCACTTCGTGCCCACCGAGCAGCGCAACGCCACGGCTGCGCTGCGCTACGAGGCGCAAGCCGTGATGCAGTTGCTCGGCGCCGCGCTGTTCGACGAGCCGCTGTCGCTGCATCTCCTGGCCGAGTTTCCGGTGCCGGCAAGCTGGAGCAAGAAGAAGCGCGACCGCGCCATCCTCGGCGAGGTCCGACCCGCCGGCCGTCCCGATATCGACAACCTCTACAAGTTGGCCGCCGACGCCATGAGCGGCATCGTCTACCGCGACGACGCGCTCGTCGTCGAGTGCTGGCTGCGCAAGGTCTACGGCGTTCAGCCGAAGCTCGTCGTCACCGTCGCGCCGATCTTTGCGCCCGCCGCCGTTAAGCCGCCGCGGGCCAATGCGGCGCACCGGCCCGGCGAGCTTCCGTTGCCGGTGACGGCATGACAGCAGGCCCGAACCAGCTTCTAGCGCCCTTCCCGTTTTTCGGAGGGAAAAGAAATATTGCGCTCGACGTTTGGGCGCGCCTCGGCGGCCCGGCGCAATACATCGAACCGTTCTGCGGCTCGGCAGCGGTTCTCCTGGCGGCGCCACGCCCGGCCGCGCTCGAAGTGGTCTGCGACGCATCCGGCTTCATCGCAAACTTCTGGCGCGCCGTCAAAAACCAACCCGCCGCCGTCGCCGAGTGGGCCGACTACCCTGTCTCACATATCGACCTCGGCGCCCGGCACGTCTGGCTCGTGGCGCAGATCGAGCGCATCGCCGCCTTCCTGCAAGACCCCGACTGGCCGGGCGATCCAAAGGCCGCCGGTTGGTGGCTCTGGGGGCAGTGCTGCTGGATCGGCTCGGGCTGGTGCGAGACGCCACGACCTAACATCAACGGCAAAATCCCGCACACCGGCGACGCCGGCCGGGGCGTCCAAGCCATCGGCAGAATCCCCCACACCAGCAACGCCGGCCGGGGCGTCCAAGCCATCGGCCAGGTGCCGCACACCAGCAGCGCCGGGATGCTAACGTCATCCGGCCGCACCGCCAGGCAATGGCTGCACAAGCTCGCCGCCCGGTTGGAGCGCGTGCGCATTGCGCACGGCGATTGGACCCGGTGCCTAAACAACCATTTCGGCGGTACCGATACCGCGGTCTTTCTCGACCCGCCATACCGCGCCTACGAGCGCGTCTATAGCTCGGCAACGCCCGTCGCCGATGCCGTGGCCGAGTGGGCGCGCGCCCACTCGCACCTCCGCATCGCGCTCTGCGGCCATGCCGGCGACTACGATCTCCCCGGCTGGGACGCCGTGCCGTGGAGCCGCGGCAAGTTCACCTATGGCGGCAGCAACACCACCGACGCCGAGTGCGTCTGGTACTCGCCGGCCTGCTTCGGCAAGCAACGCGACCTGTTCAGCTTCGCGCGTCTCTCGCCCGAGGAAGACGAGGCCGACTCCATTGCCTCTTACAGCGCCGCGGTGATCGCCATCGGCGAGCGCGTCAAGAACGGCGCACCCGTGCCCGAGTTCATGCTGTCGCGAAAGAACCTAATGACGTCATCCGAGCCATGAGCGCCGAGTTCGACCTCGCCGAGGCGATTTACGCCGAGATCGTCGCCGACACCAGCGTCGCCGTAGCGCTCGATCTCTGGCGGCAGCGGCTGATAGGGGACGACCTCGCCGATATGCGTGTGTTGCTCGCAGCCGTCGCCGCATCCGCCACCGAGGCCGTGCTCGCCCGCCGCCAGAGCGAGGCCGCCCGCACCGGGCCGTGGGGCGATTACGAGGAAGAAGACGGCTACCCGGGCTCGCTGGTGCCGCGAAAGCGAGACGCGCCATGAGCGCCCCCGGCATGCTCGTCACACTCCTGCTGGCCGCCATGCTGCTCGCCGCCGCAATGCTGCACTGGGCGGGGCCATGAGCGAGCCGGCGCGCGAGCAATGGCAGATAACCAGCACGGCGGAATGGCTGGAGCGCAGACGGCTCGACGTGACGGCATCGCGGCTGCCGGCGCTATTCGGACTGAATCCATATTTGAGCCGCGAGCAGCTCGCCGACATCATGCGCGGCACCACCGGCACCGGCACGGGTTCGGTTCCCGACAGCCCCGCCATGCGCCGCGGCCGCATCTTGGAGCCCGCCGTTGCCGCCGCGCTCGCCGAGGAACGGCCCGATCTGCCGCCGCTGGTCAAGGCCACGACGTATCACCGCGTCCCCGAATGGCGCCTCGGGGCAACCCCGGACTATTGGTGCGGCGACGAGGGTCTCGTCCAGTGCAAGACAGTCAGCCCGCACCAGTGGCAGGCGTGGCACGGCAAGGTGCCGACCGGCTACGTGATACAGACGCTCTGCGAGATGATGGTGACAGGCCGCGCCTGGGGCCTCCTGGCGGTACTGGAAGTGTCGCCGAGCTATCCGCTGCATGTCGTCGAAGTGCCCCGCCACGAGGCCGCAGAGCGCCGCATACTGGATGCTGTCGCCAAGTGGTGGCGGGCCTTCGATGCCGGGGAAATCGCCGGCACCGCACCATCCGCCGAGCTTGCCGAGATGCTCGACGACGGGTCGTCGGTCGACCTTTCGACAAATAACTATTTCGCCGCCGCACTGCCCGAGCGCGAGCGGCTGAAGGCTGAAATCGGCAACATGGAAAAGAACGTCGCGGTGATCGACGCCGCGCTGAAGACCGCGATGGGTAGCGCCAGCACTGGCTGGTGCAACGGGTGGAATATCTCGTGGAAGACGCAACACCGGCGCGAAGTCTTAATCCCGGCAAAAGATATCCGCGTCCTGCGCGTGCGTGCCGTCAGCGAAGAACAATTCACCGAACAGGAGGCAACCGATGTCGAAGCCTAAGCTCTTCGACTATGCCGGCGAACTACACAAGCGAGGGTTCAGCACTGCGACCCACCGCGACCTCATCATCGAGGTGATATCCGACCTCATGAAGCGCGGCGTATGGACACGCGCGGGCGGCACTTGGCAGGAACGTGTCAACGAGTGCCGACGCGCTATTATCGACGAAATTGATAGACGTAACGGAGGCTGCCATGCCGAGTGACGTTGTGCCAATCCGCCAGGGCGGCGACATTATGGAAGCCGTCATCACCAAGGGCGATCTCGCCAAACTGACGCCCATCGAGCGCGTAACGTACTACAAAAAAGTCTGTGACAGTGTCGGGCTGAACCCGCTCACCCGGCCGCTGGCATACATCACGCTGAACGGCAAGGTGGTGCTGTACGCACTCCGCGACGCCGCCGATCAGCTCCGCAAAATCAACGGCATATCCGTCGAGGTGGTCAGCCAGCGCGTCGACGGCGACATGCTGACGGTCCACGTCCGTGCGCGTGACAAAAGTGGCCGCACCGATGAAGACTTTGGTGTCGTCAGCATCGCCGGCCTGCGTGGCGAAGCGCGTGCCAACGCGACGCTTAAGTGCATCACCAAAGCCAAGCGGCGGGTGACATTATCCATCGCTGGCCTCGGCTTCCTCGACGAAACGGAAGTCGACGACATTCCCGCACGAGAGCGCTCCGATGCGCCATCAGACACCACCACCGACCTCGACCAGTTCGCTGCCGTCACAGGTGACGCCGAGGACTTTCCAGCGCGTGACATATTCGCCTTGGCGCATGCGGCGGCGGAGCGCGGCGCAGCGGCGTTCCGGGAGTTCTGGCGGAGCGGTCTGGAACCCTTCGAGCGGGATGCTTTGCGGCCCGGTTTGGGCGGCTACCAGAAGATCGCCGTCACCGCCGACGATCCGTTCGGGTTGCCGCCAATCGCACCACCAGAACAGCAGCAGGCAGAGCCCCCAATGTCTCAGCCTGATGCTGGGCCGGCGTCGGGTCCATTCCCCCACGACGCCGGCCAACCCATTGCCCCGGGCGATGTTTTCTCCGAACTCGACCACGAGGCGCGGGCTGCCACAAAGGAGGGCGTCGCCGCTTTCGAGAAGTGGTGGAAGACGCTGCGCCGCAGTGACGCCGACCTGATACGCGCACTCCGCGACGAGTATCACAGCCTCGCCGCCGAGGCCGATGCACGGCAGGGGCTCGCTCTGTGACATGGCCCGAAGCGCTGCGCCACGCCGACGCCCAGATAGCGCTGTGGCAGCGCGCCGGCATCGGCCCCGGCGAGGCGATGGTGGCACTGCACAACGAGGTGCCGGGGCGCTGGCAGCAGGTGCGCGAGCAACTGGCGGCGTGGGCCATGCTGCACCGCGACCGATGGGAGGATTGAATGCCCGCCAAAATACGCAGGATCGATTTCTCCCCCGACGAGTGGATCGCCGGCACGCTCGGGATGAGCCTAGAGGAAGAGGCGATCTACCTGCGCCTTGTGGTCCGCATCTACAGTCACGGCGGCGCGCTGCCGGCAGACCCGTCCGAACTGGCGAGATTATGCGGGGTCAGGCCGCAGACCATGCGGCGCATCTTGCCGAAACTCATGCCAAAGTTCGTCGAAACCGACGGCAAACTCACGTCAAACCGGTGCGAAACCGAGATCAAACTGGCACAAAACCGGATCGAAACAGCCCGGTTTAACGGGGCAAAAGGCGGTCGTCCCAATGACTTAGACAAACCGGAAGGTTATCCGCGTAGAAAAGCTAACCATCACTATCACCAGGGTAAGGAAGAAAGATTTAGCCATAAAGAGCTAAATCTTTCTGTCCTTACCCCGCGCGAAGCGACGCCGCCTCTGCCGTCGCAGGGCGACGGCGCCGCCGCCTCGCGCTCCCGAACCACCAAAGAACCGGAGGTCAATTCCGACGACCTCATCACCCCGGAGCAGAGAGCGGCCGGCCTCGCCGAATTCCACCGCGCGAAGGAGGCCGCTCGGCGCACAAGCCTCAATGGCCACGCAGGGGCAGCCGAATGAAGTACAGCGATATGTCCATCCCACAGCGCTGGAAGTGGCACGCCGAGGTCTACGCCCTGCGCCGCGTCCTGCTCGGCGTATTGCGCGATGTCCACACCTCGCCACCAGACCCAAAGGGCGAGTGGTACAACGAGCGCGATGTGGCAGAAGCCGAAGCGGCACTGCGCGCTCGTGTCGCCGAGCAATCCCAGCGCTGCCAAGCCGACACCGCCGCCAGAAATGCGACGCGCTACGCCGAGGCAGAGGAGTGGAGGAAGTCGGTCCAGCCAACCGATGTCCCGGGCTTCCGGCGGCCAGGCTTCCAACAGCCGGAGGCCGCCGAATGAGCCAGCGCCAATGGCCGCCGGAAGCCCTCGCGCTCTTCGCCGAGTACCGCGACCGCCGCGAGCCACACCGCCCGCTGGCATGCGACGACGGCCCGCGCTGCTGGGTGCGCGACGGCCCGCCCAGCATCTCCCATGTCGGCACCGGAGGCCAATGCACCGGATGCCGCGGCACCCCACGCTCGCCGCTCAACCGTTGGGCAAAGCGATAGGAGGAAATGCCGATGGACCGCTACGACGCCTGGAAGAGCAACCCACTCCTGCCCCACATCCGGCGCTCCGCCGGGCTCGACCCCGACGGCCCGCGGTTGTCGCCGATGCAACCGCGGCTGTCGCCGGAAGAAACCCGGCAAGCGCTGTGCCGCGCCAGCGAAGCCGCTACCCGCGACGCCATGCTGCGCCGCGCGGTCGGGCTGCTGTGATGACGCAAAGCCTCGCACGCGTGGCGAATGGGCTTGACGCATGCAACATTCCGGGGGTACTCGCAGAGCCAGGCTGGCCGAAGCGTCAGCCATGGGACCAGGAATCCGTCCGTGACCGGTTGCGAGAGGCCGCGTGGACCATCCAACGCCTGCCAATGCCACGAAATGGCCGCCCCGACGACTTCCGCGTCGCGTGGCCCGACGTAGTCTACGATTGGCTGGCCTATGGCTGGCTCCCGGCCAAAGCCCCGCGCATCCCGCCAACCCCGCAGGAAATCACCCGATGCGACGAGGTGCTCGCGTGGTTGTTTCTGCTGACCCGGGACCAGCGCCTCGTGCTGTGGGCCCGATCGCAGCCGCGCCCCTGGGGCTGGCGCAAACTGGAGGCGCTCGATGCGCTTGAGCGCAACGGCCGAGGCCGCGGCAAGCATCAACTCCGGCGGATCATGCACGACGGCGAGTGGCGCATCATCCACCACCTCAACGGGACACCGGGACGCCTGCGGGTCGACGAGCGGGGGTATGCGGTCAGGTAGGGCGCGGTGATCCAGGCGAAGCAGCGGCCCGACGAACAGCGCAGAACGAACCGTGGCTGCCCGTGGATCGCCGAGTGTACGGCCGATGGTGTGGGCTACCGCGCAAGCTCGCGTAGCGGTGCCTCGCATGCGTTGGCGAGGGCCTTGGTTGCGGCCAGTATCCCGGATCAGCCGATGAGCGTGATAAGCCAAGGGCTTAGGGGCGAGACGCGGTTTCCTTCGATCCGCGTTATGGCCGGATTTACGATGGCTGAGAGCGCGACCCAGCCGGTGCACAAGGTGCGGTGGAGCCCAATGCCTGATCAGGATGCCCAGAGAGCTATGCGGGACGCTCGCCAGATGCAGGGAACTGATGTCCCTGGTGTGGGTATAGCCCCAGAGCAAACAGGCCCGCTGGCGGCGAGACGCAACCTCTCAGAATTGATCGAGGTTTAAGGCATGCCGGCCGAGGAGCACATCGCCAGCGTCAATTGCTGGTGCCGCCCGGTGCAGGATGACGACGAGCCCGGTGTGTGGATCCACAGCGATAGTGTGCGACACACCGACACCGACGCCGAGATGCGGGACTACCAACCGTCACCAAATGCAGTGACACAGGGTGATGACTGTCAGTGACAGATGGCAGTGATATAACCAAGCGCGAGGAGCAGGTGCGCGAGCGCGCGAAGCGGCTTTGGATGCAGGCTGGCAGGCCCACTGGCCGCGATGACGAATTCTGGCACGAGGCCGAATTGCAGATAGAGGTAGAGGAGCGAGACACGCGCCCCGACCCGTCACCGCGAAGAGGCGGCGCGGCGTAGTTATGCCCGCACCCAAGCGCAAAGCGGGCACCCCCAAAGGCGCTAAACGCGGTGGTCGCAACGGCTCGCAGCCGGTGTACACGCAAGCGCTGGCCGATGAGATATGTGACAGACTGGCGGATGGTGAGCCGCTGGCAGCGATATGCCGATCGCCGGGTATGCCAGTGCAAAGCGCCATACGAAAGTGGGCGTTGGACCGCGCTGACTTCGGTGCTCGATACGCGCGTGCGAAATCTATTGGTTACGAGAAACTGGCCGATGAAGTGATCGCGATTGGTGACGCACCAATCATCCATAATGGTCATCCCGACAACGCGCTTGTGCAGCACGCCAGGCTGATGTCGGACAACAGGAAGTGGCTGCTATCGAAGGTTCTGCCTAAGATATACGGCGACAAGGTCGAGATCAGCGGCGACGCCAACGCGCCACTCCTCACGCGCATAGAGCTGGTGGCCGTGCGGCCGAAGCAGATCACGATCGACCATCAAGATGATGGCAGCGATGATGGGACAAAGTAGCTAACAGGGCTAAACGCCAGCATTACTGCGGCGGTGTTGCGGAGAGTGTATCCGCATACGCCCTGCTCCCCTCGCGCGCACGCGTATAGAAGACAGCATCGGCCCGACACCCTGACGCGGATGGTTCCATGCTGGCGGTGGCGTGGGCCCCACCCACCCCCACGTTTACCCACCCCGCCCAAATATTTTTTTTGGAACCGGCATGAGTGAGCCGCAACTCATGGTTGTCTATGACGCTCCAGTAAACCTGCGGCGAGCATTCTTTGAAAACGGCTTTCGCCGGTACGGTCCACGCGGCAGTTCGTGGTGTCGCGATATCGATCGCGATAGCGACGAGGCGCGCGACCTGGAATACGAGCTGCAGGGCGTCGGGCTGACGGTTGTCTGGCGACAATCTAAACCGCGCGCTGCGCACACACACGCGCGCCACACACGCGCGCGAGACCCTAATGAGACACCCGCCACACAGAGAGAGCCGCATGAAACCTAGTCTTTTGGTGGCGGCATTGTGTCTCGCGGCGGTTTTTCCCGCTTCGGCGCAGAATGCGTTTGCCCCCGGCGGCCCCACGGTAACCCTATCCGTAACCGGCGCGACGGCGCGGGTGCAGGTTCAGACGGCGGCGAATAGCCCGCATTTCCGGATATATAATAGCGGCACGGTCCCGGCCTTTATCGTCTGCGGCGATGTTGCCAGCGTCGCCACGGTCGCGGCCGGCATGCCGATCGCCCCCGCCAGCGTCGAGGTGCTGAGCTGCAATCTGCAGCAGTATGTGGCGGGGATCAGCGCTGGCACGGCGGCGACGTTATATATAACGCCGGGGGACGGGCTGTAGCGGATGCCGGAGCCGGTGCGCCTGGCGCTGGCGCTGTTGCTGGCGGCAGCGATTGCTGTCCCGGCATCTGCGCGCATGCATGCGCCGTATCGCGGGCACCGGATAATCCCGGCCAATGCGGGGGTGCTGGACGGGTTTACCGCCCCTGCGGCGGCGTATTCCTTCAGGAAGCTCCGGACGGCATACGCCGGGTCAGCGGTAAAGCTGCGCCGGACGACCGGCGGTACCCAAGACATTGGCTTTGTCGGCAACGATTTCGACACGGCAACCGCCGCCACCTTCTGCGCCGCGACCACCTGTTTCCTCGACACTTGGTACGATCAATCGGGCAACGCGCGCCATCTCGTGCAGGCGACGGCGGCGAACCAGCCGCAATACATCGCCAACTGCAACGGCAGCTTGCCGTGCGCCAGGGCGCTGTCGGCGAGCACGGTTTTGTTGATGGCGGGGACGGTGACGCCCGCCATGCCGGTGAGCTTGTCCACGGTGGCGCATCGCAACGTGACGAGCGGCAACGCTTGTTATTTGCTGAGCATGGCGTCGGCGGCGCCGCACAATCAGATCATCACGCCGGCGGCGGCGAACAGTTGGCAGCTCTTTGGCGCCAGCGGCAGCATCATCGCGACGGCGGCGGACGGGGCGTGGCATGCGGCCGAGGGGGTGGTCAACGGGGCATCGAGCGTTTTCAACATAGACGGCGCGGAGACGGCCGGGACGATCACCGGCAGCGTGGTGGCGGGCGGGTTTAACGCACAGAACAACCCGGCGGCATCGAGCCAGTGCAGCCAGACCGAGGCGGTGGTGTGGAATGGCTACGCGCTGACCGGCGCTGAGCGCACCGCGCTGCAGCAGAACCAGCGCAACTATTGGATGCCGCTGCCGCTCGACACCTTCGCCGCCCCGAGCGGCGCTTACTCCCTGCGCAAGCTGAAGAGCAGCTACGCCGGCCCGGCGATCCGCCTGCGCCGAGCCAGCGACAATGCCGAGCAGGACATCGGTTTCCTGGGTTTCACCGGCTTTACCGGCGCGCCCATCGATACGGCGGCGGCGAACGCGTTCTGCGCCAGCACAACCTGTTTCGTCCGCACGCTCTACGACCAGAGCGGCAACACGCGGCACCTGGCGCAGGTGACGACGGCGATCCAGCCGGCGTTCCTGGCAAATTGCGGGGATGGGTTACCGTGTGTTCGAGTGACAAATACTCAGCAAGTTGAGCTAACGGTAGCGCTGCCGATAGGCGCTTCAATGACGCTTAACGCTGTGGCTCGGCAGACGACACGCCCAACTCCTGGCGGGTTTCTGTCATGTTATTTTGCTGGTGCTGGGCAACAGCAAATAGTACCACACGCAGACTATGACATTTTATACATTGTTGATGGTACGCATAATATAAATCCCGCCGGATGGACCGCGCTTAACTGGCACTCGCTGACGGGAGTTTTTGCGCCGGGTGTTGCTGGGGTTGGTTTGGTTGACGCAAATGCCGAGACAGTCGGCACGATGAATGTAATTGGTGGAACAAACTTATATGTTGCTGCTGGTAATGAAACGCCGGGGAATGTTTGTGACGAACGAGAGTTTATAGTCTGGTTTAGCGCATCTACGTCTGGGGAGCGGGCGGCGCTACATGCTAATCAGAAGAGCTTCTGGAGCATACCGTGAGACGCTTTCTCATGGCCGTGGCGGCGCTTATCCTGCTGCGCGCGGATATGTACCAGGATGCTTCCAACGCTGATCTACCGGCCGCTTTGAACAATCTCGGGGCGATGTCGAATAACGCGGACAACGCAAGGCCGGCAACAAAGACAAATCTCGGTATTACCCGCAACGTGACCGATTTCGGCGCGAAGTGTGACGTCGAGTATATCGTCGGTGCCTACACGATCGCCGCCGGCAGCACGACGGTAACGCTTAATCCCGGCACCGGCACGGCGTCGATCACCGGCAACACGATGGATGTGACGGCGTTGTCGGGCACCCCGCCGCAGATCGGGTCGGTTATCACGGGTACGGGTATAGCTTCGGGTACGAAAGTAACCGGGCACGGCACCGGGAGTGGCGGCACCGGGACATATATCGTTAGTCCTAGCCAGACCGTAGGATTGACGGCGATCACGGTACTGGCGCCGTTTAAGGATATCGGTAAACCAAAACTTGTAACGATCAGCGGTCACGCAGCCGGCGGTAATATTCTGCGCACGACGATAACCCCGACCAGCACAACAACCGCGACGTTGGGCGCGCCAAGTGTACCCGGTACGCTCAATATGTTTACGACCGGGTTGTTGTCGAAGGCGACCGGCAGCGGTTATGCGCCGGGCGATACGATCACTCTTGCCGGCGGCACCTTGTCGGCGACCGGCGGCACGGCGGCGATCGGTACGGTGCAGAAAACTTACGTGCGAGTTGCGACGATCGCGGCGGGCGGTACCGGCGGCACCAACGGGACCTACGAGGTCTACGGCACGACCGGTAACGGTATGCGGGTGGTCGGCAACCTGACGGTAGCTGGCGGTATCGCCACCGGGTTCGCGATCACCGATGGCGGGCATTACACCTCGAACCCGACCACCCCGGCCACGGCCAGCATAGCGACAGTGGCGCCGGGGATGACATTGCCGACCGGGGTGACCCTTAACCTGACGATGGATGTCGATCTGATCGCGCCGCTGACGCCGGGGCTTTACGCCAATGGCGGTATTCCGGCCGAGTTCACCCAGGCGAGCACGAGCGGCACGGGCACGGGTGCGACGTTCTCTCCGATGCCGGCTTACAACGGTTTGTCGTTGGTCTACGGCACCGACGACAGCGCGGCGTTTAACACAGCGATGAACCCGCATCTGTGGCCTGAGCCACAGACCGGCGCTGCTATTGAGATGCCGGAGCGCCCCTGCGGCATCGCCTCGACGGTGACCCGGTCGGGTGCCAGCACCGAGTTGCACGGCACCTCGAAATCGCCGGTCGGCGGGATGCAGAGCGGTATCATTCCAACCGGGTCGACCCTGCAATGGCTGGGTCCGGTTGGCGGTACGATGTGGAAAGACCAGCCGATAACCGGCGCCCAAGGTGCGGTCTGGAACAAGATGCTGGGGGTGGGATTTAGCTGCGGCATACCCAACGGGATTTTTCCTAAATGGTCGACCCCGGTGGCGGCGGTGGGGCTCGACGCGCGGGCGCAGGAGATGCCGGAGTATGGCTGGCTGAGCTTTGACGCCTGCACTAAATACGATATGTATACCGACGGGGTGACCGGCGCCAATTTCCAGCACGCCGAAATCCACGATATTAGTTTTCTCAACGCAAACTTTAGCGACGGTATCGGACTGTACTATGCCAGTGGGCCGTCCGGTAACGACAGCGATTACGCTATCATCCGCAATCTGTGGGGGGTTTATCAAAGTGCCCCCCTACTTTATCTGGGGGTGCTGGATAACCTAAACGTCAAGAACGTCCACTTTTTCCAGCGTGGCACCCAGAAAGTTTACGGCGTCGATATCGCCGGGCCGGTCTACGGCACGGGCGAAACTGATCACGCAAACTCGGGTATCTTTGAAGCCCTCTCGACATCGAGCGTGATCCGGGGTTTGGAAAGCAGTGCAACGCCGTCGACGAATGTGCTTATTACCGGGTTTGATCAGGCGAACAATGCGCCGGTGATTGCTGAGCGGCCGGGGCACGGTAATCTGACGTTTATGGATTACAACGGTCGGATGCAGTTTCCGCCACACAATTTTTATAATCATACCGGTGAACTCGCGCTGGGGCGGGTGTCACAGTTTAACGATGCTCCTTTTTATATATGGGGTGCTAACAAACAAGCGGTATTCCAAAACTCGGTAGCTAATTCCTATATGCAGCTTTCTCTAATAGCGCATGATTATTCTTCAACTTTCAGTGCTGTCGGTTTGCAGTATGCGGGGTCTGGGGTAACCGGCAATGCGATTACCGGGGTGCCCAATGCTAACCTCGGCAAGCTGATATTTCAGAATACTGCTGCCGGGTTGATTACGACTAACGGTGCTGCGCCAATAGTTTTTGCTACCTCCTCGATCGAGCGGGGGAGGTTTAATAATGCCGGTTTTCAAATGGCACCGGTTACGGTAGCGACATTGTTTTCCTGCGGTCCGGTTACTAAGCACGCAATGGTTCCGGTATCGGACCAGCTTAGCGCGCCAACTTATCGGGGGGCGTTGACCGGCGGCGGCACGATAGCGGTGCTGGCTTATTGCAACGGCACGAGCTGGGAGGCGCATTGATGAAGAAGCGCATCCTGATCGCCGCCGTCCTGTCGCTGGCAACGACCGCGGTGCTGGCGGATATGTACCAGGACGCCAAGAACGCGGAACTGCCGGCGGCGCGGCAGAACCTGGAGCTGGGGACGGTAAAGTCGGAGGGCGCCGCGCCGCCGAACGCCGCTGCGTCGACCAAATTCTACGGCTACACCAATGTCCCTGGCGATAACATCAACTACAGCTACGACAAGATCCAGTTTCAGGTACAAACCGATCCCGACGCAACGGATTGGGCGATCGAGCAGGCCGGCAAAACCGGGGCCGGTGCGACCCGAGTTTGCCAGACGAGCGTCGGGACGACGGCGGATTGCAACTACATCAGTCGGGGCTGGGCCAGCCGGCATTTTTTTGGCAATGGCGCGGGCGGGGTTGCCGAGTTCAGCTTTCGCAATACCGGCTATGTGCCGCCGGCAGGCCCGGAGACGGGCTACTCCAGGGCTTGGGTCAAGCTCGTGGCGCGTGATGACGCCACTGCCCAGATATCGGCGGCGGGCACGGCCAATGTCGGGTTGGAGCTGCGGCCTAAAGGCGTCGGCACGGTTAACGTCGGGCTAAAGGACAACGATGCCCCGGTTAGTGGGACTGGTCAGCTCACGTTTATTGCATCGAACACCACTGCGCAGCCGTCGCAGATCAAATCTGACGGCCATGGGGTTCGGATTGTCGGGGAACGGATAACGACGCATCGGGCGCACGGTGCTTACACGGTCCCAATCGGGGAGGCCGGCACGCATTATCACAATACTTGGCTCTCCGGCGACGGGACCCCGGCCTTCACAACATTGACACTGCCGGCGGCCTTGGTTCAAGCGGTGCCGGTCGGGCAGGCAGGAACAGGCGGCGGTAATTTCTGCTTCGCGGTCGATGAACCGCAGCTCTTTACCGTGCAGGCAGCCCCCGGCGATAAGATCGCTATCGGTGCGACCAACTCGATAGCGGGCGGCAAGATAACGTCAAATCAGCCGTTTGCCAGTATCTGCCTGGAAGTTCACAAAGACGGTCAATGGTTTGCCGTCTCGACGCCGGATAAAACACAGTGGACGGTCCTATGATTACCCGGCGCGCCCTCCTCGCCTCGGCCGCTGCTGCATCGCTGATCAGGCCACGCCCGGCTGCGGCGCAGACAACCGGCGTGACGCCGATCTTTATTAACTGGGGCGGCTGGTACTCGCTACAGAACCCGTCGCGGCAGAACCACGTTCAATTGAGCCCGGCGCAGTGGCAGTTCCGAGCGCCGTGGTTCTGCAATGTTCTCGGTCCCGAGCGGATCACTTGCGAAGGCACCCAGGCCGACGTGGATTTGGAATTGCAGGCGGCGGCGAACGCGGGGATTAAGGCTTTTGCTTATGTCAACGGCCCAAAGTTTATTCCCGATGGCAGCCCTGTTTTCAAGGCTTACGAGCTATACAATTCTTCGCCTTATAAAGGCCTGGTCAAATGGGCTGGATATGTCGGGCAGGAGGAGTTCGGCAACAACCCCTGGTCGGACACGGCGGCGTGGCAGTCGCATTGCAATTGGTGGGTGAACAATCAGTTTACCCAGACAAATTACCTCAAGATAGGCGGCAGGCCGGTTCTGATTATCAGTTGGCACGCCGACACTCTGGCGACGCATTTTGCCAACTCGACGGCAAATGTCACCACGGCATTCAACTATTTGCGATCACAGGCGACTGCGGCAGGAGTAGGCAACCCGTATATCGTTTCGCGCGCCGATCCGTGGGGCAACCCCAGCTCGGTGCAAGCGGCACCCTGGATTACCGCCGACGCGATCACCGACTACAACCCGGCACTGCTTAACTCGGCGCTGCCGAACACGGCCGCCGATCTCGACACGATGACGCAGGCGTGGTGGGCGGCAAAGATGGCGCAAGCTACTGCCGCCGGTATCAAATACGTCCCCAATGCCATTCTGGGGTGGGACGTGCGTCCTCGGATGCAAATCCCGGAAAGCGACAGCCCGCGCACTCCCTGGAACGGGCACGATCAGTATTTTGTCCGCGGCACCCCCGCCCAGGTCGCGACGCATCTGCAAAACTGCATCAATTTTATCGGCGCGCACCCAACCGAGTGTGCTTCCAAGCTCATGTATGTCTACGCCTGGAACGAGTGCAGCGAGGGCGGCACAACCGGCATTCCGATCTTGGGCGATCCGCCGACCGGCACGCCGCCGACGACGCTCATGCTCAACGCGATTAAGCCAGTATTGACGGCGGCGGCATGACCCCTGGAACTTACGATCTGTGCATCTACCGGGGCGACACCGGGCGCTGGCGGTTTGTCTGCTGGCAGGACGCGGCCAAGACGCTGCCGAGCGACTTTACCGGCGCCGTCGCCGCGGCGCAGATCCGCGACCGGCCCGGCGGTAATCAGGTGACCCAGCTTTATTGCGGGGTCATCGCGCCCAACGCGGTCGACGTCTCGATATTGCCGGCCGATACCGCCAACCTGCCGCCGCGCGGGGTGTGGGACCTGCAAATAACCTACGCCAGCAGCGATATCCGCACCCTGGTGGCGGGCAAAGTCCTGGTGACGGGGGACGTGACACAAACGGCGGTGCCGCTGTCGCCGATCGAGGGGCCTGCCGTGATGGGTTCGGTGCGGGTGGTGTACCCGGTGAGCGGCGAGACCGTGATCATGGGGTCGGAATTTGCTCTGCATGTGGCGAGCGGGCCGCTGGCGGCGCTGACCATCCGGTTGCCGCCGGGTCTTCCCGACAATGCGCTGGTCGAAATCTCGTTTGCCTATGACGTCGAGCTTCTGAGCGTGACCGACGCTGCGGGCTTGCCGGTGGCTGGGGGGCCCGATAGCGGCCACGGGCCGGGCGCGGCGCTGGAGTTCCGCGTGGTTCCCGGTATTGGGCTCGTGTACTGGAAATGACCGCGCCGGTTTGGGCTGGATGGGCTGCGTACCAGTGGGCCACGGGTCGGGCACAACGGTACATCGCACGAGACTTGGGTCTCTCGCTTGGGACGACTTGTGCCGGTATATCCAGGTTCGTGACTGACGCTTACCCCGAGCTTGCGAACGGAGAGGAAATATACGGTGGCGCCGCCCGCCGCCTGAACGTGTATGGCGATGACCGCAAGGAGTTGGTGCGTCGTTATTTTTCCTGCCATCTCGCGCCGGAGCGGCCAATCCTGGCAAGGACGACGGCCGAAGACCCGCCTCGCGCCAATCGCTGGGGACCATTTGGCCGTGACCGCCGTTTGGGGCGGGTTTTCGACCCCGACGAGTGGCATGCGCCGCGCGATGTGTGGCTGACCTACCTGCCGAGCCCCGATCCGAGATTTGACAACATGGTCCCGGTGGTATGGCCGACACCGTAGCGATCGACATCGTCGCGCAGCCGACGCCGGTGATCGAGGTCATCGCCGGGGTTGGCCAGCAGGGTCCGCCGGGGCCCGCCTGGCAGCCGGGGTTTACCAGCGTGACCGTCTCGGGAACGCTGCCGTCCGGGACCAACGGGTTGGTGCTGGTCGATAGTACGGCGGGACCGATGACCGTGACCCTGCCGCCGGCGCCAAGCCCGGGCCAGACATGCACGGTGAAGGACAGCACCGGGCACGCCGGCGCCAATCACATCACCGTGGCGGGCGGCGGTTTTACCATCGAGGGGGCGCTGAACCTGGTGATCGGCGGCAATTACGGCTGGGTGCAGCTCGCCTTCACCGGCGTGGCTTGGGTGCAGATTTAGATGCGGCGTCTCGCTGCGCTTCTGCTCGCCGCGGGGCTCTGCGCGCCGGCATTGGCGCAGCAGGTATCGGACCCGCTCAGCAAGACGCCTCCCGCGGCGTTGACCGACAGCAAAACAGCAGCGCAAACGATCGACTCCGGGACGTTTTCGATCTTCACCCAGCCTGGCGTCACTGCGATGTCGATCGCCAACGCAGTGTGCGGTGGGGTCGCTGGCTGCGGCTATACCAACAACGACGCCATCCGCGGCATCAACGTGGCTCCGGCCGGTTCCACCGTGGTCAACACGACAGCGATAGCCGGCTATCTGCGCAACCAGGCGGTTGCCGGCACGCCGCCCAGCTTTGGGCAAAACTCGGTGCTGCTGTTCGGGTCGGGTACTTGCGAGGTCGACGGGTGCAAGACGTGGGGCGTCAACACCGTTCTGGTCGACGCCGCGGGGAAGGGCATGACCTCGGGGACAAACCGGGTAATCGTCGGGGCGGAGTACGATTTTATCGTCTCGAACGCCGCCAATCAGGCCATTGGCGTTATGGTGACCGGTGACTCACTGGTGCAGCCGACCTTGGCGAGTGCTTATGTCGTTCTGCCGTTAAGCCAGGCCGCCGGCCCCAACCCTATTCATTGGACCGGCGGGTTTGTCACTGCGTCGGGCGCCGCGTCCGAGGCTTTTATTGCCGGCGCTGTAGCGCGCTCGGGCAATAACGTGCCGTCGCAACGCTCGATTTTTGGGTATTACGATAACACCGGGGCATCGGGGGCGGTGGGTATCGGGGCGGGGACGGTGGCTGGCAACAATACGCCCCAGTTTAGTTTTACCTCTACCGCGCCATCGGTTGATTTGGCGCTGTCCGGGATGCTGAAATTGGTCGGCTACCCGCCAGGCGGCATATCGTCGGGCGGCAACAACATTCTCGGCACAGGGATCGGCGGCTCCATCAACGATCTGTTTGTCGGTAGCGGTCCCGGCCTTGCCAATGTGGCGGTAGGCGGGGTCAACGCGGTGCTTAATCTGGCCGGCACCAGTGTCAACGTGGCCCCCAGTGGGGGCACCTTGTCGATCCAGTCTCTGCCGCCGATTGGCACCGGCACCGGCAAGCGGTTCTTGTGTATCGATACTACGACAAAGCGGGTTTACGAAGCCTCCGGCGCGACATGCATCTAGCGGCGTTTTGGGCGGTTTTGTTGCTGCCGTTGCTAGCGGCGGCACAACCAACCGATCCGGTGCAGGCCGGGATTATCCTGTCGTTGGATCTGCAAAAGCGGGCCGTGCAGGCGCAGGATCTTGCCGCGACGTTGGCTGCCGCGAAAAACCGCATCGCCGAACTGGAGAAGCTCTGCGGCGAACCGTGCAAGCCGGCGGCGGAGGCCAAATGACGGACACCGCGCCGCTGTCGGAGGCGGCGGTATTGCGCAACCAGCGCAACAATCTGCTGGCCCGGGTGCTCGATCTGGAGGTCGAGGTAGCGTTGCTGCAGGACGAGCTAAAGCGGTTGCGGCGCTGGCCGGAGCGGCCGGAACGCCTGGCGGCGGTGGAATGAGCACGGCGCGCGCCCGGCGTGACGCCGGGCACCAGCCCGGCCGGATCGAGTTGCCGGAGAAATTGGTCGAGGTGTTCGACGGCCCGGCGCTCTATCGCTGCGCTTTTGGCGGCCGCGGCTCGGCCAAATCGAGATCCTTCGCAAAGATGGCGGCCGTTCACGGTCTGCGCTGTGCGCAGGCCAACGAGACCGGGGTCATCGTCTGCGGCCGGGAGTTTCAGAACAGCCTCGACGAAAGCAGCATGGCCGAGGTCAAGGCGGCGATCGAGAGCGAGCCCTGGCTGGCGGCGATGTACGAGGTCGGCGAGAAGTACATCAGAACCCGCGACGGCAAGATCGATTTTGCCTTTGTCGGGTTGCGCCGTAACATTGAAAGCGTCAAATCGACGGCCAGAATACGGCTGTTGTGGGTCGACGAGGCCGAGCCGGTATCCGAGACCGCCTGGATGAAGGCAATCCCAACGGTGCGCGAGGAGGGCGCCGAGATCTGGGTGACGTGGAACCCGGAGCGCCGCCAGAGCGCCACCAACAAGCGGTTCCGCCTCAACCCGCCGGCCAACAGCAAGATCGCCGAGGTCAACTGGCGGGACAACCCGTGGTTTCCGAGCGTCCTGAAGCAGATCCGCCTGGAAGACAAGGAAAAGCGCCCGGACACTTACGATTTCGTGTGGGAGGGGGCGTATGCATCGGCGCACGTCGGCGCCTATTACGCCCCTCACCTGGCGGAAGCCGGGCGCGAGGGCCGCATCGGCGGCGTCATGCGCGACCCGCTGCTGCCGATCCGGGCCTATTGCGATTTGGGCGGAACCGGTGCTCGCAGCGACGCCTTTGCGATGTGGCTGGTTCAGTTCGTTGCCCGCGAAGTTCGCATCCTGAGCTATTACGAAGCGGTTGGGCAGCCGTTGGCGACGCATGTGCAGTGGCTGCATGACAATAACTTTTCCAAGGCGCAGGTCGTTCTGCCGCACGACGGCGCGACCCATGACCGGGTCTACGACGTCAGTTTCGAGAGCGCGTTCCGCCAGGCTGGGTTCTCGGTTGAGGTCATTCCCAACCAGGGCCGCGGCGCCGCGCGGGCACGGGTCGAGGCGGGGCGCAGAATATTTCCGGCGTGTTGGTTTAACGAGGCGACCACCGAGAGCGGTCGCGAAGCATTGGCGTGGTATCACGAGAAGAGAAGCGAAGACGTCAGGGATATAGGTTTGGGTCCCGAACACGATTGGGCCTCAAACGGAAGTGATGCGTTCGGCCTGATGGCGGTTGGATATGAAGTTCCGCGCGGAAGACCTAAGCAAATCAAATATCCGGAAATGGGTTTCGTTTAAAACTTAGGAGTTTTGTATTGAGCGCACAGGAAATTAACGCCATCCACGAGCGCCTTGCCGCGTTGGAGGCGAAGCTGGCGGATCTGTCTGCCGCGGTCGGGGCATTGCAGGAGCGCATCGCCGACAAGGACGTGTCGTCCGACCTCTACCCGGCGCCGCCAGACCATGGCCCGGCTCGGGCCGAGCGGGCGCAATTCCCGCGGCGGCGCTAAGCCATCATGTACGGCAATTCCGCCGACGCGATCGCGCGCTCGCAGAGCTTCCAGGGGCTGGACCTCGGCCCGGACCTCGACGAGGACGAGGTCAAGGCGGTCATCTCGCGGGAACTGGAGGACGCGCTCGGGCAGGACGGCGGGACGCTGAGCGCGGAGCGGTTGGAGGCGATCAAATACTATAACGGCGAGAAATTCGGCAACGAGGTGCCGGGCCGCAGCCAGATCGTCTACCGGAGCGTCCTGGAAGCCGTCGAGTGGGTGTTGCCGGCATTGCTGCGGATCTTTACCGCCAGCGACCGGATCTGCGTAATCGAGCCGCGACTGCCGGGGCAGGAAGACCAGGCTGAAATCGCCACCGAGTACATCAACCACATTTTCTACCGGGACAATTCCGGCTTTATGGTGCTGCACGACCTGTTCAAGGACGCGCTCCTTGAGCGGCTCGGCTGGGTCAAAGTCTGGTTCGACACCGACAGCGAGACGATCTCAAAGAGTTTCACCCACATCAGCCGCGATACATACGACGCGCTCCTGGATCAGGACGACGTCGAGTTGGTCAAAGAGAGCAGCTACACCGAGGATCTGCCATTGCCGCCTGGCGGCCCGCCGATGGGGCCAATGGGCCCTCCGCCGATGCCGCCCGGCATGCCGCCGATGGGCCCTCCGCCGATGCCGGGGCCGATGGGTCCGATGGGTCCGCCGCCGGGTATGATGCCGAACGGCGCCGGTCCTCCCGGGATGGGCCCGCCCGGCCCGCCGCCTGGTTTGATGCCGCCGCCGATGATACCCGCCGCCGGGGTCATGCCGGCGCCGCCGGTGCCGCAGCAGATGACGTTCTATGACGTCACCCTGCGCGTCACCAAGCCGCGCGAGCGTGTCGTCATCGCCAACGTGCCGCCCGAGGAGGTGCTGTTCTCCCGGCGCAGTAAACGTGGCGAAATCCCGTTCTTGGCGCACCGTTGCCGGCGCACCTACAGCGATCTGGTCAACGCCGGCTACGACACCGATTGCCTGGATCTGATCCCGTGGGACGACAGCGCCGAGCACAATTCCGAGCGGGTCGCTCGCCACTCCGAGGACCTCGACTACCGCAGCAGCGATCGCCGCGACGCCGGCCGCGAGATGTGGGTCGAGGAGTGTTACGTCCAACTGGCGCTCGGCGACGACGACAGCACCACCGAGCTTTACAAGGTCATGACGGCGGCCGGCGGCCATGTGATCCTGACCAAGGGCGGCGAACCCGACTGCGAGTGCGTCCCGGAGATCCCGTTTGTCGCGTTGTGCCCGATCCCACAGCCGCACAAACTGGTCGGGCTGAGCCTCGCCGATTTGACGAAAGACATTCAGCTAATAAAGAGCACTTTGCTGCGGCAAATGCTCGACAACGGATATCTCAGTAATTGGCCGAGAATTGAAGTCGGCGACGACGTAGTTAACGAAAATACGTATGATGATTTGTTAAATTTACGTCCGGGCCAGGTCGTGAGAACCCGCCGCATTGGCGGTATTGCGCCACTGACTGTGCCATATACTGCGGATAAAACTTTTCCCCTAGTCGAATACTTGGACCGCAGCCAAGAGGTGATGACCGGCGTTGCCCGAAGCAACCAGCAGATCAGCGCCGACCAACTCAACAACAGCACGGCCAGCGGCATCGCCATGCTGCAAGCCAACGCCGCCCAGCGGGTCGAGCTGTTCGCCCGGATTTTCGCCGTCGGCCTGCAGGAACTGCTCGGGCACGTTTTCCGGTTGGTCAGGCGCCACCAACAGAACGAGCGCATCATCAAGGTCACTGGCGGCTTTCTTAAAGTCGACCCCAGCGAGTGGGTCGAGGACCTGCCGCTGACCGTCTCTGTCGGCCTCGGCACCGGCAACCGCGACCAGATCCTGGCGCATCTCAACACCATCCTGCAGATCCAAAACGGGATCGTGCAGCAGCAGGGCGGGCTCCAGGGGCCGTTGGTCTACGGCAAGAATATCTTCGATGTGCTGGAGCAACTGACCCAGCAGGCGGGCTTCAAGACGCCGTTTTTCCAGGACCCGACACGCCCGCCCAACCCGGCGATGATGGGCCCGCCGCAGCCGCCGAAGCCCGATCCCCAAGCCGCTGCGGCGCAAGCCAAAGCCCAGGCGGACATACAGGCCGCCCAAGCCAAAGCGCAGACTGACATGCAGATCGCCCAGGCCAAGGCGGCGATCGACGCTCAGATCGAGGCGCGGCACGCCCAGACCGAGATGCAGATGGAGCAGATCCGCTCCCAGTCGCAGCTTGCCGTCGAGCGCGAGCGGGCGCAGCACGACATGCAGGTCGCCGAGCTAAAAGCGCATAACGAGATGGCGATCGAGCGGATGAAGGCCGAGCAGGCGGCGCAGATATCGGCGCTTGAGGTCAGGCTGAAATATCAGGCTGGGGTTTACACATCGGGTCCCGACGCGCCGGTCGATCGGCCGAATGGCGGCGAGATTTGATCGATGGCAGGCCCCGACACTCTAGCCTTATTGCAGCAATTGCTGGCAGGTCAGCCGCTGTATCGGCCGGAAGACCGCGGCAATTACTTGCAGCGTCAGCCATTGGCGGAACCGGCAGAGGGTAACGGTGGCGGATTTTCGCCAGGCCCGTTCGATCTGCCCGGGGCGTATCCGAGCAGGCCCAATTACGGGCCGTTGAGTCCGCAACTACCGCCTTCCGAGATGCCGTTCGGGCTCGGAATTCCGGGCGGCGGTTACTCGATAGCCCGGCCCGGGAGACCCAGTGAGCCGCCAAATGTGCAACTGCAATATAACGTATCTGGGCTGCCGCTCGATCTGTCGAGTTCGTACGCGATGGGGCGGGGAGGCGGGCTGTCGAACTTTATGGCGCGTTATCGGGCGCCGTTTTGAACTGGTGGACCGAGTGGCTGATTTGGCGGCGAGGTCACCCTGAGATCGGGGCGGTAGCGTCTCCTAATCCGCCACCTACTGACCGGGTCGAGCTTGGCGCGGCGGCGCAGCGCCTGCTCCAGGACCCGGTCTTCGCCCTGGCGCTCGGCCGGGTGCAGGCGCGAGCCACCGATGTCTGGCGCCATAGCAAGGTTGGCGATACCACTGCCCGTGAGACGATGTACTGGCTACAGGCCGCAATCGAAGAACTGCGCAGCGAATTGCAGCAGATGGTCGACAACGGCAAGGCCGCTGAGCGCCAGGAATAAATAACCCCGCCAGCGTCGCGAGACGCCGGCAATCCCACGAGATGGACGTAAAGCATGAGTGACGCACCCGCCTCTGGCGCCGGTGATACCGTTGGCTTGCCCACCAATATCGCGCCGAGCGATGCCGACATCGCCAAAGGTATCGAAGGACTGCTCGACGCCGAAGCGCCGCGCCGCCGCAGGGCGCAGCCGGCCGAGCAGCCCAGAGACGACACCCCATCCGACGCCGCTGAGGCGTCAGATCCCGGGCCGGACCCGCTTCCGACAGAGGAAGAGGACCCGTCACCCGAGGCAGACGACGACGAGGGAATTGACCCGGACGAGCCCGAGGAGGAGCCCGCTCCGGCAATCGATCCACCCCAAAGTTGGAAAGCGGATGAGAAAACAGCGTGGGCTAAACTTCCCCCAGAGGTGCAAGCAATCGTTGCCCGCCGGGAAGGTGAGCGTGATCGCTATATCTCGACCCGCAGCCAGGAAATGGCCGAAGAGCGGCGAGCGAGCGCCGAGGCACGGCTGACTGAAAGAGGTGAGTACAAGCAGAACTTGGAGAAACTGCTGTTCGTGGCGGCGCCCGAGGCGGAGAAATTCACTCAAATCGACTGGCAGCGCTTGGCGGCCGAGAACCCGGCGGATTACGTCCGGCTCACCGCGGAACGCGACGCGCTGCGCGGTCGGATTGCCTCTATCCAAGGTGAAATTCAGCGGATCGACTATCAGTCGAACGCGGAACGCGAACAGCAATTCGGGCAATTCCGCCAAGAGCAGGCACAACTGCTGGCGGCGAAACTGCCCGTTTACGCCGACGCCGAGCGCGGCCCCAAGTTCGTCCGCGAGCTGACCGACTACCTCCAAACGCAGGGTTTCACCCCCCAGGAACTGGCCGCGGTCGTCGACCACCGGGCAATCCTCCTGGCGGAAAAAGCCATGCGGGCGGATCGGGCGGCGGCGGCGCGCAACGGCGCCGAGCGCCAAAAGGCGCCGGCTCCCCGGGTGCAGCAGCCCGGGACCAAGGCGCGCTCGGACACCTCAGCCAGCCAACGCAGAAACAACCGCCTCGCAGCTCTGGAGCGCAGCGGTTCCGAGCGGGACGCCGTCGCGTACCTGCTCGAAATTCTCTGACCCCTACCGCCCTAAACGCCGCCTGGGCAGCGGCGCCCGCCAGCGCTGGGAAGCGCCGGCATCCCTCTGATGGAGCCTATTTATCATGGCAATCGTACCAGGAACCGCTCTTACCTATACGGGGCAGCCGGGACTCCAAGGTTTGCGCGAAGATCTCTCCAACATGATCTACATGATCAGTCCGGAGACGACGCCGTTCCTCAGCAACATCGGCCGCGAGACGTGTGACGCGGTGCTGACCGAATGGCAGACCGACGCGCTGGCCGCCGCTGATGTTAATAACGCCCAGTATCAGGGCGATGATGTCGCCACATTTTCGGCTGCGAGCGTGACGGCAAGGCTCGGCAACCGCACCCAGATCATGCGCAAAACCGTGATCATCTCGGGTACGGTCGACAAGGTTAACAAGGCCGGCCGCAACAGCGAATTGGCGCTGCAGCTAACCAAACGCGGCAAGGAATTGAAGATCGATACTGAGTCGATCTTGTTGAACAACCAGGCAAAGGTCACCGGCGCCGTGACCACCGCACCGACCATGGCCGGCGTGCCCGCCTGGATTAAAACCAACACCAATCACGTCGGTACTAACCCGGTCGGCGACGGCAGCAATGTCAGAGTGGACGGCACACCGCGCGCTTTTACCGAGGTGATGTTGAAGGACGTGTTGCGGCAGATTTGGACTAATTCGTCCGAGGAACCGGATGTGTTGATGTGCGGCGGCTCAAACAAGTCGGTGGCATCATCGTTCACCGGCGGCGCGCAGAAGACGGTTGATGTTGCTACAAAGAAACTCACGGCAACCGTCGACATCTATGTCGGGGACTTCCACACGATCAACATCATCAGCAACCGCTGGCAGCGGCCGCGTGATGCTTTTATCTTGAACTGGAACTACTGGGCTGTCGCCTGGCTGCGGCCCACCAGCCAGGTGCCGCTCGCGAAAACCGGCGACGCCGAGAAGCGTATGCTGATCCAAGAGTGCACGTTGATCAGCAAAAATGAAGCCGCGAGCGGAGCCTGCTACGATCTGACCACGCCTTGATCCGACGGGGTAGCGCCCAGCACACGGCTGGACGCCCCCCTGTTACCAGACTAGGGTGATCTTGACCCGGAAAGGCCAGAGCACCATAGTCAGGCTCAGGAGTCGGCGGTGTGCCCTAGAAGGCATCGCTCTCTCCATCGAACGCCGGCAGGGACCATTCCTAGCCGGCGTTCACCATTCTACAGGGCGGTCCATCGCGGGCCGCCCTTTTCTTTTGGGACAAGCCATGCCGATCCTGTTCGACGTCGATCCCGAATACGGGGCTTACGAAACCTTCGATTACGACAACGATAATGGCCGCGTCACGATCCGCCGGATCTGCGACGTGCAGCCGATCATCGACCGCAACAAAGAATTGCAGAACCACGCCGACTGTTGGAACGAGGCGAAAGACATGCGCCTGGCCGCCAGCATCCCGAACGAGGTAGCGCTGATGTGGCTCAACGATTACGGCATCAACTGCTGGCGCAAGGAACACTGGCCGGCGGTGAAGAAGCTCCTTAACTCGAACGAGTGGAAATTTCTTAGAACGAATACCTTCACGCTATGAAGCCGGACACCAACAAACACCGCCTCTACAACGCGCTGAAGCGGCTGGTGACAGAGGTGGAGTTGGTTCCCGACGGACGTCCTCCGACCTACAGGATGTGCATCATCTCGGATGAGGCTCTAGAACAGGCTTACGCTGCGCTTCGCTCATCCCGCCTCAACCGACGAGATCCCGATGCCGCTTGATAGCTACGCGAATTTGCAGACCGCGGTGCTGGAGTGGCTGGCCCGACCGGCCGATCGACTGCTGGTCGATCACGTCCCGGACATGGTGACACTTTTCGAGGCCGAGGCCCGCCCGCGGCTGCGCACGATCGGCGGCGAGGGTATGGAGATCCTCTACACCTCGCCCGGCTACCCGGATCTGGCGATGCCGGAGGATTTCGCCGAACTGCGCCACGCGATGCTGTTGGACCTGGCGGTCCCGCTCGAGTTCCTGACTCCGGCGGCGGCGGCGCGCGGTGTCCTCGCCGGCGGCATCCCGCAGTTTTACACGATCTACGGCGCCACCGACACGCCCCCCTGCAGTAGCGGTGGCGGTATCCAGATGCGCCTGACCCCGCCGCCGGATAGCAGCTATACGGTCAGCGTGACCTACCTGCGCAGCTTGCCGCCGCTATCGGCGGAGAACCCGAGCAACTGGCTGCTCCGTGCCAGCCCCACGGCGTATCTGTTCGGGACCCTGCTGGAAGCGGCGGCCTTTATCGGCCACGACGAGCGCGTGCCGTTATGGGCGCAGCGCCGCGAGGCAGCGTTCGCGGCCCTGGAACGCGCTGACATCAAAGCGCGCTGGGGCGGTCCGTTACAGATGCGCGTCGATATGGCAACGCCGTAGTGGCCGACCCGTTCGATTGGCTGCAGCAGCTTCTGGGTGGTGACGCGCCGGGGATGGCGATGCTGCGCCGGGTCGGAGCAGGCGCCGACTACATGGACGATCCAGGGGGCGCCCCCACCACGCTGCCGCGTGGCGATAACCGCGACCAGCACTGGTTAGCGCCAGGACAGCCTGGTGGTTTGTCTTCAGCCGCCGGGCCGTTTGCTGGCCGCGGTACTTTTCTGCATCCTAACGAACTCGGCATCTACGGATGGCAGGGCCGGACAATCCCGCCAGGAGACGAGGTAATCCGGCCCGGAGATGAGCGCGCATTCGCTGCGCCTTATATGCCAACCGCATCCCCGTATGAATATACGCGAAATGACAATTGGACCGAGATCCTCCGCAAATACGGGCTCCTGCCGCCGGTAGCCGGAGGTGATCTGATGGGCGGTGACAGTAAATGACCATTGTCCCGTTTCCTGAATGGTTGCCCGATCAGCCAGATTTCGCTAGCGCCGGCGCCCCGGTGATCAAAAACTGCGTGCCGGCGACCAAGGGCTCCTACGGCCCGATGCCGACGCCGCAGCCCTACTCGACCAACACCCTGGATGACCGCTGCCAGGGTAGCTACGTCATCCGCGACGCCACCGGCGCGCCCTATGTCTACGCCGGCGACGCGACCAAGCTCTACCGCATGCCGCCGGCCGACAACGCTTTCGCCGATGTCAGCCGGACCACCGGCGGCGCCTACACCACCCCATCCCCTGGCGCCGGCGGGTTCTGGTCGATGACCGCTTTTGGCAACCGCGTCATCGCCAGCAATTACACCGACCCGATCCAGAGCATGCTGTTGACCGGCACCAATTTCGCCGATCTGTCTCCTGATGCGCCAAAGGCAAAATACGTCACTGTCGTAAAGGACTTCGTCTTCGCCGCTAACATCTTCAGTTCGGTCGATGGCGCGGTGCCATGGCGTGTGCACTGGTCCGGGCTTGGCCAGCCCGATCAGTGGCCGACGCCAGGCAGCGTGACCGCGCTGCAGCTCCAGTCCGACTACCAGGACCTGCAGCAACAGGATCTGGGCGCCATCACCGGCATGGCAGCCGGGTTTCTTGGCGCCAGCGATGTCGCGATTTTCTGCGAAAACGGGCTCTGGGGCGGCAACTATGTGGGCCCACCGATCCTGTTTTCCTTCCGTGTCATTGCCGGCGCTCCGGGGACGCTGTCGCCCCTCTCGATCGTGCCGGGCCGGATGCGGACCGCGGCAGGCAGCGCGGCCCAGGTGGCGATGTACCTGTCCGAGAGCGGCTTTCAGGCGTTCGATGGCGCCGTCGCGGTACCATTTGGCGCGGGCAAGTTCGACCGTGAGTTCTTCCGCGAGCTGAACGGTAAGTGGATCGGCTATGTCCAGGGCGTCTCCGACCCGGGGAGCAACCTCGTTTACTGGGCCTTTGCCTCCGAAACCTCGACCGACGGCTTGTTCGATCGGCTGCTGGTCTACAATTGGGACCTGGCGCGCGCCGTGATCTGCGAGCTTGAGAACCCGGGGTTAGCCCCCCAGCACAGCGAGTGGTTGACCCGCGGTCTCTTCAACAACAACGACTACACGATCGACACGATCGATCACCTGGGCGATCTCGACACCGTTCAGCCGCCGTTCGACGACCCCTTCTGGGCCGGCACCACAGCCGGCCGGCTCACCACGTTTGCGCCCGACCACCGTCTCCACACCTGGGTCGGTCCGGCGATGGCGCCCGTCCTTGACTTGCCCGAGACGCAACCTTTCCCCGGCCGCCGCGCCTGGGTGACAAACGCCCGCCCGTTGATCGACGGCGGCGACACCGAGGCCCACGGCGACCCCGCAACCGTCCAGGTCGGGGCGCGCGAGCGGCTGTCGCAGCCTGTCGTGTGGTCGGCCCAGATCCCGGTCAATATCCTCGGGGACTGCCCGCAGCGCACCACCGGCCGTTATGTCCGCCTGCGGTTTGCTATGGCGCGCGGTGTCGCATTCCAGGCGTTACAGGGTCTCGACGTCGACATCGTCCCGGAAGGCAAGCTGCGATGAGCGCCAATTCGCAAGCCGCCGCCATCACGATCAGCGTCGCCCGCAACGAGTCGCAGGGTAACTGGTGGGCCTGGCTGCAATCGATGGCGACGGCGATTAACCAACTCGGTGTCTGGTGCAACCGTCCGCAACTGGCGCAGCTTACCGCCGCCACATTGCCGACCGACGCGGTCGCCGGCACGCTGGCCTTCGTCACCGACTCGACCGTCACGACCGGCACGGTCGCCGGCGGCGGCAGCACGCCGGTGCTGTGCTGGTTTAACGGGACGGACTGGGTCGTCATCGGGATATGAGCCTCCTGACGACTTGGGAAACCGGGGCGGCGCCGGCAGCGCTCCCCGGCAGGGTGATCGTGCGCCTGCCGCCGATCGAGGAGTTGGCGGAGCGATGGCACGTCGTTGGCCCGCTGTTGCGCAAGGCGACGGTCAGAAACGACTGCTACGAGCCCGTTGACCTGTTGCGTATGGCTCTTACCGGACAGGCGGGCATCTGGCTGTGTGAGGTCGACGGCGAAATTGCGGCGGCCTTTGTCACCTGGGTCAAGGATTACCCGCGCCGGCGGGTGCTGGAGATAGTATCAGGCGGCGGCGGGGGTATGAAGGATTGGATCGAACCATTGAAAGCAGCGCTCGACGAGCACGCCTGCCAATGCGGCTGCAGCCATATCGCCAGCGTCGCCAGGCCCGGATGGCTAAGAGCTTGGGGCGCCGAACCCACCGGGGACATTCAGATGGTGCGTGATGTAGCGGGGGTCGCGCGATGAAAGGTTCAAAGCCCGCCGGCACCACCACCCAGACCACCATCAACCCGACGCAGGCGGCGCAGCTCCCGTACTTGCAGCAGGGGTGGGGCTCGGCGCAGTCGCTCTACAATGCCCAGCCGGTCATGCCGTACTACCCCGGCGCCACCATGGCACCGTGGAACCCGGCGGTGCAGCAGGGCTACCAGGACATCTACAATACCGGCGCCGGCGGTGTCGCGCAGGGGCTGCAGCCCAACGCTACCAACGCCTACAACACCGCGATCAGCGGCGGCTATGGGGTCAACAACTCCCCGGCTTACGGCGCCTACCAGCAGTTTATGGCGGGCACCAACCCCTACCAGCAACAACTTGGTGCGCTGGCGAACAGCGCCGGCGGCGGCAATCTCGGTCTCTCCGCGCTGGGCGGTGTCGCGCAAGGCCAGGGGCCTGGCATGCAGCAATTGGGGCAGGCGGCCAGCGGCTACTATCTCAACAGCAACCCGTATCTGTCCGCCATGGTGCAGGCGGCGGCGGACCCGGTAACGCGCAATTACCAGACCGCGACCGCGCCGCAGGCCGATTACAACTTCGCCAATGCCGGCCGCTACGGCTCCGGCGCGATGGCCGGCCTGCGGTCCACCAACGAACAGAACCTCGGCAAGACGCTCGCCGATCAGTCGGCCGGCCTCTACGGCCAGAACTACAGCAACGAGCGCGCCCGGCAGGATGCTGCGGCGTATCAATATGCCGGGCTGCAGAACCAGGCCGGGCAAGGCTACGGCAACCTCTACAACCAGGGCTTGGGGCTCTCCGGGCAGGCGCTCAACAACCTGATGGCGAGCCAGCAATACGGTGCGACCGGGCTGCAGGGCGGCTACCAGTCAGGCAATGCCGCCGCCCTCCAGGCGCTGGGCCAATACCCGCAATTTGCCCAGGCGCAGTTCATCCCGGCGCGATCGGCACTGGAAGCCGGGCAGGGGCTGACGGCGATGACCCAAGCCGAGATCAGCGACCAGATGAAAAGGTATTATGGCGAGCAGAACGCGCCGTGGGACACGCTCAGCAAATACCTGGGCTCGATCGGGCAGCCGACCACCGGGTCGGGGACCACGCAGTCGCCGTATTTCCAGAACCAGTTTGCCAATGCGCTGAGCGGCGTCGCCGGCACGCTGGGGATCGGTCAGCAACTGTTCGGCGGCAGTGGCAGCAGCGGCGGGTTGCTGGGCGGGCTGTTTGGCGGGGCGGGCGCCGGCCTTACCGCCGCCGATTTCTCGGCGGGGATTGGCGAGACGGCGGCTGCCGCAAGCCCGGGGCTGTTGTCTTGGCTGGGCTTGCTGCCAGCCCTTTAATTAAATCGAGGCGATAGGCATGGCAGACATCTCAGCGTGGTCGCCGATCGATGAAAGCAATACGGCGGCGCCGCCGGATGGCTGGCCGGAGTTCATGCAAAATTCGATGGTTAACAACTCCGCCCGGGCCATGATGGGGGCGATCCGGCGCTGGTATGACGACGTACTCGACGGCTCGCTCGCCCTGCCATACGTAAGCTCGACCGGCGGCGGGATGACTGGCGGGCTGACGGTAAACTCCGTCGCCGGCATCAGCACCATTGGCGGCATCACCGCGTCGGGGGCCATCCTCGGCGGCAGTCTGTCCTCGCTGGGGGCGGCGTCAATATCGGGCACGGTGACCGCGGGCGGGCTCGGCACCACCGGCAGTCTAAACGTCCAGGGCGGCGCCACCATTCTCGGCAGCGTCACCACCGGTTTCTTGCAGGCCAGTTCTCTCTCGGTGCCCAACATTGCCACGGTCGGTGCGCTCACTTGCAATAACGACATCTACGCTGGCGGCAGCGTTACCGCCGCGGTTTACCTAACCCACGCGGCCAGCGCGACAACTGAAGTGCAGCCCTATACCGCCGGTCTCGCCGAGCTGCGGCAACTCCGCCCGGTGAGCTTTGTCGTCGGCGAGCACACCCGCTACGGCCTCGTGGCGAGCGAGGCGGCGGCAGTCGTGCCGGAGATGCTGGAAGCCGAGGGCGACGACGTGCCGAGCCTGCAGCCGGGGCATTTGATCTGGCTGTGCGTCACAGCCATCGCTGAATTAGCTACCCGCCTCGAAGCCCTGGAAGGCGTCCCCTGATGCCATCGGGACCTAAAGGGTGGACCTCTTGCTGGTCACCGGGCTGGCTATGGTGTTGCTGCACCGGGCCGATGGCGGCGAGGTGCTTGTCGCCGGCCCCCAGATCACCAGCATGCATGCGGCCGCTACGCCCGGCAGAAACATAGTAGCAAACCCGGCGGCGCGCTGCGCCGTCTGGCTGGCCGACGGGCGGGTGCTGTCCGTTATAGAGACGTGCGAGGTCGTTCGCAGGCTGTTGGAAGAGGCCCATCAATGAAAGCGAAAGCGAAGCCGAAAGGTCATCCGCCGAACACCCCCCTAGAGAAAGGGATGGTCGCGCTGATGAAAAAGAATGACCTGAAGTCGCTCACGGCGACTAAACGCAAGGGCAAGTAAGCCTAACCCGGAGGAGAAGACCATGTCTGATTTTGGTGCAGTGCTGGATTACGCGATGAACCTGGAAGCCTCCCTGCCGGAAAGCGAGATAGCAAAATTTGAAGCTATCAGACCGGCTGCTATGGGGATGACGGCGCGCCAGCAGGAAGAGGCGACTAAGCTTGCGGCCATGTCGCCTGAAGACCGCGCCAAGGCCGAGGCTGAGATAGCGCGTAAAAAGGAAGAGAACCGCGTCAAGTATGAAGAAGAGGCGGCAAAACGGCAGCAGCAGGCTGCTGCTCGCAGGCAACAGCAAGCGGCGCAGCACCCGGCAACGCCCGCCCCAGCGGCTCCCGCTCCCGCCACCGCAGCGGCGGACGACAAGCGCAAGTAGTAAGGGAAACTAACCTATGGCAGACTTCCTCGGCGGCCTGCTCAGCGGCGGCGGCGGGCTTTACGACGACCTGCTGACGCCGCAGCAGCGTGACCAGTTGTCGAGCCGGGGTCTGCTCTCCATGGCCGGCGCCTTTGCCGACGCGGCAATGCCAAGCCGCCTCCCGATACCGCTCGGCGCGGCGCTCGGCAAGGCCGCTGCGGCGATGGGTTCCGGCCGTGATGAGGCGGCGCTCTCATTGCTGAAGGCCGGGATGACGGCGCAGGAGATAAAAGCTCTGCGCCAGAAAATGGCGCTCAACGAACAAATATCGCCGCTCCTGTTGCGTCTAGCGGGCCTCAGCGGCACTGGGGGCGCAAGCGCGCCAGCGCCGGGGGGCGTGCCTGCTATCCCAGCCGCTGCGCTGCCAGCATCTCCGGCGGTCCCTGATACCGCGCCAGCCGCCCCGGCGGCGCCAGCCGCTCCAGCGGGGGCGATGTTTGCCATACCTCCTATCCCCAGTATTTACGGCAACCCGCCCAGGCAAAGCCTTTCCCCGTATACCGGCTTGCGTCCTGCCGCCCCCGCTGCGCCACCGGCACTGCTGCCGATACCGCCCGCCCCGCCCGGCGGGCGGATCACTCCCGCTGATTACGGCGTTCCTAATCCACCACCAGACGCTGGAAGCACTCCGACGCCCGACGATCCGGCGGCCGGCGCCAGTCTCGATGACCGTTACCGCGGCGTTCTGGCTCTGGCGGGGCGATTGGGCGATGGCGCGTCGGGGTCAAGCCTGCCGCCGCCCGACGAACTGATCCGCCAGGGTAGCAGACCCGGCGGTCTGCTGCAGGCAAGCTATACGGGGGCGCCCCCTTTTGGCCAAATCCCTGGCGCGGGTGGAGATGAGGTCGGCAGCGGCGGCGACACTCACAGTCCGGAGTACCTCGCGAAACGAGAGCGGGACCTGGCGCTGGTTGAGAAATACGAAAGCGGCGGCCGCAACATCGAGCAACAGGTTGTTGGGCCACAAGGCGGCTACAACCCGAGCGTCGGGCGGGTAACCGGGCCGTCGTCGGCCAGCGGCTACCGACAGATGATCGACTCAACCTGGCGATCTGCCGCCGGTATGGCTGGTATCGACACGGCAAAATACCCGAGAGCGATCGACGCGCCGCGCGAGGTCCAACAACTGGCGGCGGAAGCGCTGTACGACAAGCGGGGCCTTGCCGATTGGGCGCCTTACAACCGCGCACTGGCACGCGCTGTCGGCTGGTCGGGTCCAATGGGGGACGGCGGCGGCTCCGGTGGCGGCGCCGCTCCTCTGGCAACCCCGGCCGGCGCCGGGGCGGCGCTGGCAACCCCGTCCGGTGGCGTCATCCCCGGCATTGGCCTGACGGCGCAGCAACTGGGTGCGCTCAACGCATTGACCAAAATGGGCGGGCTGGGCGACCCGTTTAACTCACTGTTGGAGACCTACTACAAGTCGCCGGCGTATCTGGGGGAGGCGGCCGGGGCCACAAAGCGCGGTGAGCTTAACGTGGAGCTTGAGCTTAAGCCGAAACTGGAAGCGGCTATCGCTTGGGCAAAGATCGATCCGAATATCAACGAGGCGGAGCGCAAAGCGCAAATCGACCGCTACTCTAAACAGTTGGAGCAAATAGGTGCCGCCCAAACCTCCACGCAAGAGGCGCCAGTCATCGGTCTTGACGGGAAAATCGTCGTTCAGAAGATGACGCAACTTGAATTGACGCAAAAACGCGCCGAGCAAGCAGCGCGCGCGGCCCGCGGCGACACGGCTCCCCGCCCTGGCGACATTGCCGCGACGCCGTATTACCGGCCCGGGCAGGCAGAGCAGGAGACAGCCGCCGGGGCTCCGCAACACATCGGTCCCACCGACACGGTTGTCTACCCGCCCGGCTCAGTCGGCGCATCGCGCTACCAAAACGCCAAAATGCGCGGGCAAGCCCTTCCGGATAATGTGGCTATCCAGCCTGATGGCAGCGTGCGCGTTAGCGGTGGCTATACGCCGGGACAAGTCAAGACGCAGGAGTCGGCCGCCACCAACACCCAGACCCGTATTAACAGCTACCAAGAAGCGGCCAACGCCGCCCAAAGTGCCAAGACGACATTGCAGGGTATTTCCGGCGAGATCGGCAAGGTCGTCACCGGGCCGTTTGCCGATTACGCGCAGAATGCCGCTCTCTACCTCAACACGATCGCCCCCGGTTTCAGCGGCCAGGTCAAAGCCTATGAAGACATGGCGTCGCAGGCCAACGAACTGGTGCGCAAGGCGGTAAGGGCCAGCGATCCGAACCCGTCCTTTGTACAGACCCGCATGGCGATGGACAGCATGCCGATCCCCTCTAAATCCGAGGGAGGGCTGTATAAAATCACCAACCGCATGATCGGCTTGCAGGACCACGATATCGCTCGCGGCAACGCTACCCAGATGGAGACCCCCGGCGGCGCCGAGAAATTCGATAGCTGGTGGCGGCAGAACGTCAGTCCTTACGCATTCGTCTTTGCCAAGCTGGCCCCCGACGATCGCGACAGCCTGATCAGCACCCTGCAAAAAACCGCACAAGGCAAGCGGGAGCTGGAGACCATCGGTAAACAGCTCCAGTTCATCGAGCAGCACGGCGGGTTCGGCATACAATGAGCGCCTTTACCGATGCCCTGGAGGCGCTCAAGGGAGCGCCGCCACCCGATAGCGGCGGCACGGTGACCATCCCGGACGACCAGATCCCACCCGATAGCCCCTATGCCGCTGCTCTTGCGGATCTCGCGAAGACCGCGGAGCAGCGCAAGGCAGCGCTGCCGCCGGCGGCGGGGCAGATGTCCAACTACGATTTCGGCCGCGCCATGATGACGGCGGGCGTGCGCGGGGTCACCGGCCTGGCGAGCAGTCTGTCCGACCCGCTCGCTGGGCTGCGCCGTCTCGTTTCGCCCGAATTGGCAAAGATCGAGGCTGGCGAGCAGGCGCAGGCGACCATCCCGCCGCCGACTGAAATCGCTCGGCGAGCCGGCGATGCGGTCTTTTCCGCGAGCGGCGTGCCCGAATACGAGTCGACAACTCCCCAAGGTCGCGCTGGCATGGGCGCTCTCACGGGCGCTGTGGCCGGAGCGCCGTTCGGGCCCGCGGGCGTATTGCTTAGCGGACTCTCCGGCGCGCTCGGACCCATTATCAAGGACATCACCGGCAGCGACCGCTGGAGCGAGGCGGCCAGCCTAGCGCCCGGTCTCTTGGCCGCCCCCGCCCAGATGGCAGCCGGCGCAGCTCGCAACCGGGTGGCGCAGCGGCTCACCCCCGATATGTACGACGCTGGGATAACGCCGACGATCGGGCAGTTGCTCGGCGGCGGCTACAACCGTTTTGAGCAGGGGTTTGCAAGCGCCCCCTGGCTTGGGGATTTTGCACGGTCGGCCCGGCGCGATGCCATGGATCAATTTATTCGCAGTCCGCTCAACACGCGCCTAGAGAGTATCGGCTCCAGGCTAGATCCCGACACGGCAACTGGCAGCCCGGCTATCGCTGAGGGGCAGACCCGACTTGGTGAGGCTTACGACGCGATCACGCCGCATCTAACCGTGACGGTGGACCCACAATTTGCGCTCACCGATCTGAACCGGATCAACGGTCGAGCCCGCATGCTCCGCCCGGAGCAACAGGGTGAGTTTACCAACGTTTTCCAGAACGAGGTGATCAACCGGCTGACCCCCGGCGGCGTGCTCGACGGCGTAGCCTTCCGTGCGGCCGAGAGCGAAATCGGGCGACGGGCGCAGGACAATATCCATTCGGCAATCCCGGCCGACCGGGAACTGGGGCGAACCTTGATGGATCTGCAGGGGTCGTTGCGTGATTTGCAGATGCGCAGCAACCCGCAGCATGCCGAGGCACTCCAGCGCATCCACGATGCTTATGCCGACTTTCAGCGGCTTCAGAAAGCGGCCAGCTATGTCGGCACCGATGCCGGCATTGCTACGCCGAACCAACTTCTGCGGGCGACGCGCGAGTTGGACAAATCGCTGGATCATCGAGTATTCGCCGCTGGACAAGCGCGGATGCAGGACTACGCCCAGCAGGGCAAGACATTGCTCGGAGACACAGTGCCCGACAGCGGCACCGCTTTCCGCTCGGCGGTAGTCGCCTCACCCTTTGTCGCTGGTTCTGCCCTTGCGCATCCGTTGGCTATGGTTGGTACGGGCGCCGCTGCGGCTGGTCTCGGCGCGCTCTACTCAGGCCGCGGTCGGCGCTATATCACCGACTTCCTGCATGATCAGCCGACCGGAACACCCCCTATGTTGAGCGGGCTACTTGCCGGCCAAGCCGCTCAACCGAAGCCCGCGTCGGCTGATCCGCTGGCGGGCTTACTCAAATATATCGAAGAGCTTCGTTAATTATTCTTCCACCCCATCCACCCCACGGCTAACACCAGAAAAATAAACACAAGAAAGCTGTGCCATATAAATACCAACATATCGCTTATATCCACTAGAGCGCCCCGACCTTGCCGGCGACGCGCAGCAATAGCCACAGCGCCGGCAGCAGCAGCGCTACCACGGTCGCCACCATCCACTTGAGCACCGTCAGTTGCGTCTCGATCGCGCCCAGATGGTTCACGCGTGGAACAGCACAAAGCGCCCGATCGCAATGCCGACGCCCAACGCAGCCGCAACTCCGATCAGGACCTGTACCAGGAACTTCCGGTTCTCGGTCCGGATCTCCTGTCGCAGGCGCTCGATCTGGATGGTCATCAGGTCAATCCTTAGCTGGCGCTCTCGCTCGTTCGGGTCATCCTCGCCGGGCATTATCACGGGTCTCTATTGAGGTAAAGCGATGGGCAATCTGATCGTCGGGCTATTGTGGATATTGCTGGCGATCGTGTTGATTGCCGGCGTTTTTCTCGCGGTCCTCTGGGTGCTGCGCTATATCGGCCTGCCGATCCCGCCCCAGGTCGACAAGTTTGGGCTGCTGATCATCGCTCTCTTGGCCCTGATCTGGCTGGTGACGCTGGCGATCGGCGGCGGCGGGTTTCCGGCGCTGGGATTTCACGCGCCGCGCTGATGACACAAGGGACTCGCGCACCCAACAGGGTTCTCGCTTTCGAGAGGGCTCGCGCGTGGCGGTGGGTTCTCGCGCGCATAAGGGCTCACGCGGTTGGCTGGGTTCTCGCCGGCAGGCGGGCTCGCGCAGCCAGTTCGGTTCTCGCGACACAGCAGGGCTCGCGCACCACGAAGGGTTCTCGCGACAAGGCGGGCTCGCGCAGTCATTCGGGTTCTCGCCCGACAAGGGGCTCGCGCGCTCAATCGGGTTCTCGCAGTTCATAGGGCTCGCGCACACAGCCGGGTTCTCGCTATCGGGAGGGGCTCGCGCTCTCGGTGGGGTTCTCGCCGGGGGGTGGGCTCTCGCGCGTGCAACAGGGTTCTCGCCGGAGCGGGGGCTCGCGCACGGTTTTGGGTTCTCGCACAACGGTGGGCTCGCGCGCGCGGATGGGTTCTCGCATTCTTCGGGGCTCGCGCCGGAGGGTGGGTTCTCGCATTTCGCCGGGCTATGGCGGGTACGGCGGCGGAATGTAATCGGTGTGGCCCAGCCGGCCGATCGCAAACGGAGCCGGCACCGGGCGGCCGAGCTTTATCAGCCAGACCTCGTTCATGTGCGAAAGGAAGAGCTTTACAGCTACCCGCCGCGCTCGCCCGTCGATCTGCGACGGCGGCAACCGCCCCGCCGCATAATGACCGTAAGCCTGCGTTGTTTTCCCGACCCGCGGCAGCCACTCGGTCGCCGTCGCGGCCCGCTTACCTTCATCGCTCATGCGTTGCTCGAAGGCTTTGCGCTCGCGGTAGACCTTGCCGTAGTAGCAATCGTCCCGCCCGGCCAGCTTCATAAACGATTGGCCAGCGTGCCAGCACAGGGTCTTCAGTTGGGCGTTATGAGGCCGTTTCTCGCCCTTCTCCCATTTCTTCTGCCCATCCGCCGCTAATCCGGCAAACGCATATATTTTACCGGCAGTCGGCCTCGGCTCTTCCAAATGCGCCAACAGCCCGGCGCTGATCACCGGGCCGATCCCGACGATCTGGCGCATCCACGCGCCCATGATATGCCCCTGGGTGTATTGATCGAGCGCCCGCCGGATCTGGTTCTCCAGCGTGGACGACTGCGCCAGAAGCCAATCGATCAGGACGTGCGGCTCGGGCCGGACCTCGCCGTCGATTTCAACGCCCTCGCCAAACGCGCGTAACTGGTTGGCTAGGCGCTTCCTCGATTCCTGCGAGATGTAATAGGCGTCGACCATAAACCGGGCTTCCTTTGGCCCCATCGTCCGGCCGGCAATCGCGAGGTCGGTGGTCAGTCGGGCAACCGCAGGTGCGTGTTCGATGATGTCGTCGTCGTCGACATAAGCCGCATAGGTCATCGCTGGTGCTCCCCCTCTCATATCGCCAGCGCCAGCGCGAGCCCGGCCAGCATCAGGCCGAGGAGAAACGCCTCCAGGCGGGACGTCATCGCCGCCACCCATGTGGCCTAGCAAGCGCGGCGCGACTCAACATGCTACCCAACGCCGCGACATTGCTCGGAGATGTTCGCGCGCGTTCGCCATTGGACGGGCTATCGGCAACGCCCTTGATTCCAAAGGACAACCGAACGCCAGCGAACCGCTGCGGGCGCGGTTGATAAGGACGACCCATCCGCCACCCATCCAATGATTACAATCAGTTAGCGCGCCCATCGGCTAACACCCATCCTCCTGCCCCACACCAAACCCCGTATGCGGGCGGCTTTCTGCGGTCTCTCGCGAACGGTCAAGCAGGTCATTGTAGGAGCTGAGAACGATCAGCCGCCGCCCGCAAATCCGCACCGAGCGCAGGTCGCCCGCCTTGATAAGCTCGTAGATGCTCGTCTTACCGAGGCCGGATATGCGCTTGAACTGCTCGACCGTTGCGGTCAGCGGCGCGTCGAGTTTCATGGCCCCACCAAAATCCACAGCCACGCCACCAGCACCAGCGCGCACAGCGTCGCCAGCGGCAGCCATAGCAGGTCGGCGATGTGCTGGCGGGGCATGGCGGCGGCCTCCGTAAATTCAGATGGCTGATAATTCACGTTCTGTGATTGTTAGCAAGCCATAAAATCACGGTTAGTGATTATGGGCGTGGGGCAGAGAGGGGGGACAGGCGCGCCGCACGCCGTTAAAATGCCGACGCCGGCCAGAGTGGGTCTGACCGGCGCCTGAACCGGGTGGGTGGCACCCGGCGGTAGAGGAGCAAGCGGTGATGAAGCACCGTAAGCCCCGACTACGGATTATCGTGATCCTGATCCTGAAGATCAAGATCGCGCGTATCCGCTAGCCGGCGGGCGCTCGGCCTCACGGTCGGGCGCTTCCTCCCTTTATTCGATTGGCGCGGAGTTAATCTTTTCCGCCAGCGCATGCGGGAGCCCGGACGGGTCGTCCTGATAAATCCAATCAAGCGAAAGTCGATACCTTCCGCTCAACTTGACGGCAGCCGATAGCGTCAGTAGCCGAGCGCCCGTCTCATACTGGCTATAGGCATTCTGGGCGATGCCGGCGCCCTTACAGAATTCGGCAGCGTTGAGCCCCATCGCCTTCCGCGCAATCCGCAGCCGAGCGCCAATTTCCTCGGGTCTTAATCTTTGCAGCATCCCCGAAGGATGCCACTTCACGTCATGTGAGTTCCAACCACGTTCCGTGAAGTTGACGGCCATCACGAAATGTGATTTTGAATCGGGCATGAGCGCTGGCGAGATTATCGACTCCCTCGGAGGCACCGGCGCTGTCGCTGGGCTTCTCGGTGTTCTGCCGAACGCGGTTAGCAACTGGCGCCGCCGTGGCCTGCCGTTATGGACGCATGGCCGTCTGGCGCGGGCCGCTGCTGCGCGTGGGGTTGACTTAGCCGAAGACGCATTTCAGGTGCACCCGCCCCGCCGCAGTTCGATTGCCTCGACCGAGGCCGCGTGATGCTCACCGACACCGCCGCCAAGCCGTCCGGTGAGCACCCGCTATTCCATATGAATGGCCCTCTCTCTCGCGTTCCGAACATGACGCGAGAGGCGGACGAATGCGCCGCAATAGAGTTGCGACTGAGATGATCGACGAGGCCGCCGCGATCCGCGCGGTCTACCCGCGCCACACGATGAAGCGTCTCGCGCGGCTGCTCGGCATGCCGCTCGATACCGCGCGCCACAGCCTCTACCGCCGGTTCTCGTCAGCCCGCCGCCGCGAGTTGGCAACGGCACTGCTCGCCGAAATGGACGCGCAGGAGGTGGAGCGGGGTGCCGTGCGGCGCCGACTCGCTGAATGGGCAGCAGAAGAATGAAACGCTGGGGGAGCGATGAAATGGCTGGCCGGCTGGATCGCTTACTTGGTCGCCCGTCTGCTGCACCGGAACGCGCGCTGAGGAAGCAGCTAGCGGTTGCGCGTCGCAAGGAACGCGCGCTGGTCCTGATCGCCGAGTGCGACCGCATCCAAACACTCATCGCCGAAACACGGCAACGCTGGGCGGAGAGACGCCAAGCGTAACCCGCCATCAAACTCCGAAGGGGATGAGCGATGAAGACCGGCGCCGCGAAGCAAGGGCAAAGCGCACTAGCTACAGAACGAAAGCAACGCGGCCTGTCCTATGCGTTCGCCCTGAGCGCCGCAGTAATCAGGAAGCACCAAGAGTGGGCAAAACCGTACCTCCACATTGATTTAAACGCCGGCAATGGACGCAACGAAAGTTTCGGATGTGACGGCAGCCCGCTTACGTTTGTGAAGATGTTTCACGATGCGCCGCATTTCCGCGCCACGTTTATCGATAACGATGAAACGAAAATCGCGCAGCTTGCTACGCACGCGCTCATGCAAGACCCACGCTGCACGCTGCACCTGGGCGACAACGCCGAGTTTCTCAGCAACCTACAGATTAACGGACGCTGGCAGTTCGGCACGATCCTGTCGGACCCGAATGGTTCCGATGTGCCTATCGACGCACTCATCTACGCCGGCCGCCGCTATCCGCAGATCGACCAAATCTTCCACTGGAACTCAACCATCACCAAACGGCTGAAGTACGGCATCAAGCCGAACCAGATCGTGCTCGCCGATGTGCCGAGGCTGATCAACACCAAGTCGGCATGGTTGATCCGCGAGCCGGTCGGGCCGCACCAGTTCGCGATGCTCATCGGCCGCAACTACCGCGGCAAGGATTGGCCGAGCGGCGGTTTCTATCATCTCGACTCGCCCGAAGGCGAGGAGATCATGGACCGCTGTTCACGCTCAACCAAGGAGCGGGCGGCGGACGAGGCGGCTTTCGATGATGACCTACTCGGAGAAACCGCATGAGCGACAACATCGTATCGCTACAGGATCGCAAGTTGGAAGAAGCCGAAGCGCGCATCGAGGATGCTGAGCGCAATTCGTATTATGTGCGGGGTTCCGAATTAGCGGACATCCTTAAAACCAAGATGTGGTTGCAACGATACAACGGCACGTTCGAGGAATACTGTGAAGATCGTTGGGAGCTGCGCGCGTCACAGGTTTATGCGCTCATCGGCGCCGCAACCTTTGCGGCAAAAGTCCGCCACGGCGGACTCCCCGTGCCATCAAGCGAAAGACATATCCGGCCGATCTTGGGGCGCCTGGATGCTGAAGATGACAAACTCGCCGTGTGGAGGGAGGTGCTGGCGACCACGAACGGCGCCAAGATCAAAACAAAGGATGTCGAAGACGCCATCAGTCGGTTCCTCGCTTATCGCGACAAGGAATATGTGACACTCGACGAGTGGCGCGAGATGCCGACCGGCGCTCGGTCGGCCGTGTTGTCGCGCGTGGGCAAGCGCACGCTCAACAAGCAAGACAACCGCGACATCGAGTGGGCCAACTGGTCATGGAACCCGGTCACGGGTTGCCTGCACGGTTGCCCGTACTGCTACGCCCGCGACATCGCCTTCGACATCTACCCGGCCGAGGTCGGTTTCGGCTCGACCATCTGGCCGGATCGGCTGACGGCGCCGGCCAACCAGAAGCCGCCGCAGAGCGAGGTCGTTGCCGACAAGAACATCTTTACCTGCTCGATGGCAGACCTGTTCGGCCGTTGGGTTCCCGACGAGTGGATCAATAAGGTGCTGTCGGTAGCCGCCGACAACAGCCAGTGGAATTTCCTGTTCCTGACCAAGTTCCCGAAGCGCATGGCCGAGTTCGACATACCGGCAAATGCGTGGATGGGAACGACGGTCGATGTGCAGGCGCGGGTTGCCAATGCCGAGCGGGCTTTCGACAAAGTAAAGGCGCCGATCCGCTGGCTCTCCATCGAGCCGATGATCGAACCGCTGAAGTTCACAAACCTCGGCCTGTTCGATTGGGTTGTGATCGGCGGCGCGTCGGCCTCGAAAAGCATGGACGGCACGCCAAGCACGCCGGCTTGGAATCCACCCATCGAGTGGCTGATCGACCTACATCAGCAAGCCCGCGCCGCCGGCTGCAAGATTTACTACAAGACCAATAGCGGGCTCTCGGACATGACTCGCATTCGGGAATTTCCTGGCCGGGATAGCGCCGCGCCAGTCGCGCCCGATGTCTTTAACTACCTGCGCAATATCCCGCAAAAAGACCGGGTCGGATGACCCGAACGCCTGCCTGCGAAGACGCCGCCACGATCAGCGCGCGGCTGCGCGAATTGCGGGCCGAGCGCATGGCGGCAATCGCCGGCTGCCTCTGCGGCACGCTGGGGCCGTCACAGCGCGATGTTGCCGGCAATCTCGTCCACGCGCCGCAATGCCCGCTCAGAGCGACCCCGGCCGCGATGGCGTCGCAGCTTGAGCAGGCGCGCGAAGCAATGCGGCGGGCGCGTGCCCGCTTGCTGCGCGGCCAGCCGTCGCGACTCATCCTACCGACCGACCTGGCGCTGACCGACGATGACATGGCCGAGTTGCGGGCGATCTGGATCTTGCAGACCCAGTGCCCCGCCGAGCTGCCGCTCGACCGCGCCGACGAAATCATCGCCGAGGGCGTCGCCGCGAAATACGCGCGGCACCGGATTCTAATCGACGACTGATCAACAGGAGAAATCATCATGAGGTGGATCTCGCTGCCGGCAGTTGCGCTGCTCGTTGCCAGCACGCCGGCCTTCGCCACGCTACAACTGTCGTCGAACATCAACGGCACGGTGTTCAACTGCGTCGACAACGCCGCGTGCGATACCAACCCGGCAGTCGGCATCTTGTCCATCGCCGATCAGACGATTGCCGGCGTGCAGGTCCTGGGCTCGGCCCAGACCCAGACCATCGGGCCGCTCAACTCGTTAAATACCGCCAGCTTTCAGATCATCAACACCAACGCCGTGTCGGTCCCGATCACCGTAGCCATCAGCGGCACCGACTTTGTCGGCCCGGTATCGGCGTTCAGTGCAGCGGGGTCCGGCACGTTTCAGTCCGCGATCGGTTCAAGCGCCACGCTGACCTTTTACGGCGACACGGCGAATGCACAGGGGGCCGATGACCCGACCGACCTGCCGGGCACCCAGTTGGCGACGCTGACGGCAAACGCCGTCGGTCAAACCGACAGCTTTAACCAGACCTTCAATGGCGCCTTCGTCGATGCCGACCTCTACTCGATGAGCCTCGGCACCACCGGCACGTTGGTTGCCGGGGGCTCCTTGGTCGGGCGGGCGCAGACCATCGTGACGGCGCAGGAGATCCCTGAGCCGGG